>Ga0209648_10003334_pt1 | contig 13467 bp, 11 predicted proteins | sample GraSoi2013_115cm_FD_185830 | JGI IMG/M metagenome (GOLD analysis project Ga0209648, IMG submission 185830) | Grasslands soil microbial communities from the Angelo Coastal Reserve, California, USA - Sample 9_17_2013_115cm (SPAdes) (version 2) | ecosystem: Environmental > Terrestrial > Soil >...
AGATCAGGATTTTTTCGCGAAAACCCTTCTACCACGGATTCCGTCCCCTCCCACTTATCCGAAACGATAAACCCCTGTCCCTCCATCACTTGCCCGCGTTTGTAGACAAAAACTCAGGAAGGTCCTGGTAAGGATGTAGGGAGAAGAGAGGCCCTTCCATACCGATGGTCGTTCAGGACATAAGGGGCAGGGGATAGGCACTCGAGACGCCGGGGGGTACACCCCCCCCATTCCATGCATGAATTTGAAAACAAAAGGGTTGCAAAATGGGTTCCACGTAAGTGCATGAAAACAAAGGGGTAGTTTTTCCTGCGATGAGGGAGGGGTGAGACCCAAAATGGGAATGGGAGCGGGGAAGAAGGAAGGAGGGGTTTGGCGAGGTTGCTGCCGATTCATCACGACCCATGCTACCATTAATTATATCATATGTCAATTATTATTACGGTACTAGTATTTAGCAGGTTGAGCGATTTGTTCGAAAGATTTTGCAAGAAGAAGAAAACAAAGGGGTAGAGCTCACTGGGGATGGGAGAAGGAATTAGAAGGCAGAAAGCGGAAGGAGAAAAGAACCGGTCTGAAAACCGGCCACTACAGTGAGATGAGAATTAGTGGCGGAGGGAACGGCGGAGGGGGCGGGTGAGATTTAGGAGGGCGAACCAGATGGGGTGCCAGACGTCGTAATAAAGGATGCGGACTGCTTGTCTGGCGTAGCGCTTTGCGGTGGACCAGTGGCGGAAGGCGTTGGGCTTCAGCTCCTCCGGGGTGAGGACTTCGGTGGCGTCGGCGATGGTGCGCAGGTGGCGCCAACCTCCGGCAAGTTGCGCGTTGCGCCGTGCTTCTTCCCCGTTCCAGACGCCTGGCTTCCCCTGCGGATGGTGGCTGTAGTCGTGATTCTGGTGTACGGCCATCACGGCGCGCGAAGCATCGACGACCGGCCTCTTCGAGTCCAACGCTTTCCAGACCAGCCAGTTATCCCAGAAGACGCGCAGGACAAACGGCGGCATGTCCGGCCCGTACACGCCGCGGGAAAACGCGAAGTAATCGATCCATTCGGCGGTGCACTTTCGGCCACGGCGCAAGGCCAGACCGCGCAGATCATCTTCCCAATGCGGAGCTTGCCGCTCCGGGGCTTGCCCATCCGGAGATTGGAGCTCCTGAACCCGCCAATCGGGAGATTGGCGTTCCGGGGATTGGAACGGGAGCGGCTCGGTGATATCGGTGTCCCAGCGGCGGCCGACCATCAGGAATTGCCGGTGCATGGCGCCCACGCGCTCGATGGCGCGGCAGAAATCCTGCATCAGGATGATGTCGCAATTGATGTAACAGAGGAGCTCGTGACGGGCGATAGCCTGGGCTCTGGCGAAGAGATAGTTCAGGCGCTTGGTGCCCAGCTCGTTGCACGCGACGTGCGGCTCGTGGCGAAGTCCGAATTCTTGTGCAACTTCGGCGGCGCCTTCGTCGTTGCCGAAGAGAATGATTTCGATCTGGGGATGGAGGGCTTTCCAAGATTGAATGGCGTTGCGCTGGATGATGCCGATGTGGGCGCGGAAGGGTTTCGCGGTGGTGAAGAAGGTCAGCATGAACGATGCTTCAGATTACCATGCGCGGGAGGGGGAGGAACGTTAGAGCGTTGAAGGTTGGGAGAGAGCGTTTAAACGTTGGAACGTTTCGGCGGATTAGTGGGCGGGTTTCGGGGCGGCGGAATCCGGGTGGTGCTGAGAGTGGCGGAAGCGAAAATGGCGAACGTCACAGGCTTTGCAGCGATACGGACTTATAAAGAGAAGGTAGTGGAGTAAGAACTCTATGAGGCCGTGCCTTTTCGACCTGCAGATCGTCGCACTTCCGCAGTGGGGACAACCGGGGGATCTGGCGAGGGAAAGCATGGCCCTCATCTCCCAATCTGGCTTTAGATAAAAAAGTATATACCCATTTACCTTCGAAGCTCCCTTCGGGGCTCAGGCGAAGGAGGGGCGGAGAAAACGTTGAAAGTTGAATGTTGGGGGAACGGAAAGACGTTGGAACGTTTGAACGTTGAAACGTTTAAGAACTATTCGTAGGAAGTGACGGCATTGAGGAGCGGGCTGCCATTGCGCAGGAAAGCAAGCTCGGTGAGCCAGAGGACGCCGTGGCGGGGGCTGCGGTTGAGGTCGGTGATGTCGATGAGGCGGTATCCGGCTGCGGCCATGAATTTGACGACTTCCGCGACGGAATTTTCGTAATTGCCGCAAACCACGGCTTCCACCAGAAAAATGTCGGTTTTGCCGAGCAGGCCGGAGGCGCCAGCGAGGACCTGGAGGTCGAAACCTTCTGCGTCAATCTTCACCATTTCGGGGGGAGGAGCGCCGCTGGAAGAGACTATTTCGTTCAGGGTTTTTACGGGGACGGGGGTTTGTTGAGAACCGGTGGCCTGGCCGTGGCGATCGGTGAGGACGAAGGTGCTGCTATCGTCGCGGGAAGAGATACTCATCGGCATTGTTCCGGACTTATCGCCGGCGGCGGCATTGATCCAGTGAATTTTGCAGCCGCGATCGAGGAGGTCCCGAATATGGGCCTTCAGGTGATCCTGCGGCTCGACGAGGGTGTAGTGAGCGCCGGGAAAATGCTTGAGGGCGGTGCGGGTCCAATTGCCGCGGTTGGCGCCGACGTCGAGGATATGCGTGGGAGCAAAACCGAGTCTCTGGAGCAAAGAGAAAAAGGGATCGAGGCCTTCGCTGGGCCTGGGACCGTCGTTGATGCGAACAAGGCGGTAGCCGAATTTTCCCAAGATAGATTGGAGAATACGTCTCATTTGCGGCGAAAACTCCACGTGACTCTTTGATGTTCGATCACAGACGGCCAATCGGAGGCAGGGAACTTATATAAAGCTTTGATGGCAGTCCGGTGCCAGAGGCCGCGGAGTTTGGGAATGGGCTGAACGGCGCGCGTAACGGCGCGAAAGAGCTTCGCGGAGCGGGCGTCCGGTATGGACGCAAGCTCGCGGTCTGCAATGGCATCACAGTTCTGATTGTAGCGGTCGATATTGCTGGAGCTGAGGGCGTCGGCGTGTGCACGATAACCGGCGATGAGCGCATCGACGGAGTAGAGCTGTGCGTGGCGGAAGAAGCGAACCCAAAGCTCGAAATCGCCTTCCGCACGGAATTCGGTGCTCAGGGCACCGCCGACGCGCTCCCAAAGGCGGCGCCGCCAAAAAGTGGATTCCTGTTGTATGTATTTGTTGGCGCCCGCGAGGAAACGGGACCGAGACCAACGGGGCACGTCAAGGACAAGATTAGGAAGTCCTTCAGACGTGAAACCCGTGGGCCGACCAGTGATCCAATCCGCCTGAGGCAGGTCGCGAAAAACTCCACCAACGATAAAAAGGCCATTGGTGTGAAGCATATCACTTGCATTGAGCCACCCCATGATTTCACCGGTGGAGCGGGTGAAGCCTGCGTTGAGGGCTGCGTATAAACCCTTGTTTTCCTGGTTGATCCAGATCGTTATGTGGCGCTCGTATTTTCGAATAATGTCAACTGAGGCGTCAGTCGAGCCATCGTTGACCACGATATATTCGAGATTCGGGTAACCTTGGCCAAGGATTGAGTGAATGGTGGCCTCGAGATATTGTTCGCCATTGTAGACGGCGGTAACAAAAGAGATACGCGGCCACGCTGAGGGTGTTGAAGCGGTTGCCAAGGATCCGCTATACACCGGATTAGACATAACTTGGGTCAAGGCCTGCGTGCTCCTCGGCGATGGTGCGAACGAACTTTCGTTTAGCGACCGATTTTCTTTGAAATCAATTCATAAAACTTACGCCGGCGCGTCCCGCCAGGAGCGAGCCAGTCGCGAAAGTGTCTAAAAGGTTCGATGAGCTTCCAGCCGAGGGAGCCGTGAATGACGTTGAGCTCATATTGGTCGTCACGAGCCTTCTCCAGCTCGGCCCAGAGTCTCTCCGCTTCTTTGCGAGACGCACCGAGCTTCTCTTTGAGCACCTCGGTTTCGTTGAGTGGCCGGTATAGGTAAGCGGGATTGATCCAGGTTTGCACGCCGTCCTGGAAGGAGATTTGTCCCCACTCCGTGTCAGCTTTAGTAGAACAGGGAAAGGAATAAACGCACCGCCATCCTAGCCGGTAGAACAGCGAGCGCAGGCCGTCCTCAAGTTTGCGGCTGTGAGTTCCGATATGGACCTTCTTGACCTTCTTATCGAGCTCATTGGCAGCGGCTAGCAAGACGGCGAGCTCCTGCCCTTGGATGTCGAGGTCGATGAGGTCGACGCTTGAATAGGGCTGCAATAACGTGCGCAAACTGATGGCGTTGACGATGTGGTCTCCCCCGACGGATTGGCCGTGCCAGTCGAAGTTGTCTCCCCAGTGATTTTTTCCAACCTGGAAGCCAATTGTTCCGTCGGTGGCCGTAACCGCGGCCTCGATGAGGTGGAAGTCGGCTGGGTCAAGATTGTTATCAGCAAGATGCTGACTGATGGACTGGAAGTGAGAGGGCTCCGCCTCCACGGCAACAAACGTAAAAGGAAGGTCGCTGAACTGTCTTAGGGCAAACGCAGCGTTGACCGTCCAACGGCCCCAGCCAGCCCCAAGTTCAAACATGGTGAAATGGCCCGCTGCCGAGGCTACAGATTCCATGAGGTCGATCCATTCGAAATACTCCTCATCGAAAGATGGGTAATCGATCTCCTGGACCCTTTGCGGGTCGGGCGGGGTGGCTGTCGAAAAATAAGGATGGCCGTATGTGGTGCGGGTCATTACACCCAAAAAATTGACGATAAACCCTTCGGGTACGGTACCGCGCCATCGCGGGAATTTGCAGAAAACGGGATTATGGGCAAGCTGCGCAAGGCTCGATGGGCTCGTCTGGCTCATTCTTGGTGCTCCGATTGGATTTCCACTTGGGTTTCAAGGGCGAAGTCCGAAGGCAAGTTGAGAATTCCGTTCCATTCGTCCCGATGATGCTGGTGAAATTCAGTGGCGATGGTCAGGCCCGGAACACAATCCCAAAGGTCAAGCATTTCGCCATTATCCCAGAGGCTGACCTGCCATTGGTAGGCGCCGGGACGGAGCGGGAGCGAAGGGAAGGTGTGAGAGAAGATGTGCACGCCGGCATCGATTGTGAGGTTCTGCGCGGCCCGGGCCCACATCAACTGGCGCTCGGCGTTGAAAAGGGCGACGCCGTGTTCGCCGCTCGTGATAGGCTCCGCCGATTCGACAACGAAATTGACCGTGACCGGCCCGAGCGTGGAGAGTACGTGCGGCTGACCGGCGGGCGCACCGGCGATCTCCCATCGAAGAAAGCGGGCTTTGGTTGCCACGGTGCGATTCTGCTGAGCACCGTTGGAGTCTCCGGAGGCCATGGCAGATTCGTAGGCGGAGACGACTTCATGGGTGGGGCCGTCCTGGCGAACGGAGGCGGCGTCAATCCAGACGACGCGATGGCAGAGGCGGCGGATTTGATTGAGTTGATGGGAGACGAGGACGACGGTGCGGCCGGCGCGGGCGACGTCACCCATTTTGCCCATGCACTTCTTTTGAAAACGGATGTCGCCGACGGCGAGGACTTCATCGACGAGGAGAATTTCCGGCTCGAGATGGGCGGCGACGGCGAAGGCCAGGCGCACGTACATGCCGGAGGAGTAGTGCTTGACGGGGGTGTCGATGAATTTTTCGAGCTCGGCGAAGGCCACGATTTCATCGAATTTGCGGATGATCTCCGCCTTGCCCATGCCGAGGATGGCGCCGGAGAGAAAGGTATTCTCGCGTCCGGTCAGCTCGGGATGAAAGCCGGTGCCGACTTCGAGGAGGGAGCCGACGCGGCCGTGGATTTCGGCCCAGCCGGTGGTGGGGCGGGTGATGCGGGAGAGGATTTTGAGAAGGGTGGTTTTGCCGGCGCCGTTGCGGCCGATGAGGCCGAGGACTTCGCCTTCGAGGACTTCGAGGGAAACGTCTTTCAAGGCCCAGAAGGTTTCGTCCTTGGGACGGCGAAAGACGGAGAGCGGCGAGCGGAGGAATCCCTCAAGGGCATGCCGCAGACCGGATTCGGCCTGGAGGCCACGATGGTAGCGCTTGCCGAGGCCTTCGCCGTGAATGACAGTGGTCATGGGCGAGGGACCTCGGGAGAAAAAAACTCACCACCCTCCACAACCGAGGGCAGGGCACCGGCTGGTTTTTCGCTGATTGCGGCCCGGCCCTTGGCGAACACCTGGACTTTTCTTGCAAGTTGGTGGGACGGTCTTTCTACCAACAGATAAAACAAATACGCAAATCCCAAGCTGAAGAGCATGACGACGGTCCAATTCAGAATGTAGCCAAGATAGGGCACCTTAAGCCAGCCGAACAGCTGCATACCCTGGACGTGAACAAGGTACAGCGAGTAGCTCCATGCGCCCGCCATGGCGAGGAAACGATTCGGCTCGCGATGCCTGCTATATGCAATTTCTTCTCTCACCCAGTAGTATGCCAGGACGCCGAACCAAATCATTGTTTGCGTATAGGGAATTCCCGCTTTGAAATGCAACATTTCGGCGGCCCAGGATCCGAGCCAGATGAAGAATCTCCAGCCGAAAATCCTGATTGCGGATCGCCTGACCTCAACCGCCGCGCTCTGCTCGGCTAATAGGCATCCCAGTAGCCACACGGGGAGCAGTAACAGGGCCGTGCCGAAAGGCCCAAAATCGTGCCACGCGACCGAGTGAGGATGCGTCGCTGCCGTGACCACTCCCGCCAAGAACACGGGAGGCAGGAACTTCTTCCAGCCAAATCGGTTTCGCATCCATCGCAGACAAGGATAGGCAGCGTAATAGATCTCTTCGCAGGCGAGGCTCCAGAGCGGTGATTCCCATAGCACAGAGCGCTCTCCCCATAGGATGAGACGCTGCCCAAACAATCGGTATACACAAAGTGCGCCAGCTACCGGAATGAGGATTCGCGTGTACCGCCGGAGGTAGTAGCGCCCGATCGAAAGTTTCTCGTTCCCGATAAACGGCAGGTGGATGCAAAAACCGGAGATCACGAAGAAAACAATGACCGCGGGGGTGCCGAACACCACCGTGTTCCAGGCGCGCGTCAGCAGCCGCATATACCCCGTGGCCACGTCGGCTCCCGCAAAGAGCGGGAAGATGGCGTAGTGCCCGATCGCCACCCACAACGCCAACACGAATCGCAAGGCATCCAAGATGCGATAGTGATTCGGTCGTCCGCGGGCTTCGCTGCTCATTTGCTAGACACGATCGGCAACGGAGGACTCCATGCGATTGAAGAAGAAGAGGCCGCCGAGGACGACGAGGGCGACGGCGGCGCTGGAAGCGAGAAGGAGCAGGCCAGGGGCCTGGCCGCGGCCGGTGATGGCCCAGCGGAAGCCGTCAATGACGCCGGCCATGGAGTTGAGGCCGTAGAGCCAGCGCCAGCGCGGGGGAACGAGCGAGGAAGGATAGGCGACGGGAGAAGCGAACATCCAGAACTGGATGAGGAACGGAATGACGTAGCGGACGTCGCGATAAAGCGCGTTGAGCGCGGAGAGCCACAAGCCGACGCCGAGAGCGGTGAAGACGGCGAGCGCCAGCAGCGCGGGCAACCAAAGCGCGGCAAGAGTGGGGCGAATGCCGTAGCCGACAGTGAAAATGGCGAGGACCACGAAGCCGATGGCGAAGTCCACCAGGCCGGAAAGCGCGGAGGAAATGGGAAGAATGAGGCGCGGGAAATAAACTTTGGTGATGAGGCGCTGGTTATCAACGACGACGTTGGTGGTCATCTGGAGGGCGTAGGAGAAATAGGTCCAGGGGACGAGAGCGGCGAAGTAGAAGACGGGATAGGGGAGGCCGTCGTTGGGGAGCTTGGCGAGGCGGCCGAAGAAGAGAGTGAAGACGAGCATGTTGAGGACGGGTTGCAAGACGACCCAGAGAACGCCGATGGCGGTTTGCTTGTAGCGGATCTTGACGTCGCGCCAGACGAAGAAGTAGAGGAGTTCGCGGTAGGCCCAGACTTCGCGGAGGCGAAGCTCGAAAAGGCCGCGGGGAGGCTCAATGCGAATGGTGGCGGAGGCGCCGGAGTGGAGCGGGAGTGCGACGCTAGGTTGCGTGACGGAAGCCATGCGTATGAAGCGAAAACTCCTGAGAGCGGGACAACCCCTTGACTAGAATAGCAAAGAAAGGAGAAGAAGAGTCGGAAGACGGAAGCGAAAGTTGAAAGTTAAAAGTGAAAAGTTGAAAGGGGAAAGATTGGGGAAGGGCGCAAACTATTGCGCTCTTAAGAAGGATAAGAAATCGGGGGAGGCTTTCCAACAAAACCGGAAAAAGCCGGTCGAAGCTCAAGGCGGAGGCGGATTTTTTTCGAGGTGCTGGATGTCGCGTTCCTCGAATTGCCGCATGAGGGCTTTGCGCTTGAAGAGGTAGCGGTGGAGATCGGCGGAAAGCTGGCGAGGGACGACGAAGAATTGGTTGCGGGTAATTTCGGAAAAAGAAACGGGGCCGCGCGCGGGGATGAGATGCGAACCCCATTGGAAGATGAGGCCGGCGTTCCATGCAACGAGGAAAAAAAGGAGCGCGGCGGCGGCCACGAAGGCGCCGCGCTGTGAACGGAAGAGTTGGGCGAACCTCTGGAGCAAAAGCGCCAAGCCGAAGATGAAGATGGGAGTCAATGAGATGAAAAAGCGATTGCCGAAGGAGGCCATGCCGTGCCAGTAGGGATAGCTGGAAATGACGTAATAAAAAGCAGCAACGGCAACGGCGAGATAGCGGGTGATGGATTTTGCCTGGGGTGGCGCGAAAAAGAGGCCGAGGATGGCCAGAGCCAGGATGGGCGTCCAACTCAGGAGCCCGTGTTCGGAGGAGAAAAGGACCACACGCCAGTTGGGCGCGGTCCAGTCCCAGTGGAATGCGGTGTAGGAACCGAAGCGGAAAAGTCCTCCGAATATGATGGAGCGAGTGACGAGAGTGGGCAGGAACGCAAGTACCACGGCAACCGTGAAGGAACTATTTGCGGCAAAGAGCGGTGCGACGGCGCGGAATTCCCTGGCGCGCCAGGAATTCCAATACGCGAGTATCGATTCGATCAAAGGGAGGAGAAGAAAGACGCCATTTGGAAAATAAACGTCGACCATCAAGCCGCCGAGAAAGCCGAGAAGATTCCATTGAAGGAAGGTACGGCAATCGCGCGTGCGATCCCAATACCAGAGAAACAGGGCCACGGCAAAGGCTGAGTGCGCATGGGACCAGGCGGGATTGAAATACATATAAACAGGAAGCGAACTGGCGCCCCAGATGGCGAGAGTGGAAAGAAAGGCCCACCGCTCATCGACATACTTTCTGGCGAGGGAGCAAGAAAAGAGCAGACCAAGGAATCCATATATGGCGGTACCCAGAGCCATGGCCAGGATGTAAGGAGTGGAGAAACCATTCGCAGGAATGTGCGCGCCAAGAGCGTTAGCGAAAAGCACGAAGGCGTGCGCCGCAAGCAAAAAGGGAGTCCAAAGCATGGCCGGACCGGTGGAGAAGAGGTTACTGACGTATCCGGTTTCGGTGTACTCACTTGGAATGAGTTGCCCGTTGGGGAGGGTGTGCGATTGAGAAAAGTAAGGATTGGCGTGGCGCCAATCTTCTTCGAATCGCAGATCGTGTTGTATGAGAGGCGCGCGGGCATAAGCGTAATATCCGACGCCGTCCCCGTGCACGATCGGATTCACCAGAGGCAATGACAACAAAAACAGAGCGAGGAGGGTTCTTACAAATCTGACGGAGGTGGACGCGCCAGCGGAAAAATTAGCGGACGCGTGTGATAGAGATTCGCTCATGAGCTTCCCCGAACTCTCAGGCAGGCCCCTCAGTCGCCAAAGAGGAACGCACTGGCATCTCAGCGGTCTCAAAGACGGGCTTGCTCAACACAGCTATGAGCGACAGCGGAGGCAGCGGCAAGAAATTGTCCAAAACGCGAAAGAGGGGGGTCAGAAGATTCAAAATCTTGATCTGCCACAGGCCAAAGGTGCGTCTGCGCAAGAGGCGCCCGTTTAACCACCAGGCGATGACGCCGATGCGATTAAACTCCAGCACGTTCTCCAGATGGAAGCCGGCCTTTTCCCCTACCTCAGTCAATTGTTTTTGCGTATAGCGGCGGTGATGGCCAAGAACTTCATCCAGCGTGCCGAAGATCCCAGGGCCGCACGGAACGAGCACGATGGCACGACCGCCATCCTCAAGTACGCCGCGAATATTATTCAGAGCAGTCAGGTCATCCGCCAAATGTTCAACCACGTTCAAACAAATGACAGTGTCAAATTTCTGTTCTGCCGGATACGATTCGCCTTTTTCCCCGTCTGTGTAACCCACCCGCATGTAAGGGCGGTTCAAGCCGACGTTCTCGAGAAAGGTCAGATAAAGTGGATTGATGTCGGTGGCCCAATACAAGCTGCGTGGAATTAACTGTACCGTTAGATTCCCTGTCCCGGCGCCAATTTCCAATACTTTTTGGCCGACATAGGGGCGGATGACGTCCGCCATCCACTTGGTGAAGCGCGGCGCCCGGTTCAACCGTCCAAGGACCTGGCTTCCATAAACATCCTCGGCGTAAATGTAGTCGGAATAGCCAAACCTGAGAATTGCGACGATCGCGCGAAGGCCGTCCTTCCAGCCAATCTTCTTGCCTTCCTGATAGGTGCGGCCGGCGTAACGAATGGGAACCTCAAAAATGCGCGCGCCGCGCTTGGCGAGCTTGATGGCAATTTCCGGCTCGATTTCAAAGCCCTTGCCGACAAGCGGCACGCTCTTCAGCAATGCGGTTCGAACCATCTTGTAACAGGTTTCCATGTCGGTGAGATTGAGGTCCGAGACGACATTGCACAACAGGGTCAGGAAACGATTTCCAAGCTCATGACGGAAGAAAAGAACACGACGGTATTCACTGGCCAGAAATCGAGAGCCAAAAACGGCGTCGGCTTGTTCGTCCAAGAAAACCTGGACCATTTTGAGGAGATCCAGAGGATGGTATTCGAGATCTGCGTCATGAATGACCGTCAACTCCGCGTTTGCGTGAACTAACGCCGTCTGAATCGCCGCGGCCTTGCCCTGATTGACGTGGTGGTACAAGAAAAGCCATTCCAACTTAGGATTCGGAGCGGCGGCCACCGAAAGCTCAAATTCGCGGAGGACGGCAGTGGTGTGATCGGTGGAACCGTCGTCCACGACGATGATTTCGATACGATCGAGCAGCGGGGATTCGGCGAGAATTTTGAGCCGCTCGAGACTGGGGCGGACCAAATACAGCTCGTTATAGACGGGAACGAGAATGGAAAGCGTGGTCGAAGTCTTCATGGAAAAAGAAGGCGCTCCGGTCTGCGCGAAGATGGGTCAAGAGAAAGCGTCAAGTTTTGATTTTGCACGAATCGGGCGCCCAAGCCAATAATTTGACATTCCCCGACAACAGCATACGGCAAGCTGACCTCCTCTCAAAGCCGAAGGAGGAACACGAGCATGGTCAGGTGAGTCCAGAGGGAAGGATTATCGGAACGAAAGCCAATTCATAATGTGTATAGGCGAGAAGAAAACCGGGTGGCGAGTGCGATTGAGGGCTTACTCGTAACGCGGGGCGGCCATGGGATCGAGGCGACTGGCGCAGGGCCGACACTTGGCCTCTTAGTGGACTGGGCGAGATTCATAGTGCCCTCGGAAAACCGCGCGGTCTATGTCTGGCCAGAACTCCTTGAGGATATTAAAGACGCCGTCAACAGCGACCTGCGTCAGCCATTTCTGTCCAGTTTTTGTCCAGGTCCGTTCTGTTGCGGGGTAATAAAGATCGGAAACACCCGCTCCCGCTCCGTTGCCAATAATTTCGGAGAAATTGAAGCCTCTTCCGCCTGAATCGGTTTTCGTAATGAGGAGGCGGCTTACCGCATAGCCGGTGCGGCGAAAGAACCCTCCGTGACCCATCGTGTAGTAACGCGGATCCTGGCGTGCAATCGATGGAACGATGGCTTCGGTGAAGTAGTTTCCGACGGCTTGATCGGCGAAGGAGTGCCAATAATACCGGCCAAAGCCCCTGGCCCCTTGACCGAATTCGCGAGTCGAATTTTTCGCCTGGGCAGTACCGGCGAGTGCCCCCGCAAGAATAAACGAGGAATAGTCAAAGCTGTCTTGCGTGGCGAGCCAAAACTTATCCTTGACGGCCAAGGGAGGAAGCTGTGTGTCGGCACTAACGGCGCGATAGTTTGGGATAACCCAAAGGATGCGCTTGGGTTGCTTGACTTCCGAATCACGCTGCACCGGCGGGCGGGATGCCGGAGCGACCTCTGCGGTTTGTGGCTTAGTCGTGGATTCTTGCTCTTGTGCTGGGGGAGCGCCAGCATGATCTGGAAACTGTTCCGGTTGCGTCTGAGCAAACGCCGGCCACCGACCGTAAATCAGGGCAGCACCTATTAACAGCAACCGTGCAAAACACGCCAAAGCTTTTGTGGCTCGAACCATCGACATATTTTTCACCCTCCTCTCAAGGTCAGATGCAGCCCAGACCTCAATGGTACAAGTTCACGAATTTTCAGAACGCAAAGCCCGACAAAAACTGGATTGGGAGAACACCGGTTCCGTCATCGGATGCCAAAATCCCGGCAGTGGTTTGCCTCGATGGCTGTTTTTCTTGCCCGAGACTTTTGCTCGGACCGCCGCAATTGTTTGGCCAGCGGAGGGAATTTAGTCGGCGCTGGTTGTGGCTACCTTGTGAAGGTCCAGGCCTTCCGCTTTTTGCTGAAAAAAGGCGGCGACGCGGTCAATGATCTCATTTAACGGAGTGCGGGGACGGAAGCCGGTAAGGGCATGGAGCTTTTCAACGGAGGGCACGCGGCGCATCATGTCCTCGAAGCCGGGTTCGTAAGCTTGGTCGTAAGGGACGTACTCAATGGGAGAGGAGCTACCAGTACGCTCCTTCACTCTCTGTGCCAGCCCTTCGATGGTGATTTCCTCGGTGTTGCCGACGTTGATGACTTCCCCAACGGAGCGCTCCAAGTCCATAAGGCGGATGAGACCTTCGACAGTGTCACGCACATCGCAGAAGCAGCGAGATTGCTTTCCGCTGCCGTAAATGCTGATGGTGGTGTTGTCCAGGGCGGACTTGACGAAATTGGGGAGCACCATTCCATAGCGCCCGGTTTGCCGCGGGCCAACGGTGTTGAACAGGCGAACGACGATGACGGGCAATTTCTTTTCCTTCCAGTAGGAGAGCGCGAGAAATTCATCGAGCGCCTTGGACGCCGCGTAGCTCCAGCGGCCTTTTGTGGTGGGGCCAAGGACAAGGTCGGCATCTTCGTGGAAAGGAACGTTGGTGTTCTTGCCGTAGACCTCGGAGGTGGAGGCGGTTAGAACGAGCTTCTTTTTCTTGCAGGCCGCTTCGAGGATCAATTGAGTGCCGTTTACATTGGTCTCGATGGTCTTGACGGGGCTTTCGACGATGAGCTTGACTCCGACAGCGGCGGCCAGATGGACGATCACATCGGCATCAT
>Ga0209648_10003336_pt1 | contig 13460 bp, 12 predicted proteins | sample GraSoi2013_115cm_FD_185830 | JGI IMG/M metagenome (GOLD analysis project Ga0209648, IMG submission 185830) | Grasslands soil microbial communities from the Angelo Coastal Reserve, California, USA - Sample 9_17_2013_115cm (SPAdes) (version 2) | ecosystem: Environmental > Terrestrial > Soil >...
TCTTGGCTCCCTTCAGCGGCCGCGAGAAGGAACTGAATGAAATCCAGCGCTATTTGGAAGACCCCGCCTTTCCCGTGGTCACTCTCAAAGGGCCGGGCGGGATCGGCAAAACGCGGCTGGCCGACGAAATCGAGCACCGCACCAATCACCAGTCACCAGTCACCAATCACGACGGGCGGGGGTATGCCTGCTTTCGACTCTCAACTTTCGACTGTCAACTATGAGGGTATACTCGCTTTCGACTCTCAACTGTCGACTGTCAACTGTACGCCGCACGCACGTCTTGGAAACCGAGGTGACCGAATGAGTGGTCTTGGTGGCTGGGTGCGTCTTCGCACGTTTGCCTTTCGACTCGTTGTCGCGCTCTTCATCGTCGCCATCGCCCTTTTCACGGTGGCTGGCCCCGCGCGCGCCCAGCAGCGCCGCGAGCGCGAACCGAATAGCGTCTATGCCGAGCGCCGCGCCAAACTCCTCTCGCAAGTGGATGGGCCGATCATTCTCTCCGGCTACACCGGCCGCGAAGAGGAATCGCAAACCTACATCTTCGCGCAGGAAGACAATTTCTATTATCTCACCGGCCACAACGAGGAAGGCGCCGCGCTTCTGCTCGCGCCCGAGCGCGCCAATCACGGCGCGAACGCCAAAGCCTGGGACGGCCCGCGCGAAATCCTTTTTCTCCCGCCGGCCGACCGCCGCCGCCAGCAGTGGATCGGCGTGCGCATGGCCCCCGACGACCCCGGCATCGCCGATAAGACCGGCTTCGCCGCTGTGAAGCCGTTTCCTGAGTTGCGCTCGGCCGTCGAGAAATTGGCGGACATTTTCCCGAACTTCTACACCATTCTGCCCTACCAGAAAGAGCTCGGCGGCTACCCTCACGATAAAGAATGGACCGGCTGGCTCGCGCAGGCCGCGCCGCAGGCCAAGCTCAACGACGTTCGCGCCGCCATCGGCGCCATGCGCCAGAAGAAGTCGCCCGGCGAAATCGGTTTCCTCGCCAAAGCCGTGGACGCCTCGGTGGACGCGCATCTCGAAGCCATGAAAATGATGCGCCCGGGCCTCTACGAATATCAGGTCGCCGCGAAGATGGTTTACATCCACTCCATGGAAGGCTGCGAAGCCGAAGCCTACGCGCCGATTGTCGGCGCGGGCTTCAATTCCACCTCGCTGCATTACGACCAGCTTTCCAGGAAGATTGAAGACGGCGACATTGTCGTCCTCGACGTAGGCGCGCAATTCTCCGGCTACGCCGCAGACATCACCCGCACGCTTCCCGCCAACGGTAAATTCACGCCGCGCCAGCGCGAAATCTACGAAATCGTTCTCGGCGCGCAGAACGCGGCCATCGCCGCGCTGAAGCCCGGCATGACTTTCGCCCGCAAAGGCCCGAATAGCCTTTGGCAGATCGCCTACGACTACATCAACTCTCACGGAAAGGACAAAGAGGGCCGTTCCCTTGGGCCCTACTTCATCCACGGGCTCGGCCACCACATCGGCCTCGACGTGCACGATGCCGGCGACCCTTCTCGCCCGCTCGAGCCCGGCATGGTTGTCACCATTGAGCCGGGCATCTACATTCCGGAGGAAAATCTCGGCGTGCGCATCGAAGACGACTTCCTCGTCACCGAAACCGGCTACAAAATGCTCTCCGAAAAAATTCCGCGCTCGGTCGAGGAAATCGAAAAGATCATGGCCGCCGCGCAGAAGGCCCCCTCTCAGAAAGAAAGATCGAAAGGAAAGGAAGGAGCACCGTGAACGCGGACGCCCGCGCGATGATTGACCGTTCTGCGCGGCGCGCTTTATAATGACCGTCGAGGCTGGACGATTCCTTGGCGCCAGCCACTGCGCGACATTCCGCACGCAGCCGGGTTTCCCGCCCGCCGGAGTTTTCCGAAACGCTCAAGGGAGATTATGAGCACTGTTAAAGCCACGCAGCTTCGCCCCGGTATGGTTGTCCAGCACCAGGGCGACCTCTACACCGTTTTCAGCGTGGACCACCGCACGCCCGGCAATAAGCGCGGCTCCATGCAGACGAAGATGAAGAATCTCCGCACCGGCGTGATGATGGACTACCGCTTCCGCGCCGAGGAATTTGTGGAGCGCGCCATCCTCGACGAAATCGAATTTGAATATCTCTACAACGACGGCGATGCCTATCACTTCATGAACACCGAGACGTTCGAACAGATGCATCTCGGGCACGACGTCCTCGGCGAAGCGGTCTACTATCTGATCCCCAATACGCCCGTGAAGATTGAATTTTACGAGGGCAAAGCCATCGGCGTGGCTCTTCCCGATACCATGGATCTGAAGGTTGTGGACACCGAGCCCACCGTGCAAAAAGCCACGGCCAGCGCGGTGATGAAGCCGGCCAAGCTCGAAACCGGCCTGGTCATCAGCGTCCCGCCGTTCATCAACAACGGCGACAAAGTGAAAGTGGATACCAGCGAGGCGCGCTACGTCCAGCGCGCGCAATGACAATCCCGGCGAGCAACGCGAGTCGAGGGATCTCTCTTCTGCCTGGCGTTGGAGCAATGAAGAACGCGAACCCGGCTACGCTTTTCCTCCGGCCGCCCCGCCGGCTTTTTCAGAAAAGGCCCGGGCAAAAATCGCGTCCACGTACCGAAGCTGCCGCTGGAGATCGAAGGTTTTCTCCAGCGCCGCTTTGTCCATGAGTCTTGCGATGCGCGCATCGTTCGCAACGCGCTCGCGAAAGCTCGAGTCCGTTTCCCAAGCGGCCATCGCGTTTTCCTGGACCCACTTGTATGCTTCTTCGCGCGGCGCGCCGCGTTCCACCAGGTCCTGCAGAAGCTGTCCGGAAAACACCAGGCCGCGCGTGGACTCCAGGTTGCGCAGCATCCGCTCGGGAAAGACGCGCATGTTGGCGACGATGTTGGTCATCCGCGCGAGCATGTAGTCCGCGAGAATCGTTGAGTCAGGCAGGATGACGCGCTCCACCGAGCTGTGCGAGATGTCGCGCTCGTGCCACAGCGCGATGTTCTCCAGCGCAGCCATTGCGTTGGCGCGCACCACGCGCGCCAGTCCGCAAATCTGCTCGCAGTTTACCGGGTTGCGTTTGTGCGGCATCGCCGAACTGCCGCGCTGCTCGCCGGCAAACGGCTCTTCCGCTTCGCGCACTTCGGTGCGCTGCAAGTGCCGGATTTCCAGCGCGATCTTCTCGAGCGACGCCGCGATTACCGCAAGCGCAGCGAGATACTGCGCGTGACGATCCCGCTGGATCACTTGCGAAGTCACCGCCGCGGTTTCCAGCCCGAGCCGCCGGCAAATCTTGGCTTCGATCTCCGGGCCGAGATGCGCGCAGTTTCCCACCGCGCCGGAGATTTTCCCCACCGCCATTTGTTGCGCCGCCGCGCCGAAGCGCAGCAGGTTGCGGCGGTTCTCCGAATACCAGTTGGCGATCTTCAAGCCGAAGGTAATCGGCTCGGCGTGAATTCCGTGTGTGCGCCCGATTTGCGGAGTGTGCTGGAATTCGTGCGCGCGGCGTTCCAGCACTTCGCCGAAGCGCACCAGGCCGTGCTCGATGAGCCGCGAAGCTTCGCGGACTTGCAGGGCTTGCGCGGTGTCCACAACGTCGTTTGAGGTAAGGCCGTAATGCAGCCAGCGCGCCGCTTCCGGATCGCCGATGGATTCGCCCACGGCCATCGTAAACGCGATGACGTCGTGCTTGACCTTGGCTTCGAGTTCGTCAATGCGCGCCACGTTGATCTGCGAGCGCTGGCGAATCGCCGCCGCCGCTTGTTTGGGAATCTGTCCGGCCTCGGCAAGCGTGTCTGCCGCGGCTATCTCCACTTCCAGCCAGCGGCCGAACTTATTCGCGTCGCTCCAGACGCGGCCCATTTCTTCGCGCGTGTATCGTGGAATCAAATCTTGCTCCCGGAGAAACTTCTGGCGGGGCAAATTCCCTTCCCAATGATACCGTATTTTGCACTCCCCGCGGAGTCCATCAGCGGGAAAGGCTCTTCGGCATGTAAACCCCTTCCCTGCTGTGGTTTCCGGTACCTAACCGTTGCGGAGGCGCCGCGGTCTAATGAGTCGGATGATCGAGAGCACCCAGGGCAGCGACGCCGCTGCCGTGGAGCGGACGCTGGCGGGCGACCCTGACGCCTATCGGGTGCTGGTCGAACGCCACAGCCGCAATCTTTTCCGGCTCGCGTATCGCATGACAGGCAACGAACAAGACGCCGAAGAAATCGTGCAGGACGCTTTCCTACGCGCGTATCGCAAGCTTGGGCAGTTCGAGTCGCGCGCAAACTTTGGGACCTGGGTCTACCGAATCGCTGTGAATTGCGCGCTGGACCGCCGGCGGAAACGAAGCGCCGAGGAGCGGCATCGCGCGAGTCCCGCCGACGACGATGCCGATGCGCCGCGTGCCATCGAACAGCGCGCCTCCGCAAGTCCCGCGCCAGACCGCCTCGCCTTGAGCGCTGAACTGGGAAAGCAAATTATCTCTGCGCTCGACGCGCTTTCTCCGGCCGAGCGAGCCGCCTTTGTGATGCGCCACTGGGAAGGCTGCGCCATCGAAGAGATCGCGCAGGCGCTCCATCTGCGGAACAACGCGACAAAGAACACCGTGTTCCGCGCCGTGCAAAAGCTGCGCCGCGCGCTGGAACCCTTGCTGGCGAAAGAGCCGGTGACGCCGGGAACGCGCCGGGCCATGCCAGCGGCGCAAGGAACGGAATCATGACGCATCCGAGCGAAGAACAATTGGTGGGTTACAAATTGGGCGAGGCACACGACCGCAGCGCCATCGAAGAGCATCTCGGCGAGTGCTCCGAATGCCGCGCGAGCTTCGCGCGGCTCGAGCGCGTGCTTGTGGCGATGGACTCGATGCCCGTGCCGGAGCGGGGAGAAGACTACGGGCGGCGCGTCTGGCAACAGATCGCGCCGCGCCTGCCGCAACGCAGCCCCTGGTGGAGTTTTGGCATGCATCCGCGGCGGTGGGGCGTGGTCGCGGCTGCCGCCGCGCTGGTCATCGCAGCGTTTTTCCTGGGGCGCCGGCACCCCGTGCGCCTGCCGACAAACGATCAGAGCGTTCAGCAGGTGCGTGAGCGGATTCTGCTTGTGGCCGTGGGCGATCACCTGGACCGCTCGGAGATGATGCTCGTCGAGCTGACCAACGCAGAGCCCGGGCCTGCAGACAAAAAACTGGTGAACATTTCGACGGAACAAAAGCGCGCCGAAGACCTGCTCGATGAAAATCGGCTTTACCGAGAGACGGCGCTTCAGCAGGGCGACAGCGCGCTCGCCAGCGTTCTCGACGAGCTCGAGCGCGTACTCTTGGATATCGCGCACAGCCCGGAGGAGCTGACGCCGGCGCAACTCGAAAAGATTCGCCAGCGGATGGAAGCCCACGGAATCCTGTTCAAGGTGCGCGTGGTTGGCAGTGAAGTGCGCCAGCGCGAGAGGTCGGCTACGCCCGTTCCGGCCCAGGACAATTCCACAAATCAGAAAGGCAAGCACACATGATGAAGATGAGGAAGGCCGAGTTTCGCCGCACCGCTTTGACCTGGATTGCACTGGGCGCGCTATTGGCCTGGCCGGGAGCTGCGGCAAAGGGCGCGGCTCTATCCTGGGCGCCGTTCTCTGCGGGGCCACTCGCGAACCAATCTCCCGAAGACGAGAAACAAGAACAGCGAGATCGGGAGCAGGAGAAGCTCGGCCGCCAGCAGGAGCTTTACGATGAAGGCCAGGAGGCTCTGGACGAAGGTCATTACGAAAAAGCCGTCGAGAAATACGATGCCCTCGCCAAACTGAATGGCCCGCAAACCGACAAGGCGCTTTATTGGAAAGCCTGGGCCGAGCGAAAACTGGGCCAGCGCGATGCGGCGATTGCTTCGCTCAACGAACTGTACCGCCGGTTTCCACAAAGCCGCTGGGTCAACGACGGCAAGGCACTCGAAGTGGAACTCCGGCAGTCCTCCGGCAAGCCGGTCGACCCGGGGAATGTCGCTAACGAGGAACTGAAGATTCTTGCGATTCGAGGCCTGATGAACAGCGACCCCGAGCGGGCGGCGCCGATGCTCGAAAAAGTGCTCGCCGGCAACAGCACTCCCAAACAAAAGCGTGAAGCACTTTTCGTGCTGTCGCAGAGCGGCTCGCCGAAAGCGCGCGAAATCCTTGGCCGCATTGCGCGTGGTCAAGAAGCCCCTGAACTGCAACACAAAGCCATCGAGTCCCTGGGCTTGTTTGGCAGCTCGGAAAGCCGCCAGGAGCTCTCCAATATCTATGCGGCAACTTCAGACACCGGTGTGAAACGCGCCATCCTCCGCGCGTTCATGCTGTCCGGCGAAAAGGACCGTATCTTCGCGGCGGCGAAATCAGAAAAAGACCCCGAAGTCCGCCGCGAAGCAATCCGGCAGCTCGGCCTGATGGGCTCGGCATCCGAACTCCAGCAGCTTTACCAGAGCGAATCGTCGGCGGATGTAAAGCGGGAGATTCTGCAATCGTTCTTCCTGGGCGGAGACTCTTCCAAACTCCTGGAGGTTGCCCGAACGGACAAGGATCCCGCGATGCGCCGGACCGCCATCCGCAATCTCGGGCTGATGGGCGGCGAGACCTCCCCGGCGCTGATTGAAATCTACGCCAGCGAGAAAGACCGCTCGATCCGCAAGGAAGTGCTGAACGCTTTTTTCCTGCAAGGAAATGCCAAGGCGTTGATTGCCGTGGCGCGAAAGGAAACCGACCCAGAGCTCAAGAAAGAAGCGGTCTCGAAGCTTTCCCTGATGGGTTCAAAAGAAGCCACGGATTTTCTGATGGAAATTCTGAATCAACAGTAGGTGAGCGATGAAACACACACTTGCATTTCTTCTGCTGTTCCTGCTGAGTCTGAGCGCAAGTCTCCGAAGCAACGCGCAGGCGGGTAACCCGCCAGCCGCGGATCAGCCGCGCGTGATGAACGCCAAGGTGGAAACACGCGCGCTGCAAGGACCGCTCGAGAACGGCTTCCACGCGCTGGTTAGCCGTATGCAAGGTCCCGCGTGGGTTGGGTACTCCGTACCGGAAGTTTCCGGAGACCGGAGCATCTGTTGCGGAGACTTCATGAACGATGATTCATCATTTCGCTGCGGGCGCTGCCGGCTGGAGGGGCGCACCGACGAGGGAGTCAGCATCAATTCGAACGGTCGCCAGCGCGCCGAGCTCGAAGGGAGCAACCGGGTTTCTGTGTTGTTCCGCGTGCAGGATTCCGCCGTGGAGCGCATTCGCGTGGTTAGCGAGAATTGCGAGCTCGATGGCGGCGGCCTGCCATTCATCTGGTTGACGGGCGTGCGCCCGGCGGAGAGCGTCGCGCTGCTCGCCGGATATGTGACGGGGACAAACGCCGAAGGCCGCGAAGCGGAGCGGAGGATGCATGGAGCGTTGGCGGCGATTGCGTTGCACGCGGACCCCTCGGCGGACCGCGCGCTCGAGGGTTTTACCGCTCCGAGCCGTCCGGAACAACTGCGCAAGCAGGCAGCGTTCTGGCTGGGCGAAGCCCGCGGCAAAGCCGGACTGGCTGCGCTGAAGACCATGGCGCATTCCGACCCGAGCGACAATGTGCGCGCGCACGTGTCGTTTGCCTTGTCGGTGAGCCGCGAGGCGGGAGCGCTTGATGAAATGATCCGGATGGCCCGCGAGGACTCGAGCGCGGCCAGGCGCTATTCTGGCTGGCTCAGAAAGCGGGGAAGAAAGCCGCGAGCACGATTACCGACGCCATCGAAAACGATCCGAACACGGAGGTCAAGAAAAAGGCCGTGTTTGCCCTCAGCCAACTGCCGAAGGACGACGGAGTGCCCAAGCTGATCGAAGTGGCGCGCAACAACCGCAATCCCGCGGTGCGCAAGCAGGCCATGTTCTGGCTGGGGCAATCGAACGACCCCCGCGCGCTGGCATTCTTCGAAGAAGTCCTCTCGCATTGAAAATAATTCAGGGTGCTGCGCGCCGCTGCGTAGTTCGTATAGAGGGGCGCACTGTCTCGCAAAGCCCTGAATTGAACTCGGGGAATGCTTGTGAGACGATGCGCATAGAAACATATGACGCTTCAAAGGCATGCGCGTCTGGCCGAACTTATCGCCAACCCTCCTCCGCGCAGCAAGCTGGCCGCCGCAAAGGAATACGGAATTGATCTCACGCTGCTGTTGAGCAGCTTGGAACGCACTCCCACAGAACGCGCTGAAACTCTTTGTGCAGCAGCCCGATTCTTCGGAGAGTTGGGGCGCGCCGGTGAACGCCTCCGGGCAAAGAAATGAATCTGGAGAAGACTCTGGAGGCGCTGAGGAATTCCCAGGTCGAGTTTGTGTTAATCGGTGGCGCGGCGATGGCCGTTCAAGGGTCTGCATACGTCACACGGGACTTGGATTTTTCCTATGCGAGGACCGGGAAGAATATGGAACAGCTTGCCGCAGCGCTCTCCCCCTTTCACGTCAAGCTGCGCGGCGCGCCGGGGAACTTGCCCTTCCGGTTCGATGCGGAAACAATCGCACGCGGCCTGAATTTCACCCTGATGACGGATCTAGGCGAGATTGACTTGCTTGGCGAGGTGGTTGGCCTTGGGGACTACGAGAAGGTAAGAGCAGAGTCGGAGAAACTGGAAATCTATGGAGCAGAATGCCTTGTGCTTTCCCTTTCGGGTTTGATCAAGTCGAAGCGGGCTGCAGGGAGGCCCAGAGACTTGATGGTATTGCCGGAATTGGAAGCGTTGAAAGAGCTGCGAGAAAGAATGGGTAAGAAGGAATGACGATTCACCCTCCCAGGCGAGAGATATCGTTGAAGTAGCCGACACCCGGCGCTTCGAAAAAAGGAAAAGAAATCCGCGCTAAGGAGTTTCCTTGCCGGGAAGAGGCTGGAGAACCGGCGTTACTTGCAACTCCGCACGATTGATCCACCCAAAATGCGCGCGGACGCGAACCCAGCCGGCGGGCGTGCCCGGCGGGGTGGGAAGTTTTTCGAGCGGAACGCGCAGCAGAAGCGCGCCGCCGAGCGGAGCGGCGCCCGGCTTCAAGAGCAAGCGAACCGGGGCGGGGCCGCCGCTTGCGGTGTTGAGCAGTTTGTAAGGCTCGGCGTCGAAATGGCGAGCTGTCAAATCCCTGAAATCATCTTCGGCGAGCCAGGCATCGAGCGAATCCTTCGTCGCGAGTTCCAGAAACCCCGCATTGGCCCACAGCACTTCATATTCACCGGGCGCGAGCTTGCCGCTGGGTTCATCTCCGGGGAGGTTGCTGACAGGGGTTTCTTCCGCCAGGCGCACCTTCGGCACGATGCGCGCGCAGTGCCACGCGCCTTCCGGCGCTCCGCCGCAAATCGCGGAATCGGTTGCCACCCAGACGCGATCCGTTGCGCCGAGGGCGGTCACAATGCCCCTCGAAAATGGACCGATACTTTGAGCCTGACCGCTCGCCACATCAAGCGAGACCAGCCCGGCGCACGGGAGGATTGTGCCTTCATACTGGCGGCGAGTCCCGAGGAGAACCTTGTCGTTTCCATAGGTCATAAGATGGGTCACATCGCAGGTGGCGAGCACAGGGGAATGGAACACTTTTGCTTGTTTGGTCTTGGGAAAAAAGCGCACGACGCTCCCCAGACCGAGCTCTTGTTCTCCTGCGGAGTGAGCGAGGGCTACCCAAAGGGAATCGCCTTGAGGCTCGACCGATGTGACCAAGGGGTCGCCCACTTCAAGGTCTCGCAGGAGAGAGGCACGGGTCAGACCCTTGCGCTCGCGCTGAAGAAACGGCAGCCAGGCTTCTGCAAGCTCATCCCGCGTCCAGAGAACCGCCGTCACCAAGGGCTCGGCGTCGCCTTCCCGCAGCAAAGCGAGCGTGGCGCGGTCGTCATCGGAAGCCGGCGCGAGGGTGTAATTCTCGTCGGCAAATTTCACGATGCGCTTGGCTTTGCGCTCGATCGCGGCTTTCTGGGGCGAGTTGCCAGCCGGCGAGACTGTCCAACCTTCTCGCTCGACATAGCGATAGGTAAACGATTCTCCGATGAGCAGCGTTTCGGGTTTATCCGACGGACCGATCTTGATGCGATCCGGCGCCAGATAGAGAAGATCTCGGGACACTTCCGAAGCGTCTGTACGGTGTTCCTGGGCATGCGCAGAACGGAAAAACAAGAAACCAAACACAGAGCACACAGAGATCACAGAGAACAGACAGAAGCAGAAGACGCGGAGGCGTTGGTGCGATGAATCCGGCTGTCTCACGAAATGGTTCCTAAAGCTCCAGCGGGAGCGGAATGTGCTGAGAGGCGATGCGCAGCTCGCCATGAAACGCGGCATCGGACGGGCGGCGGCCGAGCGCCTCTTCTGCTGAGATGCGCGCCAGGTGCGGATTGTTGTTCTGCTCGGAAAGGTGCGCGAGCACCAGGTAGCGCGCGCGTCCATCGAAGCCTTCCGAATCCGCGAGGAATTCGCTGACGGTGTGGTTCGAGAGGTGGCCGATGCGGCTCAAGACGCGCTGCTTGACGTGCCAGGGATACGGTCCGACCTTGAGCATTTCGAGGTCGTGATTGGATTCGAGAATGAGGCAATCGGAGTCGCGCAGATGATGTTTGACGAGAGCCGGCAGATAGCCGAGGTCGGTGACAACGGCGACTTTGAAGCCGTCCGCGCGAAACGTGAAGGCCACGGGATCGGCGGCGTCGTGAGGAATGGCAAACGCCGAGACCTCGATGTCGCCAACCAGAAAATGCTGGCCCGCGGAAATCGTCTCGACGCGGTCCATGCGCTTGCGAAGCGTGCCGGGAAGAAGGCGCCGGACTTCGAAATGCGTCGGTTCGGTCAGATACACAGGCGCGCGCCACATCCCCAGAACCTGCGGCAGGCCGTTGCAATGATCGGCGTGCTCGTGGGAAATCAGGATGCCGTCGAGGCGGTTGAGCTTGTTTTCGCTGGCGGCGAGCCGCGCCAGGGTCTCGCGTTTGCCAAGGCCGGCGTCAACCAGGAGGCGGGTGTGCTCGGTTTCGAGCAAGGTGCAGTTGCCCGAGCTTCCCGACGCCAGAATGGACACGCGCAATCCGATGAGGACCCTCCCTCGGTTTTCAGGATGATGGCAAAGCGCGGCTCCGCCGTCAATGACAAACCAAAGCGGGATGCCCATTTTATTTTTCTGTGGAAGCTCAGCAGGCCAGAACGTCGCGGGTGAGGGAGAAGCCGTTCAGATTGCCGAGTACGGTGACGGCGATCAGGTCGGTGCGGAAAAATTCGCGGGCGATAGACAGCAATTCCTCGCGGGTGACTTCTTCGATGGAAACGAGGAGCTCGTCGAGCGTGTAGAAGCGGTTGAAATACATTTCCTGGCGGGCAAGATTGGACATGCGCGAGCTGGTGGATTCCAGCGAAAGCATCAGCGAGCCCTTGAGATGGTCTTTGGCGCGGCGCAGCTCTTCTTCGCTGACCGGGGATTCCTTGAGGCTGCGGAATTCCGCCGCGACCATGTCCACAACCCGCGCGGCGGTCTCTTTGGCCGTGCCGGCGTAGATCGAGAGCATGCCGGTGTCCGAATAGGGGCTCAGCTCGCTGAAGACGGCGTAGGCCAGGCCGTGCTGCTCGCGGATTTTTTGAAACAAGCGCGAAGACATGCCGCCGCCGAGGATGTTGTTCAGCACCGCGGTGGCGAAGCGGCGCTGGTGCGCCATGGGATACGCGGGAACGCCGATGCAGATGTGCACCTGCTCGAGGGCACGCTTTTTTTCGATGCGAATGGGCGCCTGGGGAGAAGGCGCGTCCGCCCTCCGGGAAAAGCCGGAGGCGGGCAAACGGCCGAATTCTTTTTCGACGAGTTCGACCAGGCGCGGATGCTCGAGATTGCCGGCGGCGGTGATGACCATATTGTCCGGGGCGTACCAGGGACGATAACAGGAGAACACCGCGTCGCGATTGAAACTGCGCACCGTTTCGGGAGTGCCGAGAATGGGTCGCCCCAGGGAATGGTCGGGCCAGAAGCCCTGCGTAAACAGCTCGTGGACCAGATACTCGGCATTATCCAGCTCCATCTTGATTTCTTCGAGGACCACCTGCTTTTCTTTGCCGAGGTCTCCGTCATCAAAACGAGGGCGCAGGACAAGGTCGGAAATAATCTCGAAGGCGATGGGGAGATGCTCGTCGAGGACTTTGGCGTTGAAGCAGATCATTTCTTTGGCGGTGAAGGCGTCGAGCATCCCGCCGATGGAATCAATCGAGCGCGCAATGTCCACGGCGCTGCGGCGCTCGGTGCCTTTAAAGACCATGTGCTCGATGAAGTGGGCGATGCCGTTCTGATCGGGAGTTTCGCGGCGCGAGCCGGTGCGGACCCAGATCCCCACGGAAACCGAGCGGACGTGCGGCATGGTTTCGGAAATGACCACCAGACCGTTGGGGAGAATGCGCTTCTGAATGTCGCGCGGCTCGTTGGGCATGGCTTTGTTCATTGTGTCACAGGGAGAGACGAAAGTCGAAACGCGAAAATCGTGACTTCGATGGCATCCCTCACCTTTACAAGAGCAAGGTCACCCCGCCGGTCAAGGCTTGGCCTCCGCTGGAGGAGCGGGCGGAACGGCAGGTGCCGCAGCGCAACTCCCGGAATCGGCATCCAGGTGCAGTCCCAGGGGCGAGGAGAGCTGGGTCATTTCGGTGAGGATGTCCGTGCGGACGTTATCAGGGAGAGCGGGGGGGGCGAGTTGAGGCGCGCCGCGCTCGTCAATGAGGAGAGGGAGCAAGCGAACGACGGGAGAGGTTTGGACGACGGGCGCGGCGTCGGCGGAAAAATCAAATTCGAAGATGGCCGTGCGGCGCGTGGGGAGGCTGGAGGTGGGAAAAGCAAAATTCCCGGCCGAGTAGACCACCGGCACGCGGTCCAGACACCCCACACCCTGCAAAACGTGCGGATGCGCTCCCAGGATAAGATCGGCCCCGGCGCGCTGGGTCTCGAGGGCCAGCGATTTCTGGCGCTCGGAGGGCTCGCGATCGAATTGCACGCCCCAATGGAACACGACAATGAGAATGTCCACGCGAGGGCGCGCGCGGCGACCCGCCTCGATGACTGGAACGGTTTCTTTGGAAGTGGCGATGCCGGGGCGGTCCGGCTCCGCCCAGGAGTATTTGGGCACAACGTCGCTGAAGGAAAGAATGCCGATGCGGCGGCCTTTCTTCTCGACGATAAGCGGCGCTTCGGCTTCGGCGATGTTGTTTCCGGCACCCGCGAACAAGACATGAGCAGCGCGCAGCCGGGCGAAGGTGTCGAGCAGGCCCTGCTCGGTGTAGTCCATGGTGTGATTGTTGGCGAGGCCGACGACTTGAACGCCGGCATCGTGGAGCGCGCGCGCAGCGTTGGGTGAGCGAACCTGGATGATAACGTCGCGCCCGGACTCGATGGCCGCCTTGTCTTTGTGAGGGGTTGGCTCCGGCCAATTCGTGAGGGGAGATTCTAGGTTGGCGATCACCAGGTCGTAGCCGCGCAGTTTCTCCCGCACACCGTCAAAGAGCAGACGGGGCG
>Ga0209648_10003337_pt1 | contig 13460 bp, 14 predicted proteins | sample GraSoi2013_115cm_FD_185830 | JGI IMG/M metagenome (GOLD analysis project Ga0209648, IMG submission 185830) | Grasslands soil microbial communities from the Angelo Coastal Reserve, California, USA - Sample 9_17_2013_115cm (SPAdes) (version 2) | ecosystem: Environmental > Terrestrial > Soil >...
GCGCCCGCGCATGTTCAGTTCGATTGCGATCGGTATCGTGGCGTTCTTCTTGCTGCCAGGCTCGCTGCGGCTGGTGACGCGTCTGCTGATCGGCTGGGATATTTTCGTCTCATTCTATCTGGTGCTCGCCTACATCATGATGTTTCGCAGCGGTCTTGCTCATATCCGCCGCAACGCGGCGCTGCAGGACGATGGCCGCTTTCTGATCTTGATGGTGACCGCGCTCGGCGCGTTCGCCAGCATCGCCGCGATCGTGTTCGAACTCGGCGCATCGCACCGCAGCGGGCCGCAACTGGCGCTGGCGACGGTGACGATCGCGCTGTCGTGGGCGGTGGTACATACCACCTTCGCGCTGCATTACGCCCATGATTATTACCGCGACGCCAAACCCGGCGGCCTGCAGTTTCCCAGCGGCGACCCGCACGACCATGCCGACTACTGGGACTTTGTGTATTTCTCGTTCGTGATCGGCATGACCGCGCAGGTCTCCGACGTCGGCATCACCGACAAGACCATCCGCCGCACCGCCACCGCGCATGGCATCATCTCTTTCGTTTTCAATACCGCGCTGCTCGCCTTGATGGTCAACATCGCCGCGAGTGCGATTTAGACGTACAAACGTCATTTCGGGGTGCGCGTGACGGCGCATCCCGAAATGGAGGGTTCGTACCTTGCCAATCACGTTTTTCCGAGCATGATCGGACCGCAAACACAAGAACGAACGGAGGAAGCGATGCGCGGCGTTGTATTCACCGGCGAGCGCGGCCTGGAACTGATGCAGTTCCCCGATCCCACTCCGGATGCCCATGACGTGGTTATCGAGATGAAGGCGTCCGGCATGTGCGGCAGCGACCTGCATCAATACCGCCGCCCCAAAGGTCAGGCGCAGGCGACCGGCATTCCGATGAAGGACGGCCCGGTCATCGCGGGACATGAACCCTGCGGCGTGGTGGCCGCGGTCGGCAGCGCCGTCGGTGCCAAGGAAGCACACGTCGGCCAGCGGGTGATGGTGCATCATTATCAGGGCTGCACCCAGTGCAACCATTGCCGCTCCGGATGGCAGCAGCTCTGCCAGGAAGTGCCGGTCAAGGTCTACGGCAACAACGCCCATGGCGGCCACGCGCAATATTTGAAGGTGCCCGCCAACACGCTGGTGCCGCTTCCCGACGAACTGACATTCACGGCTGGCGCGGCGATCGCGTGCGGCTCCGGCACCGCCTACAGTGCGCTGCGCCGCATGAATCTTTCCGGCAACGACACCATTGCGATCTTCGGCCAGGGCCCGGTCGGGCTTGCCGCCACGCAATACGCCAAGGCGATGGGCGCGAAGGTGATTGCGCTCGACATCAGCGCGCCGCGGCTGCAGCGCGCCAAGGCGTTCGGCGCCGATGAGGTGGTCAACCCCGGCTCCAACGATCCGGTGGCTGCGATCAAGGATCTCACCCATGGACGTTACGCGGATCTGACGCTGGACACCTCGAGCAGCCCGGATGCGCGGTTGAACGCGATCCGCTCTACCAAGGTGTGGGGCACGATGTGCTTTGTCGGCGAAGGCGGCGACGTCCATATCGACGTCAGCCCGCATCTGTTGCGGAGGCAGTTGACGCTGGTGGCGTCATGGACGTTCTCCAACATCATCCAGGCGGACTGCGCGCGGTTCTCGGTCGAACGCGGCATCGACGTCGATAATCTATTCACCCATCGCTGGAGCATCGACCAGGCGGACGAGGCCTACAGACTGTTCGACAGGCAGGTCGACGGCAAGGGCGTGTTTTTGATGTGACGTCAGTCATTCCGGGATGCGCCACTTGGCGCAGGCCTCAGATGTGCAATTGCACATCGGGGAATCCCGAGATTGTTGGTACGAGATTCCGGGCTCGCGCTGACGCGCGCCCCGGAATGACGAGCAAAAACCAAGCAGGGAGCACTCACCATGGGTCATGACCGTTCCACCGTAGAAGCCGTGGTCAACCATTATTTCGACGGCCTTTACGAGGGCAACGCCGACAAGCTTGGCGCGATCTTCCACCCATCCGCCGACCTGCGTTGGCTGGAAAAGGGCGAACTGCAAGTCCTGACCGTGCCGGACTGGCTTGATCGCGTCAGGAAGCGGCCGTCCGCCAAGGCCGAGGGCAAGCCGCGCGAGGATTTCGTCGTCACCATCGACCGTTCCGACGATTCCACCGCCTTCATCAAGGTGCGCTGTCAGTTGCCGCCGCGCTATTTCACCGACTATCTGGTGGCGATGAAGCTTAACGACGGCTGGCAAATCGTCTCGAAGTCCTACCGCTACGATTTGAAAGAATAGTCACGGCGATTCCGCGGCATTGACGGCGCCGCCGTTCCGGGCAAATTGACCCGGCACAGGAATTGGACAGCGTGGAAGCCAAATTCCAGATATTTCTGATTCTGCTGGCGGTGCTGGCGGGCACCGCGTTGCTGGCGCGCCGCTTCAACGTCGCGCCGGCGATCCTGCTGCTGCTGGCCGGCATCGCTCTCGCCTTCGTGCCGGGGATGCCGTCGCTGGAACTGCCGCCGGAACTGGTGCTGCTGATGGTATTGCCGCCGCTGATCTATTCGGCCAGCGTCGCCATGAGCTGGCGCGAATTCAAATTCAACCTGCGGCCCATCATGCTGTTGGCGGTCGGTTGCGTGATTTTCACGGCCTGCGCGGTCGCCGCCGCGACGCATTATTTGATCGGGCTGCCATGGAATGTCGGCTTCCTGCTAGGGGCCATCGTCGCGCCGCCGGACGTGGTGGCGCCGCTCGCGATCGCCCGCAAGCTCGGGCTGCCGCGCCGCATCCTCGTGGTGCTCGAGGGTGAGGGACTGGCGAACGACGCCACCGCGCTGATCCTGTATCGCTTCGCGGTGGCGGCGATTTCGACCGGCGCGTTTTCGCTGCCGAAAGCGGCCGGCGAGTTCGTCGTCATCATCGCCGGCGAGGTGCTGTTCGGCGCGGCCGTGGGCTGGCTCAGCTTGCGAGCGCGCCACCGCGCGCGCGATCCACAGGTCGAGATCACGCTGTCGCTGATCACGCCCTATATCGCCTACTGGGTGCCCGAGCATTTCGGCGGCTCCGGGGTGATCGCGACCGTCGCCTGCGGGCTCTATATGAGCTGGAACGGGCCGCTATGGATCTCTTCGGCGACACGGCTGCAGGGCATTTTCTTCTGGGACCTCGTGATCTACCTGATCGAGGGCATGCTGTTTCTATTGACGGGGTTCCAGATGCGGTCGCTGTTCGAGAAATCGAAGGCGTTTCCGCTCGACGATATCCTGTTCGCGACCGCGTTGGTCACCACCATGGTCATCGTCGCGCGTTTCGCCTGGGTTTTTCCTGCCATCTATCTGCCGCGGTTATCAAAGCGCCTGCGTGAACGCGATCCGGCGCCGCCCTGGCAGTGGGCGTTTGTGATCGCCTTCACCGGCGTGCGCGGCGCGGTCTCGCTGGCCGCGGCGCTGGCGCTGCCGTTCGCGCTTCCCGGCGGCGAGGGTTTCCCCTACCGCGACCTGATCCTGTTCGTCTCTTTCGGCGTCATTTTCATCACGCTGGTAGGATTTGGGCTTGGCCTGCCGCCGGTGGTCCGGCGGCTCGGCCTCGCGCAGGCCGGCCGCGCCGAACATCTGGCGGAGCATGAATCGGAACTCGCGGCGCGGCGCGAAGCGCTCGCGGCGGCACTCAAGTCGCTCGACGCCATCACCGACGACCGCGAATTATCCGACGAGGTGGTCAAGCTGTTGCGCGCGCGCCACGAGATCCGCGCCAACCAGCTGCCGGACTCGCTCGATCCCGACGCGCGAGAAGTCTCGGCGGAGGGGACGGCGCTGACGCGGGAACTGATTGCAGCGGAACGCAAATTCATCCACGTCCTGCTGCGCGACGGCAGGATCACCGACGAGATCCGGCGGCGGATCGAACGCGATCTCGATCTGGAAGAAGCGAGCCTCGCCAACCGCGAATACCGCAAGGTGCCGTTGTGAGAACGCCGGAAGCGCCGGCACCGGGAGTATCGAAAGGCGCGATTATAAGCGATGGCGGCCTGACTAGCCACGCCGTCGAGAAAGCTATCGCAAGTCGCAGAATTGCTTCACGGCCCCGGCCACGGCCGCGCTGATCATATCCTGGCGTTCCGGCGAATTCATCGCCAGTTCCTCGTCGCGGTTGATGATCGAGCCGGCCTCGAGCAAGACGGCAGGCATTCGGGCCCATCCAAGCACCACGAGATGATCGTACCGATAGACACCCGCATTCTTGTCCAGCAGTTTTCGTCGGTATCGCCCCATGAACGCCTGCGTATACTGGTGGGCATATTGCAGGCCTTGGGCCTTCATTTGCTTGCCGATCAGCCGGCCGAACATCAGGCTGGCGTTGAATTGCGGATTCTCGTGGGAAACGAACAGGGAATAGCCGCTGAACCTGTCGCTGAAATGGCTCTTGGTGCCTTCAAATTCCCATTCCTCTAGAAAGGAATCAGGCACGGAGTCATGATGGATCGACAGGAAAAGCCTTGCTCTTGAATGGTTGGCGGCAACGATGCGTTTGAACAGGCTCGGCCTTGCCTTGCCCTCCGTCACCAGCAGGCTGGCTTCAACAAAGCCTTCCGACCTTAATCTCTCCTCAATCCGTTTCGCGAGCCGCAGATTGAAATCGAATTCCGGAACATTGCGGGCGCTCATCGCGCCGGGCGCTTCGGCGGTATGTCCAACGTCCAGAAGGATGGGGAATTTCGATCGATCGCATTTCAAGGCGACGGGCTTTGACCTGCGGGGCTTTGGCAAGGCGCCCGGCTTCGGGGGGACGCTGGCAACCGCTTTGGACCACGCGGTATTCCTTGTCTCGATCGACACGAGCGACAATCCGACAATCGCAGCGATGACGGCGCGGCTGCGGGGCCAGCCGCCAAGGCAAGAAGCGGCACGTGTGCCCCGGAATGACGGCAACCCCTACTCCGCCGCCGCATTGCGCGGCCGCCCGACATAGCCCGTTTCATCGCCAAACCGTTCGACCATGACCGCGGGCAGATCCTTGGCCTTGCTGGTCACGCAGGCGCCGGAGCGCACCGCGTAGCGCTCCTGATGCGCAAGATGCGTGGGCGCCTCGCCCTGCTGCAGCGCGCGGGCGCATTCCATCACTAATTTACGGAAATGCATGATGCCGAGATCGGTCGGGCCGAGATGCTCGCGGGTGCGGTCGGCGATCGGGCCTTGGCTGTCCTGTACGGCCGCGTCCTGCTCGGACACGCCCTTGATGCCGGTGTAGCTCTTGGTCTTCTGCAGCTTGCGGTCGATCAGATAGTCGTTCGACTTGTTGCGCAGCGGCACGTAGTTCTCGTCGACTTTGGAGATCACACCGTTGCCGGCAGTATAGGCCTCGCGCTCGGCTTGCGTCAGCGGACGCTCCGGATTCCAGGCATAGGTGTAGATCCATCAATTGGTATCGGTGACGGGGACAAAGCTCTGGCCGAAAATACTTTCGCCCGGCATCGCGCTCGGCGCATAGGAATGCACCGGCATCAGAAACTGCGCGATGCGCCAGTAGATGTTGTCGCTGTCGGTGAGCCGGCCGCCCGCGATCGTGAGCCCTGCGTCATGCGGATTGATTTTTATCACCGGCCGCGGATCCTCGGCGATCCAGCGCATATGGTCGGTGCTCATGCGCGCGATCGGATTGACGAAGTGCTTCTTGATATCAAGCAGCTCGTCCTCGTCCTTGTCGAAGCTCAAGTGAGCGAAGGTGAAATGCGCGGTGTCGATCGAGCCTTCCAGCGCCTGCACCCAGTTGCAATCCTGCCACTTCTTCGAGACGAAGCGGTGCGAGGCCGGCACCAGCGCCATCTCGAGCGCCGGTAGTTCGGGCACCGCATCCGCCGGGCCCATATAGGCCCAGATCATCTCGCCCCATTCGCGTACCGGATAGGACTTGATGCGAATCAGGTCTTTGGCATTGAGATCGGGGTACGAGGTCGGCATGTCGACGCAGCGGCCGTCGGTGTCGAATTTCCAGCCGTGATAGACGCAGCGGATGCCGCATTCCTCATTGCGGCCGAGCCAGAGATTGGCGCCGCGGTGCGGACAATACTGGTCGATGACGCCGACGACGCCGCGGCTGTCGCGGAAGGCCAGCAACTCCTCGCCCATCACGACGATCTTCTTCGGCGGCCCGTCGACGTCAGGCAATTCCTCTGACAGCAGCACCGGCAGCCAGAACCGGCGCAGCAACTCGCCCATCGGCGTCCCCGCACCGCTTTCGGTCAGGAATTGATTGTCCTCTGCGCGGAGCATGGGGTTCCTCCGGGGGCTGATATTGCTTTACCCAAGCTTGGCGCAGGCGGCGCGGGGCGTCAACGCAGGTTTGTAGGGTGGGTTAGCCGAAGGCGTAACCCACCAATAACGCGGGGGCGGTGGGAATGGTGGGTTACGCTTCGCTAACCCACCCTGCGCTCTCACACCGGCCGCTCGCCCTTCACGGTGACACGCGTGCCGGCGCGGGTGTGGGGCCAGTAGTCCCACATCGCGCGGTGCTGGGCGCAGCGGTTGTCCCAGAACGCGATCGCGTTCTCGATCCAGCGGAAGCGGCACTGGAACAGCGGATTTTCCGCGTGCTGGTAGAGATAGGCCAGCATCGCATCGCTCTCGTCTCTGGGTATGCCGACGATGTGACGGGTAAAACCGCGGTTGACGTAGAGCGCCTTCTTGCCCGTCACCGGATGGGTGCGCACCACCGGGTGCTCGGCGCGCGGATAGGCCGGGCGGTCAGCGACGCCATAATTGGCGTAGAGCCCGCGATAGGTGGATTCCCCGTCATGCAGCGCGGTGAGCCCGTCGAGATAGGTCTTCATCCGATCCGACAGCGACTCGTAGGCCGCATACATGTTGGCGAACAGCGTATCGCCGCCGCTCGGCGGCGATACGCTGTTGTAGAGGATCGAGCCCATCGGCGGCTCGACGTCGCAGGACACGTCGGTGTGCCAGCCCTCGCCGTTGGCGCGTGGCGAATCCTTGTCGGCGTAGATCTTCATCAGCGCGGGATCGTCGCCCTCGTGCGGTGCGGCGGGATGGATGTGCAACTCGCCGAATTTGCGTCCGAAGGCGAGATGCTGCTTTGGGGTGATGTGCTGATCGCGGAAGAAGATCACGAGATTTTCCGCGAGCGCGCGGTGGATCTCGTCCATCTGACGGTTCGAACGCGATTCCTCCGAAACCAGTTTGCCGATGTCGACGCCCGATATCTCCGCCCCGATGATCGGCGTGAGTTTTTCGACGCCGATGGTCTCATAAGGCTCGCTAGAGTCGGCGCTGTGCCGATAGCGGGGTCCCTGCTTGCTGGACAGTGAAGACATGGGCGTCCTCCGGCGAATTCTTCTTGGCGGCCATGGTAGTCCCGATGCAGCGAAGCGCAATGCGGACTCGCCGATCTGCGTGTAACGGCCGCTATCTTCAGCTGTCACTTCCTTCCCGGGAATCAGCCTTGACCTATATACATATATGTGACACAGTGTGTGTTAGTTCGAGGAGATGGTCATGGGAAAGTATGAACCCCTTGGAGCATTTTTGCGTGAGCAGCGCGCGCAAGAGGTGCCGCTGACATTCAATGAGATCGAGAAGATCACGGGCGTGAAACTGCCGCCGAAGGCGCAGCACCATCGTGCGTGGTGGAGCAACAATTCCTCCAACAACGTGATGACAAAAGTCTGGCTGGAAGCAGGCTACGAGAGCACGCGGGTCGATATGAGCGCGCGCAAACTCGTGTTCCGTCGTGTCGTAATAGCCGAAACCGGAGAAGGAAAGGCGCCGTTAGCCGCGAAAAAGGGCGAGCGTCATCCGCTGTTCGGCGCATTGAAGGACGTTACGTTCATCCCGCCGGGAGTCGATCTCACTGAACCAGCCGATCCCGATTGGGGCAAGGTCTACGACGATTGATATGCAGCCACTCTTGCTCGACACCCACGCAGCGATTTGGATCACGCGGAACGAGTCGCTCGCGCCGCGCGCGGCCGATGCCATGAACGCCGCCCATCAGGCGGCGGGGGTCGTGTTTGTTTCGCCAATCACCGCATGGGAGGTCGGCCTTCTCGTCTCACGCAATCGACTCAACCTTCTGATGACGCCACAACGATGGTTCGCTCGTCTCCTCAATGTCCCTGGAATGCGGCTCGCCGATCTCTCGCCGGACATCCTGATCGCGTCGTCATTCCTGCCGGGCACGCCGCCACGCGATCCGGCCGACCGCATTATCCTGGCGACCGCGCGGGATCTCGGCGCGACGCTGATTACGCGAGATCGCCTATTGCTGAAGTACGGGGAGGATGGCCAGGTCAGCACCATCGCGTGCTGAGGCGCTTTACCGGCGCGCGTCGCACCAGGCACGAACGCGATCACACCACTCCGAAAGCCGCGATGCGTAGTCGCGCAAATCAGTCAAATAGGCGAACGGCGACGCATCTACCGGCGCCGGGTCATCGATCCAGCCGAGGTAGACCGAAACACCATCACTGGCGAACGGTCCATGCAATACGCCGGCCCTTGATTCCTTCGCCCCCAAAGCCTGGGCGAAGGCACAGAAATCCAAATATCCCGGTTGTTCGGTTGCGAAATTGTGTACGAGCATGCCGGCCAAATCTGTTCGATAGCGCTTGGCTTCATAGATGGCGGACGCCGTGCGATGTAAAAGCTGATACCGCAATGGAAGCGCTTGTTGGACAGACAGGCCGAGCGTCTCGCATAGAGCGTCGAGTCTCTTTTTTTTCGTGTCACTCCCGTCGAGCCATTTCGAGACCAATTCGCCAAAGGGCTCGCCGGCTTTTCCTTCGATCGCGAAAATCGCGATGCACTTTTCGAGGCCGATGACCGCAAGAAGATCGGTTTGGCTTGGCCGGCCTGCTGATCCGAGATCGATCTGACGCTCAAGAAATCCGTCGATTAGCTCCGCTGACCCGAAGGTGGGGTGCGCCTGAAGGATGGAACGAATCGATCGAGGAAGGCCGTTTTCCTTCACCCATATATGGGTCAGCGCATGAGCGGAGCGGCCAGCCTTCCAGTGCCGCTCCTGATGGCCAAGATGCCGGACGACGTCTTCCGGTTCGATCAACGGCAAATGCAGGCGCGCGATCACGCGCTTACTACTCCGCCGCGGTCGACTTGGCGCCGGCGCCGTAGCGCTGGTCGATATAGTCGATCACCATCGCCTTGAATTCGGTGGCGATATTGGGGCCGCGCAGGGTGCGGAATTTCTTGCCGTCGACGAACACCGGCGCCGCCGGGGTCTCGCCGGTGCCGGGCAGCGAGATGCCGATATCGGCATGCTTGGATTCGCCGGGACCGTTGACGATGCAGCCCATGATCGCGACGTTGAGCGATTCGACGCCCGGGTAGCGCGTCTTCCAGCTGGGCATTTCGTCGCGGATGAAATCCTGGATGCTGCGCGCCAGTTCCTGGAACGTGGTCGAGGTGGTGCGGCCGCAGCCCGGGCATGCCGCGACCAGCGGCACGAAGGTGCGAAAGCCCATGGTCTGCAACAGTTCCTGCGCGACCTGCACCTCAAGGGTACGATCGCCGCCGGGCTCCGGCGTCAGCGAAATCCGGATGGTGTCGCCGATACCGTCCTGCAGGAGAATGCCGAGCGCGGCTGCGGAAGCCACGATGCCCTTCGATCCCATGCCGGCCTCGGTGAGGCCGAGATGAATCGCGTAATCCGACCGCGCGGCGAGTTCCTTGTAGACGGCGATCAGATCCTGCACCGCCGAGACCTTCGCCGACAGGATCATGCGGTTCTTCGGCAGGCCGATCTCCTCGGCGCGCGCCGCCGACAACAAGGCTGACTGCACCATTGCCTCACGGGTCACCGCGCGCGCATCGAGCGGGTCGGGTGACTTGGCGTTGTCTTCCATCAGCCTGGTGAGCAATTCCTGATCGAGCGAACCCCAGTTGGCGCCGATCCGCACCGGCTTGTTGTTCCGAATCGCGATCTCGACGATGTCGGTGAACTGGCTGTCGCGCTTGTTCTTGAAACCGACATTGCCGGGATTGATGCGATATTTGTCGAGCGCTTCCGCGCAGGCCGGATGCTCCGCCAAAAGCTTGTGGCCGATATAATGGAAATCGCCGATCAAGGGCGTGGTGATGCCGCGCTTGCGCAAACCGTCGCGAATATGCGGCACCGCGGCTGCGGCTTCATCACGGTCGACCGTGATCCGCACCAGTTCGGAACCGGCGCGCGCCAATGCGGCGATCTGCGCCACGGTGCCTGCGACATCGGCGGTGTCGGTATTGGTCATCGACTGCACCACGATCGGCGCGCCGCCGCCGACGGCGACATTGCCGACCATGACCTGGGTGGTTTTGTGCCGCGCGCTGGGGGCGGCGACGTCGTTTTGCAGCGGTTTTATCGGCTTGTTCATGGCGTCTCGAATATCAGGTTTTGGTGACATTCACCAAGGGGGCGATGACGGGGCAGGTCTGCGTCCCGAAAATGGAACATTGCCAACCAACGACGCAGACCCAGCGTGAAGGTTTTCACCTGTTTGTTCAATAGGTTACCTAGCCAATTGGCACCGCCGGCTGCAAAAAACCAGCTGGGCTCTCCCTGACCGCTATATCGGACTGAAATCCTGCGATTAAAGGGCACGCGGGTCATCGGCGGCTGTCTTTCCTTGATCGCTCGCCATACCATCGGGCCAAGAAGTGCGCAGGGAAGTGGAACACATGCCGGAACGTGACGGGCTTATCACCACTGCGGAACTCGCCGGCATCCTCGATCAGCCCGACCTCAGGCTGTTCGATTGCACGACCTATCTTGAATATCAGCCTGAAGGCAGCGGCATTCCCTATATCGCCGTGCCCGGACGGCACACCTTCGAGGCCGCGCATATTCCGGGCGCCGACTTTCTGGATTTGCAGGGCGAATTCTCCGACCCAAACACGAAGCTGCGCTTCATGATGCCTGCCATTGCGCAGCTTGAAGCCGCGTTTGGCCGCCACGGCATCGCAACGAACAGCCGGGTCGTGCTCTACAGCATCGGCAGTGCGATGTGGGCGACGCGATTCTGGTGGATGCTGAGATCGCTGGGCTTCGAAAGCCTGTCGGTACTGGATGGCGGACTGGACAAATGGAAGGCGGAAGGCCGCGCTGTCGAAACCGGGCCGGCGAAAGGATATCCGCCGGCGACTTTCATCGCCAAACCACAGCGCGGATATTTCGTCGACAAGCATCAGGTTCTTGCCGCCGGCGCCGATCGCGACACCGTCGTCGTCAATGCCCTCTCGCCTCAGTTCCACAAGGGGCTGGAGCCAGGCCGTTACGGCCGGCCCGGGCGCATTCCCGGCAGCGTCAATGTTTCCGCGGCCACGCTGTTCGATCCGGAAACCAAGGCCTTCCTTCCGCTCGCCGAAGCGGAGAAGAAATTTGCCGCGCAAGGCATCGGCAAGGACAAGCGCGTGGTCGCCTATTGCGGCGGCGGCATCTCGGCCACCATCGACTTGTTTCTGCTGCACCGGCTCGGCTACGACAACCTCACCCTTTACGACGGTTCGATGGGAGAATGGGCGAAGGATGCATCGCTGCCGATTGAGACCGGCTAACGCGTGATCGCAACAAATCGGAGTCGCGAGTTGCACTACGCCCGTCATCCTGAGGAGCTTGCCAAGCAAGCATCTCGAAGGAGGAGGCAAGGTAGGGACTCGCGGCCATCCTTCGAGGCTCGCCGAAGACGGCGAGCGCCTCAGGATGACGGTTATCAGGCGGGAACGTTGGGATCCGGAACAACCTTCGGTCCCGTCACATCAGCCTTGTTCACGAGATAAAGCCCCGCGATCACCAATAGCGCCGCGGCGCCGAATGCCAGCGTCAGGGTGTCATGCATGATGAAATAGCTGGCAACCACGCCGAACAACGGCGTGAAAAAGGTAAAGGCCGACAATTTGCTGGCGGAATAGGTTTGGACCAGCGCAAACCACAACAGAAACGTCAATCCGACCACCCAGAACGCCTGGTAGGCCAGCAGCGACAGCGATAGCGGCCCGGGAGTATGGGCGATTCGTTCGCCTGAGAGCCACGCCGCAAAACCGATGATCGGGATCGACAGCGCCACCTGGTAGCCCAGGCCCTTTTCCGCCGGCGCCTTGATCAATGCCGTGGCCTTGACGATCAAGGTCGTCGCCGCCCACAGCGCGCCGCCGGCAACGATCAGGAGATCGCCGAGCAATACATTGGCATCGACATTGGCCTGGGGCACGCCGATCGCCAGCGCGACGCCGGCAAAGCTCAGGCCCAGCCCGCTCCATTGCGACGCGCGCAGCCGCTCGCCGAGAAACAAATAGGAGCCCAGTGCGACGAAAAACGGCGCGGTGTAGAGAAACACCACCGCGCGCGACGCCGAGGTCAAGAGCAGGCCGCGATAGATCAGCACGAATTCGATGCCGAAAATGATGCCTGCGGACAGGCCTGCCCATAGCGTGCCGTCACGCTCGAAGAATTTGACGCCGCGCAGCCAGCCAATGATGAGCAGCACCGGCAATGCGCCGACGGAACGGCTCAGCGCCTGCAGCATTGGCGGCACGTCCGGCAACACCAGCTTGACCGCAATCTGGTTGAAACCCCAGCTCAGGCACAGCATCAGCATCAATGCGACGGCGCCCGGACTGAGCGGGCGCCCGGCCGGTGGGATGGTCGTTTGCTCGGAAGGCATGAAACCCCGTATCCGGCTTGGCGCCGTGTTGTTGGGGCATGATCCCGAAAAGTGGCCTTCCGGCTTTCGGAAAAGATCATGCCCAAATGAACTCTATTTAAGGCAATGCGCGCAAGTGCCGGTGATTTCGACGACGGACAATTTCGGCGCAAAGCCGGTGGCGCGCGCGGCGGCGTTGAGGCTTTGCGCCACCGGCAGCGCCGGAATTTCGCCGACCGAACCGCAGCGCTCGCAGATCAGAAACGCCACCATCGCCGCCGCGTCATGGTCATGCGCACAGGCCAGGAACGCGTTGCGGCTTTCGATGCGATGAACCAGACCGTTCTCCATTAAAAAATCGAGCGCGCGATACACCGTGATCGGCGCCGGACGCGGCATCGATTTCGCCAGTTCATCGATCACTTCGTAAGCGCCGAGCGGGCGGTGGCTGGACAACAGCGCCTGCAGCACCTGGCGGCGGATCGGGGTGAATTTCTGCGCTCGCCGCTCGCAGACCTGTTCGGCATGATCCATCGCGTCCGCGGTGCAGCGGTCGTGATCGTGGTCGGGCTCTGGAAATGTCGGTTTGGTCAGGGTCATCTGGGCATTCATGTCACGCGGCCGGTCCGCTCGGTCTAATTTACACCGCAGCAATGTGTAGCATTTTCGCGCGCAATCCCCAATCCCGCCCGCCGGGCTTACTGGAGCTGGATCAAGCCATGTGCTGCCTGCGGGTCAGCCCTCCATTAAGCTGTTATGGCCAAATTCATAAGCTAGCTTATTATATCGCAAGCT
>Ga0209648_10003338_pt1 | contig 13458 bp, 14 predicted proteins | sample GraSoi2013_115cm_FD_185830 | JGI IMG/M metagenome (GOLD analysis project Ga0209648, IMG submission 185830) | Grasslands soil microbial communities from the Angelo Coastal Reserve, California, USA - Sample 9_17_2013_115cm (SPAdes) (version 2) | ecosystem: Environmental > Terrestrial > Soil >...
TCACGGCCTCACCCACACGGCACCTGTGAATTGACGAAACGAGGGAGCAATCAATGCTGCGAAAGTTGAGCAAGCGCATCTACACAGCAGAGGCGACTGTGAAGGGGAGGCCGTCAGGGCCACGCGCGGACGTCGGATGGGGTGCTGGACCTGGACGTTCGCTTACCGATTGAGATGGGCGGCAAGGGGGGCGCCGCGAATCCGGAGCAGCTCTTCGCTGTTGGTTACGGAGCGTGTTTCCAAAGCGCGCTCGATCTGGCGGGCAGGCGCCTCGGTTTTGATACCAGCGGATCAACGGTAACGTCGCGTGTTTCTATCGGGCCGAGCGAGGGTGGAAATTACGGGCTTGCCGTAGAACTTGTGGTCGCCATTCCAGGACTCGATCACGACACCGCGATGAAAACCGTGCACGCGGCCCATGACATCTGCCCGTACAGCAACGCGATACGCGGCAACATCGACGTGTCGCTCGTGCTGGAGTGACGCTCGGACCCACTGCACGTCATCACTGTCCCGTGTGGTAAGCGACCGAGCGTCGAGCTTTGATTGTGAGGCGTTTTGAGAATGCTCGAAGAAAAAGTCGCCATCGTAACCGGTGCAGCGCGAGGTATGGGAGCGGCCGAGGCTCGTCTCTTCGCTGCGGAGGGCGCGCGTGGTGCTGACCGATATTGACATGGCTGGCGCGGCCATCGCGAAAGAGATCGGGGCGCCAGCGATGTTTGTCCAACACGACGTTGCAGATGCCGCGGGGTGGGAACGCGTGGTCAATCAGGCCGTCGAGCGACACGGTCGCGTGGACGTACTTGTTAACAATAGGTGTGAGCAGGCCGGCAGCGTTGCAGGACGCCGATGAGGCCTCGTTCGATTTCCACTATCGCATCAATCAGCTAGGCGTGTTTCTGGGAATGAAGGCAGTCATTGCATCGATGTCCGCAAGCGGCGGCTCGATCATCAACGTCTCTTCCCTGGGCGGAATGACAGGCTTTCCGGGCGTCTTCGCGTACCAGGCGACGAAATGGGCGTCGCGAGGCATGACGAAAGCCGCTGCGCAGGATCTCGCGCGCCTGAGAATATAAAAGTCAATTCCATCCACCCGGGAGTGATCGAACCCCAACTTTCGAAGGAGAAGATTCGGAGATCCGCCCGCGCGTGAAATCCACCAGCTTTCCGCGCACCTGGCCAGTCTCGATGATTCGATCGGCTCGGGCAGCTTCGTCGGTGGCGTCATTTCAACCAGGAGTGTGACCTCCCGCATGGAGTCGCAGGCAGGCTCGAAGCCGATAGCGTCAATTGACCATGGGAATAGTCAATCGTCTTAACTACCCACAATCTCCAGTAACTCATTGGCGTGTAAGTGTGCCCACTCCCTCAGCAACAACGGCTCGCGACCTAGAAGTTTCTTTGTATCGTCTTTTACGCTTCCAACGTACGCCATTCTCCCATCCTCGACCTGTTCGAACAATTCGAATCCTCCCTTTGCATACGCTGGTTCGAATGCTGAACCAGGCTGCACGGCATCATTTTGGAAACCTTCGGCTTTCCGAACTGCTGCTGTGAATTTACGGCCGGTAGCCGCAGACAGAGTTTCAGCCACCTGCTGCGGAGTAAGCACGTCCGCTGAAAACCAATAGTCCTTTCCCCTGTGCTTTTCCGCCCCTTCCATGAGAATGACGGCTGCAGCTTCTGCTACGTCTTCCAAAGCAGTGAACCCAATGGCTTTGGAAGTGTATGCACTGTATAAACCACCCTTGATCGACCATACTGACAGAAAACTCTGCATAAACATGTTGGGATGTAAATTCGTCCATGCAATACCGCTGTCGCGAAGATATGCTTCAACCATCTGATGCCAGGCGAAAACGGTAGCGTAGGCGTCATGATCTCGCGTGAATACGCCCAGGCGCACAATATGGTTTACACCCTTGCGTTTTGCCGCATCGATAAGCGATTTGCTTTGCACAAGCATGTCAACGGTATAGCCAGTTATTAAAAAAATGCCGGTGATGTTTTTCAATGCCTCATCGAAAGTTCGTGGATCATCGAGATCGATAAAGCGCGACGCTCCAAATTGATCCGCAAGCTCTCCCAGACTCGCTTTCCTTCGCGAACCTACCAAAAAGTTTGCTTCCTTGCTTTTTAAATTGTTTGCGACAAGTTTTCCTACTTGTCCTGTTGCACCCAATACGAGCAGGTTGCTTGAATTGTTCATCTGAATCTCCTTTCACTATTCGCCCTTGAGTAGTTTGTCCGAACCCGTTCGTTCCACCTACGCCGCGAGATCCGGCGCCAATCTGATTGTTGGGGCAATGTGAGACACGCGTTGATATGAGTCCATCCGGTCGCCGTGCTCATATGTGTCCGTCACAACAATCACCTCGTTGGCCCGCGTATCGGTTACCAGTTTGTTGAGTCCTCTTTGCACGGTTGCATCGGATCCCACAATCGCCGCGCGCAACCTGTTCTCGACCGCTACTCTCTCAGGCTCACTCCATAGGAGTTCCATTGAATCGACGGGAGGCAACAGTTCCACCGGTCCTCCCCGAATCAGCTGTAGAAACCGCTGCTGTGGAGTTGTGAACAACCATCGAGCTACAGCCTCGGTCTCCGCCGCAATCACTGGCACCGCAACAAGCAGATACGGCTTCTCTAAAACCTGGCTCGGCCGGAAGAGCTCTCGGTAGAGCTGCGCCGCCGCGTACAAAGCGTCAGGTGCAAAATGTGCTGCGAACGCAAAGGGCAAGCCTAATGTGGCTGCCAATTGAGCGCTGAAGTCGCTCGATCCGAGCAACGTGATCGGCACATTGCTGTTTTGTCCGGGTATTGCTTTGACGACCTGACCCGATCTTTCCGGCCCCAAGTATGTGCGCAACTCTTCAAGGAGCGCCGGGAAATCATCGCCGTCTTGAGCTAAACCGCGTCGCAACGCTCGCATGGTTTGAAAATCGCCTCCCGGAGCTCGTCCCAGGCCTAGGTCGATTCGGTCCGGATACATCGCTTCGAGCGTTCCAAACTGCTCCGCGACCACTAGCGGTGAATGGTTTGGCAGCATGACTCCACCACTGCCGACTCGAATAGTTTCCGTCGCTGCGGCTATATGTCCGATCAGCACTGGTGTGGCTGAGCAAGCCAATCCCTGAATAGAGTGATGTTCTGCTACCCAGTAGCGCTTGTATCCCAACTGCTCAACCCGTCGTGCCAATTCCACCGACCTCGCAATGGCACGGTCCACCGGCTCACCCGCTCTCGTGGGCACCAGATCCAACACCGAAACCGCTAAGGATTGTCTATTCGTTTGCACCGCAGTCGGTTTGCCTGTGACCCGGATCCTGCGCGGCACAATCGCCTCTGCAGCCGTATCAGCCTGGGCGCGCGTTGTCTCCAATCCATGCTTCACGCTGATAGCTCCTTATTTAGTGTCCAATGTAAGTGCGCTCTGGCTTCGTTCGAGATCGTTGAGCTTTTTTTGCTGGTCGGGGCTGAGGACCTTATAGATTTTGGATTGCATGCGAGCATTGGCGACGATCAGTTTCCCCAACGCGCTTGCTTCCGTGTCTGCCAGACTCTTCATCTCGCTTTCGCTCATGTGCTCGCTGGCGATTAGCCTCTCTTGTGTAGCTCGAAGCTGTTTCATCAAAGGCTCAGCACTCTGTTGTCCCCGCGCCATTAGTCGGTGGATTGTGTCGACCTGCGACGGCGTCAAGGCAAGGTACTCAGCGACGGAAGGGTTGAGTTGCAGCGATGGAAAGGGCAAGGCTACGACGACGGCTTCGTTTTGTTGTCTGGGGTCGACGCTTGGAGTTTTTGCCGAGTCCTTTTCCTCCATTTGACGCCACAGACTGACCAGTTCAAATTGCATTTGGACGATCTGATATTGCTCAGCACTCAGCTCTCGCCCTTGATCCGTGGTTATTTCGCCACGTTTGATAGCGTCGGAAATGGCAGCAATTGTGCCAGTGAACTTCTCCGTAATTGCCATCAACGTAGAGTCATAGTCCTGCAACTTTTGCTTTGGGTCGGCTGGTGGAACGTCAGGGCCTGTCGGCGTTCTTGCCCATGCTAAGTTCTCGGCAGGAATAACGAGCGATTGATCTTTGCTGACGTAAACATTCGTTGCGCCTTGGTCGCCAGATGCAAGCGCAATTGGCGCGATAGTAATCAACGCGAGTATCGAAAAGAACAACTTCGTTTTCATTATCAAACTGCCTTTCTTCCCCTATTCCTTCGCAAAGTTTTTCCTGCGACCGCCACTATTGCTGCCACCCTCCGCCAAGAGCCTGGTAAAGCTGAACCAGCGCCAATCGTTCGCTGAGCTGGGCCTGCACGAGGTTCAGTTCTGCAGAGAAGTAATTCGTTTCGTTGGTCAGAACCTGGAGATAACTCGCGCCGCCATGCTTGTAAAGCACCTGCGAGAACTGGTCGGATCGTTGGGCCGCTTGCGTCAGGAGATCCTGTTGTTCGCGAAACTCGCGATTTTTTTGAGAAGCAATGAGCGCATCGGAAACCTGTCCGAGCGCGCTCTGAACAGTTTGTTGGTAAGACAGCACCGCTTCCTGCCAGTTCGCGCGGGCGAGCCTGAGTCCCGAGCGAAGTGCCCCGCCTTGGAAGACGGGCTGACTCACGCTGAGGGCTCCGTACCAGGTCTCAGAGGGCTCGCTGATAAACTTGTGCAACGCGTTGCTCTCCAGCCCGCCCAAGCCGGTGAGGGATAAGCTGGGAAAGAATGAGGCTTTGGCAACTCCAACTTGCGCGTTGGCTGCGACGATGATCTCTTCTGCCTGACGGACGTCCGGCCGGCGCTCCAATAATTCTGAGGGGAGGCCGGCCGGAACGTTTTGGGGGAGGGGCTGTTCCGTCAGGGCGCGTCCACGCGCAATTGGTCCCGGATTTTCTCCGAGCAAAATGCTCAGCAAGTTTTCCTGCTGCTGAATTTGGCGCTCAAGATCCGGAATTGTTTCCGAAGCCGTGTAGACAAGTTGCTCCGATTGACTCACATCGAGACCTGAAGCAGAGCCATGAGTCTCAAGCAGCTGAGTCAGCACCAGGGACTGTTGCCTCGACGCGAGGGTTCGGTTCGAGATTTCGAGTTGGCTGTCGAGGGCGCGAAGTTGGAAGTACGCCGTCGCTACATTGGCGACCAGAGAAGAAAGAACGGCGCGTTGCCCCCACTCGGTGGCGAGTACTTCGGCGCGTGCCGCCTCCGTCTGTCGGCGATATTTTCCCCAGAAGTCGAGGTTCCAGATCACCCCTAGATTCAGTTCACCCGCATTGACCTGGTAAGCCGGAAACTGGTTTGAAATCTTTGCGTTTTGCTGGCTGAAAATATCGGCCCCAACGCTGGCGGACGGAAACTGATTGGAACGGATGATACCGAGTTGTGCCTGCGCTTCAAGTATCCGCGCGGCGGCAATGCGTACGTCGTAATTTTGCGCGAGTGCTTTATGGATCAGTTCCGCGAGCACTGGATCCTGATACACCTGCCACCATTGCTCATTGCCGAGCGATGAAGCCGTGGTCTGCTCGGGCGACGCTGCGCGATAGCTCGGTGGAACGTTTGCAGCGGGCCGCCTGTATTTCGGGCCCATCAGGCATCCGGAGAGCAGCCCCGTCGAAATCAAGACAAGTGGTAATAATTTCTTCATTGTTATTAGTCACCTTCAACCGGTACTTCGGAGGCCGCGAGTTGCACGGCTCGTCGCCGCTCAGCACCGGAAATTCGTTCGACAACGTAGAAGATCGCGGGAATGAGGAAGACGCCGACAAGGGTCGCCGCTAGCATGCCGCCGATCACCGTGGTGCCCATCACCTGGCGCGCGACCGCCCCAGCACCGGACGCTGTCCACAGTGGAATGCATCCCAAGATGAACGCAAACGAGGTCATCATGATCGGCCTGAAGCGAAGCCGTGCTCCTTCAAGCGCCGCATCCACCAGCGGCTGGCCGTGTTCGTACTGCTCTTTGGCAAACTCGACGATCAGAATCGCGTTCTTGGCCGCAAGACCGATCAACATCACCAAACCGATTTGGGCATAGACATCGTTTTCGATTTGGACCATGTAAGGAGGGAGGAACAATCCCAGCAGCCAGCGGCGGAGCCATAGCACTCCGAAGGCGCCAAACACCGCGACTGGCGTGCTCAGGAGCACGCTGAACGGCAAGCTCCAACTTTCATAAAGCGCCGCCAGAATCAGAAAAACGAAGAGCAGGGAAAATCCGAAGATGACGCTAGGCGGCATTCCCTCCCGCGCCTTTTGCTCCTGGTATGACATGCCCATGTAGTCGAAGCCCATTTCGCTTGGCATCGTTTCTTTGAAAACCTGTTCCAGAGCGGCAGTCGCCTGCTCCGAGCTGTATCCGGGCGCCGCGCTGCCGTTGATTTGTGCCGAGCGATACTCGTTGTAGCGCATGGTGAACTCGGGACCGGAACGGTTTTCGAAACTTGCCAATGCAGAGAGTGGCACTACCTGACCCTGGTTGTTGCGGACGTAAAACTGGCCAAGGTTGCCGGTATTTGCGCGGTAAGGCGCTTCCGCCTCCACGTAGACCTGCCATGTGCGACCAAAATCGTTGAAGTAATTGAGGAACAGGCCTCCCATGAATGCCTGAATTGTCTGGTAAACGTCGCTAATTGCGACGCCCTGTTTCAGAACTTTTTCGCGGTCCACATTCACGAACTGCTGCGGCACGCTCGGTATAGCGGTCGTGCTTATCATGCCGATCTCGGGGCGCTTGCGGGCCGCGGCCAGAAACTTGTTGAGATTGTTGGCGAGAAACTGCACGTCCTTACCCGCGCGGTCCTCGAGAACAAACTGAAATCCGCCAGAAGTGCCGACGCCTGGGATCGCCGGTGGTGAGAAGCTGAAAACAGTTCCATCCGGCAGTCGGCTGAGTTCCCGGTTCAATCGGGTCTTGATTTCCTGGAACTGTTCCGTCCTGGCTTTGCGCTCATCCCACGGTTTCAAAGAGACCCAGAAGAACGCGTTATATGACGTCCGAACGAAGCTGAGCAAACTGAACCCGCCAACAGTCGTTGTGTATTGAATTCCCGGCGTGTTGGCGAGAACCGCTTCCACTTGTTTCGCAGCCGTGCTCGTGCGTTCGAGCGAAGCGGCGGTTGGAAGCTGCATATTAACGAACATGTAGCCTTGGTCTTCATCGGGCAGAAAGCTGGAAGGCAGGTGCGTTCCAAAGAAAACACCGCCCACTCCACAGGCCACAAGGATTGCCAGCATCACTACAACTTTTTGAACGAGTACGCCAGACCAGCGGACATATCCTTCGGTTGTGCGGTGGAACATGCGATTGAACCAGCCAAAGAATTTTGCGAGTGGCCCGTGAGTTTCTTTCCTGGGTCGCAGAAGAATCGAGGCGAGCGCCGGGCTCAGTGTCAGAGCGTTAAAGGCCGACAAAACGACCGATATGGCAATCGTGATTGCGAATTGCTGATAAAGCCTTCCCGTGATGCCTGGAATGAAAGCAGTCGGCACAAAGACCGACGAGAGGACCAGAGCGATGCCGATGACAGGACCAGATAGCTCCTCCATTGCTCTTCGGGCTGCGTCTTTGGGAGCCAAACCTTCTTCGATATGGCGTTGCACGCCTTCAACCACGACGATGGCATCGTCGACCACTAATCCAATGGCGAGTACCAACCCGAAAAGCGAAAGTGTGTTGATGGAAAACCCGAATAGCGGGAAGAGCACAAAGGTTCCAACCAGGGAAACAGGCACGGCCAGCATCGGGATCAAGGTGGCGCGCCAGTCTTGTAAGAACAGATAGACCACAAGAATGACCAGCACGATTGCAATCAAGAGAGTCACAATGATCTCTTTCATGCCTTCTGTTACTGGGAGCGTCTGGTCGAGTGAAATGGCGTAATCGATGTCCTGCGGAAAGCGTTGCTTCATTTGTGCCATGAGCTTCCGGACGCCTTTCACAGTTTGAACAGCATTCGATCCGGGCAATTGATAGACGGCGAGACCGGCAGCAGGCTGGCCATTTAGGCGACAGATCATGCTGTAGTCTTGCGTGCCCAGTTCGACTCGGGCCACGTCTTTAACGCGAACGGTGCCGCCATTCGGCGCTTCGCGCACGATAACGTCGCCAAATTGCTCTGGCGTAGTCAGCCGGCCTTGAGCGAGCACGGCATAAGTGAATTGCTGATTGTTCTGAGCTGGTTGTCCCCCGACCTGACCAGCGGGATTGACCGTGTTCTGGGCTTTAATCGCGTTGACAATGTCTGTGACGGTTATACCCAGCTTCGCCAACTGGTCCGGTTTCACCCACAACCTCATGGCATACTGACCCGATCCGAAGACTATGGCCTGGCCGACACCATACGAGCGTGCGATGGGATCGTTGAGGTTGATATAACCGTAGTTCGCGAGGTAATTCGCATCGCGAGTGCCGTGAGGCGAGTACAGAGCGATCAGCATGAGCGGAGCAGTCGCCGACTTCTTGAGCGTGATTCCGTAGTTGTTCACCTCAGGCGGCAATTGACCGTTTGCCAGTTGCTGACGCGACTGCGTGAGCAGCAGATCGGTGTTGGGATCCGTCTTGAGATCGAAATCGATAAGCAGCTGCGTTTGCTGGTTGGCGGTCGCGTTTAGGGAATACATGTAGTTCATGTTGTCCACGCCGCTGACTTGCTGCTCGATAGGTGTAGCAACAGCTTGTTCGAGAGTCCGCGCGTCCGCACCCGGATAGGTGGCTTGTAGCAAGATCTCGGGAGGAGCGATGTTGGGGAACTGAGCTACCGGCAAAGTCGCGATCGTAATCGCGCCGACAATGACCATAAGAATTGCGATCACAATCGCCACGATGGGTCGTCGAATAAAGAAATTGGCCATGATTAGCGATTCTCCGAATCCTTAAACGGTGAGGGATTTACTAGATCGCCGTCTTTGACTTTCTCGGCGCCGACAGCGACCACACGTTCTCCTGGGTTCAGGCCGGTATTAATCACCCAGAGAGAGCCTTCAGTGGGTCCGACCTTTACCGTGCGAAGTCGCGCCCGATTATCAGCACCAACTACGGTGACTTGATAGCTGCCTTGCGCCTGACTCACTGCCGCCTGCGGCACAAGCAGCGCTCCCGTGATGGTTCCGGTCATAGCCCGAACGCGTGCGTACTGGCCGGGCCGCAACAGATTTTTCGGATTGGGGAACTCACCCACGATCTGGAGGGTTCCAGTCTGGGCATTGACTTGACGGTCAGCAAAGATGATTTTGCCCGGATACGAATAGGTACTCCCGTCGGACAAAGTCAATTGCAACGCAATCCGTGAGGCGTGCGTCAGCCAGGGTACACTGCCCGGAGCGCCACCATCGGCGATACGCAAATACTCCTGTTCGCTGATTGGAAAATAAACCTTGATCGGGTTGACCTGCGAAACTGAGGTGAGCACTGCAGACGGGCCTACTAGGTTGCCAACCTGCACCGTGTTAATGCCGGCGATGCCGTCGATCAGGGAAGTGACTCGGGTGTATGCCAAGTTCAGCTCCGCCTGTTCGACTGCCGCCTTATCGGCTTCAACCGCCGCTTTTGCCCCTTGCAGAGACTGCGTATCAGTATCAAGCTGGCTCTCCGGAATCGCGTGTGCTTCGGCTTCAGGGACATCGCGCTTCACGTTGATCTCAGCGTTTGCCATCTGCGCCTCGGCTTGCGCTAGCTGGCCTTTGGCTTGATCCAGGGCTGCTTGAAACGGCCGCGGATCAATCTCAAACAGGAGTTGCCCCTTTCGTACAAACGACCCTTCGTGATAATCCAGACGAATCAAGTAACCGCTCACCTGCGGCTGAATCTGCGCGTTGACATATCCTTCAAGTGTTCCTACCCACTCGCCCACCACCGGCACGGTCCTTTGAACGACAGGTGCGACATCGACCACGGGAGGTGAAGGCGGGGCTGAAGCTCGCACGTTACCCCCGCTGCATCCAAAAGTACTCAACAGCGATAGTGCACTGACCAACCCTATAGTTATCCTCGTCATTTTCAAGTTTTCCTTTTTGATCGCGTCACTGGCGCGTCTGAACGGCGACGCTGCTCGGCTTGTGTGCAATGTGGGTCGATGGTCGTCCTCTCGATTCAGGCGCGTCAGTCACTCGACTCGATCACCTGCTTCGGGAACATCAACCCGCGCGGTAGCGAGCCGACTGCCTGAATGTCGCAAGCGCAAATCGCGGACCAAAACTCGTGCGGCGGTAAGTAACGCAAAATAAAGGGACGGTTCAGGCCGAACGGCAGGGGAGGTGTTGAAGGGTCAAAAGTGTCGAGACACGCCCGACACTCATAGTTTTTGGAATCGCCAGCAATTTGACCTGCTTCTATGCCTTCAGTCTGCGGCGTAATGGCAAAGAGGCGTTAGGCGTTTACCTTGAGGCATCAGTTCTAACGTTGACCGAACCTGGGTCCAATTAGGGTCCAATAAGAGTTCCTGCGTGTTCCTTACGGCGCTAAAATGGGCTGTCAGTGCCGTCAGTTTCAATCAGTTACAACATGTTGAGTTTCTCCTTTTGCGGCTCTCGCCCATAGCGTTTTCATACTATAGTAGCCGTTTCGTACAAGCCATTCTCTGTTCCTTCTAAGTATTTTGAGAGAAATGCCAGGAGGAAGAATGGCCGGGAAGGTCAAAGGAAAGATCGTTACACTGGCAAAGAGAAAACAAGGGAGAGAATATGACAGTTGCAGAACTGATGCACCACAACTTCGATGAGATCTTCATCGAGCTTGATCCAGTGAAGCGCGAAGCCATGATGCGCAATGCTTATACGGAAGATTGCGTATGGATACACCCGGGTGGCCGCCTGGTCGGCATTGCGGCGATCAATGAGGCAGCGTCGGAAATTCGTAAGCGCATCCCGGAGTACCGCTACAAGGTGGTTGGCGATATTCACACGATGCACAATGTCGGGATGTGCCGTTGGGGGAGCGGACTTCCTGACCAACCGTTCCGCTATACCGGTACGGACGTTCTGGAGGAACGCGACGGCCGTGTTGCTGTGTTCTACACCTTCATCGATAGCGGAGCTCCGCCGGTCTCGTCGACGGAATAAGGCCTTCGCTTGGATGGAAAAACGTGGCTGACGCGCAGTAGCGCCGTTGGACCTGCCGGACTGCTGTTGCGAACCCAGCAGTCCGGCCTTACCCGTTCTCGTCAGCGGATGGATAACGACTAACGATAGATCCCTATCGGGACTGCCCCGAAGCAGAAGTGCGGGGATGACAGGTCCGTGTGGTCGGGGCAGTTTCGTCGGAATTCGACATCAGATTCCGAAACTTGCGCGAATTCTTGACGGTATCGAAGATGATCTCCAATTCGGGAGTCACCGCAATTCCCACGAGCGCCGACTGCGGGTTGCCACCGGAAGTAAGGGTCCCCAGCACTCCAAGTTTCTGTCTTGACATGAACTGGTAAATATCTGCTTTTGTCACGTTTAACGCTCTCCTAAAAGAGTTACATGGTCTTCTCCGCGGTGGAGCCCTCCCCGGAGTAAGGATTGGGGGATGCGCGAGCAGCACGTTGACCCGGATGAGGCCGTGCAGATCATGGAAGACCTTGGGGCTGTCCGCGCGCTCGGAATCCACTGGGGCATTTTTCAGCTTACGGACGAAGCCCGGGGCGAGCCGCCAAAATTGCTTCTCAACGCCCTCCGCCGCCGCGGGATCTCTCCCCACCTGTTCCCGGCCGGCGAGCCCGGCCTGCAATACGAGGCAACGTCAATGAGCGACGGCACCCATACGAGGGCCAAGTCTCAAGAAGAGACTCTCGCTGCTGGGCAGCCATCGATTCTCGCCGCACGAAAGCGGCAACATAAATCAGGGGTCCAATAGGGTCCAATAAGGTTCCAAAACGTTACTTACGGCTCCAAAACGGGCTGTCGGTGCCGCTAGTTTCATTTAGTTACAAGTTGTTGAGCCCCTTTCACGACGATGCCACAAAGGGAGGTTCATCTGGTCCGAATTGCGGAAGGAACCATGCTTGAGAGACAAGCGATGCGGGCCGATCCAGATCACGTCCAGTTGAGGCGAGCACCCTGTCTGCGGCTTGATCACGAAATCGTGTGTGACTTCGAAGAGGGCTGTACATCGCTAGAATCGCAGGTCCGTCGAAAACGGCGACGCGCCCCTTTCCCGCTAGAAGGGAAGCTGTTAGGATGTTTTTGCGAGGTTCGTTTCCCTGTGTTTTCCTCCTGGCCATCGGCGCGGATCATCCTGGGCAATACGGTAGTTCGCTCAGGAATTTGGGGGCGGTTTGGGGGCGGTTACGCCGGTAAGAGCGCTCTTTTAGGCAAGGGAAGGCAATTAGTGCACGATATGCAATTTGTGCAAAGCCGCATAAACACTGGTTATTTCGCATCTTGTTGATTTGGCGAGTGGGGACGTAGTTCAGTTGGTTAGAACGCTGCCCTGCCATTCTATCTAAAGCATATCTATAGTATTTTCAGTTAGTTGTGGGATAGTCGTCCAGAGCGCACTGTCACCAAGTGGATCTCTTTTCTCATCCTTATTTAGCCTGCCAATAGCACTGCAGAAACGCCATAATACCCGATGCTTGGCCGTCTTTGGCGGAGTTCCGCGGACCGGCGGCTCTCCCGCGGAGCTAGTCGCTACGTAGCGCAAATTGTTACGCCCGTCCAACCTCCTGGTGCTCTGAGGCTGAATTCTTCAGAAGCTCTGCTACCGTCTTCAGGATCTCGCGCGAAAGCGCCTCGTCCGATACGGCGCGTGCCAGAGCCATCGCCCCGACGAGCGCACTGAAAGTCAAAATCGCTCTCGATCTAGCCGTACGCTTGTCTTTGCCTGGACGGAAAGCGGCAATCAACTGAATGTCGTTCCGGACCTGTTCGGAGGTAAGCGCACGGGTCCGCTTATCGCTGCGTGCGATCTCCGGCGCCAACGCGCTGAAGGCACAGCCCGTGCCCGGATTATCGCGGTGCGCTTCGTTCAGATAGTCGTCAATCAGCTTTTCATACGACACTGGCGGCCCGCTGGATTTGGCAGCTTCCACTCGACGCTTCCAACCGGCGAATGCAGAGTTGACCGCTTCGCTCACTAAGTTGTCACGCGACTCGAAGTGCTTGTAGAAGCCGCCCACCGTCAGGCCAGCCTCCTTCATCAGCTCTGCAATTCCGAACCCCGCGAGGCCCTTTTCGCGGAATCTCTTGGATGCAATGGCAACGATGCGCTTATGAGTTCTCGCCTTTTCAGCCTTGGAATGGCCCATTGAGTCCCCCAAAAGAAAGCCCGAAATCGATGTATCCCTTGCATAAGGGCTAGCATCAATACCACAAACAGGATTATAACAATAATCCACATTAAACGCAAGGAGGCGGACATGAGACTTGAAGGAAAAGTTGCACTGATTACCGGCGGCAACAGCGGAATCGGGTTTGCTACGGCACAGCAATTTGTGAAGGAAGGTGCGTACGTGTTCATCACTGGGCGCTCGCAAACGAAACTC
>Ga0209648_10003339_pt1 | contig 13455 bp, 9 predicted proteins | sample GraSoi2013_115cm_FD_185830 | JGI IMG/M metagenome (GOLD analysis project Ga0209648, IMG submission 185830) | Grasslands soil microbial communities from the Angelo Coastal Reserve, California, USA - Sample 9_17_2013_115cm (SPAdes) (version 2) | ecosystem: Environmental > Terrestrial > Soil >...
ATGACGCCACGCGCAATGTAGTTTTGGAGCTCTCGAACGTTGCCGGGCCAGTAGTGGCGCACCAGGGAGCGCATGGTTTCCTGAGGAATCGATTCGATCGATTTGTCCATCGAGGCGGCAAACTGTTGAACGAAATATTCCACGAGTTCGGGAATATCGGCTTTCCTTTCGCGCAGGGGCGGCAGATAAATCGGGAAAACATTCAACCGGTAGTATAAATCTTCGCGGAATTCACGATCCTGAGCCATTCGCTTCAAGTCTTGGTTGGTCGCAGCAACAACGCGAACATCGACTCGCGTTGTGCGCGTGCTGCCAACTGCCTCGAACTCGCGCTCCTGGAGCACACGCAGGAGCTTAGGCTGAAGTTCAAGCGGCATGTCTCCAATTTCATCGAGGAACAGAGTGCCACGATCCGCCAACGCGAACCGGCCGACATGAGAATTAATTGCGCCCGTAAAGGCTCCGCGTTCGTGGCCGAAGAGCTCGCTTTCGAGGAGGCCGGCAGGCATCGCCGCGCAGTTCACCTTTACCAGATTTCGGTTTCGGCGCGGGCTCAGCTCGTGAATCGCTCGCGCGATGACCTCCTTGCCGGTGCCGGTCTCACCGGTGATCAAGACGGTTGTATTGGTGCTTGCGACCGCGTCCACCTGGCTGAGAACGGAGCGCAAGCTACCTCGGCGCCCTACGATCGTATCTAGGAACGAGGATTCCGTGCGCTCTAACTTGCGCGCCGTACGTTCATCAGCACGATAGGGGGCATTTATCGGTGAGCTTTCTGGGTACCGTATAAGTTCCATGACTGAATCTGCTGCTGTGCTCATGCTGTGCTCCTGTTCTTAATCGTTGCAACCCCGACATCTCTAGTGAATTGTGGACGCCACTTAAACTCGAGCTTCCGCAGTCATCAGCTGTCCCGAGTTCGGTAAGGGAAGATCGGAAGACCGGTTTTCCGTATCTCTTAAGAAAACAAGTCCCTCTTCGCCAAAATGATGATCGATAACCAGCGCATCACCCTGATGCACTTGCGTAGTGGCCAGTAGTCTGGCAATTGGGTACACCACATAACGCTCAATGGCGCGCTTCAGGTGGCGGGCTCCATACCTTTGGTCGGTTCCCTCCTCAAGGAGAAACTCCCGGCCTTCGCCCGTGATTCGAAAGAAGAAGGGGCGCGTTGTCGAGTCCAGGACCCGCTTCTGAACTTGCCTGAGTTCGATCTCCAGCACTTCATCCAGTTCCTCGCGCTTCAGGGGATGGAACACCACGACTTTGTCCAGGCGATTCATGAACTCTGGCGAGAACTTCCGCCTCGCCGCTTCCACCGCGGTCCTCTGCACTTTCTCGTGCAATCCGGTTGTCGCCTTGTCCTTCGGCTGGATGAACCCCATACCCCCGTGCATGAGATCGGCGATCTGGCTGCCCCCCAGGTTCGACGTCAGGAAGATCACCGTCTGCGACAAATCTACTCTGCGGTTATCTCCTAAAGTCAGCGTCGCCTTATCGAGCATTCCTAAGAGCAGTTGCCAGAGTGAGTCGCTAGCCTTCTCGATCTCGTCAAACAGCAAGAAGCTAAGTTTCAGCTCGTCACGATGGCTGGCCGCCAAGGCTTCCTGGGTGATCAGTGGATGGGTTTCCCGGTGGCCCAGGTATCCTGGAGGTGAGCCAATGAGTTTGGAAATCTCATGCGAGTGCTGGAACTCCCCGCAGTCCACTTTGATCACCGCTCGGCTGTCTCCAAACAGAATCTCGGCCGCGGCTTCGACGGTGCGCGTTTTCCCTGAACCGGTGGGTCCCAGAAACAGCAGATTCCCCACGGGGCGTCCGGGAGAATGCAGACCGGCGCAGAACACTTGATAGATATCAACAAGCGCTTGCACGGCCTCGTCTTGCCCGACGATCTTCTCCCGCAGTGCACGCTCAAACTGGCAAGCTGTAGCACTGCGTTTTTCCGCGTCCAAAAACCGGGAGAGCCCCTGATCCACCACTTTTCCCAGGTGCGGACCGCGTTCTTTTTTATGGGTCGATTGTGTTGCTGTCATCATAACTGCTCCTTCTACTGCACAAGCTCAACTCAGCGGGACCCGTTTGTTGCTCATTTATCCGAATTCTGGTCTGATTCTCTTTCCAGCCGCTCTCTCCTGATCCACTCTCGGATGTAAAGGCCGCAGTTCTTCAGCTTGATCGAGTCGGCCTCCGACTTCTCCAGAAATTTGACGGCCTCGCCATCTACCGACCTCAAATCTGCGCAATCCAAGACAATTCGTCTGCCTTTTGTTTCTGCCGCAATGAGTGTCTCCATCTCCGCCACGTTTTCCGCGTTTAGTTGACCGCTAACCTTAAAGACCACTTCTCCGTTTGCCTTTCTGGTGATCCTCAGCATCTGGTTCCTCGTCGCAATCACAACTTGCGTCACTTAAATGGCAATTAAGGCGCCAATCGTAAGTAGTTGAAAACGCGACTTTTGCATCACCGACTCAACGCCGAAATTTCGACAATTGGCGAGCAGTTGAACAATTCTTGGGGAGCATCGGCGCCATGCTTTCACTTTTGTCAATATGTGGATTCATCGGGTGTATCATGCCCGCCATGGCCTCCCCAGGACATGAATCCGAGCGTTTGAATGCCCAGCTCCTGGTCGACTCGATCCCTGCGCTGATTCACACAGCCAGGCCCGACGGTTACCTCGATTACTTCAATAAACGTTGGCTGGAATACCTGGGCGTCACTTTGGATAAAGTGACTGGCTGGAATTGGACAGCTGTCGTTCACCCCGAGGACGTTGAAGGGATTGTGGCCAAGTGGCGAGCCTGCCTCGGGACTGGAGAAGTCTTCGAATACGAAACTCGCGTCCGTAGGGCGAATGGAGAATACCGTTGGATGTTCCACCGGAAAGTGCCACTTCGCGATGCAAACGGCAACATCGTCAAGTGGTATGGATCGAGTCTCGATATTGAGGAACGCAAGCAGGCGGAAGAGAAGCTGCGGCGCAGTGAACGCGATCTTCACTCGATCATCGAGACGATCCCAGCGATGGTATGGTCGGCTGCTCCGGACGGCACTGTCGACTTCTTCAACCCGCGCTGGCTCGATTATACGAGCCTCTCTCCGGATCAGTCGCGGGATTGGGGATGGACTGCAGCAATTCACCCTGACGACTTGAGCCGGATCACGGATGCCTGGCAATCAATTCTCGTTAGTGGAGAACCAGGAGAGACTGAAGCACGCCTTCGTCGTTTTGACGGCGCATATCGCTGGTTCCTGTTTCGGGCCAACCCATTGCGAGACGAATCCGGGAAAATCGTCAAATGGTACGGAACCAATGTAGATATCGAGGATCGCAAGCGGGCGGAAGAAGAGTTGCGAAGGAGCGAGTTCTATCTTTCAGAAGGGCAGCGTCTTGCCCACATGGGAAGCTGGGTTTTGGACGCTGCGGGTTGTTTCCCTTACTGGTCGCATGAACTTTTCCACATTTATGGTCTTGATCCGGCGAAAGAAGGGCCCAGCTTTGAGGAATACCTGGCAAGCATCCATCCGCAGGATCGCGAGTTCATGCGCTCGCTAATCAACCGGATGATTGCAGAGGCCTCGGGATGTGATGTCACCAAGCGGATTGTGCGCCCCAGCGGCGAAGTTCGGTACGTACGTTGCGTTGGTGTTCCTATTGTCGAGAACGGGACGCTGAAAAGAATCGTTGGCAGCGCCATAGACGTTACGGAACACGAGCTCCTAACCCAGGAGCTCCGCCGGCGCGAAGCGTACCTGACGGAAGCTCAAAGACTCAGTCACACGGGCAGCTTCGGCTGGAAACCTGACACAGGCGAGATTGTCTGGTCAGACGAAACCTATCGCATTTTCGAGTACGACCGCTCTGTTAAGCCAACAATAGATTCAGTGGTGCAGCGCGTCCATCCGCAGGACCGGGCCGACTTTCAGAAGGTCATCGATGGTGCCTCTCGGGTGGCGACAGATTTCGAGCATGCCTATCGTTTGCTGCTGCCTGACGGGCGAGTCAAGCACGTCCACGCGATAGCTCACGCTTTACAGGATGCATCTGGCAATCGCGAGTTTGTCGGGGCGGTGACTGATGTCACCGAGCAGCGCCACGCCGAAGCGGTGATCAGGGAACAAGAAGCGGAGCTTCGCGAGGTGGTCGATACCATTCCTGCGATTGTGTGGAGTACGCTGCCCGATGGCTCCAATACTTACGTTAACAAGCGATTTGCGGAGTACTCAGGGTCATCGGCGGAACAGATGGCCGGATCAGGGTGGCAAGCGCTAATTCACCCTGACGACCTTGAGCGACATGCAGGTAAATGGATGGAGGCGGTTGCTACCGGCAAGCCTCACGAGAGTGAGGTGCGTTCCCGCCGCTCGGATGGGCAATATCGCTGGCAGTTGGACCGCGGAGTGCCGCTCCGAGATGAAGATGGAAACATCGTCAAGTGGTATGGGGTCACGACCGACATCGAAGATCGCAAACGCGCCGAGGAAGCCCTCCGGAGCAGTGAAGCGTACTTGGCGGAAGCGCAGAGGTTGAGCCAAACCGGCAGTTGGGCATGGAGTCCTGACCTGACCGGGGATTTTTGTACCAGTCCAAACCAGGACATCAGGTATTGGTCGGACGAATGCTACCGTGTTCTGAGTTTCGATCCACAGAATGGTTTGCCCCGATTCGAACAATTCTTTCAGCGGATTCATCCCGACGACCAACCCGGCTTCAGGGAACTAATCCAGACGGCTATCCGCGAGAAGGCAGAGTGGGAGGCGGACTACCGCATCGTGCATCCGGGTGGCGCCATCAGGGACATTCACGTCGTAGGTCATCCTGCTCTGAGCACGTCCGGCCATCTCGTTGAATTTGTCGGCACGGTGATCGACGTCACTGAGCGTAAACGAGCAGAGGAGGAACGGCGCAGAAGTGAAATGGAGCTCCGGCAGATGCTGGACCTCATGCCGCAGCACCTCGCTGTCCTTGCGCCTGATGGAACCCCACTCTATGCCAATCGCGTGGCGCTCGAGTATTTGGGTGTCGACATGGACCGATGGCGAACCGAAACCTCTCGATATGGTCTCCTTCATCCAGAGGATCGCGAAACGCTTCTCAGCCAGAGACAGAGCCAGTTTTTCAAAGGCACGCCACATGAGTTCGAAGCTCGGATGCTGAGGCACGATGGGATATTTCGCTGGTTTCTGTTCCGTCTAAGTCCGCTTAAAGATGAACGGGGTGACGTAACACGATGGTACGGCACAGGTACTGACATTGAAGACCGCAAGCAGGCGGAAGACAGGCTTCGCCAAGAAAACGTCGCGCTTCGTGAGGAGATCGGCCAGGCCTCGATGTTTGAAGACATCGTTGGAACCTCTCCCGCTTTGAAAAATGTTCTCTCGCGCATCTCCAAAGTCGCACCGAGTGATTCTACGGTCCTCATCACGGGTGAAACGGGAACAGGCAAAGAGCTAGTTGCACGCGCAATCCACCGACGGTCAGATCGGGCCTCGCGTCCGTTCGTCAGCATGAACTGCGCAGCAATCCCCCGTGATCTGATCGGGTCGGAGTTGTTCGGCCATGAGAAGGGCGCCTTTACGGGCGCGACTCAGCAGCGCCTAGGTCGGTTTGAACTAGCAAATGGAGGCACGATTTTCCTCGACGAAGTCGGAGAGCTTCCAGTTGAGACTCAGATTGCACTCCTGCGTGTTTTGCAGGAGCACGAGTTTGAGCGTGTCGGCGGCACTCGTCGAATTCGCGCTGACGTTAGGGTGATTGCAGCCACCAATCGTGACTTGCAGGCCGCCATCAGCGCTGGGTCCTTTCGTAGTGATTTGTTTTATCGGCTGAATGTCTTCCCGATCGAGATGCCCTCTCTTCGAGAGCGAAGAGAGGACATTCCTCTGCTGGTGGAATACTTCATCGATCGCTACGCGCGAAAAGCTGGCAAGAACATAAAACGTGTCAACAAGAAGACGCTGGAATTGCTTCAGTCCTATCCTTGGCCGGGAAACATTCGCGAACTGCAGAACGTCATCGAGCGTTCGGTCATACTTTGCGAAACAGAGATTTTCTCGATCGACGAAAGCTGGTTACCAAAGCAGCCGTTTCTGGCGGAATCGAAACACCGCACTGAACTCCCTCGAAGACTCCTGGCGCAAGAAAAGGACATGATTGAGGCTGCCCTGAAGGAAAGTCGCGGCCGGATATTCGGACCCACGGGGGCCGCGGCAAAGTTGGGCATCCCACGCTCCACGCTTGAATCGAAGATTCGGTCGCTGAAAATCAACAAGAATAGCTTCAAGGTTTGAGGAGTTTGAGGACGGGTCAGGCCAGCCTCATGGGTTCGGGATGGCTTCGCGCCAGACCGACCGCTGATTCCAGAGAAATTGTCCGAGTCGTTATGAATCGAATGCTGGCGCTGCTCGTTCCGATCATCGCGTGCTGGATGGCCACGATTCCAGTAATCGCGCAAACAACCGCTGGGTCGATTTCCGGAACTGTTACCGACGCTTCCCGTGCGGGGGTCCACGGCGCCCAGGTAACTGCCGTCAACACGCAGACCGGAGCACAACGAGCGTCCGTAACGGGCGGGGATGGCAGGTACCAACTCCCGGGCTTGCCGCCCGGTATTTACGACCTGCGCGTGGAAAAGGAAGGCTTCAACACCATAATTCAGCAGGGAATTGTATTGCAGGTAACTCAGGATGCGGTGTTAAATGTCGCTCTGCGGGTCGGAATAGTGAAGCAGGAATTCACTGTCAGCGCCGCACCACCACTTCTAGATACCACCAACGCTCAAGTGAGTGGAGTGGTCACGGAACAGACGCTAACGCAGTTGCCTCTCAATGGCCGGGACCTTTCACAACTTATCCAATTGCAAGTCGGCGTCGCACCCGTGACGAACGCGGGTCCTAATCCGTTCTCCGAAGGCAATATCACAAAAGTTGCTGCTAATGGAACGCGCCCTACTATGACCAACAATACCTTGGATGGCGGCGACATTAACGATCCGGGATTCAATATTCCACCGGGCGGCACGGCGGGAATACAACTGGGAGTAGATGCCATCGAGGAATACCGCGTTATATTGAATCCCTACGACGCACAATATGGGCGCAACGGGGGCGCCAACGTACAATACGTAACGAAATCGGGTACGAATGACTGGCATGGTGGGGCTTACGAATTTATTCGCAATTCCGTGCTCGATGCCCGCAACTTTTTTGATATAAGCAAACCGAGGTATATTCGCAACCAATTCGGCGCCAGTTTTGGCGGGCCCATCGTTCACGACCAGACATTCTTCTTCATCAACTACGAAGGATTGCGTGAGCGTAAGAGCATCACGGACAGTCTTTCCGTGCCAGACAGCAACGCGCACAATGGATTTTTGCCCAACGCTCAGGGGCGGCTTGTTTTCGTGGGAGTTGACCCTAGGACCGCACCGTTGTTGGCGCTCTATCCAGTGCCGAATGGTGCGAAGCTCGGCGGCGGACTGGCTTTGTTCACCATTTCCCTGCTGCAACCCACGCGTGAGGATTACGGAATCTTTCGCATCGATAAAATACTGGGCTCGCGAGATCAATTTTTCGTGCGCTACTTGATCGACGATGGTCAAACGACGGTGCCGAACCTCAGTACTCCGGTGCCAGGTTTCCCGGGCCAAAACGTAAACCAAGATCACTACATCATGCTAAGCTGGCAGCATTCCTTCTCCTCCGGTCTACTGAACGAGGCTAAACTTAACTTCAACCGTACGAACTATCGCTCATTGACGGCCAACCAAGCCTCGCCGTCCATTTCGCTTGCTCCGGGCCGCCCGCTTGGCGACATCTCTATCGGTGGCATACCAACGGTCGGGAACAACCTACTTTTCCCGCTCGGTACCACCTCCAATGTTTTTGAGGGCATCGATAACGTCAGCTACCGAAGAGGCTCTCAAACCTTCAGATTCGGTGCTGATGTGAAGCGCTTGCAGATAAACGGCCCTTTTGACATTTTCAAGAACGGTGGCTATTCCTTCTTCGGGCCAGCCAGCCCGGTTAGCGTCAACCCGCCCTTGGAGGCCTTCCTGCTAGGAGAACCCGCGGTGTACTTTGGAGTTGATCCGACGCTTGCCAATTCAGATCGTGGCTTCCGACAGACCTATCTGGGGTTTTATGCCCAAGATGACTGGAAGTTGGGTGCGCGATTTACGGTTAACCTGGGCCTTCGCTGGGAATACTGGGAAGCTCCCACCGAAGCTCAGGGCAGGGCCAGCAACATTCGAAACATCGTCACGGACACTGCGCCGACGCCCGGGAACGTAATTGCCGACACCCCGTTGGACCTGTGGTCTCCTCGACTGGGGTTTGCGTGGCAGCCCCTTGGCGGCGAAAAAACCGTCGTCCGCGGTGGGTTGGGCATAATTCGTGACCAGTTGTGGGAGAACCTGTACGGCAATACGCGCTTTTATCAGCCGTTTTACCACGCCATCGAGGTGATCGCCCCGAATTTCCTAACGCCTCCACCGAGCATCGCAGCTCTGGGAGGAACTGTCTTAACGATCGGAAGCTTCGGCGTGACCTACAATCCACCGCAACCCTACTACGTCATGTATAACTTAAACGTTCAACGGCAAGTCACCCCAAGCACCTTGCTGGAGATTGGATACTCGGGCAATCGCGGTCTGCACCTGGTGCGCTCCGGTGAAGCGAATCCGGTCATTAATCCCGTCACTCGGGAGCGCATCAACCCGAATTTAGGGTCTATTCCGTTGATTGTGACCGACGCAATATCCAACTACAACGCGCTGCAACTGAGCTTGCGTAAGCGCTTCAGTAGCGGTGTGATGTTCCAGCTCTCTTACACTTTTTCCAAGGCTCTCGATGATCAGAGTGGTACCTTTCCGGCTGACTATGTTTCTGAGTCTGGGGTAGCGCAGAACTTTTTCAACCCCAATGGGGATTACGGCCGCTCCTCATTCGACCGCACGCATGTCTTCGTCGGCAATTTCTTATACGAGTTGCCTTTTGGTGCGCGGCATCGACTTGGAAGCAATTCAACGGGGTTCAGGGGCAAATTGGTGGGAGGCTGGCGCCTCGGTGGTATTGTCTCTCTCGTATCTGGCCCTCCTTTCACCGCCAACCTTGGGAGTTTCAATAACTCGGAGAACGGGGCGAATTTTCCAGCCGATAGGCCGGACCTGAACCCGGGCATCAAACCTTGCAGTCTGTCGACTGGAAATCCCGCTGCATGGTTCAATCCGATCGGTGTGTTTACCTTGCCTCCCGCGGGAGAATACGGAAACGCGGGACGCAATATCATGTGCGGTCCGCCCCTGAAGGATTTTGATTTCAACATCTCGAAACAGGTGCGTCTCCATGAGCGGGTCGGCCTGGGATTTCGCGCTGACCTCTTCAACCTCTTCAATCACCCCAATCTCAACGTGCCTGTAAACACCGCTGCCGTTGGGACCAGTGGTGGAAATGGTGATCAGATTTTCGTCGGCCGTGACGCGAGCGGGAACGCCATTCCAGCTCCGAACGCGGGACGCATCTTCCAGACCGTGACAACGTCCCGACAGATTCAGTTCGGGCTCAAGATGACATTTTGAGCCCCGCGATGCTCTTGGCATGCCGCCCCTAACATTTTCCGGATTACACAGCATTTTGGCGCCATCAATCGCACCGGTATGTAGAAGACGAACGGATTGTCGAGCTGGTGAACGCAACATGTTCGGACCGTCGCGTGCCGCCGCGAAGTTAGGGTTCGTCCGATCTACGCTGGAATCGAAGATCCGGTCGCTGAAGATCAACAAGAATCGTTTCAAGTCTGCCTCTGGAACTCGAGAGCTTCCGCCTCCGTAGCCTCGCACTGCTTCCCAAAAGCATGAACCTCGGAAATTTCGAGGGCCTGAATTGCATGGCATTTCACACTCAATTCAGTCAACGCGGCGTCCGACTCTGCTGAATCAGTACAATTCATTCTCCGAATTTGGCGTACTCGGCTTTGGCTTGTTGATAAATGGGAACATCGGGAGGCGGGAACTGGCAAAGAGCCTGTTGCACGTGCCATCCACCGACGATCAGATCGGGGCAGGTGGTAAGCGCTTAACCTGTCTCGTTAACGCGCCGACGCAGTCACAGCCTATCGTACGTGCGCACAGATCGAAACAACGCTGCGCTGCACAAGGCGGAGATCGCTGTCCCAAGCCCCAAAGCTACTGAGATCGAGTAATGTAGGATGACCGCACCCAACGCCGCACCCAAAAACATCGCAACCACCGATTCAACCCTTCTTGCCAACCTCGGGTTGTTGCCGTTCGCGAGCGAAGAGTCCGCGCCGATGCCTGTAATCGTTAATGTCAGGACCGTTGTCGTCAGATCCGGGATTGCGAGTTTGCGCACAGCGGCATTCCGCGTGCCCATCGCGAGCGCTGTCAGGGCGATCAGAGCAAAGGGTTGAAAAGAATGTTCCAGCAAGTCGCGTCTGTATCCGATGGCGCACAACGACGCAGCAAACAGAAAGGCGACCTCCAGGAGGAACGCTCGTGCCGCAAATCGAATCTGTGAATCGGCACTCGCTCGCGCCATGACGCCTCCGCCGAGTATTGCCCCTACAAGAAAAGCCAAGAGTGCCGTTAACGAGCGTGCGATGGACAGTCCGGGTACGTGCGCTGCTGCAAACGCGAGAAGCGCAATATTCCCCGTCATGTTCGCAGTGAAGACGCGCCCAAGCGATAAAAAACTGACCGCGTCCACGAGGCCGGTGACCATCGTCATTGCGAGCAGAGCGTACGCTACGGTCTTTTCAGCGGTTGGACTGCCCTTCGCCGCGAGACCGTGTACGATATCGCGACCTAAGACACTGCCCGCACCTGCGATTGCGGCGGTACGTTGCTCCTGATTTTCGACACTAGCCATGATGGTTTTTTATCTAGCGCCTCCTAGAATTTGTAACCAGCCCAAAGGGCCCAATAGTTTAGGTTGCGGCCTGGTTGCGTCTGCTTCAGGAAGCGGCCAGCATAGAAAATTCCGTAATCCGCTTGGAACCATAGATGGCGATTCGCCTGCCACCGCACTTCTGTCCCGGGCCTGTGTCCAACGAAGCGGGCGTGACTTCCATCGGCAGCTTGGATAAGGAAGCCGGGTACCGCGTACACACCATCATTCACGTTTTCCCGCCACTGAACGATCCAATCGAACGACACGCTCACGCCGTGGGGAAGCGCCGTTTCAACGCGCGGGTGAACGTCTATGAAGTTAATTGGGCCTGGGCCCGTGGTTGCCAGAACACCAAAATAATTGCCCTTGGGGAATAGCGGATTGAATGTGCCGAGAGTGTTCGTCCTCGGATCGTCGCCGCTCGAAATGTCTGCCTTGGCGCTAAAGCGCGGTTTCAGAGGGATGGTTGGGATGCGATACCCGGTTTCCGACGCGGCAGTCCAGGCCTTAATGTTCGCCGAGCCGAACGTCCCGAACTGCCAAAGCGCTTCATAGTCCCAGTCCCACGCGGCTTTTTCGGTGGCAAAAGGGCGAGAAAACCTCGCCCCTAAGGTATGGCGCACTTCATGCGCTGTGCCGCGCTCAAACTTAGCCTGCTTGCGATCCAAGCCCAAGTAGTAGACCTCCAGAGAATTCTTGTGGGGCAAGGGACGCGATGCGTACCCGCCCCAAAAACCAACGGCGCGATTCGGCGCGTTATCAAAGAAGCCGGGGTTGTCGAGGTCCGGGCGCACGGCGAAGCCGTCAATCTGCCAAGAACCGACACCGGCCTTTACCTTGAACCCGTCAAAGCTGAGCCGAACATTCGGACCTTCCCGCACATCAAGCAAACGTCCGGAGCCGTACTCGAGTTCCTGCCTGCCAACGCGGAGTGCGATGGAGCCCGCACTTGTGGAAGTGCCAACCTCGAGGAACCCTGCTTGAAAGTCGAGCTTCTTTTCGTCGATCGGACGCGGGCCGCCAATCCGATAGGAGTTCAAGCCGCTCTTCAGCTCGATAAAGGAGCGAACGTGTTTGCCGTAATGGACATCGAAATAGAGCATGTACCGTTCGTTGAAATAGGCGTTCATGAAGGGCTGTTGGCCCCAGTTGTCGTTTCCGATCTGTTCCCAAATTTCGCGAGCTTCGCCGCCTATGGATAGGAACCAGTCATTTCGACATGGCCACAGACGAATATATTTGATGGGGTCCCAAAACTCCTGCCGCTTAGCCGGGTCAGCGAGAAAACTCCAGTCATCCTCCTCACGAAGCAAGTGATAGCTGCGGTCTTGCTTGGTTGGCGGAATACCAGGCGTTGGAGCCTGTGGCAACGCCGGTGGGCAAAGAAATGGGCCCAGCAGCAATGAGAACACAGCAACGCTGCGAGTCATCCCCGATTCACTTCCGAGCTTCGGTGGCAATGGCTTTTTCGATTCCTTCTTGAGTGCTCGAGGCATACTGGGGCCCTGCGAGGTAAGTAAGATCCTTAATGATTGGCTGCGGCGCCTTTCCCTCGGAATTGAGGAGCTTTTCGGTATTTGCAGCCCGGAAGAACCCTCCGATCACTTGCTCGGATACCTGGCCGGTTGTGAACTTCGTCACGCCTCCATCGAGGGTGGTCGGCGCGAAAAAAGGATGAGCCACGCCGAGTCGGCTGGCTTCCCTGTAGGCGATTGCTCCAACGAGTTCCATGCGTTCTGGTGTAAAGGTCTGCGAATCTCCAAGACCGACCATCAGAACCCGCTTTGCGGTCAAGCTGCCAGTCGGTTGGAGCAAGAGCGTCTCGCCGAGCTCGCCGCCGAACAACGAGGGCTTGCGAATTCTATCGAGCAGACCTTTTAGCTTTTCGTTGGTTTCAATAAGCGACCCGTGCAACGTGTTCGAGTTATCCGAGCGGAACAGGCAGATGATCTGCAGGTCTGCTTCGGTATCGGCCGGGCTTTGCACCAGAATCCGCATGGGAATCGGCCCGTCTTTGATCGCGATTTCGACCGGCTTCGGCGCACTCGCCGGTGCCGCAGCCTGCACGAACGCAGGAACACTGGAACTCTGGAAGGAATGCGACCCCAGAACGAACAATAACAACGGCACAACTGAAAATCTTTTCATACGGCTGTCTCCTTCAGTCATTTTTGGATGGAAAAATCTGCTTGGCGTGAGGCAAGTCCTCGCGGGCCTGAATCGAGCGCGCCGCGGACGTACGCGGCCCGTCGTAGCGCTCACCGACAAGGCAAACCGATGCGGCACGCGAAACGTCCAGCTTTTTCGTCTGGACCCAAATCCCAAACTGTTCGCCTGTCACCATTCCCAAGAGGCCGAGCAAGGCGACAATGGGCGGCGCCGGACTCTTCACACGGATCAGACCGTACAAAATCCCTACACCCAAACCAACTACAAAGGATATGAACAAGACTTTCATCGCATTCCTCCTGCATAAGTCATGCCGGAAGGCTCCAAGTATCTGGACAACGTGACGCGCAGTAAAGGCCGCATAGTTTGTCTCCG
>Ga0209648_10003340_pt1 | contig 13453 bp, 19 predicted proteins | sample GraSoi2013_115cm_FD_185830 | JGI IMG/M metagenome (GOLD analysis project Ga0209648, IMG submission 185830) | Grasslands soil microbial communities from the Angelo Coastal Reserve, California, USA - Sample 9_17_2013_115cm (SPAdes) (version 2) | ecosystem: Environmental > Terrestrial > Soil >...
GGCGCTCGCGCGACCCGAGCCGCATCTCCGGAGCGTTCTTCGAGCAGGAAGAGGGCTCACAGCTCCTGCAGCTGTCACTCGAGCAAGCCCGTGCCCGGCGCCCTGCCGGCAAAGGCCCCGCGGCGCCGGGCAAGCCGATCGTTCGCGTGCTGCCGACGCCACCCTCCATCCCGGATCGAGCCGGAGAGCTGATGACGGCCGGCTTCAAGGCGGCCGGTGAGGGCCTCTGGCGAAGCCCTGCCGGCGTCCTGGTGCGGATGCGCAAGCAGGGCCGCGACTGGCGCTTCGCCGAGCTCGTCTTCGAGGGCTCAGTCGTGGCGACACGGCAGGATGGCGGGGTCAGGCTTCGCGCCGGCGATGTGGAGGTGCGCCCTACGGCTGACGGCTACGAGGTCCGGGTCAAGAGGGCCTGACTACTCGCCCGGCGGACCTACCATCGGGTCTTCGGCGACCCGCCGCACCAGCGCCAGCGCGCTCCGCCTCGACTTGCGCAGCACAGGCAGGTTCGCCAGTCCGATCAAGCTGACGATGAGGCTCGAGGTCTCGTCGATGACGTCAAACGTCCGCGCCCGCCCCTCCGATCGATCCATCACCCAGAAATACAGGATGCCCATCTGGTACAGCCAAAGAAGGCGAGGCAGCTCGGCGGCAACATCGGCAGGAGGGTGAACGTCTGAGCCCTTCACGACCTCCGCATACAGGCCGATCACTTCGTCCCGGAGCGGCTTCGACTGCGGGCTGAACGGATTCAGCGGGCTGCCTGGGTTGGCGACCGTGCTGAAAATCGCGCCGGAGACCTCGTGGTAGGGCTCGGTGTTGAGGACGACGGCACGAATCACTCCCCGCAGCCGGGGCGCCAGCTTTTTTTCGCGGGCGAGGATCGGCGCGCAGGCGGCCACGTGCAGCTCGTGCAGGTGCCTGTAGAACTCAAGGACCAGGTGCTCCTTGGACGGGAAGTAGTGGTACGAGCTGCCGAGCGAGAGCCCGGCCCGTTCGGCGATCGCGCGCATGGTCGTCGCTTCGTAGCCGCGTGTACGGAAGAGCTCCAGGGCGGCGTTGAAGATCGCCGCCCTGGTCTGCTCTCCCTTGGGCGTCAGCCCCTGCTGTTGATCGCGGACTCGGGCGGTCGTCAGGTGGTTATCCGGACGCCGGTGGGAGCGGCCGAGCCCAGCCTTCGCGCATACATGACCGTCAGGACGGCAACTCCCGAGATCGCCAGGGCGTTCACGGCGTGGAGCGACCCGACCAAGCCGGCATTGCCGCGGAGCACGTCGTGGATTGGCTGCATGACCGCCATTATCAGATTGCTCACGAACTGCGGTTCGATTGAGATCGTCGCCGAGGGCGACGCCACCCGCACGAGGACGACCTGCATCCCGATCAGCACGAACTGAAGGACGCCGTATTCGAGGGCGCGGCGCGGGAGCCGGCCGATCACGGCGAACGCGATCAAGGCCGCCGAGATCGCATGGAGGATGAGACCCAGGTACACGTGAGGCGAGAAGCCGGTGTTCGAGAACATGCCGGTGCCCGCGAAGAAGAACTGCACCGGGATTAGGATCGCGAAGAGCCAAGCGGCTCCGATGTATGCCGGGCGGGCGAGGCGAGCGAGCATGACACTGGACCTCCCTGGTCTAGATCTATTATTGAACATGTTCAATTCAGACCATAGCCCCGGGGGCAGGGCGAAGTCAAGGGTCTAAGTGAACATGTTCAAAAGTCGCCCAGCCGAGCATCCGGGTCGAGTTCGGTCAGTGCGCCTTTCGGTTGCGGGCGACCAGGCCGCGCCGGGTCTCCGACGTCGTCGCCCGCAGCGCGGGCGTTGGCCGCACCAGGGGAGATCGGGGCGAGCGGATGTCTCTGGCCTCGGCCGGCAGGTGCTCGAGGTCGGCCGCGAAGCGTGCACTCGCCTCGGCGATGCCGGATCGAGCGGCCCGGCGCGCGCCGTTGACCATCATGGGTTCGAGCAGGCGCTCGCGTCCCGGCGGCACCTCCTCGTCGTGCAGCCCGACCAGGTCGCCGAAAGGCTGTGAGCGACGGAACACCTGCTTGCGCCCGGGCGCCGTTACCTTGCCACGCGACAGCTTCATGACGGGCCGCCCTTCGTAGCAGACCAGCTTGTACGCGGTATCGAGGTATGGATGATCGGCGGAGACACCCATCCTGGTGCCGACGCCGAAGGCATCGATCTTCGCCCCATCGCGCACGAGCTGATCGATCGAATACTCGTCGAGACCGCCGCTGGCGACGATCCGGACGTGTGGGAGGCCGGCCTGGTCGAGCATCTTGCGCGCTTGCCTGGAGAGCGCGACCAGGTCACCGCTGTCGATGCGGATTCCCAGCCGACCGGTCGGACCGAGCTCCTTGATGGTCGCGATCGCATGCTTGATCCCGGTGATCGTGTCGTACGTGTCGACAAGAAACGTCACGCGTCCGGGAAAGTCGTGCGCGTAAGCGCGGAACGCCTCCACCTCGGTCGGAAATGCCTCGATGTAGGAGTGCGCCATGGTGCCCGCTGCGACCAGGCCATGGCGGCGGGCGGCTTCGACATTGCTGGTGGAGATGAAACCGACCATCGAGGACAGCCGGGCGACGTCGATTCCCGCCTCGATGCCTTGCGTGCGGCGAAACGAGAAATCGATCACGTCGATGCCGCCGGCTGCGACCACGCATCTCGCAGCCTTGCTCGCGATGGTCGTCTCGAACGTGATCAGATTGAGGAACATCGTCTCGATCAGCTGCGCCTCGGGCAGCGGTGCGGTGACCTCCAGGATGGGCTCGCCCGCGAGCGCGATGCGGCCCTCCGGGATCGCCCAGATGTCGCCGGTGAACCGCAAACGCCGGAACGCCTCGAGGTCGCGAGGCTCGTACCGCAGCGCGTCGCGGAGGTAGCGGATGTCGTCCTCCTCGAAGCGAAAATCCTGCAGCCGGTCGAGGCAGGACTCGACCCCGGCGGCGACAAGGAATCCGCGCGCGGAGGGCAGAGAGCGCACGAACAGGCTGAACGTGGCCGTGCCGGTCATGCCGCGCCGCAGGTAGCTGGCGGTCATGTTGAGCTCGTACAGGTCGGTCAGCAGTGCGTTCACTGGGGTGGCCGCATCCTAATTTAGAAAGCCCATCCTTCCCGGTCTGAAATCGCGGTGGCTGGGTGCGGATTTCAGACCGAAGTGGGCTTGGTGCCGGGTGGCCTGGCTTGCCAGGACACCCAAAGTGATCAGCGAAGAAGGGTGTTGCAGGCCCCAAATGTGACATGAGAGCGGTGGTTAGGCACCAACCCCACGCTTAAGGTGTCAGCGGTGAAGCGTGTCGCGGCGTCATTCGCTTGGCCGTTCCGCGGCTCATGGGGACTCAGGTTTGCGATCGGCACCCTCGCGGTGCTCTTCCTGCCGATCATGTTCATCCCGCTGCTGGGTTACGCGGTCGCTGCTACGCGCCGCGCCCAGGACGATCCGACCCAGCCGCCTCCGCCGTGGACGCTGTCGGGCAGCCTGTTCACTGAAGGGTTCTGGACCGCGGTCGCGCTATTGCTCTTGTCAGCGCCGTTCGTCGTGGCGTTGAACCCGCTGGCCGATGCGATTGGCGGCGCGCACTCGTGGCCCGGGAGCTACGCGCAGTCCCAGATATTTCCGCACGTTGAAGCGGCTTTGTTGCTCGCGCTCCCGTGGGGCCTGTTGCTGCTGATCCTGATGCCGCATGGGACGAGCCGTTTTGCGGCGACGCGGCGGCCTGGGGACCTGTTCGACTTTCGGACCACGCTGCGCGAGGTCAAGCGCGATTTTCCGGCCTGGAACCTGGTCGCGGCCGCGATCGTGACCGCATGGGTCATCGCGGTGGCGTGCGTGGGGGTGCTCTGCGTCGGCCTCTTCCCGGGCGTCTTCTACGCCATCCTTGTGAGCGCATATGCCTCCGCCACCCTCCACCCGCCCGGCGCCCCGGGTAAGAATCCACCCACTCGGTGACACGGCGCTGCTGGCCGAGCTCGGTACGCGACTCGACACCGCGCTGAACACGCGGGCGATCGCGCTCGCCGCGGCCTTGAAGAAACGGCGAGACGTGCGCCAGGCGGTCGCCGGGTATACCGGTGTCACCGTTCATTTCGACCCGGACCAGACCAGCCCCGATGTCCTGGGCGCGGCCATCAAGCGGCTGGCGGCCAAGCGACCGCCGATGGCGGAGCCGGGCCGGCTGCACCGAATCCCGGTCGTCTACGAAGGGCCAGACCTCGAAGAGGTCGCCGCGCGCCTCAACCTGACGCCCGCACGGATCGCGGAGCTCCATTCCATGCCGATCTACCGCGTGTTCCTGGTGGGCTTCGTCCCAGGCTGGGCATACCTCGGACCGCTGCCCGAAGAGCTCGAGCTGCCCAGGCGGCATGTGCCACGCACGCGGGTGCCGGCGGGCTCGGTGGCCATCGCGGCACGTCAGACCGGCATCTATCCGCTGCCGACGCCTGGAGGCTGGCACCTGATCGGGCGGACCTCGGTGAAGCTGTTCCTGCCTGACAGCGATCCGCCTTCCCTTTTTCGCGCGGGCGACCGGGTTAAGTTCTTCGCCGCCAAGAGTTGACCACCGTCCTGCGCGTGATCGAGCCAGGACTCCTCACGACCGTTCAGGACCTCGGCCGCCCGCACGCGATCGCCGCCGGGGTCCAGCCCGGGGGCGCCATGGATCGCTTCGCGCACAGGGCCGCCAACCTCATGGTGGGCAACCCCGAGGGGGATGCCACCCTCGAGTGCACCCTCACCGGCCCTCAGATGGTCGCCGAGCATTCCTGCCTGGTCGCAATCACCGGCGCGGACCTCGACCCGCGCATCAACGGCCAGGCCGCCCCCATCTGGACCGGCATCTTCCTGGGCCAGGGCGACCGTCTGACATTCGGCGGACGGCGCTCGGGCGGGCGGGCCTACATCGCGATCGCCGGCGGCATCGAGGCCGATCGCTGGCTCGGCTCTGCGTCCACGAACCTCATTGCGGCGCGCGGTGGTATGCACGGGCGAAACTTGAAAGCCGGCGATCAGATCAGCACCTCGCGCGAGGCGACGAGACCAGCAGTGTCCGGCCATCACCTGATCGACAGCCTGCGTCCTCAATATTTCGACCACACGCTCTTCACGATCGCCGGGCCGCACGTCAAGCGATTGGATTCCCAGGGCCGCGGCCTGTTGTTCGGCGCGACTTTCAAGGTCAGCCGCGAAGCCGACCGGATGGGCTACCGACTCGACGGCCCGAGGTTGGCGACCTCAGGCGAGGAGCTGCTTTCCTTCGGGCTCACCGCGGGCGCGGTGCAGGTTCCACATGGCGGGCAGCCGATCCTGCTCATGGCCGACCATCAGACCGCCGGCGGCTACCCGGTGGTGGCGACCGTGGTCAGCGCCTCCATGCCCGTGGCGGCTCAGCTGATCCCAGGCGATGAGCTGGACTTCAAAGAGGTGACCCTCGAACGCGCTCGCCAGATGCGCCTGTCTTTGGCCGCGGCGCTCGACACCCTTCGCTGAGGGACTAGGCCTGCGCGGCTTTTCGCGCCTCTTCGATCACGGCGTCGTAGTCAGGCAGCGGCTGCTCGCGCGAGCCCTGCCAGGTCCAGCGAATGATGCCCGAGTGGTCGATGACGAAGATCGTCCGTCGCGCCATGCCGGCGTATCCGGGCACGTCGTCCCGGCGCACGCCGTAGTCGGTGACCATCTTGCGCTCGAAATCACCGATCAGGTCATAGGGCAACCCGCCGAGCTCTTTGGCAAACGCCTGGTGCGAGAACACCGAATCGACGCTGATTGCGTAGATGCCGATGCCGTCCGCTGCGGCCGCCTCATGCCGTGACCGGAACTCGGTCAGCTCGGTCCTTCAACCACCCGTGAAATCAAGCACATAGAAAAGGAAGACGAGGGCCTTGTGCTTCTCCAGGGCGTCGGCCAGAGTCAGCTCCTGGCCGCTCGTGGTCGGCAGCTTGAACTCAGGCGCTCGTTCCCCCACCTGCAGCATCCGAGAAAGTCTATCCGCGCTCGAGCACGTACCAGCCGGCGCGCGTCACGCCGGTGACTGCATAGCCGGCGTCGAACGCCGATGAAAGTGCATTACGCATGGCGATCCGCCAGGCGCGCGCGAGCTGCGGATCGGAGCGGCGCAGCGCGACGATATCCTCCGGGGTCTGGCACACGACCACGCGAGCTGTTGACGATCCCGGTACCGGCTCCCCGCGCGGGCCCAGCGAGACCAGCGAATCGACCTTCCAGCGCTCGAGGTCTTCAGCGGCGGGGTCATGCGGGCGGCCCGCGGCTGCCTCCGCCGCCTGCCGGGAGTCGAGCCGCCAGCTGACCAGGAGCCGGTCTGACTCCTCGCCGGCATTGATGCCATCGGTCATCTCGCCATAGAAGTTGACGAGGTACTCGCGCGCTTCTGCTCCGAGCTTGTTGAAGTTGAAGTACGCATTGCGCCGCACGAGGGGATCGAACGTCCACTCCATCAGCTTCACCCCACGCTCGAGGCACCACCTGCGCTGATGCTGCTTGAGCTCGAAGCCAAGCCCGCGGCCTTCGGCCACGACGCCGAGGATGTGCGAGTGGAGGAGCAAGCGGTCGGGCGGCGAGCCGCCGAGCCAGCCGACCAGCCCGCCCACCAGCCGGCCGTCCCGGTGCGCTCCGACGACGTAATTGCCGGAGTGCGCAAGGGCCATGAGGACGTCGGAGACAATCGGAGGCCGAGGCCGCTCCCACACGTCGGCGAAAAGCTGCTCCAACGCGCGGAGATCGTCCAGGTCCTTGAGCTCCGAGATCACCTCGGGCCCCAACTAGACGCCGCCGCGTCCTGCGAGGGGACCGGTCTCAACTCCCGCGTCGCGAAGCGCGCGGCGCACTGCGGCCGCAATCGCGACCGCGTCTTCCGAGTCGCCGTGGATGCAGATGGTGTCGTACTCCCCGGACCGCGCCAGGCGTACCGCCTGCGCTGTCGCTGTGGCGACGTCAAGCAACGCCCCCGGTTCGGTTCGCGGTGCGAGGCTGCCGTCGGGCATGAGGCGGCGATCCGCGAATCCTTCCCTGTACGCCGGGATGCCTGCTCGCCGGGCCGCGGCCAGTAGCTCCGTGCCCGGCTGTCCCATCAGGCCGACCGCATGAGCTTTGGCGACGCGGGCCACCGCGTCGGCCGCGGCGGGGTCCTGCTGGCAGCGGTGGTAGAGGGCGCCGTGCGGCTTCACGTAAGCGATCGGTACGACCGCCGCCAGGCCCGCAACCTGAAAAGTCACCAGCGCCTCGATGTCCTCGGCGGACAGCCCGAGCTCGCGACGCCCGAAGCCTTCCCGATCGTCGTAGCCGGGGTGGGCGCCGATCTCTATGCCCAGGCGGCGACACAGGAGCGCCGTCGCGATGGTCGTCGACGCCGAGCCCGCATGCACACCGCAAGCGACGTTGGCGCTGTCGATTTGGGGCAGGATCGCCTCATCGGCGCCGGCGCCCTCGCCGAGGTCCGAGTTGACGTTCAACTGTGCGCGGTGTCGCCGTGCAGCAGCTGAATCGCGTGGCCGACGATCGGCATCACCGCCTCCAGCGATTCGGAGGCGCCCTTCGGGCTGCCGGGGACGCTGATGATGAGGGTCCGCTCGCGGACGCCGGCGATCGAGCGTGAGAGCGCCGCCATCGGCGTGCTGCTCTCGCCTGCGCGTCTCATCGCCTCACCGATTCCGGGCACCTCGTAATCGAGGAGGGTGGACATGGCCTGGGGAGTGACGTCTCGTGGGCCGAGCCCGGTACCACCGGTGGAAACCACCAGGTCGACGCCCCGCGCGACCGCGCTGCTCACCGCCTCGTAGATGAGCTCGGCCTCATCGGGCACGACCTCCGGGTCACCCACCTCGAAGCCTGCTCGGCTCAGAAGGCCCACCAGAACCGGGCCGCTCTTGTCTTCTCGCTGGCCATGGAATGCGCCGTCGCTGATGGTGACCACGTGGGCTGTGCTCATCGCGGTGCTTTGCCGGCCGGGCGCTTCCACGTTCCCGAGCGGCCGCCGGACTTCTCGAGCAGGCGCACCGACTCGAGGGAGACGCCCCGCTCGACGCCTTTGGTCATGTCGATGAGCGTGAGCCCCGCCACGGCCGCGGCGGTGAGCGCTTCCATCTCGACACCGGTCTGGCCCACAACTCGCGCTCGCGCCAGTACACGAATGCCGCCCTTGACAAATTCGAAATCGACATCGACCCTCGCCAGCGGCAGCGGGTGAGTCAACGGGATCAGCTCCGACGTGCGTTTGGCGGCCATGATGCCGGCGATCCGAGCGACCTGCAGCGCATCGCCCTTCGGGGTCCCCTCACGCACCGCCCGCAGCGTGCCGGGAGCCATGCGCACGATGCACTCCGCCAAAGCCTCGCGCGACGTGACCGGCTTGTCCGCGACATCCACCATGCGCGCCGCCCCGCTTGCGTCGAGGTGCGTCAGCCGTTTTGCCACTCGCTCAGGATATTCGCCAGGTGCAACCGATCGACGGCTTGCTGTTCGACTACGGCCAGACGCTGGTCACCTTCGCTTACCCCAAAGCAGAGCTGCTGGAGGTCATTGGCAATTTCCGGCCAACCATAGAAGAGGTGTTGGGCGCGTCCGCTCCTCCGGCCGAGGTCATCCTGGACCACGTGTTCCTGCCCCTCGAGCAATATGTTTCGAGCGAGAGTGAGGACGAGATTGACTGGCTCGAGGCGACCAGGGCGTCCTGGGAGCGCGCCGGTCTTTCGCTGCCCGACGGCCTGCTCTACGAGATCGTCGATGCGGAGCAGATGTGCTGGGATCGGATCGTGAAGGTCGATCCCGACGCGCTGCAGGTGCTCTCGGTGCTGCGTTCTCGCGGCGTCAAGCGAGGCATCTGCTCCAACGCGCCTTTTCCTCCTGAGATGATGCGGCGCCAGGTGGGCTCCAACGGGATCGGCGAGCTGATGGACGGGATCGTCTTCTCGAGCATGGTCGGTCGCCGCAAGCCGGCGCCCGAGATGTATCGCGCGGCGCTCGATGCCATCGGCGTCGCTCCGGAGCGGGTGCTGTTCATCGGCAACCGCGTGCGCGAGGACTATGACGGGCCTCGATCGCTGGGCATGCAGGCCGTCCTCTATACGGCCCACAACTCAGAGCCGGCCCCGGCCGGGATTCGATCCATCGCCAGGCTGAGCGAGGTGCACCTACTCCTGTGAAGAAGCGCCCTGGTCCCCTGTGGCTCCTGTTTTACGGCCGCCAGCGGCGCGGAGTGCCGTGGCTCCTCATCGCTGTCATCCTCGGTGTGCTGCTCCTGGCGCTGACATTTGCCGTCCCTGGAGCCGCGGACATGTGGAGGTCGGTCGCGCCCGTCATCCTCGGGGTCTTGCTGCTGGTCGCGATCGTGGCTGCGATCGCCGCGATGCTGCGGCCGCGCCGGCGCTGACCGAGCGGGCCGAAGCTGCCCTCGCCGCGATCAACACCGCCGCCGCTCCCGCCCCGACCCCGTTGTCGATGTTCACGACCACGAGGCCGGTCGAGCACGATTGAAGCATCGTTCCAAGCGCCGCTTCGCCTGCGCCCCCTCGACCGTAGCCGGTCGAGACCGGGAGGCCAATCACCGGGACGTCGATGAGGCCCGCCACCAGGCCCGGCAAAACGCCATCCATGCCCGCGGCCACCACGAGAACGTCAGCGCCCCATTCCAGGACCTGCTCCAGCGGACCGATGAAACGATGCAGGCCGGCAACGCCGAGGTCCGCCTCGAGCCGCGTACCCAGGCCGCACGCCTCGATCACCATCAGCGCTTCTTCCGCCACCGCCACGTCGGACGTGCCCGCGGTGAGCAGGGCGACCTTGCCGTCGAGTCGCTCTGGCTCAAACCTCGGACGAAGAACGCGGGCCGAGTTCGCATGGTCGACGACGTCCATGTGCGCCGCGCCGGCAGCCTGACCAAGGGCGGCGCGATGCTCGGGGGTCATGCGGCTGATCAGTCCTTGCCCCTGACGCTCCGCCAGGGCAATCGTGAGCCTGGCCGCTTCGGCGGGAGCTTTGCCCGTGGCCAGCACGACCTCGGGGATCCCGCGCCGCATGAAGCGTCCCAGGTCTAGCCTCGCTCGGCCGCCAAGCTCCTCGAGCTGCAGGCTCCGCAGCTCGCCGAGAGCTTCGTCCTCGGTGAGCTCGCCCGCGAGCAGCCGGCGGAGGACGTCCCTCAAAGTCCCGCGAGCACCTCGCGCATGCGCTGCCAGTGCGTGCCCGCCCAGTAGATGCGGCCGCACTCCGGGCATTCGGAGTATCGCGACTGGGTCTTGCGCACGTAGGGCGGCACACGCTCGGCCACCGTCGAGGCCACTCGAGCCTGCAGCTCGGAGTTGCACTCGATGCAGCGGGTCAGCGCTTCCTTGAGCTCAAGCCCAAGCTCCTTGAACACCTGCCGGAGCTGCGCGGTCACTTCGTCGTCGCGGATCAGGATGGCGCGTACCACGCCGGTTTGGATCACGCGACGCTTGGTCAGGTCCCGGTCGCGGGTCAGTAGGACGCGGCTTTCGGCGGCCGCTTCACGAACCAACTCGGCGTCGTCGATTCGAGGGTGGTAGGAGGCGTCGTAGCCCAGCGCGCGCAGCCAGCGCGCGAGCCGCCCGACGTTGCAGTCGGCGAGGAACCTGGGCTTCACCGATTCGAATTCTAGAATCGAGGCGTGGCGACGTTGGACGATCTGATGACGGCGCTGAGAAGGGAAGCGGGCTCGTGCTACTCGTGGTCGAACGGGCCGCACGATCGCTATGCGGCGCACAGCCACCCATATGAGAAGGTCCTGTACTGCGTGGATGGCTCGATCACGTTCGTCCTGGAGCGGGAGGGGCGGCAGCTCGTTCTGGAGGCCGGCGACCGCATGGTGCTGCCCGCCGGCACGCAGCACTCGGCGATCGTGGGGCCCGCGGGCTGCACGTGCATCGAGGGTCAGCGTTAAGGCGATGCCCGCCGACACGCGCAGCGTAAGATGCCCTGAGCGATGAGCATCATCGAGTTCATCCGCGACCGGGCTCGGTTCTACAACTGCCCGGTGTGCGGGCGCAGCTTGAAAGGCTGTGACATCCAGGTCCTCAGTCATGAGGAGGAGCGCTTTCACCTGCAGGTGACCTGTGGGCAATGCCAGGTCACTTTCATCGTGGTCCTCGCCGTCGCCGGCGCCGCGGTGGACGAGATCGAGGGCGTCGAGACAGCAGCCGAGGTGGAGTCAGCGCCGGCCCGCGAGCCGATCAGCGTCGACGAGATCCTCGACCTTCACCTCTACCTGAAGCACTTCCAGGGCACGTTGAAGGAGCTCATCCACCAGCCCGACCACAGCCGGGGCTGATCGGGGCCCGAGGGCCCGCTGTTGAACCGAATTTTTCTCGACGACGCCGGCGGCGCGCCCATCCTCGCCGAGGTCACGGCCGCCCTCCGCGACCTCCCGGAGGGCAACCCATCCAGCCCCCACGCTGAAGGCCGGGCCGCCCGCGCGGCGCTCGACCGCGCTCGCGACCTCACCGCCCAAGCGCTCGGCGCCGGCCGGACCGAGATCACTTTCACCTCCTCGGGCACCGAAGCCGTCAACCTGGCCTTGTTCGGCGCGGCTCGGCGGATGCCGGCGAGCGGCACGATCCTGACCTGGGCGGCCGAGCACCAGGCGGTTCTGGGTGCCGCGCGAAGGCTTGAGGCCGAGGGTCATCGCGTGCACATCACTCCCGTGGATCACGCGGCTCGCGCCGACCCCGACGCCATCAGCCCCGGCACTGCGCTCGTCTCCATCGGCCTCGCCAACAACGAGGTCGGCACGCTGCAGCCCGTGCGTGAGGTGATCGACCGCGCCCACGAGCGCGGCGCCCTCGTGCACGTGGATGCATGCGCCGGACCCCGCTGGATAGCAATCCCAGACGGCGCCGACCTTGTCTCGTTCAGCGGCCACAAGCTTGGCTCCGGCCGCGGCGGCGCGCTCTACGTCAAGGACGGCGTGCGCATCGATCCGCTGCTTTACGGCGGCCCCCAGGAGTGGGGACGTCGGGCCGGGCACGAAGACGTCGCCTCCGCGCTCGCGTTCGCATCCGCGATCTCGGTTTGCGCTCGCGAACGCGAGGCGCGCGCGAGCGCTGCGCGCACCCAGGCTGCCGTCCTTCGCGGCCTTCTCGCCGAGCTCGGAGGAGCGCTCACCGGCGCGGTCGACCGGCTGCCTAACTTCGCCAGCTGCGCATTCGCCGACCGCAAGGGCGAGGACATGCTGCTGGCGCTCGACATCGCGGGCATCGCGGCGTCGAGTGGGTCCGCATGTGCCTCGGGCTCGCTCGATCCATCTCACGTCCTGCTCGCGATGGGCCTGAGCCTGGACGCCGCGCTCGGCAGCTTCCGGCTTACGACCGGCTACGCGACCACCGACCAAGAGATCGCACGCGCGCGCGACATCATATCCAGCGTCCTTACCCGCAGCCCCGCCCGTGCCTAGTCTCGAAGAGGACCTCGCGGCCCGACTCGCCCGAGGCGAGGAGGTGATCCTGGCGACGGTGATCAAGCTCGATGGCGAGCCGCCTTCGAGAACCGGCGCCAAGCTCTTGCTTTCGCGAACCGCCACGCTCGCGGGCACGCTCGGCTGCAGCGAGTTCGACGCCGCCGCCCTCGAGGACGCGAGCCGCGTGGCGGAAGCGGGCGCTCCACAGCTCCGCACCTACAGCCACGACCTCGGCTCGATCGACGTCTATCTCGAGCCGCATGCGCCTGCGCCGACGCTGGTGGTCTTCGGCGCCACCCCAGTCGCCAGAGCCCTGCTGAGCCTGGCGCCGGAGCTTGGCTTCCGGCCCGTGCTGGTCGAGACGCGGCCGCAGCGCCTAAGCAGCGGGGACTGGCCGCCGGCGATCACCGACCTGGAACGCCTCGACGCGTTACTTGGTGCTGACATCTACGCGGTGCACACCGACCACGATGCCCCCGACCTGGTGCGGTCGCTGGAGGTCCTCCTGCCCAAGAGCCCCCGTTTCATCGGCCTGGTCGGAAGCCGGCGCCACACGGGCCATCACCTCGAGGCCTTGCGCGCCCAGGGCGTCGACGAGGGCGTGATTGCGCGCATCCAGAGCCCGGTCGGCCTGGACATCGGCGCCCTCACGCCGAATGAGATCGCGCTGTCCATCTTGGCGGGGCTCGTCGCAGCTCGTCGCGGCCGCGACGGAGGCTGGCTGCAGAACCGCGACTGACCCGGCGCGCCCGTTCGTTAACAGCGCTGGAGGCGCGTACCCCCGACCCCATAATCATTGCCCGTGTCGATTCAACCCGGAACCAGGCTGGGCCAGTACGAGGTCCAGGACCTCATCGGCCAGGGCGCCATGGGGTTCGTTTACCGCGCGTATCACGTGCAGCTCGAGCGCACCGGCGCGGTCAAAGTCCTGCAGGGCATATCGCCCGACACTGACTCGACTGCTCGCTTCCGCCACGAGGCCCAGGCCATCGCCCAGATGCGCCACCCCAACATCGTCAACGTATTC
>Ga0209648_10003341_pt1 | contig 13453 bp, 14 predicted proteins | sample GraSoi2013_115cm_FD_185830 | JGI IMG/M metagenome (GOLD analysis project Ga0209648, IMG submission 185830) | Grasslands soil microbial communities from the Angelo Coastal Reserve, California, USA - Sample 9_17_2013_115cm (SPAdes) (version 2) | ecosystem: Environmental > Terrestrial > Soil >...
ATCCCCCCTCAATTCCGCCAATGGCTTTGCACTTTTCACTTCCACCACCAGCAAACTTCCCTGGCTCGATACCGGCGCGCTCAATCGTAAGGTTGCCCCCGCGCCGCAATTTCCGGGCTCCTTCGCCATCGCTCCAACCGGAAGCAACCCCAGCGAAGGTCCAAGGCACACCGCTGCAAACCACATCCGCCACGTTCGAATTGGATTCACGCTTCGCACTCTTATCGCTGCTGTCGCATCGCCGCCACACGCGACTCGACTTTTTCAAATTGCGCTCGCGCCAACTTCGATCTCAGGATGGCCTTTTCCATCGTTAGAAACAAATCGGGGTTATTCATCTTTTCGCGCAGCTCTGTCAAGAAGGGCCGCACTTTTGCAAAGATAAAGTAGAGTTCTCCGCAAAATGCCAGCTGAAAGAAAAGTTTCTCGCTCACGACGCCGTTCAAGACAAAGGAAACGGCAATTCCCCAGTAGCTGCCCACCTGCCGCAGCCAGTTGTTTTCTTCTGACCCCATGGCCGTTGCCACCTTCACGAAGTCATCCGCATTTTTGGGCCAAAACGTCACCAGCCACCATTGCCGCGCCTTCCGAAGTTCCGGCTCGCGCCTCAGGTCATAGAGTTCCAGAATCAACCGCGCGTCATCTGCAGTCGGTTTCTTCGCCATGGCTTCCTCCCAGGACTTTCCACGTGTGATTCTACCTTCGGCCTGCACGTTTCGGCTTCCGCTTTCTTTACCTTGCATGACCCACGAACTGTCCGGCAACGCAACAAACGCATCCCACGTTCGGACGCGAAGGGCTCACTCTCTTGTCCTCACCTTTCGCGCAAGTCCTTATCCTGCTACGATTTCGGTGTCATCCCCGAGCGGCACTAGAATTGCCCCATCTAAAGCGGCTAAGTCTATCCGCCTTATGCAGGGGAACGTCAAGGAGGCGCTGTGAAAAAGATCGATCGGATGCGAGAGAAAGTGAGCGTCCTGCCGACTTCCGCTTACCTGTCGAAGATGCACGACGCGGGTTGGAGCCTTGTGGCCCTCGAATGGGAACGCGAAGTGGAGTCTTCTGCCGAACCGGAAGAGCGAGAAGCTGCCGCCACTTCCGAGGAAATCCCTTTCGGCCTTCGGATCGCCTCCGATTGCCGCCATCTGGAAGATGACCCCCCGGAACTGCAAACGCTCAAGTTTCTCGCCGAAATGATCGTCCAGGACGTTTCCTTCACCAGCATGGCCGATGCCCTGAATGTGCGCGAGTATCGCACCCGCGACGGCCGGCCCTGGACCGCCGCCAGCGTCTTCAAACTCACGCCGCGCCTGATCGACGTGGCCCCGCGCATCCTCTCCGGCGCCGAATGGGAGTCCCGCAAGAAACAACTCTCCCGCGTCACCTGGAACTCCTGACGAATACGCTTTCTCGGCACGTTATGGAGGAAAGCGGTCCTCAGTCCGCCCTTCTCGCGCCCGCTCATCCGGTTCACGGCGAACCGGCCGTTGATGCCTCGGCGCGCATTTCCGAAGCGCGCCACTGCACGGGCTCGATCCGCCCCAGCACAAACACCCAGCTCGCCGCGCCGAGAATGGAAATCACTCCCGTTATCACCAGGGCCCACACGAAATTTCCGGTGTGGCCGACCGTGAATCCGGTCACTGTGGGCGCGGCCACGCCCGCCAGATTCCCGGCAAAATTTTGCAAGCCCGTCCATTTGCCGGCAGCCCGCGGCCCTGCCAGTGTTTGCGTGATCACCCATACGTTTGACGTGTTCAACCCGTACGCCGCGCTCGCCATCAACAGAAACGCCACCGCAAGGTCCGGGCCCGCCAAGGCACAAGCTGCCAGCAAAACTCCTCCCACCAATTGTCCCGTCCCGATCATCGTTTTTCGCACCAACGTCGCGCTCCACCCCGCGGCAATCCACCGATCCGAAGCCGCACCAGAAATCACGGACACAAACGCCATCAGCAGATACGCCAGCGCGCCGATCTTTCCCATGCGTCCCAGCGAAAATTGCCGCTCTCGCACCAGGTAATACGGCAGCCAGGTCAGCAGGTAATAGAGCAAGTAGTTCCCGCCAAACATTCCAAGAAACGTTCCCCATGCTTCTCTCCGCAACAGGATGTCTGTCATTCCCGGACCGGGCTCCGCCTTTTGCGCCAGCTCCGTCGCGGCGCATCGCGGCATCTTCTTCAGCCACACTGGCAGCCACAGGAACCCGGCGCAGCCCAGCCCGATGAAATACGGTCTCCAGCCGTATTTCGCCATCATCATTGCTCCAAGCAGCAATCCGAACGCCGGCCCTGCCCCGATTCCCACGCTGATGAGCGCGTTCGCAAATCCCCCATGCCGCGCCGGGACATGGCGCACGATGAGATTCGAGAAGCACGGATATGCGGTGGACTCACCGGCCCCCAGCAGCAACCGCATCGCGAACAAGCCCGCGAAACCCTGCACCACACCTGTCAGCAGAGTCGCCGCCGACCACACGAGGAACCCCGCCGCCAGCACCCGGCTCGCATCAAAGCGGTCCGCGAGCCAGCCGGAAATCAGCAGAAAACTCGCGTACGTCCAGAAAAACGCGGAAAGCAGCACGCCCAATCGCCCGGGGGACATGCCGAATTCGTCTTTAATCATCGGCGCAGCGATCGAAAGCGCCCCGCGATCGATGTAGTTAATGAAGAGAGCCAGGAACAGGAGCGTCAGCACGCCCCACAACGCTGGCGAGAGCTTCTCTTTTTCGCGCATTCGCGGCCACCGCTTCATCCTGAGCGATGCGAAGGGTGGCCGCATTCTCCCCTACTCCGCCGCCCCATTCAATCGCCCCGTTCAATCGCCCATTGAATAGACGGCCGCCCTTCGTCCCGTTTGCGGGAGGCCCTCATTTACCTCCCAGATCCGCGCCGTTTAGGCCTGGGAAAAGAGGCCCAGCGCCCCCCAAACCCCCGAAAAGCACGACAAAGGACGACATTTGACGCCGCAAGGGGCCCGTGCGCGGGTTGTCGCTTGTGCTTCGTAAGGAGAACTGGAATAAGGGTGACATAGCAACATGGGATCCAGCCGAAAGTGGAGCGTATATGCAAGTTTTGGTGGTGGTGAATTTGATGGCATTCCTGGTCGGGCTGCTTTTGCTTTTTTCGCTGGTGCGGCCCCACGACAGACCTCGGCCGAGGGGCGGAAAAAGCGGGTCGAACCCGCGCTTGCGTTGATTCAAGGCTGGCGATTTTAGGAAACGTCCGCGGCGTGCATGATGGACCGTCTCAAGAGAAACGCCGCCGCGCACGCCGCCTTCGTAAGCGGCGCCGGAGAACTGTTTGCGCAAACGAAGAACTGGGAGCTCGTGGCCAACAATATCCCTTAGCTGACGGGCAACGCGCCCTTCCGCAGCAAGGATGAGCCGAGCTTTTCCTCCCAGCGAATCCGTCCCGTCATTTGCATCACCACAAAGAGCGTGAGGATCGCTCCAATGGTTACCGCCAATCCCGTGAATCCTTCGAAGAAAAACGCGTATGAAAACAGCACCAGATAAATCAGTTGCGTCAATCCCGCGTCCACCAGCGCGAATCGCAAATCCACCACCAGACGCAAATAACTGACCACCAGCGCAATCGAAACCACCGACGAAATCACAAACGCCGCATGAATGGAAATATGATCCGCCAGGTACGCCAGCAGCAAATGAAACGCGAAGAAGGCGCATGCCAGGAAGAAGTAATTCATCGCGTGCAGATCGTTCCCGCGCAGCGTGGACAAAATGAACACCAGAAAGAAAAAGAAGAACAGCGACACGGGCGCGAAGTAGCTGATCCGCCCCGCTAGCGGTCCCGGCTGCAGCTTCTGCGGCATTTTCAACGCAATGTCGAATCCGGACACCAGATTCTGGTAATTCCACTCCAGCTCCCAGCCGCTCGTCGTCTGCCGCTTTTCGGTCGGCGAAAGCGAACTGTCCGGGAAGTCGAAGCCAGAAAAATCCGTCTTTACCAGCAGGTGGAAGTCGCGCGCCTGCGAAATCTCCTTGCCGCTTTGCTCCGCATTTTCGCCGGACGCCGAATGCTCCGTGTTCGCGCGTGAAAATGTGTAGCGCCAACTGTCCAGCCCCTGCGAGCGATAGGCCGCGCGCAACACGCCTTTCGCACCGGCAGGCAGGCGCGTCCTCACCACGGCTTGCGACCCGTTGAATGTCAAAGGCAGCGGCCTGTCATCTAAAAAAAGCTGCACGTTGTCGTACACTGCCTTCTGCGCGGGAAACGGCAATTGAAACACGAACTCTTCTTCCCGCGAAGTGGGGTTCTGGAAGGTATAGGCCCCGTCAAAATCCACTTTGTACGTGCTGAACCACAGCAGGCCCTTTTGCCGGTAATCGAGGTGCAAGGTCGCCGCAACCCGGCTCGCGTCAATTCTCACGGGCTCCGAGTGAATCTGCCGCTCCGTACGCGTGATTTTCTTCTCCTTCTCTTCCACTTCAACTGTTTTTTCTTCCTGCCATTCGCGCGCGATCGCGGGCGGCGCCTGCCCTTGCGGCGCTCCCCAGGTCGAAGCCACGCGCCCTGACAGACCCGACTCCGCGTCGTACGTTCTGTAGAAAATGGTGGACCCAAGAATGGCCCAGGCAACCGTGGTGCAGATGAAAATCGCGATGATCGCCGCAACGCGCTTGAACATGGTGGTTTGTGTCTCTACTCTCTCCGCCGCAATCCCAACCTACCTCGTTTGGTTGGCATTGTCAAGTACTTTTCATAGCAAAGTACAGTAGCAGCGGTCCACGGTACGACAGAGCCACATCGCATGAACGTCGTAGTCGGTCACAACGATGGCGTGGCGCGCGTGCAGCTTGCGCTTGGCGATCAGGCACGCGATGATCGCCGCCGGCAAAAAATGCGTTGCCACACATCCAGCGCAAGGCGCCGCCGCACGTGCAGCCACGGCTGGTCCGTGCGGTCGTAGAGGACGCCCCTCAATTCCGGGGCGCCGCCGAACCATCGAGATGTAGGCTTTGTCGTAGACGCGCTGGAAAAGCTTGCTGACGTGCTGTAGGGCGTCGACGTGCTCGACGGCGCAGTCGCCGCGCGCAAGAAATGCTTTTTCGAGAGCTTGCGCCGCGCGTACGTGTCCCGCGCCGGACGTTGCGGACAGCAGCAATACCCGCGGCTTCGTTTTCATTTACAGGAAATTTCTGTGAAGGCTCGCGGCATCAGGAGGCCTTCCGCTGGCCGGTAGCAATCTTTTCCAGAATTCCGCGGGCGACTTTCTGCAATTCCCCGAAGCGCGCCAGGTAGTCCTGAAAATCGTGGTTCAAGAGCTGCGCGTCTTGCGGGCCCAGTTGCGTTCGCAGAATCATGTCGCGCAGCTTTACAGGATGCGGAAGCAGCGCGTCTTCCTGCAATTCCTCGAGTGCGATCCTGGCGTCGTAGTGATACATGGCTTCCCCCAGAGGCACAGATGCTTCAATGGTATTGTACGCACACGAGCCGCAACGGGCGAGTTCGTGCAAGGAGTGGATCCTGGGATCGCTTAAGCGGCGGTCGCGGTGGCAGGCATGAATTCGTATCGCGCGATCTTCGCCGCGATGCCCACTCGGCCGTTGTCGCTCGGCTCGACGCGGACGATCTTCCCCTGGCAGCGGATATTGACATCGCCCGATTGCATAACCTGTTGAGGTAGCGTGATCACGAACTCGATCTCGCTGCCAACCTCGAAATCGGCGTCCGCGAGGAAGTAGAGACCGCGGTAACTGACATCCCGCGTGTGGGCGTCTAATTCGCGCTCTTTGTCCTCCCGCCGGAGAACGCGCATGGGCAGATTCATCGTGAATCGCCGCGCTTCGCGGCGTTCCGCTCCGTCACCCATCGATACCCCCTGGGGCTGTCCTACTGGGCGCAACGCTAACATCGGCTCATGCAAAGTGCAACGCGAAAATCGGACATTTTTGTCCTAGTACGAGGTGTTGAAGGCTTAAATACACGGGCTATATACTTCAGTGTGTCCCGGTCCGGAGGCAGTACTGTTACGCCTATGGATCGCCGCGAGCATCGCCGTGTGCGGATGAGCCTTCCGGTTCGCCTGCGTTGGGCCGCGCCTCTCGGCCAGAAAATCGAATTATGTGAAACGTTCGATGCCTCTCGTAACGGTCTGTTGGTCTTTACGAAAGCGCCGCACGTCACTGGCGTGCCCCTTTGGGTGACATTTCCCTACGATGCTTCGCCGCCCGACGGCCAGCCGGAGATTCTGGCGCGTGTTGTTCGCTGTGGTGAATGGCTGGAAGTCATTCGCGCAACGAACGCGCGCGAAAAAGTTCAAGCGCAAAGCACCTCGAAGCAGGAGCGCTCCGTGAAGTTGGATCAACCCGTTCGCGCACCCGGCACTTCCGATGCTCCGGCAAGCTTCGCAGTCGCCCTCCATTTTGAACAGCATGCGCACTCCGTTTCGAATGGCAACGGCCACCGTCGCGAACCGGAGCGACGCCGCAGTCCCCGGCGTGTGCTTGCCCTCCCCGTTCGCGTGCGTCCAGGACGGGTTCCCTGGTTTGAAGAAGCCATGGCCATCGACTTTTCGACGCACGGCATGTGTTTTCGCAGTCACCGCGAATACCAGCTTGGAGATCATCTGAATATCGCGTTTGCAGATTCGGCTTCCGCGCCTTGGCCCGGCAGCCGCGAATTTCGCACTATGGTTGTGCGCGTGGCTCCTGTTCCCGACAGCTTCGCCCTCGACGTGAGCGTTTGCCGGATCGAATAAGCAATTCAGGAATACTTGCCGGCATTCGGTCTTTGCCCCCGGATGCTCTACACTAGAGATTTCTCCACAGCGCACCGATGACGGCTACACACGATTCCCGCAGTTTCTTCGTCGAAAAACCTGGCGGACGCCTGGAAGCGATTCTCTGGAAGCCATCCTCGATCAAGCGTCCGCCGCTGGCCGCGGTCGTCGGCCACCCGCACCCGCTTTTCGGCGGCACAATGCACAACAAGGTGGTCTACGAAACCGCGAAAACTCTGGATGCCCTCGGCATTCCCGTACTGCGATTCAATTTTCGCGGTGCGGGCCTGAGCAGCGGTGTTCACGACGGCGGCAGCGGCGAACAGGACGACGTCCGCGCGGCGCTCGACTTTCTTAAGGCTGAATTTCTCGGCGTGCCTCTCTTACTGGCAGGATTCAGTTTTGGAGCCTGGGTGGGTTTGCGGGCCGGCTGCCAGGATTCGCGAGTCTCCCACCTGATCGGCCTGGGCATTCCCGTGAATGATTCTGATTTTTCTTTCTTATGGCGGTGCAACAAAGCAAAACTCTTCGTGCACGGCAGCAACGACGAATATGGCGCGATCGCGAAGGTCAAAACACTCGTTGCATCCTTACCCGGTGACAACCACCTTGTTGTTGTGGAAGGAGCCGACCACTTCTTTGCCGGCAAACTCGATCAACTCGACGGTGCCATCAATACATGGTTCACCGACCATGTTTTTCGGCTCCGCCATTAGAGCCAGAGCTTTGCTGTCTCGGGCTGTGGTCTCCGAGATTCCTGTGTCCTCCAAGATCTCCGTGTTGAATCCCGTCTTCTTCATGCGCCTTCGCCGCGCGAGAAGAGTTTGCTGAAGTCTTCCGCTGTGGCCGGGGGCACGCCTATGAGCCGTGCGTTGGCCTTCACATGTTCCACGCGGGACATTCCGACCAGCGCCGTAGTGATTCCCGGCGATGACCGTACAAACTGCAGCGCGCGCTCCGCGTCGTTCTGCAATCCCAGCGCCTCTGCTACAAAACCCGGCAGATTTCGCGCCACCTGTCCTTGCAGCAGCGAAGCGCTGGCAATCAACGTAATATCTAACTCATTCGCGGCCTCCATCACCGTCCGCTCGCGCCCGCGCAGCGACTGATTGCCCAGCGTGAGCGCTTCGGTCATCGCCAGATTGAAAGGAAGCTGGACGAAACGGAAGCGATGTCTTCCTCCCGCAATTTCCTGCGCGATCTGCGCAATTTCGCCGAGCTGCATGGCATCGCGAGCGCGCGCATCGTGCCGGAAGCCGTTCCATGTCGCCACCCCGTAATACTGGATCTCGCCCGCCTCCACTGCCGATTCGAGAAACGTAAAGGCCTCGCGGACGCGGTTAAGAAATTCTTCTCTGGAGATTTCGCCGAGCTGTGTCTCCGGGTTGTGCAGATAATAGACATCCACGCATTCGACGCCTAGATTTTTCAAGCTGCGCCCGAGCTGGTCTTTTAGAAATCGCGGAGTCATGCAATGGCTCCCCGCGGCGATGTCCTTGGCGCTGAAGGTGCCGGGCTGAATGTATTCGCGGAAAAAATATTCGTTGGGATCCGCGGGCATGTCTCCGTCGGGAGTCAGATACCCGCCCTTGGTACAGAGCACGATTTCTTCGCGACCGATGCCTTTTCCTGCGAGTTGCTGGAGCGCCTCGCCGATGCTGCGCTCGCTGCGCTGAAATCTGTAGTTGATCGCGGTGTCGATCACATTGGCGCCGCTTTCCACAGTTGCGACCGCCGCCACCGTGTAACCTGCATCTGTCTTTTCATCTGGCTGGCCGAGATACGTGCCGATCCCGATCGAAGAAAGCGTGAGCCTCTGCGTTTCTCGAAAATGGCCATGGGCCGCGCGTCCAGAGAACTTCTGCGCGTAGCGCGCCGTTCCTTCTTTGGTGGCGGATTTGCTCATGACGCTCCTTGCGGCGACTGAGCCGGTCCCGGCATTTTGTTCATTTCCGTCGCGCTCGTTTTCGGCGCGAGCAGGCGCGAACACGCCCGGAGAATCCTACGATACGGCCAGTCCTTTTCGCGGAAGAAAATTTCGCCTTCGCGGGGATTGCTGTAATACCACCGCGCCAACAGCCACAGATGCTCTCCCAAATCAGCCTGCCCCGTCATTCCGAACACCGATGAAGCCGGGCCGACGAATCTCTCTTCGTCTTTCCGCGCCGAAGGCTGCAAGTAATCCCGGATCATTTCTTCCGCTGACCGCGGCTGACTGGCCATCTCCGCGAATCGCAGAGAAAAGGGCTCGGCAAACCTTCCCCCGCGCACGGCGTAAACGCCAATCGCCTGCTCTTCCGCACCACGCTGCAGAATCACAGTGTCGAGTTCCTGAATCCGCCGCGTGATTTCCGGCTTCGAACGCAGCACGTCGTCGAGCTTTTCTACTTTCTTGTGAAGTGCAGCAGCATGTTCGAAGTCCAATTGCTCGCTGGCTTCTTCGCGCTCCTCTTCGAAAGTGGAGCGCAGGGACCCGCCACTCGTTTCCAGAAAGTTCACCAACCTGTACACTTCCACGTCATATTCTTCCTTTGTGCACCCCGCAAAGCACGGCGCGAGGCACATCTTCATCTCGGAATAAAGACAACCGGGGAAGGCGGGGTCGCGCCGGATCTTAATCTGGCAGCGCCGCACTTTGAAAAAATCGAGCGCGCGTTCGGCGAACGCTTGCGCGGAGCGCCGCGATGCAAATGGACCGTAGTATGCGCCGCCCGTGGGCACGCCCGCTTCGTCAACCGGAATCCTGCGAGTCACATAACACCGCGGATAGGCGTTCCGGAGATTCACCTTCAACACCGCGGCTGGCCGCAGGCGCATCAGGTCGCGGTAGCGCTTGGGAAAGAGCTGCTTTGCGTAGATGTAGTAGGTGAGCGTTTGTTCAAACGGCGAGCCTGTCAGCCGGTAGCGGATGCCGCGCGCGAATGCGCTCAGATTCAATCGCTTGCTCGCGGGATCAACGGGACCCAGCAGCCGTTGTAGCCGCCTTTGTAAATTCTGCGTACGAATCAGGAACGGCTCGGCCTTTTCTTCGCGCGGTTCAATCAAACAAACCGCCGGTCGCAGCGGCAGGGCAGGGAAGAAGTTTTCTTCCGCATAAGCAACGTTAAACTCGAGTCTGCAGTCAAGTTCCAGCACGCGCTCAGGATACTACGGCGCGCCTAAGACTTCAGAACCCAGGAAGAAATCACGAGGCGCTGAATCTCGCTGGTACCTTCGTAGATTTCCGTGATGCGGGCGTCGCGGTAGTTGCGCTCGACGGGGTATTCACGGCTGTAGCCGTTGCCGCCGTGGATTTGGATCGCCTGGTGCGCAACGCGAGTGGACATTTCACTCGCGAATAATTTGGCGATGGACGCCTCCATGCTGAAGCGCGCGCCAGTGTCTTGCTTCCAGGCTGCCTTTCGAATGAGCAATCGAGTCGCATCGATTTCCGTGGCCATGTCCGCCAGCATGAACTGGATGGCCTGAAACTGCGAAATGGGGTGGCCGAACGCCATGCGCTCCTGCGAGTATTTCAGCGCCGCTTCGAATGCGCATTGCGCGATCCCGGTGGCCTGCGCGGCGATGCCGATGCGCCCGCCATCGAGCGTCGAGAGCGCCACTTTGTAGCCTTCGCCTTCGTTGCCGATGCGGTTCGTCACCGGCACTTCGCAATCCGTGAACACGAGTTCGCTGCAGGCCGTCGCGTTGATGCCGAGTTTTTTTTCTTCCTTGCCGACCTTGAATCCCGGCGTGCCCTTTTCAACGACCAGAGCGGTGATGCCTTTCTCTCCCTTCGCAGGGTCCGTGTTCACGTATGCAATCGCGGCGTCCGCTGCGCCACCGTTGGTGATCCACGCCTTCGTCCCATTGATGACGTACTTGTCGCCTTTTTTCAGGGCCCTGGTTTGCAGCGCCGCCGCGTTCGAACCTGCCTGCGGCTCGGTCAGCGCGTAGCACGCGATTTTTTCTCCGCGCGCGTAGGGCACCAGAAATTTGTTCTTCTGTTCTTCCGTCCCGAACCGATGAATCGGATCGCAGAAGAGCGAGTTCTGAACGGACAGAATCACGCCCGTCGAAGCGCAGCATCGCGAAATCTCTTCGATCACGATGGTGTAAGCGACGTGATCGAAACCTGCACCGCCTTCCGCTTCTGGAACCGCCACGCCCGTCAGCCCGAGCCCCGCTGCTTTTTTGAACAGCGCGCGCGGAAAATGCCCCGTTTCATCGAGTTCCTTCGCCAGCGGCCGCACTTCCGATTCCGCGAATTCGCGCACGCTCTTTTGCAGCAGCTTTTGTTCTTCCGTCAGTTCGAGGTCCACCGTCTGCAACTCCCTTCCAGCCAAACACACGTTGGAATTTTGCATTCTAGCGCGACTTGCAGGGCCCGCGAATCAGGCAAGCGCCTTGGAGAGGCGTTCAAAAGTGGTCTTCAGGTCCTCTGGGTGCACACGGGTCTCACCCGTCACGGTCATGAAATTCGAATCGCCGATCCAGCGCGGCAGCGCGTGCAAGTGCAAATGCCCGGTAACGCCGGCCCCCGCGGCGCGGCCCAGATTCATTCCAAGGTTCATCCCGTCCGGTTTGTATTCCGCGCGATACACGCGTTCCACGCGCTGCGCCAACTGCATCATCTCCGTCAGGGTTTCCGCGTCACACAAATTCAATTCTGCGACGTGCGCGTATGGCACGACCATGATGTGACCGGAGGTGTATGGGAATCGGTTCAGGATGACAAATGTTTTCGCGCTCCGATGGACGATGAGCGTCTCGGCATCATTGTTGAGCGCCAGGGCATCGCAAAATATACATTCCGGTTGCTTGCCGACGGCGGCCTGCGCCATGTGCTGGTAGCGCCATGGAGTCCAGATATAATCCATCTTCAAGCTTCCTTCGTGTGAAAGCTGCGCGCACAGGATAACGCAGAAGAGCCGCGCTTGCGGCACGTCAATTCTCGCTGCCTCCGAGCGCGCCCGGAAGCCTCTGTTCCTTTTCTCAGATAAAAAGAAACTGCACAGTGGGAAGGGCCTGTGATTTATGCACGCGGTGAATCGCCGCCTGCGGGCGCCGCAGCGGAAGCCTGTGCCTCTGCGCTATTCACAAAGTCCTTCAACTCTTTGCTTGGCTTGAAGAAAGGGATTTTCTTCGGAGGCACTTCCACTTTCTCGCCGGTCTTCGGATTGCGGCCGACGCGGCCGCGGCGTTCCCGTGTGCGGAAGCTGCCAAATCCGCGGATCTCGATCTTTTCGCCCTTCTGCAGGGCTCCGATGATGCTATCGAAAATGGTTTCGACGATGGTTTCCGATTCCTTCCGGGGGAGTTCCGTGATGCGCAGAACTTCCTCGATGAGATCGGCCTTCGTCAATGTAGTCTGCTTGGTCATCGTCGCTATGCCTCGTCGCACAGTCCGAGTTGAGACCGTTGCGAATTCTCAACCGCCACGCGGCCACCAGCATCTTTTCTGCGCTCTGTGGTCGCTCTAAACGGTGAATCGAAACGGCTTACCGGGGGCTGGCCCCTCGCCGGATTGCCCCCTTCCTATCATTAAAATGACCCGTAGGTAAATGAAATTATGATGCCCGCCCCGGTGAGCCCGCTCCTCGATGAGCTAACGCGCGGACAGCTTGGACTTCAGCGCGTCCCCAATCGTCGCCGTCGACGAGGACTTCGACGTCGATCGATACTGTTCGATCTCCTTGCGCTCGATCTGCTTTACCGCGGCGCGGTAGCTCAAGCCGATGCGCCGCGTCTCCGGGCTGATTTTGATGATTTTGAAATCATATTCCTTGCCCGGCTCGAGCGGCCCCGCACTCTTCAGCGGCCCGGTGGTCGGACGAAAACTTGATGGCCCGTCGTCGCGGCGCCGCCGGTCTTCGATCTCCGTGTTATGACAAAGTGCTTCGATGTTTTCGCCCAATTCGACGAACGCGCCAAACGTGGCGATCCGCGAAACCTTGCCCTTCACGATTTGGCCCACCTTATGCTGCTTGAACCACTCTCCCCAGATATCGTTGACCTGCTTGATCCCGAGCGACACGCGGCGATTCTCCGGGTCGATCTTCAACACCTTCGCTGTTACCGGTTCGCCTTTCTTAAACACTTCGTGCGGGTTTTTCACGCGGCCGGTCCAGCTCACGTCGCCGACGTGCACCAGCCCGTCAAAACCATCCTCGATCTCCACGAACGCGCCGAACTCGGCAATGTTGCGAACCTTGCCCGTAACCACCGTGCCCACCGGATACTTCTCCGCAATCAGCAGCCAGGGATCGGGCTGGGCCTGCTTCATTCCCAGAGAAACGCGGCGGTCGCTCGGCTTAATGTCCAGCACCACGACGTCAACCTCTTCGCCCACCTTGGCGAGCTTCGAAGGGTGCTGCACTTTCTTGTTCCAGCTCATTTCCGAGACGTGCACTAGACCTTCAATCCCTTGTTCCAGTTCGACGAACACGCCGTAATCCACGACTCCGACAATCTTGCCCTTCACCTTGCCGCCAGCGGGGTATTTTTCCGCTGCGCCAACCCAGGGATCCGGCGTCAACTGCTTCAGGCCCAAGGAAACGCGCTGTTTTTCCTTGTCAAACTTCAGGATGATGACGTCGAGTTCCTGCTCCGGCTTTACCACGTCCGAAGGATGCTTCACGCGGCCCCAGCTCATATCCGTCAGGTGCAGCAAGCCATCGATGCCCCCGAGGTCCACGAACGCGCCGTACTCCGTCACGTTCTTTACGTG
>Ga0209648_10003343_pt1 | contig 13450 bp, 12 predicted proteins | sample GraSoi2013_115cm_FD_185830 | JGI IMG/M metagenome (GOLD analysis project Ga0209648, IMG submission 185830) | Grasslands soil microbial communities from the Angelo Coastal Reserve, California, USA - Sample 9_17_2013_115cm (SPAdes) (version 2) | ecosystem: Environmental > Terrestrial > Soil >...
TGGTGTTGAGGCAGATGGTGGCCAGGTCGGCCGACGACACCCGCGAAGCTGTGCGCCGGGAGAGCGTCCGGGGTGTGTTTGGTGGCTGCCTTGGCCAGCGCCCGCGGGGAGCGGGCGGCGGGGGCGACCGGGCTGGGGCGGGCGGCCCGGGCGGTGGCCTTGTCGTCGTCGGTGAACAGGATGGTCGCGAGCCGGGCCTGCATGTGCCAGGTGATGTAGTACGACAGCATGCGTAGGAACACGTGGGCGCGGACCCGGGTCTCGGTGCGCCGCGGCCGCCATGGGAGCCGCACGGCCCGTCATGCTTCAGGCCACCGCCAGCCCCGCCTGCGCCCCCCGCCTCCCGGCCAGACCGGCCTTTGGCCGAGCCCGAGCCGGGTCGCCTGGACTTATGACGGCGCTGGTCCCGCGCAATGAGCTGCGCCCTTAGCTCCGCAGCCTGCCGTTGCGCCTGGGGCGGCGCATCAGGGCCAGCGTGGAGGCGAGCCCGTCCAGGTCCGTCCAGCACACCTGCAGGTGACGCTTGCCGCCCCCGGCGAAACCGGTTCGCCCGTTCAGGATCCTGGTGTTGTCGAAGATGAGGCAGTCCCCCGGGCGGAGCAGGAAGGTCAGCATCTGGCCCGGCCACCCGATCATCTCCGCGAAGGCCCGGTAGGCAGCGTAGAAGACGACGACCTCGTCGGGCGGCAGCCGCAGCGGCTGCATGCGACTGCTGTTGAGCCGGATCTCCCTGATCCGGCCGCGCGGATCGACGCCGATCACCGGCCGGGTGGCGCGCAGCTCCGCCCGGGCGTCGGCATAGGCGAAGGTCACCTCGCTGCTGGCCAGCACCGCGAACGCGGCGGGGTCTTGGGCGCGCAGCGACGCGGCCGCGTGGAAGCCGTCGACGAGCATGGACTCGCCGCCCGCGGCGGCATCGTCCAGGCAGTGCTGGACCTCCAGGGTCGGCAGCGGATCCCGGAACGACTGGGCGGTGCGCGGCGCCAGCGGCCGATCCGTGAACGCCTGGCTGGGTGGCAATGCCCCTACCTGGATGTCAAGGAGCACGGGGCCGATGCTCTGCGCGACGGTCAGGACCGCCCCTGGCTCGCGGGGCACATCTCGGAGCACGACGAACCCGTCCCGCAGCACCGCGGCCAGGCAGGCCTGCTGGTGAGCTGCCTCGGCACGGAACAGCGGCCAGGACCCCTGCGGAAAGGCCGGGGCAATCTCGTCCGCGGACCATAGCCTCTTCGCGTCCTCGGTGCGGTCATCCTCACCGTCCAAGGCGTCCATCGAGGGCCCGGCGCCGCCGGAGCGCCGGCCTCCGCCGCCCGCTTCGTCCCCGGCCGCGAACTGGCTCAGCCAGCTGACGTCAAACGCGGCGCGATGGCCGTCGGGACCGAACACGATCTCAACCCGGTCGCCCGACCGCCGCGCCGTGGTCACCGAGACGTCCCGGGGCAGATCGGTGATGGTCACCAGCCGCTCGCCGCTTCGGGGATCCCGGCAGTTCGCGCACGGGCAGTTGACGCGTAGCCAGATCGGGGGCAGCCCGAACAGCGCACGACCTGTCTCCGCCGCAGGCTCGGCATGGAGTGGATACGGTGGGCGTTCCAGCGGGTTCTCGGCCTCGCCTGTCAACTCACGACGCCAGCTTTCCCCTTGCTGCCCCACGCGCGCTCGCCCGACGCGGTGTGCCCGTTCGGCCAGTGCCTCGACCCGCGCGTGCTCGCGCCGCTCGGCCTCCCGGAGCCGGGCCCGCTCCAGGGCACGGCTCGTCGTCTCGGCGACGCTCCGCAGATACTCGCGTTCCACGGCGGTCGCCTCACGCGGCCCGGCCCACCATACGCCGAGATAGCCAAGGGCGCCGACCTCGGTGAGCAACGGAAGCGCGGCCGTGGACCCGATCCCCGCGTCGGGTGCCTTCAGGCCGGCCAGGTACACAGGAGTGCGGTCCCGGACCGCGCGCGGTCCCGGCGCGTCGGAATCGATCGTCCACTCCGCTGACATGATCGCCACCTGCGCGGCAGCATCGCCACTCGCGAGCGGCTCGAACCGGCGTCCGTCGGCGGCCACCACGCTGATCACCACATGCGCCGCGTCCAGCCGGGCGCGTACGGCGGCAGACACCTGGTCACCGACGGAGCTGACCGTAACGGCATCAGCGAGCACCGCGCCCAGCTCGGCGGCCTCCCGCCGGGCCTCGGCCATCGCCCGCTCCAGCCGTGCGCTGTCCCGGTCCTGCACCGCCGACATCCGGCCCGCGACTTCCTGAGCTAGGACCCAGCCGATCAGGACGACCAGGGCGACATAGCCCTGAGTCACGGCCACCGAAGCCGGGGACGACAGCCCCAGATGAGCGAACTCGCCGTACCCGGCCGCCGTCATGTAGTTGGCCACCGCCGCGAACGCCGCGCCAGTAAGAACCACGCCCAGGTCACGTAGCCGGAACGCCGCCCACGCCAGGATCGGCAAGAACGGCAGGCTGGACAGTTCGCCGAAGCGGAACGCCACGACCGAAAGCCCCGTGGCGAGCAGGACCACCAGCACCAGCTCGAGCCAGCGCGAGGACACCAGTGCCCGCCGCCGAGCCCACAGCAGCAACGGGCCGCCGATCACCAGCACCGCGATTCCGTCCCCGGCCCACCATTGCAGCACCAGCCCCGGCCACCAGCCGCCCTTGCTCGCCCAGCTCACAGAGGCCCCGACCAGCCCGCCCGCCAGCGGCCCGAGCACCGCGGCGCCCCAGACGAACCGGCCCAGATCCCGGCGGGTCGCGAGGTCGGGCCGCCGTCCTGCGCAGAACCAGCGGACGAGCGACGCGCCGGTCACCGGCTCCACCGCGTTGGCCAGCGCCGATGCCAGCGCCACCGCGAGCGTCAGATGATGCTGCAGATCGACACCGACCTCGCTGACCACGATCGCGGCGATCACCACCGGCCAGCGCCGCCAGGCCAGCAGCAGCAGGGCCGCCACATCGACACCAGACGGGGGGTAACCGAACGCCAGGCCCGAGCTGAAGTGGTGCCACGCCAGCTCCGCGCCCACCACGTACGCTCCGGCGATCACCGCGAACAGGCCCGCCGCGCGCCCAGCCGCTGACCGGGCCCGGCGTTCCATGTTCGCCGGGAACGCCATTGCTCCAGAGGGCAGCCGAGCCGCAGCCAGCAGGACACGCTGACCGGCTGGTTCCAGCCCGAGCCATCCGGGAGAGCCCAAGCGTATTGTCACCATGATCAGCCGCCGAAAAGAAAACCCGGCCGCTGGCCGGTTATTACTGCCGCAAGAGTGAACGGCCCACGTAGCAATCCCGCCTCCCCTGACGCGCCGCCACGGGGAGCATACGCCCAAGCCAGTCCGGCTTCTTGGCTTCCTCTAGGCCCCGCCCAGTCTAGCCCGGCCACTATCTCACTTGCAGGCAGTATGCCTAATAGACCGGTCGCATGCGATGTCGGACTGCTGTAATGCCGCGCCGGAATGGACTGTGCAGTGCCGAGGCGGAGCCGCCGGCCACTTTCGGTATCGCCCGGTGACGGAAAGAAACCAGCTCACCGCTGACGCGCCCGGTACTCGTCGACACGGTTTTCTTCACCGCGCTGACACCGCTGCTGCCGCACCACACGCACACGGCTCACCTCTCCAAGTCGGGAGCAGGCATCCTCGTCGCCGGCTACCCCTCAGCACCCTGGCCGGCGCGCTTCCCGGAGGATTGCTCACAGCCCGCCCAAAGTGCCGGACGGTGATGGTACCCGGGCTAGTCCTGATGAGCATTTCCACGTTCGTCATCGGCTAGGTGTCCGTCGAGGGGATCCCCCACACGGCTCGCCTCGTCCAGGGCCTGGCTGGGGCGTGTACCTGGGCCGCGGGCCCTTGCTTGGCTGGCCACGACGGCCCGCAGGACAGACGCGGAGAACTGCTCGGCACGGCTCTGGGTGCCGCTGTGGGCGGCGCGCTCTTCTGCCCGGCGGTAGGGGGCGGCAACATTTCTCTCTGCCGCAGCCGCTAGCCCCGCCCAAGCCAGAGAACCTGACAGGTTCGCAGAACCCCGCGACAGGGCCGAAATCCGGCGCCGGCCACCGTGAGGCGAGCACTCCTGGCCTGCCGGGTACTCGCCTAGCCAGCCAGCCTGTCAGCGAAGTGCGGCGGCCCCGGGCCCGATTTCTTGGCTGGTAGCAAGCCTTGTGATCGCCCGGCGGTCACTGCCGATCCTGTCCGGACCTCCGAGGGCAATTGTGTCGGCGGTAGCGCGGCCGAGGTACTGTACGCTCCCGGCATGGAGATTGACCCCGCGTCCGGCTGGCCATTGTCAGCCCAGCTGGCGCAGTTCCTGCGGGAGCTGATCCGCTCCGGACAGCTTGCCCCCGGTGACCGAGTGCCGAGCGAGCCACAACTCGCTCGCGACCACGCGGTGTCCAGAGACACCGCGCAACGCGCGCTGGCCATGCTGGCGGACGAGGGCCTCATCACACGCCGCCGGGGCGTCGGGTCGACCGTCGCGACCGTGGAACCGGTCACCGAGGTGCAGGTGGCGCCGGGGGCGCGGATCTCCGCGCGGCTGCCGACGGCCGCTGAGCGGGAGGCCGCGAAGGCAGGGATGTGGGTTCCGTTGCTGGCCGTGGCCGAGCCCGGCTGGCCCGAGCAGCTTTATCCCGCGGACCGGGTCGTGGTCGTCGTTCCGGCCGAGGACAAGGAAGCCGAGGCCAAGTAATCAGCCGCGGATCCGGCCCGATCAGCGCGAACCCCGGACGCGTAGTGTCGTCCGCCCGGAGCGCGCCTCACGATCCGAGTTCGTCGAGCCGCGCGTCGTCGATGCCGAAATGGTGGGCGACCTCGTGGATGACGGTGCGGCGCACCTGCTCGACCACTTCCTCCTCCGTGTCACAGATCGCGCAGATGGCCCGGCGGTAGATGGTGATCCGATCGGGCAGCACCCCGGCATACCCCGATGTGCGGCTTGTGAGCGGCACACCCTGGTAGAGCCCCAGCAGGCCGCGGGGACCAGCGTCGTGCTCGACCGTTACGGCCACGTTGCGCATCAGCCGACCGAGATCATCGGGCAGCGAGTCGAGCGCCGCGGCGACCATCTCCTCGAGCCGGTCGGATTGCACCTTGATCACGAACCCCTGCACGTCTGCAACGCGCTGGCCGGAGTCTTCGAGCCTGACGCACCAGATGCCGGGAACGACCCTGGTCGCCGAGACAGAGGTGATCGCGTCCTTGTGCGCTGACCGGGTGACGAACCAGGGGGAAACGAAGCCGCACCCGCAGGCCTTCTGCCCCGACGTCGAAGCGGCCCAGCGGCCAGCTTGCAATCTTCCTGCCGACGTACGCCTCGACAGCGAACGATCGCCACGACGACGCGGCCGCAGGATTCTCGGCGCGGGCGTCCCGGAAAGCCCGATTACGCGGCCCTTGCGGGCTCGCGGAACCGGCATTGTCGGCCATAAAGCCAAGAGTAGGCAGGAGCGCCGCCAGCGCCGGAGTCCGGGCAGACCCACGGCCACGACTACAACACCCGGGGCGGGTTCGTTGCTGATGATGACGTGCGCCGCCTGTCGTGGAACAGCCCGCGGCACAGCGGCTACCGGGGCGACCTCACCGTGGCTGAGCATGCGGCCGGCTCGCGGGTGACCGTGCGGCTGACCATTCCGGATAGTCCAGCCGACGCGGATGACGAGATAACGCGGGGTCTTCGCGAGACTCTTGACCGGATCGATCACCTCACCCGGGCCTGGCAACGCGGCCACCGACGCGCCGGACCCGCCGTTACGTGCGCTAGCCTGGTCCGTCGGCCAGCCGTCGGTGCCGCGCCGAAAGATCATTATGAGCCCAGGTTAGATCGTGAAAGCGGCTCGCAGCACTTTCCCGAGCGACTGGCCGTGCATGAGCGGCATTCCGCATCGGGATATGTAGGCCGTAAGGAGACTGAGCCTGTCGGCGGCCTGCGGTCGGCGTCTCTATCTCCGTAATTAAACAAACCATCGCTAACCGTTTCGGCGCTGAGGTGCCGCGCGCGGCCGCCCGGCGCTTCAACCAGGTCGCCTGGATCGCGTTCGCTGTGCTGATCGTCACCGGGATATGGAACGTCGCCGCCGTCTGGCCCGCCGTCAGCCACAGTGGCAGCTACCGGGACACGCTGATCGTCAAGCTCTCGGTCGTGGGCAAGGGGCAGTTTCCGGGCGTGATCTCGGATCCGGCTACTCGCCGCTCGTAGCCGTGGCTGGCGAGGAGGTCGGCCAGGCGTGCCAGCCGCTGCCGTCGGCTGCCCCGGGCCGGCCATTTCAGTTTTGCCGCCTGCCACGCTCACGCTGGCAAGCGACAGTTCTGCCGTTATGGCGCGCCCGTAGCTGCGTGCGATCCCGCCGAGCGCGTGACGTGCCGGAGCCAGATCCTCGCCCGCCTCGGCCAGCGCCTGGGTAAGGAGCCGCCACGTCGTATTGCCGTTCGGGCGCGGGCAGGGCTATCTCGGCGGCGGCCCGTCGGACCACTTGGCCGGCCTGCCTGCGCCAGGTCCCCCGCGCCTCCGCCGCACCAGCTCGCCCGCCAGGCCCGTGTCTGTGCTAGCTCCGGGTGCCGCGACGATGACGCACGGCACCCGGAGGCGGCTTCACGGGTAGTTGATCGGGCTACCGAGGCCGGTCACCAGGTCGTAGCCGGTTCCCGCGGTGCAGTCCGTGCCGCAGGTGCCGTTGGTTCCGCTGGTGATATCCCTCAGGTTCGTCTTGTAGCCGCCTGAGTAGATCGCGGAGCTGCCCTGCAGGGCGGTTGCGCCCGCTGCCCGGCCGGCGGCCAGGATCCCCGCCCAGTTGGGCGCGCCCACGCTCGTCCCGCCCACGGTGAACCAGCCGCTCTGGCCCTGGACCCTCGTGCTGTCGAAGATGGATACGCCAGTGTTCGGATTGGCGTCGAAGGAGACATCAGGGATGCCTCGCATGGCGCCAGTGAGCAACGAGATTGTCGACGCGCCGAACACCGGGCCGGCGTAACTGGTCTGGTAGCCCGGGATCGGCTCGACGGCCGAGGCACCGCCGCCTGAGCCTGACCAGGTCGTCTCGCTCGTGAACCCACCGCATGAGGTCCCGCCGCAGCCGTTCAGCGTGGTCCCGCCGACCGCCATGACATTAGGCGAGGCGGCCGGGTACTGAGCCTGGTGCCCGCTATCCCCCGCCGATGCGGTGTAGAAGGTGCCGGCGCGGGTGAAGTCGGAGTCCATCGAGGTCTCACCGCTAGACTCCCCGCCACCCCAGCTCATCGACACCTCGGTAGCGCCCAGGTTGTTGGCGGACACGACCGCGTTAAAAAGGTTCGTGTTGCTGTTGCTCGCGGCCTCGACCAGCACGATCTTGGCGGCAGGCGCCTCAGCGTGCGCCCACTCGATATCGAGCGATTCCTCCAGCACCCACCCCGCGTTGACCCTCGGCGTTCCCTGCGGGTCGACCTGCTCGAAGCACGGGCCGCTCTGGGTCAGCGATGTGCACCTGGCCAGCGTCGGGTAGCCGTACTGCGCGTTGAATGTGTTGAGGTCGGACAGAGCATTGGGGTCGTGGAATGCGTCCACGATGGCGATGATCTGGCCAGCACCTGCCCCGGAAGATGGAGAGAGCCCTGATAGTGAGTACACAGAGGACACTGCCGCTGGTGACAGGCCGGTCGGCGTTCCGTTTGCCAGCTTCGGCTTACCGTCCGGAAGGCGTCCGATAACCTTGATCTTGAGCGGCGGATGCGCGACACCGCCGATCTGGCCTGCTGGAGCCGCTAATGCCGCATTGCCCACAGCAAATGCGCCCATGATCGTCAGAGCAGTCCCAGATACCAGTGCACCCATGCGTCTCGGCCAGCTCACCTTGCGTTCTCCTTCTCGCATCGCTCGACATGTCATGGAACCCTATGAATCGTCAGGCTTTCGAACGGCCTACGTCAAGCGATCGAGAGCTACACCACCCATCGCCTGGAGGAGGCCGAACGCCTGTGCGACCGGATCGCGATCCTGAACACGACCCTGCGCACCATCGGCCGGCCTGACGAGTTCCGCGACCAGCTGTTCGCCAAGACACTCGCGGTCACGACCCTCAACCCGCTCCCCGACCCGGACCGCGTCTTCGCCGGCCTGCCGCCGTCGACAGCTGGCACCCCGACGGCCCCGCCACCTACGTCCTCACCGTCTCCGGCGCGGAAGCCGCCGCACCCGCCGCTAACCGGGCGCTTGTGGCGGCCGGCGCCGACGTGCTGTCAATCGGCGAGTCACGCCACCCGCTCGAGGACGTCTACCTCGAGCTGATCGACCAGGACGACGAGGCAGGCCGCAGTCCGGATGTTCGGCAGGGGGCAGGCAGGTCTCGTCCTCATATGCCGCCGGGTGGACGTCACGTGTTTCCGCTGCTGGGACGTGCCTGCGTGTCACAGCAGACGTTGCAGTTCCTCGGCGGTCGTGCCTGTGTCCCCGCGCAGCGTTCCCTTGGCCACATCGCGACCTTGATGCACGGGCACCGTGGTCTCGCGCACATCGGGAGACGCATGATGTGGTCCGAGGGTCCGCGGCGCTTGACCCCGGTGCCTACATCTTCGTCTAGGCCACGTAGCCTCCCAGCGGGTTTTGCCGAGCCGTCGGGTTGTCGCCTTCCGAGAATCCGCGACCACAAGATCGGCTGGGCAAGCGATCAGGAATGGCACCTTAATCCGGTCAAGGCCACCTCAACAGGCACCCTCGTCTGCCGCCGGCAGCGGCTAACAGACGGGCTGATCGGCGGGGGAGATCTTGACGACCTCGATCTCGCGGACCCCGATCTGCGCGACGAGCTCCGCGTTCCGCCTGATGATCGACCGCACGGTCTCGGCCGCGGTCGAGGGATCATGAGCCTCGCACTCGATCGTGACCGTGGCCTCATCCAGCATGTCCCACCGCACGGTCGGCGGCCTGAGGTAGCCGGCGCGATGGGTGGCAGCGATTGCTGCCTGGAAGTTCGACCGGCGAGCGTTGGTCAGGCTCGGATAGAGCCCGGCGGTCATGCGGGCGGTGACTTCGAATTTGCGCAGCCGCTTGCCCGGTGCCCTTGGCTCCGGCCCTCCTGCTGCGAGCAGCGGCTCGATCGTGTCGGCGAGCCAGACCGGGCCGGTGGCCAGCTCAGCATCAGGAGCTGGTAGCTTGTGCCGCTCGCGCCACTTTCCCACCAGGCCGGGGTCCGCGTCTAGCGCGCGGGCGATCTCTGTGATGCCGTAGACCTTCACGAAGCCCACCTCAAATCTGTCGTTATAGCCGACAGGTTAGCATGAAGACCTGTCGGCGCACCAGACAGATTGCTGGACTCATCCTGGCGAGTCGCATCTTCCGCTTTGGCGCTGTGGGCGCGCCATGTTCTGGGTGTTCGTGGGCTCGGTTGAGTTGCCCAGCCTGTCCCCGTAACCGGCGCGGGAAGGGGCGGGCGGCCCGGGATTGCGGTGAGCGGTGCTACTTCGGCGGCAAGCCCGCCACGTAGCTGCAGGCCCGCCACATCCAGCGCTCCAGCGCCGTGTCGTCGAGCACGTCACCGGCTATCACGACGATTCCGCGCATCGGCCGGCCTGTCATGTCGAAGGGGCGCACGCCGGCTCGGCCACCGCCGCGGCCATGCCCTGGGCACCAATCCGCGCGATCAGCCCGTCCCCATAGACGCCCACGGTCAGGTGGCCACCGGTCATAAAGGCCAGGCCGCCGAACATCTTCTTCTCGCTGACCCCGGCGGCCGGCCGAAGACAGTTGCGGACCCGGCCGGCCAGCAGCTCGTTATAGGCCATGCCCGGATGGTAAAGCCCAGCGGTGTAGCCGACCCTGCCTGGGCCTGCACGGCCCGCCGATGGCCCAGGCTTGCGGGCGGCCCCTGCGTTGCGGTTCCAGCCTGGCAGGACCGCTGGCCACGCTGACGCCAAGTGCGTCGTCGTCACCGGTCGTAGCGGACTCCTGGTGAGAGAAGACTCGCCGAGCCGCCGATCTGGGTGCGGCCGGTTTGTCATTGTGACGTCCGGTCAAGTTACCGAGTTGGGTGGTCTGTGCGGCCAGCCGCGGGCGTGCTGCTGCCGATGTCCTTATCCCTGGCGGTGGAGGCCGAATCCCTGGCGGTGGAGGCCGACTGATATGAAGTCGGCCACCGGGCCTGGCTGGTTCTAGGCAGCCGGCTGCCGCAGCGCGGCTGGCCTCGCCTGAACAGCACGGCGTTCGGCGTGAGGACGCTGACCAGCGTGGGCGGTCCTCTAGCCGCTGACGGTGACGAAGATCTGCATGGCGCCGACTGGCGGGCCGGGCGCGTTGCTCTGCGGGGTACCGGCGTAGATCGTGGCCTCACCCGGCCTGACGGCGGTGAGCGGGAACTGCCGCTGGCCGCCGGGGAGTGTGACCGTCCGGCCGAGGCGGATCGAGTCGCCGTCGACGCGAAAGACCCGGAAGGGCCACTGCAGTGTCGCGGTCAGCGTGGTCCCGGCGTGCATAGTGAACTCACACGTCCTGGTGAACGCGATCGTCCCTGCTGCTGGCGTGCACGCCGGCGTTGGCGCCGGACTGGGCGACGTAGCGCCGGGCCGGGGCGATGGCAGCGTCCGCACCGGTGGGAAGGTTCTGGCCATGGCGGATCTTCCGCTTGCGGTGACCGATGCGGCACCGCAACCGCAGAGAAGCCACGTGACGATGGCAATGAGAGCGGCGCAGCGCAAGCTGAGCTGCCGGCGCCCTCGCCCTGGGCGGATGACCGCGCGGCTACCGCGCCGCGGCATCCGCAGTCCCAGCCTTTCAGCGTCCACATCACTCGCATCCGTCGGAGAGGGCACAGCACTCGCCCCATAACGGGGGCGATGTGTGCACAGCACTCAGGTCGCGTTGCGTAAGTCGCGTGACAACCGCTATTACACGATTGGCGCACAGACCCATCTGATCGGCGCCTCCGCGCCGACCCGGAGTTCCTGCGCTCTCTGGAAGCGCCGAATCGGCGTTCCCCTCTGCGCTGGGTGCGCGTGGCCATGCGCCACCGCCAATGACGCCGTGTGACCGGGAGCTTGGCTCACCTGGGCGGGGCAGATCAGCCCCGCGATGATGACGGCCGGTTCCGCGCTGGCCAGCGCCGTCAGGCCGCGAGGACCGCTGGTGAGGATACGACTACCGGAACCGTGCAAGCCGCAGGATGAGGTCCACGCTGCTGGCAGCGGCCTGCAGGTCCGGCTGGGCTCAAATGTGGTCTCATTCGCCTGGGTTCGCGGGTGTCCGCCGAGACCCATCCGTCACGGTCAGCCCAGGTCACGGACGGTGGCGAACCCTGGTGAACGCTGGTCAGCATTGTTGGAAAGCGTGTTGGGTGCAAGCCCTCGCGAGTTCGAATCTCGCATCCTCCGCCACGCTGACCTGCGGCGACGCGAAGTCGGTCGATCTTGCTCATCCTTCCGTCGGCCTCCCTGTCTCAGTTTTTGTCTCATTCGCTGTTTCGGAGCGCGCCGCCGCGTCTGGCAGCGTCGCCCGCAGCTCGGTGAGAGCGGCCAGCACCTCCGCGCTCTGCCGGGCGCGGCCGCGGTGGCTGGCGACGCACTTCTCGGCGATGGCGAGGACGGCGGCGAGCGAGTCGCTGTGGACGGTGACCGCGGCCCGGTCCCTGGTCCCGGTCGGCAGGTTCCAGATCAGGTCGCCGACCTGGCTGGCTACCTGGCTGCGCATCGCGTCGGTCACGTGCCGTCCGGTTCCTGCTCCGCTACTTCCACACCCGCACCCTCACCCCGTTCGCATCTACTGCCTCGCCTTCGGCGCCCTCAGCATCATCCGCTTCGCGGCATAACCGAGAGCAAGCACCCGACCGCGACCGCGGTCCCGGGGAGCGGGCGCGAGGGCTGCCACGGATTCGCGCGGATCTGCGCCGCCGCGGCCGTCAGCACGGGCGGGCGAGCTGTGCGCTCAGCGGTGAGGGTCTCCGGCGTCGACGTCGCGGGCTAGCTGCTGCAGCAACGCAGGCGCGTTACCTGCCCGAACCCGCACGAGCAACGTCCGTACATCGGCACGCCTGTGGGGTACACCCGGCCGCTTGCGGTGAGGCCGACGACTGCGAAGAACCGGTCACGACCGTCCGCTGAGCGCTTGGCGACCAGGACACCGTTGCCAGCTGCTAGTCCACCTGAAACCGAGAACGCGGTGGTCGGACCGCCCTCGATCTCGCCGACGCCCGGCACTCCGCCGCCCGCATCGCCGCCCTGCCCTACCAGAAGGGGTCTACGTGGGCTGCTCCAAATCGCCGCCCTGCCCGGCGGGCTCAGCCGCTCCGGCGTGTGGATGGTCGGCGGCCTGAGGCGCGGGCTCGACCGCGAAGACGTGGCCAGCTTCACGTTCCTCCTCGCCGCCCCGGTCATCCTCGCTGTCGGCGCCCTGAAGTTGCCTGGCCTGGCCGGCTCTGCCGGCGCGCGCATTCACGGCCAGGTGATCGTCGGCGTCATGGTCACCGCCAGGGTTCCGCTCACGCGACGGCTTGGTGCCCCGCAGGCGCGCGTGCGGGACCGCCTGGTGGGGCGTCAGTCCTTGCCGGATCGGTGGTGGGGCCGGGCGGCCGCGCCGGGCCGCCCACCAGCCACGCGCTTTGTCGATGACTGAGGGCCAGTCGATCACAACCATGGCGATCACCAGGGCGACGCCGATGACTTCGGTGGTGATCGCCTGGGGCGAGAACAAGCCCTTGCTGAACACGCGGCTGAGCTTCTGGTGGGCCGCGGAAGCAGTGCTGACGTAGATCGAGTAGCTCACCAGCCGCCCAACGAAGAAGGCCGCCAGCAGATGACCCAACCGGATGCGCGCAAGCCCGGCCGCCTCGAACATCTGGGCGGAGGGCAAGGGCGCGACGGCGAAAAGCGCAAAGCTGGCGAGCAGTCCCCTGCGGCTCTCGCCGAAGGCGTGGCCGAGGACCTGCAGGCTCTCCTGGCGCTTAGCTGGGAGTTTCGTTCCGAGGGCACGGAACGCCAGGGCGAGCAAGAGGCGGCCTGACGCGGCGGCGACGGCGCCAGCAACGATCAATGCCGGCGCGGGTATCTCTGGGTAGCGGAACCGGAAGAAAACGAGCACCGCCCACGTCGGTGGCCCGAACACGGGCAGGAGATTGACCCCGAAGACCACGGCGACAACCAGGAGCAAGTGCAGCAACACGATGCCAAGCTACGCGGGGGCCGCAGCCCAGGCAACGGTTCGTCCAACCGTCCGGTCGCCAGGAGCCAGCCACCACTCCCGCGCCGAAGAGGCTGCGGTGTCCGCGACAAGAGGTCATCGCCGAGAGCACCTCGCGGGACACGGGCTGGACGCCCACGCAGTGTTACCAGCCCAAACGAGCGCGAGCAGACGGCCAGACGGACGCTTCATTACCGACGGTGACAGTTCCCGGGTCGTCGCGGCCCGCGATATCCGCCGATCTGGTCGACAGCCCGGATACCTTCGCAGGCCGTCCAGGCCACACGCGAACGGGTGATCTGAGCGCGGCTAGCC
>Ga0209648_10003344_pt1 | contig 13444 bp, 10 predicted proteins | sample GraSoi2013_115cm_FD_185830 | JGI IMG/M metagenome (GOLD analysis project Ga0209648, IMG submission 185830) | Grasslands soil microbial communities from the Angelo Coastal Reserve, California, USA - Sample 9_17_2013_115cm (SPAdes) (version 2) | ecosystem: Environmental > Terrestrial > Soil >...
TGAGCGAGTCGTTCATCGATGCCAGCTTCAGTTCGGCGAAAAAAGGGGCTCTGCTGTCGGCCCTACTCGCCGCGGCAAAGGCAGCAAAATCATGGCGATCAGCGACGGCCATGGTCTTCCTCCGTCCGATCCATGACGAGAACTTCTTCACCTCCGATGTCAAGACCAACCATTCGGTTCCCCATCGTCCAAGTAAGGTTGTTCCCAAGAAATACCTTTATGGTTTCCTGAGGCAGTTGCCCGCAAATGTTAGGAGGGTCGGGTTGCTGTCCTGGCTTCAACAATCCTTCGAGCGCCTCGCTTAGATCGACTCGATCGGCGGCCCGGCGACCTGCCCGATAAAACACGGTCGCTGACGCTCCAGGTTTCAGCGGCGCATTTTTCTTAGTATCCGGGTCGAGCGCGAACGTTTGATCGGTGGTTTTTCCAGACGGGTCTTTGGTACTCAGAACCAAGGAACTCTCCGAAACGCTGGTAATTACGCCGGCCTGAAACCTGCAACACTTTTCGCATTCGGGCGCGACTGGAAAGTGATTGCAATCGCATTTCTTGCACTCGTCCTGGCTTAGGGACACTTGGGACAAGGCCAAAAGCAATGCAGGGATTGCGATCGTCTTTAGCCTAAAGTTCATCGGTCCTCGTTCTCTCTAAGTTCAGTCAAGACCCACCAGAAGATGTAGAAGAGCAACCATAGGGCGAAAAAGCCTAGCCCGATCTCTAGGGTTAACGTCTGCCAATATGCATCATGGTTCGCCGCTTGCCTGAGCTCTGAGGTGTTTCGGTTCATTTGAAAAAGGAATGCAAGATAAACACCCTGCACAGATCTGCCCCAATAGAGCGAGATTGCTAGAAAGATCCATCCCGGAAGAAACAGGAAATAGAAATATTTGAGGCGTCCATGGGGCCGACGGTGAGAACTGCCAATTAAGAGTGCAACAGAGCCTCCGAAAATCAGGAATGCCCACTGCGTCAAATTCTGGGCCAGCGACACTGCTCCTTCAAACGCCTTAGAATTCAAATCTTCGGGTGATTGCGAATCCGCCAGCGAGGAAGCCCCTGCGAAAAGGAGAATGAAGATCACGATAGGGAATCTGAAATGGCGGATAATCCACTAGGCCTCCAATATCGATGCAGTCTTGTAAAACCTAAGCCGATATGCGAAGTCTGTCAATACTCGGTTATAGACTGGGCCCCAACACCTCCCGATTGTCTGGTCGGTTCGTAAGAAGAATTCCAGGCTTGGGAGAGATGACTCGGCAGAGCCCACCAACGATGATCGACGGTCGAAGCCGAAAGGACGTGGTTCCGTTTCAGACGTGCACGTTCATGACTCTAAGGAGGGTCTGCTGGAGCTTTTGGAGTTCTCGTTGGCGTTCATGTTCTTCTTTGGAGCGATCATTCAGCGCCTCTTTTAGCAGAATCAGATTGCGGCGGAATTCGAGCTGAGCGAGAACCAGGCGGCTCAGGGCTTTGAGCGCTTCCTTCTGTTCCGGTATCAATTCGCGGGGGGTGCGATCGACGACGCAGAGCGTGCCGAGGGCGTAACCGTCTTCGTTGATCAGGGGAGCGCCAGCGTAGAAACGGATGTGGGGGTCGGAAACGACCAGTGGATTGTTGCGATAACGATCATCCTTGAGTGCATCGGGGACGACGAAGATTTCGGATTGCAAAATAGCGGTGGAGCAAAAGGCGATATCTCGCGCGGTCTCTGAAGCGTCCATGCCCACGCGGGACTTGAACCATTGGCGGTCTTCATCGACAAGAGAAATCAGCGCGATGGGCGTTTTGCAAACAAACGAGGCCAGCAGAGTAAGGTCGTCGAAGGATTGTTCCGGCTCGGTATCGAGGATCGCGTACTTCTCCAAGGCGGCGACTCTGCCCTGTTCGTTGTCTGGCTTCGTGATGACCATAAGCCCCCTCCTGCGAAATTCCTTGGTTCGGGTTGGATCCTGGCCAGGGCGAAATCATACTCCAAATTGGAGAACATGGCGGTTCATTTAGGTGCGGGCAGATTTTCGGCGGACTCGTCGAGTTTCAGGATCAGAACTTGTCCGTTCGAATGGAAAGTGCCGCCGGTGGCGGTCTTGGCTTCTTTCATGGGATTGTTCGGGAGAAAGTGGGTGACTTCGGTGACCAGGCCCGTGGAGATGAGAGTTTTTTCGACGTAGTCGCGCTCAAGATCGATATCGGGATCAATCTTGTGGGTGATGCCGTTGTTGCGCTGGTCGCGTTCGAATCCGATGTCGTGGGTGGCGGCGCCAACCCACACTGTTTTGCCGCTGACTTGGAACGACGCTTTCCAGATGCGCAGATGGTTGCGCGATCTGACGACGCTGATGGGCTCGGCGTGGGCCCAGCCGTAGTCCTGTGGACGGTCAAAAAGGTAGAGCTGACTCATAGGCATGGTCAAATACGATTCTTTGGACAGGCTGCCGATGATTCCGTGCAGAACGGTGCCCTGGACGTCAGCGTCGACTTTCACCCATCCGGCCGTGGTGAAGACACGCTGCATGGCGGCTTCGGAGCCGAGAATCAGGAAATTCACCATGTCGCCGGGGTTGCCCTGTTTATCGCCGATGCGGCGCGGAATCTTCGAGAAGAGCTTATTGTCGATGCCAGGAAGCGAGCTGACTTGCCTGGCAACAACGCGCGCGGCGCCACCTTCGGGAGCGTAAACTTCAATGCGTACCGCATAGGTGCCGTCGCCGGTGTCGTCGTTCGTCTGATTAATGGCGACGGAAAGGCGGCCCGAGACGGGCGCAAGAACATCGCGGCGAGCGCCTACGAGGAAAGGCTGAGCGGTGTCTTGATCGCCGATGCGCCCGATGAGAGCGCCGCGCCCAGCTTCATTGAAGGGCAGAACGCGGAGAAGGTCCTTGAAGCCGCGCGGGATGCCGTCCGGGCCGTTGTCCTCCTTCGCGTCAGCGTAACGAAGCTTGCCGGTGGCGGTGATGAGCACGTGTTCGCCGGCCTGAACGTCGATGCCAGTGTCGATCCAGGTTTCCCCGCCAGTTAGCTGGACTTCCTGGGAAAGGCGCTTCTTGCCCTGAGGCGTTTGCGCGGAAGCGGGATTTTGCGAGCCTGGCTTGGCAGAGACTTGCTGCGGCGGCGCAGCATTCTCGCGGACGAGTTGCGCGCGCAGGGCATGCGGGAAAGCTGCAGCGACAAGGGAACATCCGAGAATGAATGACAATCTCATAGTAAGAGGTCGGATCATAATAACGGCCATCCCGTGCAGGGTCGATGAGCATCTCCACTGTTAGCAGATGCCCGGGGAAGGCGCAAGCGTTGTACTGGTTGACTGGTGGAATTCCAACGGAAACAGCAAGGATAATGCAGGGGCGCTGTGGCTGCAGAGGGTTCGCAGAGAAGAGGTGGGATTCCTTGACGGAGTGTGTTGGGGGCTTGTAGATTGACAAGATGCCGTAGCATGGTGAGAGGACAAGGACTGCTACCAGAGTTTCCCTTCCGTGCTGGGGACCGCTACAAGCGCAGAAAGAAACAGCAACTTGCCCCGAGTGAGGGCTGCGGCAAAAGGCATGAAAAAACTTCAACGACAGATGGTATTGATTGGGCTGTGCGCGGTGATGGCCTTGCCGGCGGCGGGACATCCCCAGACTCCGGTGCCCGCGCAGGTGCAAACACCAACGCCTCCTCCGGCGCAGGCGCCTGCGCCGCGGCCACGCGAGCGGACCGCTCCGCAGAACACGGTAAGCGTTGACGGCAGCGAGGCGATGTTCACGACCATGTGCGCACTGCTGGCGGCAGGTTTTGAATCGAACATCAGCGCGGACAATTGGACAGCGTTCCGCGCGCAGATGCGGGAGCGCTTGCGGCAGCAACAGGGTCCTGCGGTGGCGGCCGCGCGGGAGTTTTACCGGCAGCACGAGTTGCGTGATCCCGGGGCGACGCTTTCCAGGTATTTGTGGTTTGGCCTGGTGTCCGGCCCCGCACCCGCATTTCAGCCAGTGTTGAGGCGGGATGAATTGCCGCCGGAAGTCATCGCCCTCGAGGGCTTCAGCGAAATTCTTTTGAACTATTACCAGGAACAGAAAATCGGGCAACTGTGGCGGCAAGTGCAGCCGATATACAACCGCGAAGTCGAGCGGCTGCACGATCCGGTATCGCAAATTGTGTTTGTTACCTCAGGATACTTGCGTGAAATCCTGGAGCCCTCCGGGCCGCGGACCTTTGCGATCATTGTCGAGCCACTCGTGGGGCGCATCACTAACGTAAGAAATTTTGGGGATCACTACGCGCTGGTGCTGAGCGGAGGGGAAGAGATTCCCGCGGACGTGGTGCGTCACGCGTTTCTGCACTTCCTGCTGGACCCGCTGCCCCTGAGTTATGCTCACGTGACGGCGGTGAAACGCCCGATTTTTGACAAGGCCGCCACCGCCCCGCGCCTCCCCCCGGAGTTAAAGGATGACTATGTGTCGTACTTTGCGGAATGCATGGTGCGCGCGGTGGAGCTGAAACTGAAGCGGATGTCGCCCGGAGAACGGGAAGCTGCTTTGAGCCGGGACGATGAAGACGGATACGTTCTGGTGAAGCCGCTCTTCGGGGCGCTGGCCAAATTCGAAAACTCTGAACCCTCGATGAAGCTCTTTTTCCCGGATTGGGTGAGGGCCATCAATACAGAAACTGAGGCGAAGCGGCTGGCGGCAGTGAGATTCGCGCCGGCCGAGAAGGCCAAGCCGGAGGACGAAACGGCGAGTGAGGAAGTGGCGCGCCGGAGAAACGCGGCACCAACGACGGTGCCAAATGACGCCGAAGTCATTGCGGCGTTGACCGAGGGGGAACGGCGGATCGCGGAGAAAAATCCGCGCGCGGCGGAGGCGTCGTTTCAAAGAGTTCTGACGAAATATCCGGATCAGGCGCGGGCGTGGTACGGACTTGGATTGGTAGCGCTCCAGGATCACGATGCAGCAAGAGCCAAGCAGGTCTTCAGACGGCTGACTGCCGGTGAGCATGCCGCGACGGAAGACCCCATGGTGCTGGCGTGGTCGCACGTGTATCTGGCGCGGATTTATGATGATGAGGGAAACCCGGAGGTGGGCAAGATGGAATACCAGTCCGCCCTGAGTGTGGAAGGCGGGCCGGAACAAGCAAAGCAGGCGGCACGAAAGGGGCTTGCGGCATTTGGCGCAGATAAACCCCTCGCGCGACCGTGAACGAAAGTCGATTAGGCGTGGTGGAGTTGGATGAGGAGCCTAGTTGGCGCCATTCGAGGGATCGAGTGAAGGACGAACGAAAGAGGAGAAAGAGGATGGAAAGGAAGTGGGGTATTTGGTTGGTAGTGGTGACCGTAGCAGGAACGCTGGTGTGCGCTAAGGGATCTGCGGCGGCTTGGGGTTTGCAGTACAGCCAGGGAAGCCAGAGCACGGCACCTGCAAAGCAGAGCGACAAACCGAAGACGCCGGAGGTGACACCTTTGACGCTGGACGCTGCGCCGCCGGTCAGTGCGGAAGAAGATGCCGCGTACAAAGCGTTTCAAGTCGTGAATCCCAATGATTCCGCAAAGAAAATCGAGGTCGGTGAAGCATTTCTCCTGAAGTACCCCGAGAGCCACTACAAATCTCCGGTGTACGGAGCGTTGACTTATGCCTACTTGAACTCCGGGAACACGGAAAAGATGCAGGAGTATGGCGAGAAGGAAATAGCGCTGGCGCCAAAAGACGTCTCCACGCTCGCGCTGCTCGGGCAGTCCCTGCCTCGCACATTGCGTGGGAGTGCGGCTACACCCGAAGCCGTGCAGGTGCTGGCCAAAGCGGAACAGTACTCCAAACAAGCCATCGAGATCACGCCTACGCTCCCGAAGCCGGAGGGCATGACCGACGAAGCTTTTACCTCTGGGAAGAATCAGGCGCTGGCGATGGCCCATAGCGGATTGGGATTGGTCTACGTGCGGCGGGGAAGGAATTCTGAAGCAATTCCGGAGCTCGAGCAGGCCGTGAAGATCGATCCGCACCCGGACCCCGTGAATTACTATTTGCTGGGAATGGCGAATAAAGCCACGTCGCACTTCGATGATGCCGTGGCTGCACTCAACAAGTGCGTAGCCATGGGCGGCCCCATGGAGGCGATCTGCAAGGCACAGGCGGAAGACGCGAAAAAGCTTAGCGCGACCCAACTGAGCGCGCCCAAGTGAGCCCGGCCGCCGGCGCCGCGGAATTATGCAAGAGACTTTCCGAATCGCGGACGGAGCGTTTGAGGGGCGTCTAGGGTACAAGTTTTCGGCAAGGGAACTCCTCGAGAGGGCGCTGACCCACAGTTCGGCAGTCCCCGAACTGCGCGCAGCCGGCGCGGAAGAGGCTTTCTCCGCCTTGCTTCCGACGGACAATGAGCGGCTGGAGTTCCTCGGGGATGCCGTTCTCGAGCTGCTTACGAGCGAATATCTCCTGGAGACTTTTCCGGACTGGAGCGAAGGGCAGCTTTCCAAGAGTCGCGCGCGCATCGTGAACGCCGGTTCGCTGGAGGCGGCGGCGCGGCGGCTGCGCCTGGGCGAGCACTTGCGGTTGGGGCGCGGGGAAGAGAAAACCGGCGGACGGGAGAAGCAGACGCTGCTGGCCGACGCGTTCGAAGCGGTAGTAGCGGCGGTTTACCTCGATGGCGGACTGGGTTCAGCGCGTGAGGTTCTGCGCAGCGCGCTGTTCGAGCAGGCGCTCGAAGAGCGCGGAGAGCGCATCTCGGAGTCCGATCGCAAATCCGCATTGCAGGAACTCTTGCAAGGGCAGGGGCGGGCGCCTGCGGAATATCGCTTGGCCGGAGAGAGTGGCCCTGACCACCAAAAAGTCTTCCAAATCGAAGTGTGGATTGACGGGGAGTGCAAGGCGACAGGCGAAGGCAACACGAAAAAAGAGGCGGAGCAACGTGCGGCACGCAGCGCTTTGGAACAACTTGAACGCGCGGAAGCGAAAGGCTGAGCCGGAATGCCGGAAGAGAGAGTGATAGCTCCCGAAGAACGGACGCCGGAAAAGAAGCAGGAGCACCGGGCGGAGCAGACCACGATTTCCGAATACCTGGAGTCGCTGCTGGTGACGGTGATTCTGGCGCTATTCGGCACGAGTTTCATCGTACAGGCTTTCAAGATTCCGTCGGCATCGATGGAAGGCACGCTGCTGATCGGCGACCACTTGCTGGTGAACAAGTTTATTTTCGGCGGTACCGGGGCCTGGTACGAAAAAGTACTGCCGTATCGGCAACTAGAGCGCGGCGACATCATTGTTTTCAAGTACCCCTATGCCGATCACCAGCATTTCGTGAAGCGCGTGATTGGCTTGCCTGGAGATCATCTGAAGCTGGTCGACCGGGAGATGTTCATCAACGGGAGAGCCCTGCCGGAGCCCTATGCCGTGCACGACCCGAGCGCTCCTTATGACCCCTTGAATTACAACTTTCCTCCGCCGAAGAGCCGATCGATCACCTCCGCGATGCAGCCGGAATGGGCGCAGGAAATGCGGAAGCACATGCATGGAGATGAAATCGTCGTGCCACCCGGAAAATACTTCGCAATGGGTGACAATCGCGACCGCAGCCTGGACAGCCGCTACTGGGGATTCGTCGATCGGGATGCCATCATGGGGCGGCCATTTTTGATTTACTGGTCGATTGACGCGAAAAGCGCGGACTACAAGGGGGAAAGCACCTTCTGGTCGCGGTTGTCCGGCGTTTTCGAAACGCTGGTGCATTTGCCTTCTCGAACGCGATGGAGCCGGATGCTCCATACGGTGCATTAGGATTCCGATCTGGGATAGAGAAAGCAACTGCAAGCAAACTTTTCACTCCGTTCCGGGTACATGCGCGCCTCTACCTTTTTGCGCACGAGTCTGCGAAACTTCCGAGCGAGATGAACAGGCTTCAAAAGTGGTGGAAACCAGGGCTGGCGATACTTTGCCTCGTGATCGCCTTGCAGGCCGGGGTATCGCTTCTGGCGCGGACCCACCGCGTGCATGCGTACCTGGTAGCACATCTGGAAGCAGCCTTCGGACGGCAAATAGAAGTCGCGAGTTTTGGAGCGAGGATTCTGCCGAGTCTGCAACTGGATGCCAACGAGGTAACAGTTGCAGAGGAACCCTCGTTCGGTCACGAATATTTTCTTCGCGCCGAACACCTGAGTGCCGGTCTGCGGTGGATGGGCCTGCTGCGGGGACATTTTGAATTTGGGACCATGTCGCTTGGCAAGCCGAGCCTGATCCTGGTCCAGAATTCGGAAGGCCGCTGGAATCTGGAGAGGTGGCTGCCACCGGCAAAGGCAAACCAGGCACAAATTGCGCGGGTCTATGGACCGTCCTCGCCGGTCGCTCCGGTGAACCGGCTGAAAAAAATCGACTTCGATGATGGGAGAATCAATTTTAAGACCGGCGATGACAAGTTGCCCTTTGCGTTCATAGGTGTTTCCGGGAGCGTGGAGCAGATATCCCCCGGCCGTTGGCAACTGCAGCTGGAGGCCCAGCCCTGGCGGAGTGGAGTTTCGCTGCAGTCGGCGGGCACGATCAAAGTGTTTGGCGACGTGGCGGGGACTTCGGCGCGTTTGCAGCCTGCGGAAGTCACTCTGCACTGGAGCGAGGCGTCGCTGGCGGACGTTCTACGACTCTTCCGAGGACAGGATTACGGTGTGCGTGGCCTTTTTGCCTTGGATGCCACAGCGAAAAGCGGCATCAACAAGGCGGATGGGCCGGGAGACTGGACATTTTCCGTGCAGGGGCGCGCTGGGCGGATGCATCGCTGGGATCTGACGGAGCGCACCGATAATCCGCGCCTGGAGGTGAACGTGAAGGGACGTTGTAACGTCGGCGCGGCGAGCCTGGTCGCCGAGGAAATCGCGGTCGAGGGGCCGCGATCGAATCTCCGAGGCATGTTCCGTCTCGCCGGCGGGAGCGCCCCGGCGATGGAGTTGCGCCTGGACTCGCTGGGGATACAGGCGTCGGACTTATTGTCCTGGTATCGCGCGTTCCATCCGGACGTAGCGGAAGGTGTAACGGCGGAACAGTATTTCACGGGTGGGATGATTCTGCGCGGCTGGCCGTTGGCGCTGGAATCGGCGGCCTTTTCAAGCAGCGGCGGAATCGTGAAAGTGCCGGGTTTTGCGGAGCCGGTGCACATCGGGCCCTTGAGCGGGGGGCGCGAGCGGGGCGTGCTGGCAATAGGGCCTGTGCGGGTAGCTCTCGGGGGCGAGATTCGAGAAGTAATCGCGCCGAAGCGGCGCCGCGTAGCGCTGGCTATGGAAAACGCCGCGGACCTGACGCTTGTGCACGATCTAAACACGCAGGCAGGAAGCCTCAGTATTGAGGGAAACTTTTTCAAGGCGGAGGATTTTCTGAAATTATCTGCGACGTTTGGGCGCCAGCTCAATCACGGCTGGGAATTGAGCGGACAGGCGACCGCGGTCGAGAAGTGGGAATGGAAACAGCCATTCGCTGGCAGATGGAATGGCAGGGTCAGTTTTAGCAAAGCGAATTTGACTGTGGCGGGGTTGAACCAGCCGCTGAAAATATCCGAAAGTGAATTGGATTGGATCGACGGTCGGCGCGTGGCGCGCGTGATCAAAGTCGAAGGATTTGGCGGGATGTGGACAGGCAACATTGAGGAGACGGCAGAGGCCGAGGGTGAAAATGAAGCCAAGTGGAAGTTTCATTTGAACACGGATCAATTGAGCGCGGCGGACTTGGATCGCTGGGCTGGTCCAAGAGCGCGGCCAAGCTGGCTGCAGCGGCTCTTACCCCCGCTGCTTGGTGGATCGGCGCCAAGCACGCCGGCGAGTGAACTGGTTCGCCGCGTGAATGCGGAAGGCGAGCTGGGCATTGCTCAATTGACGATCGAAAATTTGAAGCTGGAACACGTGCTGGCCAAGGGATCCCTGCATGATCTCCAACTCCAGGTGCCTGAAGCCCAGGCGGAATGGGCGGGCGGCAGAGTCCGGGCAAAAATAAATGCAAAGTTCTTGCCGCGCCCAGTCTATGAAATTGCCGCGGAATTGGATCGCGTGAACCTGGCGGAATTGCCCGGGGCAGGGCGAATCGCGGAGCGATTGGGCGGCGTCGCGTCGGGCACCCTGCAGGTGAAAACCGAAGGCGTGGGCCGCGACGAACTCTTGAGGAAACTGGCTGGCCGCGGCGAGTTTCACTTGAATAAAGTGGAGTTTCGCGGGTGGGACGTGAACGCCAGCGTCGCGGACGGAGCGGCACACGCTGGAATCTCGCGTTGGGCCACGGGTCAAGGCTCGCTGCGTCTGCAGGACAGCAGCATCTTGCTGGAGGACTTCCAGCTCGATGGTGGCAAGCAGTTGACGCTGGTCAACGGAACACTCAACTTCGGGCGAAACGCCGACTTGGCGATCGAAACGGCGACCCCGCGGCCGAGCAAAGATCGCAAGTCCAGTGATTCCGGAACGGGACACGTGCTGAAGATTTCAGGGCCGTTCGATGGACCAAAGATTTCGGTGCAAAAGGCGGGCGCCCGGCAGCCTGCGGATTGACTTTCGCACATTCGCATAAAATGACATTTCTTAGCGATAGGAGAAACATCAGGTGCCGGGACGCTACCAACACTCGCGAAGCTCCAGCACATGCGATGAAATTCAAACTACAATTGATTGCCGGATTGCTGCTTCTCGTGGGTGCTCCTCTTTGCGTTGGCGACAGACGCGCCCATCTCCTGCCCAAATTGCAGCCCGGCCAAACCATCACCTACTTGATCCGCTTTCAAAGCGACAAAACTGTCAAGACCGAAAGTAAGGTTGTGGCGCCCATGGCGCCGAATGCGGCGCAGCTCGATGCTCACGGTTTGCTGCGGATTGAGATTCTGGATGTGCAAGAGACGGGCAGCAAGGCAGCCATTCACGCGCGGGGTCAGTTTCTGACGCTGGATTCCGGTGTATGGTTGAAGGGGCCGCATGAGAAGAGGCCCGATTGGGATAAACAAAGTGTACACCCGCATGACAGGAGCATTGAGTTCACGATTTCTCCGGACGGCTCAGTGAATCATGTAAAAGGTTTGGACTCTCTTTTTTCCGAGCAGCAACAGGCCTGGCAGCAGTGGGTGGCGCGTTTTGCGCTGGCGTGGACACTTCCTGCTAGCGGAATGAAGTTCGGCGAAAAATGGCACTCGCAACAGGCGGAACAGGAGGGAGCGCCAATCGCGGGATTGCATTGGGCGCGCGAGTCCAGGTACGTTAAAGATGAGCCATGTCAGGCGAGCCAGCTCTCGATCATGGGGGATGTCTCGGCCTCCAGCGGTCCTCCCGAAACTTGTGCGGTGCTGCTCACGACGGCAATGCTGAAGCAGAAGTCGTCATCGAAAGATACGACCCCTGAAGATTTTAGACTTCACGAGTTACGGACCATGGGGTCGGCGAAAGGCGCCAGCGAGATCATCACCTATATCTCCTTGAAGAGCGGCCTCGTAGTGCGTGCCACGGAAGAGACCAGCCAATTCATGGATGTCGTCGTTGCCAAAGCGGATGGCTCGAACGGCGTGCACTACAACGTGGATGCGAAGAGTCATGCGGAAGTGCTGCTGGTCACAGAAACGCCACTGAATCGTCCCTGATTCGAAGCTGGCGCTACGTTTCCCATCGAATGCCAGAGCTAACGCGCCGGAGTATAATGAAGGTTTCGGCGATGGCCAGCGAAGAGTCAGGAGACCCTTCCCATGAAATTCAAGCTGCACAGCAACTATCAGCCGCGCGGTGACCAACCCGCCGCGATTGACCAGCTCTTTGGCGGGCTGGAAGCCGGCGAGAAGCAGCAGGTGCTTCTTGGCGTGACCGGGTCAGGCAAGACCTTCACAATGGCGAAGCTCATTGAGCAGGCCAATCGTCCGGCGCTGGTGCTGGCGCACAACAAAACTCTGGCGGCCCAGTTGTATCACGAGTTCAAGGGCTTCTTTCCGGAGAACGCGGTCGAATATTTCGTCAGCTACTACGATTTTTATCAGCCCGAGGCATATGTTCCCTCCGCGGACATTTACATTGACAAGGAAGCCACCATCAACGACGAGCTGGACAAGCTGCGCATGAGCGCCACGCGTTCCCTGTTCGAACGCCGCGACGTCGTGATCGTGGCTTCCGTGTCTTGCATTTACGGGCTCGGCTCCCCGGAAGCCTATTACGGCATGCTCGTCATGCTGGAAAAGGGGCACCAGACCTCGCGCGAAGCCTTATTGCGTAGGTTCGTCGATATTCAGTACGAACGCAGCGAGGACTTGCGGCGCGGCACGTTTCGCGTGCGCGGCGATATGATCGAAATTTATCCCACCTATGAGGATCAGGCTTACCGCATCGAAATGTGGGGCGACCAGATCGATACGCTGCGGCAGATCGATCCGCTGACCGGAGAAGTGCGCGCGGGGCAGGAGGATTTGTCGCGGGTGCCGATTTATCCGAAGACTCATTACGTGATGCCCCAGGAGCAGCGCGACCGCGCCATCGTGAGCATTCAGGAAGAGCTGTGGTGGTGGAAGAAAGAAATGGAGAAGCAGGGAAAATTTGTGGAGGCCCAGCGCGTGGTGCAGCGCACCATGTTTGACATCGAGATGATGCGCACCATCGGCTACTGCCACGGCATAGAGAATTATTCGCGGCATTTGAGCGGGCGTTTGCCGGGAGAAGCGCCGCCAACGCTGCTGGATTACGTGCCGCAGGACTACCTGCTCTTCATTGATGAATCGCACCAGACGGTAGGGCAGGTGCGCGGAATGTTCAATGGTGACCGCGCGCGCAAGCAGACGCTGGTGGACTACGGCTTTCGAATGCCTTCCGCGCTGGACAACCGGCCGCTGACGTTCGAAGAATTCGAGCACCGCATCAATCAGGTGGTGTACGTGTCCGCAACACCCGGGCCGTATGAGCTGACGAAGGCCGGCGGCGTGGTCGTGGAGCAGGTGATTCGGCCAACCGGGCTGGTGGACCCGCAGGTGGAGATTCGTCCGGTGAAGGGCCAGGTGGACGACCTTCTGGAAGAGATTCGCGTGCGTTCGGAGAAAAACGAGCGCGTGCTGGTGACCACGCTGACGAAGCGTATGGCCGAGGACTTGTCCGAATACTTTACCGAGATTGGCGTGAAGTGCCGCTATCTGCATTCGGAAGTGGAAACGCTGGACCGCATCAAAATCTTGCGCGATTTGCGGCGCGGAGAATTTGACGTGCTCATCGGAATCAATTTGCTGCGCGAAGGTCTGGATTTGCCGGAAGTGTCGCTCGTGGCGGTTTTGGATGCAGACAAAGAAGGATTCTTGCGAAGCACGACCTCTCTCATTCAGACCATTGGACGCTGCGCCAGGCACATCGAGGGAAGAGCGATTCTGTACGCGGATCGCCGGACCGACTCGATGAATCAAGCCATCGACGAAACGAACCGGCGGCGCGCGAAGCAAGTGGCTTACAACAAAGAGAACAACATCACCCCGATGTCCATCATCAAGTCCGTGGACATGGAGCTGGCAA
>Ga0209648_10003345_pt1 | contig 13444 bp, 10 predicted proteins | sample GraSoi2013_115cm_FD_185830 | JGI IMG/M metagenome (GOLD analysis project Ga0209648, IMG submission 185830) | Grasslands soil microbial communities from the Angelo Coastal Reserve, California, USA - Sample 9_17_2013_115cm (SPAdes) (version 2) | ecosystem: Environmental > Terrestrial > Soil >...
CCACGAACGGATTGTTGCTGGGGCTGGTGATCACGCTGGCCGCTGTGCTGGCATACGCTTCCTACATCACCGTTCAGCTCACCGGTCTGCGAAAACTCCAGAGCGAGATGGTGGATCGAAACCGGAAAGACTCGCTGCAACTTTTGCGCGTCCAGAACGATCTCAATTCCATCGCGCTAGCCATGCGAGACATGTTGGACACCACGGAACCTTATCCGCTGACGGCATGGACGGCACAGTTCGAACGCATCCACCAGGACCTGGACACCGGCTTGAAACTGGAAGAGAGCCTGGCCGGAGGAAACCGCACTCCGGAGCAGCGGCTGTATCTTTCGCAATCGGTGGCTCAATTTTGGGACGCCGTGAACCGGATGTTCGGGCTGGCGCAGAACGGCAAGGATGCGGAGGCGCGAGAACAGATTCGCTTGTCGCTTCAGGCGCGCCAGCAAGCGCTCAGTACCGCCGTTTCACGCCTGCTGGTAGGGAATCACGAAGGCGAGGAGCAAGCCGCCGCGCGCATCGCGCAGATTTACGACGGTGTGCAGCGGCAGCTCTATATCTTCCTGGCCGCAACGCTCATCGCCATTGCGCTGACAAGCTTGTACCTGATTCGCAGTAACCGCCAGATTTTTGCGCGCCTGGCGGAGCTTTCCGAGCAGCGCAGCGATTTGGCTCAGAAACTGATCTCCACACAGGAGTCGGCACTGCGGCATATTTCCCGCGAACTTCACGATGAATTCGGACAAGTGTTGACAGCGATCGGATCGATGCTGGGCCGCGCCGGCAAGCACGTCCCGGAAGGCTCGCCCCTGCGCGACGATCTGAAAGAAGTGCAGGAAATCGCACAATCGACGCTAAACAATATCAGGACCCTCTCCCAGGCGCTTCATCCGGTGCTGCTTGAAGAAGCCGGTTTGGAAAGCACTCTCGACTGGTATATTCCCACGGTGGGCCGGCAAACGGGTCTTGCGTTGCATTACGAAAAAACGGGGCAGCCGTTTCCCGTGGAGACCAGCGCTGGCGTTCATATTTATCGCGTTCTGCAGGAGGCGCTCAACAACGTGAGCCGTCACTCCGGGGCCGGCGATGCCTGGATCTGGCTAAGATTCTCGCCGGACTCGCTGGAGCTCGAAGTGGAAGATCACGGCAAGGGTTTCGTGCCAGAAAAGATGCAGCGTGGGATCGGATTGGTCGCCATGCGGGAACGCGCCGAATTGATTGGCGGAACGCTGGCAATCTTACCGAGGCCGCAAGGCGGAACCAAGGTCCGTCTCCAGATTCCTCGGATAAAAGTAGATGCCAATGGCGCATAAGATTACGGTTCTGCTGGCCGACGATCACGCTCTAGTCCGCCGCGGATTCCGCCGCATGCTGGAAGATGACCCGGAAATCTCCGTCGTTGGCGAAGCCAGCGACGGTAAAGAAGCCGTCCGCCTGGCCTGCGAACTGCGGCCCAGAGTTACCGTGATGGACTGCGCGATGCCGGAGCTGAGCGGCATCGAAGCGACGCGAAAAATTCTGCAAAAATTCCCGGAAGCGGGAATCCTGATGTTGAGCATGCATTCCGAGGAAACCCTGGTGAGCCAGGCGCTCGAAGCGGGCGCGCGCGGCTACGTGCTGAAAAACGCCATGGACCTCGACCTGGTCAGCGCCGTAAAGAGCATCGCGGCGGGCATGACCGTGCTCGATCCGCAAGTGTCCCGCCCGGACAACCTCAAAGGGGAGCGCGGCGGAGGATTGACGCCGCGCGAGCTGGAAATCCTGAAACACATCGTGGCCGGCAAGTCGAACAAGGAAATCGCGGCGAACTTGAATCTCAGTGCGAACACCGTCGCCGTGCACCGCGCCAATATCATGGACACGCTGGGGATTCACAAAACGGCAGAGCTGGTGGTCTACGCGATTCGAAACGGCCTGGTGAATCTGCCGTGAACCGGCGAGACTTCCTTTTCAAAACTATCGGCGCAGGACTAACCACGGCGGCGGCGCCTTGGGCATTCGCGAATCCCTCCTCTTCCCTGGGATTTCGCCTGACCGATGTTACGAACGCGGCGGGCATCCAGTTCCGGCACAACAGCGGCGCATATGGCGGCAAATTGCTTCCAGAAACGTTGGGCGCGGGCTGCGCATTCCTCGATTACGACGGCGACGGCTGGCAAGACATCCTTCTCGTGAATGGCATGGACTGGCCCGGACACAAGCGCCAGCGATCCACGCTGCGCCTTTACCGCAACAACCGCAACGGCGCCTTTACAGACGTGACGCGAAGCGCAGGCCTCGACCTCGAGATGTACGGAATGGGAGTGGCCGTCGGCGATTACAACAATGATGGTTTCCCTGACATTTTCATCACCTGCGTCGGTCAGAGCCGGCTTTTTCGCAACACCGGCAAAGGAACCTTCGTTGACGCAACACGTGCGAGCGGCCTCTTCGGCCGCCAGGGCTTCAGCACTTCCGCGCTGTGGTTTGATTATGACCGTGACGGCTTGCTGGATCTTTTGGTGTGTAATTATGTGCGCTGGTCTCCAGAGCACGATGTCTTCTGCAGCCTCGATGGTTCGCACAAATCGTATTGCACGCCGGAAGCGTATCGCGGCGATACTTGCTGGCTCTTTCACAACCGCGGCAACGGAACATTCGAAGACGTAACTGCCACCAGCGGCGTTTTTGACAGCAGCTCAAAATCCCTCGGCGTAGCGATGTTCGACTACGACCAGGACGGCTGGCCGGACCTGCTGGTAGCCAACGACACGCAGCCCAACAAGCTTTATCGCAATTTGAGGAACGGCAAATTAAAGGATGTCGCTGTGGAGGCCGGCCTGGCGTTCAGCACGGAAGGAAAAGCGCGCGCCGGCATGGGCGTCGATACTGGAGATTTCGATGGTTCCGGCAAGCCCGGTGTGGCCATCACCAACTTCGACAACGAAATGATCGGTCTGTATCGCGCCACGGCTCCGGGAGTTTTCGACGACGTGTCCATTCCGTCCGGCATCGGCGCGGCCTCCAGGAATACCCTCGGCTTTGGCTGCATGTTCCTCGATGTAAATCTTGACGGCTCTTTGGACCTGGCAGTCGCCAACGGCCACATCGATGAAACCGTCCGTAATATCCGCGGCAACACCGGATACGCCCAACCGCCGCAACTCTTCCTGAACCGGGGCGGCGGAAAGTTTAGTGATGTGGCGGATGGCGCCGGAGGAGGCTTTGAGACTCCGAAAGTTGGACGAGGACTGGCCTACGGCGATTTCGACCGCGACGGCGATCTGGACATCCTGATGACCACCAACAATGGGCCAGCGTACTTATACCGGAACGATCAAACGGCGAATTTTCGGAGCATTCGATTTCTTTTAAAGGGCACGAAGTCGAATCGCGATGCCATCGGCTCGTCGGTCCGCATTTTCCACGAGGGACAAACGCAATCGAGAATTGTCCGAGGCGGCTCCAGCTACCTTTCTCAATCGGAATTGCCGGTAACGTTTGGTCTCGGCTTGCGCGAAAAAATCGATCGCGTGGTGATCGACTGGCCCAGCGGGCGCACGGAGGAATACAAAGACCTGCGCGCCGGAAAAACGTACAACTGCATAGAAACAAAGGGGATAGATGTCCAGCCTGGCTTCTAATACTTTTACACTATTGCCAGCCTCTTCGCTAATACATATAAATGTGCCCACTTGCAATATCGCCTCCGGCTCCGCCAGATCCTGGCTCGCTTCGGGGCACCCCAAACTGAATCGCGGCCGGATGTTATCCAAACATCCGGCCGCAGTTTTGATAACCGCAAACCGCGCACACAGGTGGAGATGATGCGAATTGATCTTGTAAAGCGGTGGTTATCGCGAATTCTGATTGCACTCTCGGTCACAGCCGTTTACCTGTACGGCTATCCCTCGGCCACGATTTCTTACTTTGCTGCGGATTTGTTCCATATCGCGATCGGAATCGTCCTAACGATTCTCCTCATTTTTTACCTTGTACGCTTGCTCCCGCGCGAATCACTCCTCGCCCGTCTGGGATGGATCTCTCTAGCAGCGGGGGCGCTTCTCGGAATCGTCTTGATCAAAATCGGTACGCCCCTTCGGCTGAAGCCGTGGCTCTATGCGCATATCGCGTTGTGCGTTCTCGGCACGCTTTTTCTGGCAGCCTCCTGGCTCGTTTCAAAAGGGTGGCTGGGCGACGGCGTCATCCGTCGCGGCTTGGGATTTGCCGCGCTGACGCTGCTGACGGCGGCCATCGCGGCAGGCACTTGGTGGACGCGCGAAGTCGCCTGGAAAAACGCGAACCGCATCTCCAACCCGCTGATGCCCCCGGAAACAATGGACAACGAAGGTGACGGCCCTCAAGGGAAGTTTTTCCCCAGCTCCGCGCAAACCAAGCATGGCGGCAACATTCCTTCCCAATACTTCATGAAATCCGACGCCTGCCAACGCTGCCATGCGGATATCTATAAACAGTGGAACAGCTCGATGCATCACTTCTCCTCCTTCAACAATCAGTGGTACCGCAAGAGCGTCGAGTACATGCAGGACGTCGCCGGCGTGCGTTCCTCGAAGTGGTGTGCCGGCTGCCACGATCCCGCGCTGCTCTACAGCGGCTTGTTCGATACGCCGATCAAGCAAATCGTTGACCGCCCGGAAGCCCGCGCCGGCCTCGGCTGCATGATGTGCCACAGCATCGTGCAAGTGAAGAGCACCATGGGCCAGGGCGACTTTTTCCTGGAATACCCCAAGCTCCACGAGTTGGCCGCCAGCGAGAATCCTTTGGTGCGCAGGTTGCACGACTTCGTGGTTCGCCTGAACCCCGAGCCGCACCGCCGCACCTTCCTGAAGCCGTTCATGCGCGCGGACACCGCTGAGTTTTGCTCTTCATGCCACAAGGTCCATCTGGACGTCCCTGTGAATCACTACCGGTGGATTCGCGGCTTCAACGAATATGACAACTGGCAGGCCAGCGGCGTTTCCGGACAGGGCGCGCGCGCCTTTTACTATCCGAAATCCCCCATGAATTGCGCCGATTGCCACATGCCCCAAGTGCCCTCGAGCGATGACGGCAATGTTAACGGGCTCGTGCATTCGCATCGCTTCCCCGGCGCGAACACTGCCGTACCCACCGCGAATCAGGACCAGGCGCAATACGAGTTCGCCAAAAAGTTCCTTCAGGACAAACAATTGAGCGTCGATATCTTCGCCGTTTCTCCAGCAGAAAAAGAAACGAACGCGCCAGTGCGGAGCGAAATTGGAAAGCCCGAACTCTCGACGACTTTCGCAGTTGGAGAAGAATCTGACATTTCTCTTCCGAAAGGCCCAGCCGGCGAGGTCCGCCCCATAACCGCGCCCATCGATCGCACCGACGCGGCAGTGCGCCGGGGCGACGACGCCCGCGTGGACGTCGTTGTACGTACCCGCAAAGTTGGGCACTTCTTCCCCGGCGGCACGGTTGACGCTTTCGATGTTTGGCTGGAGCTGCAAGCCACCGATGAAAAAGGCCAAACGATTTTCTGGAGCGGGAAAGTGGAGGACGATGGCAAAGGTCCCGTCGAGCCTGGAGCGCACTTCTATCGTTCGTTGCAGATCGATGGCCACGGCAATCCCATCAACAAACGAAACGCCTGGGCGACTCGCTCCGTTGTTTATGTTCATCTGATCCCTCCGGGCGCGGCGGACACAGCGCACTATCGTCTCCACATACCAGAAAATACGGGCGACAGAATTACGCTGCATGCCAAGCTGAACTACCGCAAGTTCAGCTGGTTCAACACGCATTTTTCGTTCGCGGGCGTCGAAGCGGACAAAACCGGGCCGGCCGGCCTTGGCACAGCAACCACGCCTGATTACGACGATCGCAAGTGGGCATTCAACGGAGACACTTCGCAGGTGTCTGGCAACCTCAAAACGATTCCCGATCTTCCCATCACCGTCATTGCCGAGGACACCAAGACGCTCCGCGTTCTCCCGCGAACTGCTGCCGCTCCCCTACCCAAAACTGCCAGCACGAAGGAAGATTGGACGCGGTGGAACGATTACGGGATCGGCCTCTTCCTGCAGGGCGATTTGAAAGCCGCCGCCGCGGCCTTTGAGAAAATCACGCAGGCTGATCCGCAGAATCCCGACGGCTGGACCAACATCGGCCGCGTTCTGGTGCAGGAGGGCGATACCGCTGGCGCGCGAAAAGTGCTCGAGAAATCCCTGGCGATCAATCCGCGGCTGGCGCGCACGAATTTCTTTTACGCTCGCGCCCTCAAGGAAGATGGCGAATACGACGACGCGATGACTCACTTGCGGACCGTGCTGGAGCAATTTCCGCGCGACCGTGTGGTGCGCAACGAGCTTGGCCGCGTTCTGTTTTTGGAGAAGCGCTACGCCGATGCGGTTAAGGAATTCGAACAGACACTTTCCGTCGATCCCGAGGATCTGCAGGCGCACTACAACCTGATGCTCTGTTACAACGGTCTCGGCGACGACGCCAAAGCCAACGAACACAAGGCGCGATATCTGCGGTTCAAGGCCGATGAATCGGCCCAGGCCATCACCGGGCCCTACCGCCAGACTCATCCCGAGGACAACAACGAGCGACAGGCGATTCACGAGCACGTCAGCGTGGCGCTTGCACCTGCGCAAACCAAAAAGCCGATTGCTGCGCGCGCGTCGGCGCAAAATGTAAACCGGGAGCGCGCCCGCCCCGGCGGTTCGAAATAATTCTCCCGATGAAAGCCGGTTCAAGGAGCTGCGAAAAATGACCTGGATCAAGACCGTTCGAATGGATGAAGACGATCGCGTCAAGAGTGCAATGGAAGCGCAGCGCAAGCTCTATCCCATCGAATACGCTACGCCCGTCCATCCTGTGAATGACGGCGAAACGTCCGGCATCGTGGCGAGTCATACGCTTCTCCCCGACGTGCTCTTCCATGCTTTCAGCACGTTTGGCGCGCTCATGTCGCCGGATTTGCCTCTCAAGCGCCATCAGCACGAAATGATCGCCACCATGGTTTCGGTCACGAATCGCTGCCACTATTGAATCGAGTCTCACGCAGAGTTTCTGCGTCGGGTCACGCTGGATGAAACGATGGTCAATGCGCTGCGGAATGACTATCGGACGGCGCCCATCGGCGAGCAGGATCGCACCATGCTGGACTACGTCGTGAAGCTGACGAAAGACGCCACGCGATGCGGCCCGGAAGACCACGCCAATCTGCGCGCCGCTGGCTTCGATGATCGCGGCATTTTGCAGATCACGCTGATCGCGTCCTGGTTTAACTACATCAATCGCGCCGCCGATGCACTCGGCGTAGGCCGCACCTGAGCCCTGGAGGAATGGTGAAGCGTTCGCTCGCAACAATTCTAGTTCTAGCGCTGGCAGTAGTGCTCGTGGGACAAACACGAAGCGGAGCAACGCCCGAAGCTTCAACGATTCAGTTCCGCGATGTCACCCAGTCAGCCGGGATCCACTTCGCCCACAACAATGGCGCGTTCGGCAAGAAATTCCTGCCTGAAACCATGGGGCCGGGGGTGGCCTTCATTGACTATGACAACGACGGCTGGCCGGACGTTTTTCTTGTGAACGGCATGGACTGGCCCGGCCACCTTCAGAAGCACTCCACGCCCAAGCTCTATCACAACAATCATGACGGCACCTTCACCGACGTGACGCACAAAGCTGGGCTCGACGTCGAAATGTTTGGGATGGGCGTCGCTGTGGGTGACTACGACAATGACGGCTACGACGATCTTTTTGTCACTGCCTACGGCCAGAGCCATCTTTTTCACAACAACGGCAACGGTACTTTCACAGATGTCACGCAAAAAGCGGGCTTGCTCGGCCCAAAGGAATTCAGCACCAGCGCCGCCTGGGTTGACTACGACAAGGATGGGCATCTCGATCTCGTCGTCGCCAATTATGTCCAGTGGACGCCGGAGACCGACCTGTATTGCACTCTGGACGGCAAAAGCAAATCGTACTGCACGCCGGAATCCTACAAAGGAACTTCCGTTCGTCTCTGGCACAATCGCGGCAACGGCACATTTGAAGACGTCACGCAAAAAGCCGGTCTCGGCGACCCCACGTCGAAGACTCTCGGTATCGCCTTGCTCGATTACGACAATGACGGCTGGCCCGATCTTCTCTTTTCGAATGATACTCAGCCGAACAAGCTTTATCGCAACAACGGCAACGGCACGTTCACCGAGAAAGCCGTCGTCGCAGGAATCGCTTTCAGCGAAGACGGTGTTGCCCGCGCAGGCATGGGTGTGGACGCCGCCGACTACGATCACTCCGGCTTCCCCAGCCTCTTGATCACCAATTTCGCGAACCAGATGCTCTCGCTCTATCACAATGAAGGAAAGGGACTCTTCGTCGACGAAGCTCCGCGCTCGGAGATCGGCCGCGCTTCCCTGCTCACTCTCGGCTTCGGCTGCTTTTTCTTCGATTATGATCTCGACGGCTGGCCGGACGTCCTGGTCGCGAACGGCCATATCGATGCCGATATCCAGCGCGTGCAGGCAAACGTGAAGTACGCCATGCCACCGCACCTGTTCCGCAATCTGGGCAAGGGAAAATTCGAAGAAGTCACCAAGTCACTCGGACAAGCCTTCACCTCTCCACGTGTGGGGCGCGGCGCCGCTTACGCCGATATCAACAATGATGGCCGGCTGGACCTGTTGTTCTCCACCAACGGCGGCCCAGTTTATTTATTCCGGAACGAAGCGCAGGGCGCCGCCGCATCGAACCGTAGCCTGCGCATCAAACTGACCGGCACAAAATCCAACCGCGACGGTATCGGCGCGACGGTACGATTGAGCGCAGGCGGCGAAACGCAAACACAAATGCTCCGCAGCGGCTCCAGCTATCTCTCCGCCAGCGAACTCATTCTGACGTTTGGCTTAGCGCACAATGACAAAGCCGGCACCGTCGAAATTCGCTGGCCCAGTGGTCAGATCGATCGCCTTTCGAATGTGAACGCCGGCCAAACCATCGCCCTTACCGAGGGCAAAGGTATGACTTCAACGCGGAAGTTCGCCGAGCCCTGATCTGACGGCTTAAGCGATTGAAGCGCCGGCGGCGCGCAGACAACGATCCAGCGCAAAAATCATTCAAGTGAAGCGGGCATCAGCCCACCGGGACAAGCGGCATTCAGAGCGTTGACCGCTTCGACGCTCAGTGCTATGGCCAAAAAGCATTCTTATGGTTTTCGCAATATGAGGAGCGAGTCGCGGCTTCTCTCAAATTCGGCGATGCGGACGGTATTTGCGCGAATGAGCTGAGCGGCTATCTTTGTGGGATAGTCACAATTCTCCAGGAGTATGATTTTAGGCGGCGCCCCGAGAGTATTCGCAAGAGTGATGAAGTCCGTATCCGCGGTGAGAATAGCAAACCCGTTTTGCAGGGCGTAATCCCAAATTTTGCGATCAGGCGTACTGCTACTGAGGCCAACTTGCGTCACATGAACTGAGCCTGGAAAAAGAGAGTGAACCGCTTCCAACAATTGGCGCGAGAGGTTTTCGTCCAGCAGAAGCTTCATTCCGGGTGAGGAACGACGAGATTGTCTTTCAGCGTGGAGGCCCACTGCAAGGCGGCGAGAATGTCTTCCTCAGTGAGTTCGGGGTAGTCACGGAGGATCTGCGCGTGAGAAGCGCCGGTCCCGAGCCACTTCAAAATATCCCACACCGTGATGCGCAAGTCGCGGATGCACGGCTGGCCGGAACGTGTTCCAGGCGTGATGGTAATCCGCGAAAGCAAGCTGTCCACGGCGGAGTCTCCTCGGGGCATTATGGCACGAACCCCAAGGACCGTGCAGGCTGATTGATCCAGTAGACGAATGCGTTCCTAGACGGGCGCCAAAACAAGCAAGAGCAGATGCTCGCCCGCGCTCGGAATGACGGGGTGGGACTGAGGTCGGAGCCGAAGCTCCGGCATCAAAGATCACGCAATGAATCTCCGATTCAGGAGACTAGAACAGATTCCAGAGGAACTGGTTGTACACCTCGTGGTGGTACTGCACTTCGGGTGTCTTCACAAATGTGCCCAGAGCTCGCGGGCACCGGTCGGCGGCCGCGCGTTTCAAGTCACCGTAACGGCCCTTCACGTCGGTTCCAAGAAGCTTGGTGGTCCACTCGGCCTTTTCAAAGTTCTCCAGCGCCGTGTAGATGTTGTCCGGCAAATAGCGCTCCGCCTGCCGAAGGTTCTTGATCTTGGCGGTGTCGCCATCAAGACCAGTCTTGAAAATGGAGTACATGACCAGGTACGGATTGGCATCCGGAGCGACCGAGCGAACTTCCACGCGCATGCTCTTTTCGTTGCCGATGGGGATTCGAATCATCGAGCCGCGATCCACCGGCGAAGCCTTGATCTGATTCGGCGCTTCGAAGTGCGGGTCCAGCCGGCGGTAGGAATTGACGCTGGCGTTCAGCAACAGGCAGATGTCGTTGGCGTGCGTCAGAACGCGGTCGACGAACGCCCATCCGAACTTGCTGAGCTTCTCTTCGCCCTTCGGATCCCAGCACAGGTTTTTCCCGCCCTCGCTGATCGAAACGTTGGTGTGCATGCCGTTTCCGTTCACGCCCACAACCGGCTTTGGCAAAAAACACGCCGTCAAACCCATCTTGGTCGCCACCTGGCGGCAAATCAGCTTGTACAGTTGAATCTGGTCCGCCGCTTGAACCACTTCGCCGTAGCCATAGTTGATTTCGAATTGCGACGGCGCGACCTCCGGGTGATCCTTCTCATTCTGGAAGCCCATGGCCCGTTGTACTTCCGCCGTCGTATCGATGAACGTGCGCAGCGGATCACCGGGCAGCGAATGATAGTAACCGCCCGTGTTTACGTACTCAAATCCGCCGTTGTTGTGATAGCGCCGCTCCGCATCCGAGCCCTTGAAGAGGAAGCCCTCGATCTCGTTCGCGGCGTTCAGCGTGTAACCTTCCTTTTTATGGAGCTCCTCGGCATACCCTTTCAGCACGCCCCGAATGTCCGCGCTGTACGGCGAGCCATCTTTGTCGATCACCTGGCCGAACACCAGCACTTTGCCCGAACCAAAAACATCCGCGGGCGCCCAATAAAATGAGCCCCAGTCCATGGCCAGTCGCAGGTCGCTTTCCCGCTGCGCAGTGAAGCCGCGGATCGAGGAGCCATCGAAGGTCAAGTTGTCCCAGCTCTTGATCAGGAACTTTTTGTCGTAATCGAGCATGTGCAGGCGGCCTTCGAGGTCGCTGAACAGCACGGTCACGGCCTTGATGCGCTTCTCGTCCGTCAAATACTTGATGCGTTCTTCCTGAATTTTGTGCGCAGCAACGCGATTCTTGCGCTGCTCCTTCGCTTTCAGATTCAGCTCCTCGATCTCATCATAGGAAAGGGCTAGAAAATTACGCAGTTCGTTCGTCATGAATCTCCTCAAAATGAATTAAGGTGCGGCCTAGAAATGAAATCGAGGCGACCGGGAGCAATCCATTCAGGGATTAGGGTACCCCGGCGTTCGAATGAGCGTCAAATCGAACAACCGTTTGATCAAATCGAAAAAACAAATCGAGAACCGGCTAAATTGTCCCGCGAAAGGTCTGCGACAGTTGTCTAGAAGCTGTTGCATAACTCCATTCCAGGCCAATAGATTCAATGACTTAGGTGGGTTATGCAAGTACGTTTTAGATATCGTAGTACAGATGGAACTCGTGCGGATGCGGGCGCATTCGCACGGGATCGATTTCGTTCTTTTGCTTGTAAGCGATCCAGGTATCAATGAAATCTTTTTCGAAAACTCCGCCTTCGAGGAGGAACTTGTGATCCGCTTCGAGAGCCGCGAGCGAAGCATCCAGCGAACCCGGCAGCGTTGGGACCCTGGCGGCTTCCTCTCCGTGGAGCTCGTAGATGTCTTTATCGAGCGGCTCTCCCGGATGGATTTTTTTCTTCACTCCATCGAGGCCTGCCATCAGCATGGCCGCAAACGCCAGATAGGGATTGCACGATGGATCGGGTGGCCGGAACTCGAGACGTTTCGCTTTCGGGCTTGGTGAATACACCGGAATCCGTACCGCGGCGGAGCGATTGCGTTGCGAGTACGCCAAATTCACGGGCGCTTCGTAGCCGGGCACCAGGCGCTTGTACGAATTCGTCGTCGGCGCGACAAATGCAGCGAGCGCCGGCGCGTGCTTCAGCAAGCCGCCCGCGTAGTGCAACGCGATTTCGGAAAGGCCCGCGTACTTATCCCCGGCAAAAAGCGGCTTCTTCTTGGCCCACAGCGACTGATGGACGTGCATGCCGGAGCCGTTGTCCCCAAAGAGCGGCTTGGGCATGAACGTCACGGACTTGCCGGCCCGGTACGCCGTATTCCGCACGATGTACTTGTACATCATCATGCCATCCGCGCTTTTCAGCAGCGTGTTAAAGCGCATATCAATTTCGGCCTGGCCCGGGCCGCCTACTTCGTGGTGGTGGCACTCAATCTCGATCCCGGCGGCGATCATCAACTGCACCATCTCGGTGCGCAGATCCTGATAATGATCCGTCGGCGGAACCGGGAAGTAGCCCTCCTTCACACGCGGACGAAAGCCGAGATTATTTTCGGCGCGGCCGGAATTCCAGCGCCCTTCTTCCGCGTCGACATAGTAAAACGCGTGCTGCGGTGCGCTATCGAAGTGCACGTTATCGAAGATAAAGAATTCCGCTTCAGCGCCGAAGTAGGCCGTATCCGCGATACCGGATTTCTCCAGGTAAGCCTCGGCGCGCTTCGCCACCCCGCGCGGATCGCGCCCATACGGCTTCCGGCTGAGCGGATCGACGGCATCCCCGATCATTACCAGTGTCGGGGCGTCGCGGAACGGGTCCAGGAACGCCGTCGACGGATCGGGGACCAGCAGCATGTCCGATTCGTGGATGGAAGCCCATCCGCGAATGGAGCTGGCGTCGAAACCGAAACCATCCTTGAAGCTGTCTTGCTCTAGTTCGGAGATGGGAAAGCTGACATGCTGCCAGATGCCGGGGAGGTCGACGAAGCGAAGATCGAGAATCTGTACTTTGTTCTTGGTCGCAAACTCCAGAACGCCCGTTGAGTTCATCCGCCCTCCTAGAAAGAGAAGGAACTTGGCCCCGGATTATCGCGCAAAACTACAGGAAACACGTCTGAGGGTCAAGGGTCATGCTCGCCACACACTGGCCCGCTCGTGCATGAAGATTTGTGGAATTGCTGAGATATTGGCGTGCCGCGAATTCTTGTAAGATGTGATTTCTGGTAGCGATACCGGGATTCGAACCCGGATTTTAGCCTTGAGAGGGCTACGTCCTAACCCTTAGACGATATCGCCATTGCCATTCAGGTAGAAAATGATTTTCGCATGGCTGCATATCGCGTGCAAGTAACTGGTCGAAGACGGGCTTGGTGCTGGTCTGCAAGAGAAAGTCTGCCCCTCGTCGCGATACAATAAGCTTGAGGAGCACTCATGCCCGACTACACCGCAGAACA
>Ga0209648_10003350_pt1 | contig 13433 bp, 9 predicted proteins | sample GraSoi2013_115cm_FD_185830 | JGI IMG/M metagenome (GOLD analysis project Ga0209648, IMG submission 185830) | Grasslands soil microbial communities from the Angelo Coastal Reserve, California, USA - Sample 9_17_2013_115cm (SPAdes) (version 2) | ecosystem: Environmental > Terrestrial > Soil >...
GCGGAAAGACGTTCGGTCGCGGAACGAGGGTTCGGGTCGGGGTGAAATCGGGCTCGCCCTGGAAGTGGACAACGGCAGGTCCGAACTTATTCTGGTCCGCGGTCGGTGAATCGAGCGTCACGGTCTGCACGCACTCCGGGCAACTGATCCCGATGTTCGCGAGCTTAGGCGCGTAATTGAGACCGCTGTTGTGGGCGAGTCCCACGTCCGAGGCCTCGGTCAGGATGAACCACACGTCGTGGCCGTTGGCTGTTCCCTTGTACAAAGGCAGGCGAACGGTCTCTTGCGTCAGATCAACCTGAAGCGCGCTTTCCAGGACCAGTTGACTCCGAGGAAGGAGTCCGGTCAGCTGGCCCAAACCGCTGGCCGCGCCTGGCGGCTTATCGTCCGCCTTGGCGGGCGCTGCCCAATGGCTGGCGATTGCCAACGCCAGCACAGAAAGTCCGAGCAAGATGGCTACCAACGCTCTGCGACCGCTTCTGAGACCCAACACTTGAACTTTCATGCGAGTCCCCTCCGCAATGCGAACCAAACAGAATCGACGTTTTGCATGAGCACACTCCTGAACTTTGTGACGCCGTCAGAGGACGATGTCGGATGGAGCTGTAGTCCCACGCCGGGCCCGGCCGTTACAGTCCGGTCGGAGCGTCTCTCCAGCGCCGGAACGCGCGCAGCAACGAATCCCGGGTTGCCGGCTCGATGGACTCGGCGGTCAGGCTTCCGCTGAGTCGAATCAGCGCCCGCATCTGCGCTAGATACTCACGGCAGCCCGCACACGTAGCGAGGTGCGCTTCAAAGCGCACGCGGTCCGATTCAGGAAGCGTGCCCTCCAGATATTCCGTGATGACCTCGACCAGCTCCTGACAAGCCATCACCTGGAAAGTGTCATCGTCCTTGTGCATTAGCCAGTCAGTATCGGAGTTCGGCGCCACGTTACGCGTCCTCCGCGAAATAGATCTCGAGAATTGAACGCAGCCGGCTCCGTCCGCGGTGGAGCAGAACGCGCTGGTTCGCCTCGCTCAGCTCGAGCGCTGCGCACACTTCGTGGGCAGGCCATCCGTGCACATCTCGAAGAGTCACCACGACACGCTGCGAACGTGGCAGGCTCTCCAGGCCGCGACGCAAAACCTCGATGGTCTCGCGTTGGAGGGCAGCTTGTTCAGCTACCCCCGACCACGGGTGAGGAGGGGTCGACCAGTGACCCGGAAAGCTGGGGTGGTCGGGGGGCAGAAACCGTTCGGGGCTGACCGCCGGCCAATCTCGGTCTTCGGGTTCGAGCTCAGAGAATCGGACCGTCCGCTTTTCGCGGGCGCCTCGAGTCTTGGCGCGATTGGTAAGGATCTTGAACAGCCAGGTCTTCACGGTGGAGCGACCCTCGAATCGACCTATACCCGTCAACACCGCCAGCCAGGTCTCCTGAACCACCTCTTCGGCCACGGCGTCGACTGATACGAACGCCAATGCGAGTCGTTTGAGCGACGGGCTATAGGTGTCGATGAGCCAGGTGAAGGTTGCTTCATCACCACCTCGCAACCGGTCGATCAGCTCAGCCTCTGAGTAGTGCACCGCCGCTATGAGGGACACGGTACTTTCCTACAGTTGCTTTGTGACACCAATGTGACCGTCGAACACGAAAGCCATTGAACTTCTCCGATGCTCTAGTCGGGCCGGCCGGCTCGCGACCTGAAACCGCCTTGTCCAGAAGGCCATTCCCCGAACAGGGTGCTCAGACGCGGAGCGACTACGCAACGGGCGCGAAGCGCCAAGTCCCCGAGTGGAGATTTCTAGAGCCCCAGAACCCAGCAGGAGCTGGCAACGATCGGGGTCCTTTCGAGCGTCAGACTGCCCTCATTGGCTTCCGCGAGCTGTCGACCGACGCCTGATCAACCACGGTAGGGTCGACCTGGCCATCGGTCAGCAAGTCGCGAGTCGCGATGGCATTGGCGGCAATGACCTTCCTAAACCATTCAGCGCTACTCTTCGGCAGCCGCATCTGAGTCGCATAGTCCACATACACGAGTCCGAAGCGTGGCCAGTAACCGGCTGCCCACTCGAAGTTATCCATCAGCGACCACAAGATGTATCCGTGCAGCGGGACCCCGTCCTCCATAGCGCGCGCGGCCGCGCGGAAATGCCGGTCGTAATAATCGATGCGCTCGGGGTCGTGGCAACGCCCGTCCGGTCCGACGTAGTCGTGCAGGGCAATGCCGCTCTCAGTAATCCAGAGAGGTAGGTTCGTCCACTCTTTGTGGACACGTGTTAGAAGCGAATAAAGGGCGTCTGGACGAATCGCAACGTCGCCAGCTGTGATCGGCGGAGCCGGCTGCAGCTTGCGAGCGCCGCGCACGATGTTAGACGCTGAACCGAGGTGATCTGGATCGGCCGCGACCCGGTGCTGCTCGTAGAAATTGACGCCCAGAAAATCCATGGGTTGACTGATGGCGGCAAGGTCTCCATCGAGCACGAAGTCGAAGTCTGTGACGCCAGCCCAGTACTCATATGCGTCGTCGGGGTACGCACCTCGAAACAGAGGCGAAAGGAAGAGGCGATTCTCAAACATGTCTACTCGCGCCGCGGCCGCAATGTCCGCTGCCGCTCTCGAGGCCGGCAGGACGTCCGACAGATTGAGCGAGATGCCTGCCTTGGCGCGGGGAGCTGCGTCCCGGATCCGCTCCAGGCCCCTCGCGTGCGCGAGTAACAAGTGGTGCGCAACGGTCACCGCCTTCGCGTCATCGCGGATGCCGGGCGCATGGCGACCCTCGAGGTGGCCTACGAACGCCGCCACCCAGGGCTCGTTGATCGTGATCCACCGTCCGATTCGATCGCCAAGGCGGCGGACAACGACCGATGTGTAATCGGCGAAGCAATCGATGGTCGAGCGGCTGCTCCAACCGCCCTGGTCCTGTAGCGCCTGGGGCAAATCCCAGTGATACAGCGTTGCGATCGGCATGACGTTGCGAGCCAGCAATCCATCGACCAACCGGTCATAAAAATCGAGTCCGGCCGGATTGATGGATCGGCCGTCCGGCTGCAACCGCGGCCAGGCGATCGAGAAGCGGTACGCCTTCAGCCCGAGCTGGGAGATCAAATCGAGATCGGCTTCAAGCCTGTAGTAGTGGTCGCAGGCGATGTCTGCATTCTCTCCGTGATAAATCGCTCCGGGCACCCGCACGAATGTGTCCCAGATCGATGGCCCGCGACCGTCTGCTCCGGTTGCGCCTTCGATCTGATAGGCCGAGGTCGACGCGCCCCACACGAAACCCTTCGGAAAATCGGTCGTCATGAGGTTCCTCTCTTGATCCATCTCAGTAACCCAGTCGCATGCCTCTGACGAGGTACTTCTGAAGCGCAAAGGAAACGACCAGTGTGGGTAGTGTCACGTAGATGCTGCCCGCCATGAGAGATCCCCAGTAAATCTTGTACCCGGTCTGCATTTGCAGCAGCTGCGATGTCAGCGGCGCCGCCTCCGGAGTCGACGAGAACGAGATGGGAAATAGAAGATCGGTCCAGCCCGCGATGAAACTCAGCAGACTGACCGTGAGCAGACCCGGCGCTGCCAGCGGGACTGCAATGCGCCAGAACACTCCGAACGGCGACAGGCCGTCAAGCAACCCGGCTTCTTCGATCTCACGCGGCAAACCGTCGAAGAACGGCCTCAAGACCCAGACCACGAGCGGCAGGTTCAACACCGCCACGCCGAGGATGATGCTGAGCACGTTGTTCAGCAGCCCCAGCGCGTTCATGATCAGATACAGGGGCACGACCAACGCCGCGGGAGTCACCATGCGGGTGATCAACAAACCGCTCAAAAGCATGCGGCTGCCCGTGAACGGATAGCGCGAAAAGCCATACGCGGCCATGCTCCCGAGCACGACGCTGATGGCGACCACGCCCAGCGAGATCTCGACGCTGTTCAGCGTTGCCAGGCCGAAATGAAATTGCTGAAACAGAGACCCGTAATTCGCCCAGGCGGGGCTGTCGGGAAGAGCGAGCGGGTTGGAGAAGAGCTGAGTCTCTGTTTTGAGCGAACCGACCATCATCCACAGGACCGGAATGACTGTCGCCACAGCGGCGACGATCAATGCTCCAGCGCGGAGCGCTCGGCTTAATCGCTCGGTCGCTCCGAAAGCGATCATGCCGGCGACAGCCTCCTGACGGCGAGCAGCGATGCACCAAGGGCGGCGGAGACGAGCACTGCGACCACGGCAAGCGCCGAAGCCTGGCCGAAGTTAAGGAAGTCGAATGCGGTCCTCCAGATCAGTAATGGAAAGACCTGGGTGTCGTTGCCCGGGCCTCCACCCGTCGTCACGAAGACGACGTCGAAGATCTTGGTGAACGCATCAACTGCCCTGAAGGCAGCGACCACGGCAAGCACCGGTGTGATCGAGGGAAGGGTAAGGTAGCGGAACTCCTGCCAGCCGTTCGCTCCATCAATACGCGCCGCCTCGTATTGATCCGGCTCGATGGAGAGGATCGCCGCAAACACCAGGAATAACACAAACGGCATCGTTTTCCAGGCATCCGCGACGATCACTGAAGCAAGCGGAAATTGGGAGAACCACGCGATGTCGGTGCGCAGGAGCGCGTCTACAGGACCAAATTGAGGATGAAGCAGCATCTTCCACGCGATCGCGCCAGCGATGGCCGGCGTCGCAAAAGGAAGGATGAAGGAGCTGAGCAGGATGCGGGAGAGGACGCGGCCGAATAAATGCCGGCTCTCGACGACGAGCTTGGCCAGGAGAGTGGCAAGCGCGAGCCCGACCGCCATTTCGATCGCCACACTGACGGCGGTGAAGACGATCGTTATCCAGATTGAGTGGCCGACGATGTCAGAACTGGCGAGCCAGCTGTAATTGCTGAGGCCGGCATCCGTCGTGTTCGCCGATCGAAGCGGCGAGTACTGATGAAAACTCAAGAACACCACATTCGCCACCGGGTAGACCATGAATGCGAACGCAAAGATGAGCGCCGGCAGCGTCAGGCTGATGCCGGTCAGCTGGAGTCTGCGGTTCCACGTGAGTAAGGTGGCGACCGGCCCGCGGCTGCGAGAACCGCGGACCTGCCGCCTCGATGACATGGCTGGGTCCACGACCCTTATTCGATCGCCTTCCGGCCCTTGAACTTCTCGTTCTGCAGCCAATCAGCTGCGGCATCCGGCGATAGCTGGCCGCTGAGCGCTTTGGCGATCGCTTCGCTGACGCCGGCCGACAGCTCGCCGACCCACGTGGTCTGGTTGTACTGAAGGTTCGGCAGAACCTTCTCGAACTGGTCGATGCCAACGAGAGCCTTCCGGACGTCGGGGTCCTGCAGCACATCCTTGCGAATCGGAAGGTCGCCAGTCTCGATCGCCTGCTGCTTCTGATACGTGGCGCTCATCATCCACTGGATGAACTTGGCGCCGTTGGCCGCGTTGGGTGCTGCGTCAGGGATGGTGGCGACAAACGCGCCCAGGTGCGCGCCACTGCCTGCCAGCGGGGCCATCCCAATCTTGTCGGGCATCTTCTGCTGGAAAGTCTTCCAGATGTAGAACCAGTTCTGGTACATCGCGACCTTGCCGTTCTGCACGAGCTGGTCGCCATCGAAGAAGTTCTCGGTCTGCCATCCTGGCGGGTTGAACTTGCTGAACTTGACGAGCCAGTTCATGGCCTGCTTCTGCTGAGCCGAGTTGAGGGTCAGCTGATTACTGTTCGGGTCGCCATAGTTGCCGCCGAGTCCGTACACGAAGTAGGTGTCGTCGAGATAGACCGACCAATCCACGCCGCCGATAAAGAACCCGTACATGTTGGGCGGGCGGTTGAAGAACTCGGCGATCTGATACATCTGGTCGTAGGACGTCGGCGGGGTGAGGTCGTGGCCGTACTTGGCCTTGAAGTTGGCCTGCTCCGTCGGGTTGTTGAACAGGTCCTTGCGGTAGAACAGCATCGGGAAGTTGTAGTACTGCGGGATTCCCACCAGCTTTCCGTTGTAGGTGAACTTGTCCTTCAGGATCACCTGGTCGAGCTGGTCTGCAGGCAAGAGCTTCGACAGGTCTTTGACGTGGGCCTTGTACTTGACCCACAGGTTGTCGTCTCCGCCGCCGGTCATGACAACGTCATACAGGCCCGCGTTCTCGATCAGCTCACGCACCTTGCGCTGACCCCACAGGGGCCGTGCGACCTGCTCAATGGACGCGGTGATGCCGGTCGATTTCTCGAAATCGGGCGCGTACTTGATCAACGCATCGGTCTCGGGACCCGCCACGGCGAGCACACGCACGACTTTGGCCGAAGAGCTCGTATTGGTGGTGGTCGCGCCGCTCGAACAGGCAGTCGCCAATAACGCAACCGCCGGCAAAAGGGACAGCAGGCGAACGCCGATTCCCAACCTCATTGCACTACCTCCTCACATGGATTCATGATCGAGTCGAATTGGCTGCAGTTCGATGCCGATACCGGGATCAGCCGATGGCGCCTCCTTGTCTCACAGGCGCCTCGGGTGCGCGCCTGGAGAGCCCTGCGCTCACCCGCCCTCCATCGGCGAGGAACCGTTCGATGACCAGCGTCGCGGCGCCCATCGCAACTGCATCAGGACCGAGGCACCCAAGCTCGATCGCGACGCGACTGAACGGATACCGCAGCGCCCTGGCGGCGGCTATCTCGCGAATTCGCGGCAGCAGTCGCGGACCGATAAGCTGCCCGACCCAGCCGCCGATGACGATGCACTCCGGGTTGAAGAGGTTTACCAGGTTCGCCACGCCGGCTCCAATGAACTCGGCAGTCTCGTCGAGCACCTCCGCGGCAGGCTTGCTCGAGCGAGCCGCGTCCAGCAGGTCCTGCATCCGCCGCTGCTGATCTTTCTTGTCGCGGAGCGGCTTCCGCGTGCGCTGCGCCCAACGCTCCAGGATTCCTCCGGCGCCGACGTAGGCCTCGAGGCAGCCCGACGCGCCACATCGGCACTGTCGGCCCCCGACCATCACACTCGTGTGCCCCCACTCGCCCGCGCTCGAAGTGGAACCGCGGTAGAGGGCGCCGTCGTTGAAGATCGCGGCCCCAACTCCGGTGCCGAGCAGCACAACCGCGAGATGGCGTGCATCGCGGCACGCTCCAAACCAGAGCTCGGCGCGTCCCATCGTCTTGGCGCCGTTGTCGAGCATGACCGGTGCCGGGAGCGCGGCGGCCATGAGCTGAAGCAGCGGGATCTTGTCCCAGCCCAGGCTTGGCGCGTGAACGTATTCCTCGCCGTCGTGGACCACCACGCCGGGAACGCCTACCCCGATGCCAAGCAGGTGTCGGACCGGAATGCCTACTTCCCTGATCAACTCATCGACGCCCCTGGCGATGAGCGCGACCAGCGAACCGGGCGACTCCCGCGGCAGTCGCAGCGGCTTTTCGACCGCGCCCAGCTTGTGCAGGGTCAGATCGAAGAGCTCGATCGCGGCGCCGGTCTCCCCCACATCTACTCCGATCACCCCTGCATGCGCGGGATTGACCGTGACGAGGACCGCCGGGCGGCCGCCGTCTGAGATGAGCTGACCGGTCTCGATGACGACGCGGTCGCTGATCAGCTCTGAGATCACATTGCCGACAGTCGCCGGGCTGAGGCCCGTGCTTGCGGCCAGGTCGAGCCGGCTCACCGGTCCGTCGAAATACAGGCGCCGCAAAAGGGTCGCCCGATTGCCTCGCCTTAGATCCCGAGTTGTGCGGTGGGTTGCCGTCATCTTGTGAAGCTCAAGGCTTGACTTCGACTTAGACTAAGACTAAAACTAAGTCCTGTCAACGGCGGGGGGCGCGATCGACTGGGCTGGGTTCTCGGCGCGCGGTCGTGCATTTTTTGCGCAGGAGGAGACCTATGAAACGGTTCGCCGCCCTGTTGTCTGCGATCGTCATGGCGGTCGCTACCTCGATGGCTGGACACGTGACGCACGCCTACGCTGCCAGCACCGTGCAGGTCTGGCTCACGACTGGCGATGGCGCCAGTCAGCTGGCCCAGCAGTCAAGCATCACGCTGGGCCCGGTTGCCCGAGGCACGCTCAACGTCGCGGTTGACGACAGCCGGACGTATCAGACGAACGTGGGCCTTGGTGCGGCGTTCACCGATTCATCGACCTTCCTGATGCAGAACATGAAGGCAGCGAACCCGAGCCAGTACAACACGATGATGAATCAGCTCTTCAGCTCCAGCAGCGGAATTGGTCTCACCTTCTGGCGAATTCCTATGACGGCGTCCGATTTCAACTCGACTGGGACGCCGTGGACCGATGACGACGTCCAGGGTCCGTCCGGTAACCCGACTCAGAACTTTGGTTTGACGGCGCAGGACACCGGCCACATCATCCCGGTGATCAAGGACGCGCTCGCAATCAACCCGAACCTCAAGCTGTTCGCCAGCCCCTGGAGCCCTCCGGCGTGGATGAAGTCAAACGGCTCGATGATCTGCAACACAGGCAGCGGCAACGCATCGCTGCTGACGCAGTTCTACCAGGCATGGGCGGACTACTTCGTCAAATGGATCCAGGCCTACCAGTCCAACGGCATTCCGATCTGGGGAGTGACGCCACAGAACGAACCGCTTTACTGCCCGACCAACTACCCAGGCTCATCGTGGGATCCCGCCGGCGAAGCGAACTGGGTGCACAACTTCTTGAAGCCGTCGCTCAGTGCAGCCGGCCTATCCCCGGCCGTGATCGGATTCGACCACAACTGGAACGCCCTCTATTTTCCGCAGCAGCTGCTGACCAGCCAGGCGGCGGGAGATTTCGCGGCTATGGCGTGGCACTGCTATGACAACGCCAGCGAGCCCACGCAGACGGCCGCGATCCACAACCAGTTCAATGGGATCGATGAGTACGAAACCGAGTGCTCGTCGGACACGTATCCGACCGACATCATCCCCTACACCACCGCCCAGATGGCAATGCTCTCTTACCAGAACTGGAACAAGGGTGTCGTTCTCTGGAATGTCGCGTTGGACCAGAACAACGGGCCCCACCTGGGCGGCTGCACCACTTGCGTGCCGGTCGTCAGGATCGTGAACAACAACTACACGCTCCTCAACAACTACTACCAGCTCGGCCAGATCAGCAATTTCGTGCCGGTTGGCGCAACGCGCCTCGCTTCGACTGTCAACACGCACGGCGTGTTTTCGGTGGCGTTTAGGAATTCGAATGGCCAGGAAGAGCTGATCGTGACCAACATCAACTCGGGCAACTCCACATTTCAAGTTACCTGGAATGGCCAGGGATCGTTTTCGTACACACTTCCAACGCATTCGACCGTGACGTTCCAGGGCAACCTGGCATCGGCTCCGTCGACACCGACGGCTCCGCGTGCGGGCCAGACCTATCGCATCGTCAACAGGTTCAGCGGAAAGCCGTTCGGCGTGTCCGGCGCCTCGACTGCGAATGGAGCGCAGATCATCGAGTGGACGGATGACGCCGACGCAGACCAGCAGTGGACCCTGCTAGACGCTGGCGGCGGCTGGTTCAACATCGTCGACGTCAACAGCGGCCTCGCGCTCGATGACACGAATGGATCGACGGCCAACGGCAACGTGATGCAGCAGTGGGCTTTGAATCCCGGCAGCTCGAATCAGCAGTGGCAGATCAACTCGGCCGCCGGTGGCTACTACACGTTCACGAACAGGACCAGCGGGCTCGTCCTCGACCTGACCGGAGGTGGGCTGGGCGACGGGACCAAGATCCAGCAGTGGGCGGCAGGCTCAGGCAACCTCAACCAGCAATTCCAGTTGATCGGCACGGCGCGGGCGGCTAGTGCCGTGGCGCCGGTCGCGGGCGGATCGTTCCGCATCGTGACCCAGGCCAGCGGCAAGGCGTTCGGCGTGGCGGGCGCATCGACCGCCAACGGAGCGCAGATCGTCAGTTCGGCTGACGACGCCGCACTGGACCAGGTGTGGACGCTCGTCGACGCCGGTGGCGGTTACTTCAACCTGATCAACGCCAACAGCGGCTCGGCGCTCGATGACACGAATGGATCGATAACAAACGGGACCGTGATGCAGCAGTGGAGCATTTCCGGCACCGGCAACTCCAACCAGCAGTGGCGCATCACATCACTGGGTAACGGCTACTACTCGATCACCAGTAGAACCAGCGGTCTGGTCCTCGACCTGACCAACGGCAACACCAATGACGGAACACCGATCCAGCAGTGGGCCGGCTCGTCCGGCAATCCGAACCAAAGCTGGCAATTCGTCCCATCTCGATAGCTCGTCCCAATAGAGAGGCGCCGAGCGGTCTCCGGCGCCTCTCAGTCATCACGCGGAATTTGCAGCGGTCAGGCGCTGACGCGCTTTCGACCTGGGCCACGACGTCTGATAGGTGAATTACGCGGTGACTCCGCGTCTGAGCCGAGCGTGGACAACCCGTTCGCTAACCCCGGGGCTCAGACCTAATCGGCTTGCTTGCAAAAGCCAAGCGCGGAGCATTGCGTAAAGGCTTGCGGATTGACGAATCAGCCGACGTCTTGTGCGCCCTCGCCGGATCTGAGACTTATCGCGAGCTTGTGAACGATCGGGGCTGGTCCCCCGAGCGCCCATCAAGCCTGGCTTGCGAGGGCCGTACAGCGACTGATGATTGACAGATCTTCGAAGTCCTGACGTTCGTTTCAGCCGATACGAGAAAAGGGCGTCTGCCCAGAAGAACCCAACAATCCTCAATCTCGCACCCTGCCGCGGGCGTTTCTGGGCAGGACTCGGAGGCAGCGTCTGGGCTCGCCGGTCCGGGCGGGGCAGATCGTCCGTGTAAATCGGCGTTGTGATGGGCTACATGATCATGTGTAATCTGTCTGTTCTGCGGACTCAGTCCGTCGGCTCCAAGTCAAACCTTGCATAGCTAGATGGCCGAGAGCAACGTTCCCGTCCTTATCGTCGGCGGCGGCCCGGTTGGTCTGTCCGCATCGCTGCTTCTGTCTCGGCACGGCGTGCGCTCGCTGCTCGTTGAACGGCATCCCGGCACCTCGATCCACCCCAAGGCTCGTGGCCTCAATGTCCGGACGCTTGAGCTGTTCCGAGTCTGGGGCGTCGAACCCGCGGTGCGTATGGCAGCGCACGAACTCGACCGGGCGCGCGACGTCGCTTGGGCGCCCACGCTTCTCTCGCCGGAGACCAAGCGCGCGCCATATGGTGGCGCCGGCGAGGCGCAGCAAACAGACAGTCCCACGGCCGGCGCGGGTTGCGCCCAAGACAAACTCGAGCCCGTCGTACTGGAGGCCGCCCGTTCCTATGGCCTGGCCGACCTCAGGTTCGGACAAGAGGTTGTCGAACTCGTACAGCACGACGATGTCGCAGTGGCGACAGTCGTCGATAGTACAAGCGGCCGGGGAACCGCCGTGTGTGCCGAGTGGGTCATAGCGGCCGACGGAGCGCAGAGCCCGATCCGGTCGATGCTCGGGATTCGGATGATCGGGCCGGGTGCTCTGGGCCACCGGATGGGTGTCTACTTCCGAGCGGACCTGCGTGACGTGGGGCGCGACCGGCCAGCGCTCCTATACATGCTGTCGCCGCCAGAAGGGCCCGGGGTCATGGCCGCCGTGAATCTCGCTGATCTCTGGCTCTACATGGCTCCTTTTCGCCCTGACCAAGGAGAGCGACTCGAAGACTTCACGACTGAACGCTGCATCCGATTGGTCCGGTCTGCCGTCGGTGCCGAGGATCTCCAAGTCGAGGTCCTCTCAGCCCTGCCGTGGACGCTCTCGGCGGCGATCGCAGAGCGCTTTCGGGAGGGTCGGGTGTTCCTCGCTGGCGATGCCGCTCACCTGATACCGCCGACCGGGGGGCAAGCCATGAACGTCGGCATCCAGGACGTGCACAACTTGGCCTGGAAGCTGGCCGGCCGTGTCGCAGGCTGGGCTGGCCCCGGGCTCATCGATACCTACGAGGCGGAGCGACGACCGTTCGCGCTGGCGGTGATGGAGGACGCCAGCCGCAATGTCCAAGGCTTCGGGCAGCGGCAGGAGCAATTCAGCAATCGCGGCCGCGTCCTTGGCGTTGCCTACGACTCGCCCGCGGTGATCCCCGATGGCAGCGACCCACCGGCAGCCACCAACCCGGTCATCGATTACATCCCGACCGCTCGCCCCGGCAGTCGTGCACCTCATTTGTGGCTCCGCCGAAGCGGCGAGGTAATCTCGACCATCGACCTCTACGACACCGGTTTCGTGCTGCTGACGGGCGCGGCCGGACAGGCCTGGACGGCCGCGGCCGAGCGAGTCGCTCCGCAACTCGGCATCCCTCTAATGAGCTACGTGGTCGGGCAGGAGGGCGACCTAGTCGATCAGCCCAACGCGTGGCCGAGCCTGTACGGAGTTGGTCCAGATGGCGCGGTCTTGGTCAGGCCGGACGGTCATGTGGCGTGGCGTGCAGCCACGGCAGTCAACGACGCGCGCAGAGAACTGGCCGCGGTGCTCCATCGCGTCGTCTCTTTGAACCCGGAGACGAACCTGTTGGCTGGGGAGGAAGGATTCGAACCTTCAACCTTCTGATCCAGAGTCAGCTGCGCTACCGTTGCGCCACTCCCCAATTCAATAACTTCGTCTGACTCGCCTTCTACGAAATTACGACTCGTATAACGCGGACGTGCAAAGTTCGAGCCAAAGTATAGGCAACACCAGAGGTCCGCCCGGTTTGAATACGCATCCGGCGCCGCGTTCCGTACTGGAATTTGACGTGTATAAGCTGCATCACAGCGCTTACCCTTGATCCTGGCACGCAGGCCCTCATTACTTCACGGCACCCTGAGGTCCTCTGCGCATCGCTTCGCGGCGCGGCTTCTGGCCGGCCCGCGAACGTCGAGATGCAACTTCGACCGCAGATGGCAGCTAGTTATCGCCAGCATTCCTGGAGGGCTGCCCTATCAAACGAAGACGCGCGCGCGAGGTGACGCCTGTAGGTGAAGTTGTCCCGGTGGCGATCAAGCTGGGGATTCCCATGCCCGCAAACGGTTTTGAAGACCGCGGTTCTAGCGTCCGCTAGCGTCCATAGTTGTCCGCCCAAGATCAAGAGTCAACAGTTAGGATCCGCTGACGTTTGCCGACGAGCGCCAATGTCCGACAGAATGGCTTTCAACTTGGTTGCCAGAACCGCGCCCGCGCCGCAAAAGCCGGTTGGGTGCGATCGCGTGAACTGGCGGATCACATAGTGCATACCCCAACTTCGGGTCCAGACCAAGTCAGCGATCATTAATGCTCAAACGCATAGATCAGGGTCGAACGTAGCCTCGTCCGTCGGCTCATTAACGCCGATCTCATCGACTTCTATGACCCTAAAGGCTTGGTCTCCGAGGTCGGCCTCGGAACGTAGGAGGACGCCAACCTCGCTATCAATGACCAGCCTGTATATGTCCGCTCCGGTGCCGAGCATGTGGAACGTCAAGTCGGAATCGGGTACAGGCAGGTGTCGAGGCCTCGCTGTGAGGGCAAATGCAGACCGCGATCGAAAGG
>Ga0209648_10003351_pt1 | contig 13432 bp, 11 predicted proteins | sample GraSoi2013_115cm_FD_185830 | JGI IMG/M metagenome (GOLD analysis project Ga0209648, IMG submission 185830) | Grasslands soil microbial communities from the Angelo Coastal Reserve, California, USA - Sample 9_17_2013_115cm (SPAdes) (version 2) | ecosystem: Environmental > Terrestrial > Soil >...
CCGCCGCGGAAAGCTGCACGGGCGGCTTGCTCGCCCAGCGGCTGACGAGCATCGCCGGCAGCTCATCGTATTTCCTGGGCGGAGTGGTGAGCTACAGCAACGAGCGGAAGACGGCGTGGGCGGATGTTCCGCCGGAACTGATCCAGTCCAAAGGCGCGGTCAGCAGTGAAGTGGCGATCGCCCTTGCCGACGGTATCCGCCGCCACGTCGGCAGCACGCTGGGCGTGGGGATCACCGGCATCGCGGGCCCGGGCGGCGGCAGCGATGAAAAGCCCGTGGGCACCGTGCACATCGCGCTGTCGCATGCCGGTGGCGTGAAAGAGCGGGGCGTGCTCTTCCCCGGAGATCGCGAAGCTATCCGCTGGCATGCGTCGCAACTGGCGCTCGATCTGGTGCGCATCCATTTCCTTTACAACAGCGGGGAGCCGCCGGCACGCAGCGCCAAAAGGTCTTGACCCCCGATGCGTCTGTTCGTCGCGCTGGAGCTTCCGGCCGCGGTGCGAGAAAATCTCGCGGCCTTGCTCAAGGCTCTTCGCGCGGTTTCGCCGCAAACTCGCTGGGTGCGTCTGAAGAATCTTCACGTTACGCTCAAGTTCATTGGTGAAGTGCCGGAGACAAAACTCGCAGCCATTCGAATTGCTCTCGCCGGTGTACGCTGCGATCAACCTGTTGCGCTCGATTTTCGTGGATTCGGCTTTTTCCCCAACGAAAAACGTCCTCGCGTTTTCTGGGCCGGCATCGAGGCTTCGCCGAATTTGAAAACTCTGGCGGCCGATATCGAGAGCGTGGTGGAAAAACTTGGCATCCCGAGTGAACAGCGGCCTTTTTCGCCGCACCTGACACTCGCGCGGTTTGAGCCTCCCGGGCTGCCGGAAAAACTTCGCTCCGCGATCCAGGAGGACGCGGCGCGCGAGTTTGGTTCCTTCCGCACCAACCAATACCATCTGATCGAAAGCAAGCTGAAACCCACCGGCGCGGAGTACACTACGCTCGAAAGTTTCCCGTTCGTGGCGGCGGAGGCCTGACGGAGCATGCTTGAGATTTCGATCACGGTCTTGCTGATCCCTTTCGCCGCGTATCTTCTTGGCTCGATTCCGTTCGGGCTGCTCCTAGCGAAGTTGTTTGGCGGCGCGGACGTGCGCAAAGCGGGCAGCGGCAACATTGGCGCAACCAACGTCGCGCGTGTCGCGGGCCCGTTAGCGGGGATTCTCACGCTGGCCTTCGACACCGGGAAGGGCGCGGCAGGCGTCTGGCTCGCCGGCCGGGTCACCAACGAAAGCGCCACCAGGATGATGATCGCCGCTTTCGCGGTACTGCTTGGACATTGCTTTCCGGTATGGCTCAAGTTCAAAGGTGGCAAAGGCGTGGCCACTGCACTTGGCGTGTTTCTTGCCCTCTGCCCGCTAGCAGCCGTCAGCGCCCTGCTGCTGTTCCTACTTTGCGTAGCCTATTGGCGCTATGTTTCGCTCGGTTCCATCGCGGCGGCCGCGGCCATGCCGCTGCTCATCTATTTTCTGTGGGCGCCGCGTCATGCGCCGCCGATCATCGTCAACGTGGGAACGCTGGCCATCGCTCTGCTGGTGATTTACAAACATGACGCCAACTTTCAGCGCCTCGTGGAAGGCACCGAGCCGCGCTTTTCTTTCGGCAAGAAGAAAGAAGCGGAATGACGAAGATCGCCATTCTCGGCGCGGGCGGCTGGGGTACGGCGCTGGCGATCGTTCTTTCGCGCAGCCGCAAGCCCCACGAAATCTCGCTTTGGGTGCACAACGCCGGACTCGCCGAAGCGATCCGCCGCGACCGCGAAAATAGAACGTATCTTCCCGGCTCGAAATTGCCTGAGAGGGTTCGCGTTCATCCTCACTTGGAAGCCGCGCTCTCTAGCGCGCAGGTCATCCTCGGCGCCATGCCCTCCGGCCATGCTCGCGCCGTTTACGCTTCCGCACTTCCGTTTGTCGCCGGCAACGCGAGTTTCGTCAGCGCCACCAAGGGCCTCGAGCCATCAACGCACCTGCGGATGAGCGAGGTGATCGCGCAAGTTGTCTCGCCGAAATTTGCGCCGCGCATGGCGGTGATTTCCGGGCCATCGTTCGCCGTGGAGGCCGCTCGCGGCGAACCTACAGCCGTCGCTCTGGCCTCGCGGGATGTCGCGCTCGCCGCCGAGCTGCAAGAAGAGTTTGCCGGGCCAGCGTTCCGTCTCTATACCAACGACGACGTTCTGGGCGTGGAGCTCGCCGGCGCGATGAAAAATGTGATGGCAGTTGCAGCGGGCGCGTGCCATGGGCTCGGTCTTGGCTCGAATGCTCTGGCGGCGCTGATCACCCGCGGCCTGGCTGAAATGGCCCGTTTGGCGGTGGCGCTGGGGGCGCGGCCCGAGACGCTTAGTGGTCTGGCGGGATTGGGCGATTTGGTTCTCACTTGCACGGGCTCGCTCAGCCGCAATCGATTCGTTGGAATCGAACTGGGCAAAGGACGTCCTCTGAGTGAAATCCTCGCGAATATGCGCATGGTTGCCGAAGGCGTGAATACGGCTGCGCCGTTGCTGGCGCTGGCCCGCGAACACCAGATCGAAATGCCCATCACGGAACAAGTTGACGCTATTTTGCACGCGGGCAAGTCTCCCAATGACGCTATTCGGGACATCATGGAGCGGCCTTTGAAGCGGGAATAAGCGCGGGGGGCGGTTTTCAGTCGTCAGTTTTCAGTCCTAAGTTGTTAATGAGAAGTGGAGGAATTGGATTTGACGGTATCACTGAACACGGTCTGCTGAATCGTCTCTGCCGCCGGACGGTCCTCGAAAATCGGCAATACGTTTTCAGGTTTTGGTTGTCAGTTGGCAATGAACTGAGCCTGTTGTACCCGATTTCACCCACTGAATGCTGACAACTGATAACTGTCCACTTTTTTGGCCCCTAGTACCAAAGTTCCAGTTGCATATGCGCGACTCGGAGCGCTACCGGACCGCCTAAGTACCTCAGGTTCTCCTAGAATGAATAGTGGAGATGTCTCTGGATAGCAAATCTCGTTGGGGACGTGTGCGCGCCGGGCGCGTGCGGATCCTTTGGCTCGTTCTGGGCGCGCTTTTGCTGGTCAGCGTGCTTCCCATCGGCCTCTACCACCGCCAGGTATTGCAGCTTAGCCAGGACAAGCTGGTGGATACCGAGCGCCTCCAGCAGACCGATCTGACCAGGTCGGTGGCGCAAGAAATCGAGTTATTCGAATCCAACCTGACGCAACAGCTCCTGAGCGAGCGCCAGATTCTCGCGCTAACCGGCCTCATCGACGACGTGGAAGATTCCGCGGCAGAACCCAAGGTCACCCGCCTGCTGGAAAATTTTGTCGAAAGCAATCGCGATACGTTCATTTACCTGACGGCGGTCGGGAGGTCCGGAAAAGGCACGAGCGCGTCACAGGGAAATTTCCGGGCCGAGCAGGATCCGTTCGTGGCGAGAGCGCTGCAGAGGGCCTTCGTCACCTGCCTGCAATCGAAGCAACTGCAGGTGGTCAAGTTTCGCAGCGATCCTCTGGCAGTGGCTCCCCAAAACCGGCCGGCCTTCGTGGTGGCCGTGCCCTTGAAAGACGTGAACGACGACTTTACGGGAATGCTGGCCGCGGTCGTTTCCCTGGAATCCATCCTTCATCGTTTGCAGGAAGCCAGCGTGAGGGGCCGCACCGTTTTTCTAGTGGATCACAACGGCCGCCTGGTGGCCCACCCGGAGACGAAAAACTTCGTTCCTGGCGCGGACGTCAGCAGCAATTCACTTGTGGCAAAAGTGAAGGCGCTGCCGCAGGAGCTCCGCAACACGGAAACGGTGCGCTTTATCGAAACGGACAAGAAACACCCGGTCGAGATGATCGGAACGTACAGCACTTTTCCTGAAGTGAATTGGGCGGTCATTGCGCAGCGGAGCCTCGATCAGGCGCAGAGCGACACGGGAGTCACCGAGCTGAACCGGGAGGCGCTGGCGTTCGTCAGCGTGGTCATTCTGTCCGCCATTCTCGTCGGTTATTTCTTCGCGGTGGGCATCAGCGGGCCCATCCGCGGGCTGGCGGCCTCCACGCGGGCGATCAGCCGCGGCGAATTTCACCAGCGCTCACCCGTACGCGGGGCTTCGGAGATCAGTGAGCTCGCTGAAAACTTCAACAAGATGGCCGGCGACATCGAGGAATACATCGAGCGGCTGAAAGAAGCCGCCGAGGAAAACCGCGAGCTGTTTATCGGATCAATCCGCATGCTCGCCGCGGCCATCGACGAAAAGGATCCGTACACGCGCGGTCACTCCGGCCGCGTGGCGAAGTATTCGACGCTGATCGGCCAGGAGCTGGGGCTCTCGACCGAAGAGTTGGACAAGCTGCGCATTGCGGCGCTGCTGCATGACGTTGGAAAAATCGGCGTCGAAGACCGCGTGTTAAAAAAGCCCGGCTCGCTCACGCCCGAAGAGTTTGGGTTGATGAAGCAGCACACCGTGAAGGGCGCGAACATCATGCGCCCGGTTTCGCAACTGAAGGAAATGCTCCCGGGCATCGAGCTGCATCACGAGCATATGGACGGCCGCGGTTATCCTTACGGCCTGCAGGGCCAACAGATCCCGCTGATGGCGCGCATCATCGGCGTGGCCGATACTCTCGATGCCATGACCACCAACCGCCCTTACCAGACGGCGATGGAACTGGACTACGCGATGAACCGCATCCGGGCCCTAACCGGTTCAAAATTCGATGATGTGGTGGTGACTGCTCTCGAATCCGCCGTCAACGCCGGCAAGCTCCGCCTCAGCGCCGTCGAAGTTCACGTCTAACGTCAATCTTCCCGACCCGTGTGTCGCCCTCTGTGCTCTCAGTGTGTTTGGTGCAGTCTGGTGAGGTTCCGCGCGTGCCTGGTAACAGTCCAAGAGGCGGCATCTGCTACAATTTTAGATTGCGATTGGAGTAGTGCGCGCGACCGTATGATTTCTCTCTTCGGCAAGCCCGAACCAACTCTTGCGGAACGCCTGAAGGCTTCCGTCAGCAAAACCAAGGCGGCGCTCTCCGAAACCGTCGATACGATTTTTCTCGGCGAGCGGAAGGTCGATCCTTCGATCCTGAAGGACCTGGAGACCGCGCTACTCTCCGCCGATCTGGGTGTGAAACCGACGCGGGAGATTCTGGATGCGGTGCGCGAAAAAATGGACCGCAACGCGCTCTCGGACGCCGCGCAACTCAAGCACGAGATCAAGTCGCACATCATTCGCATTCTGAACGCGCCGGTTCGGCCGGATGTGGCGGCGGGGAGCGGCATTTCCGCCTCACAGAATGGCAGCGGCACGCGCGTGATTTTCATAGTCGGTGTCAACGGCGCGGGCAAGACCACCAGCATCGGGAAGCTTGCCAACCGGCTTCGCCAGGAAGGACGCAGCGTGGTGCTTTGCGCCGCGGACACGTTTCGCGCCGCCGCGGTCGAGCAACTGGAAATTTGGGCTCAACGCAACGGCATCGAAGTCATCAAGCAGAAATCCGGCGCCGATCCGGCCGCTGTCGTATACGACGCCGTGGCCGCCGCCAAGGCGCGCTCGGCTGATGTCGTCATCGTCGATACGGCGGGACGCCTGCATACCAAATCAAACCTCATGGCCGAGCTCGAGAAAATGAAGCGCACCGCGGCAAAAGTGATTCCCGGCGCGCCGCACGATGTTTTGCTGGTTCTCGACGCCACCACCGGGCAGAACGGGCTTGCCCAGGCCCGTGAATTCACTTCCACCGTCACCGTCACCGGCATCATCCTGACGAAACTTGATGGCACCGCGAAGGGCGGCATCGTTGTTGCGATCTCGCGCGAGCTGGGCCTGCCCATCCGCTTCGTTGGCACCGGCGAGCAAATCAACGACATGGTCCCGTTCGACGCGGAAACCTACGCCAATTCCCTCTTCGACTGAACTGTGGACGCACACGCCATTCGCTTCATGGAACACGCGCTGGCCCTGGCCCGCAAAGGCGCCGGCCTCGCCAGCCCCAATCCCATGGTGGGTTGCGTCATCGTGCGTGAAGGGCAGATCGTCGGCGAAGGTTTTCATCAATACCAATGGCGCGACCACGCGGAAATCGTCGCGCTGAAGTCCGCAGGCGATAAGGCGCGCGGCGCAACGCTTTACGTTACACTGGAACCCTGCAATCACACCGCACGCACGGGGCCCTGCACCGAAGCGATCATCGCCGCAGGCATTCAGCGCGTCGTCGCGGCCATGGATGATCCGAATCCCGTCAATTCCGGCCGTGGCTTTGAGCGTCTCCGCGCGGCGGGCATCCAAGTTTTGACGGGTGTTTGCGAAGAAGAAGCACACCGCATCAATGAGCCGTTCGCGTGCTGGATTCGAACGAAGAAACCATTTGTCACGCTGAAGTCGGCAATGACGCTAGACGGGCAGCTCGCGCTGCCGCAATCCGGAATAAGGAAAGGCAAGGACTCCGGCAAGCGAGACCACTGGATCACTTCGGAAGAGTCCCGCGCCGAAGTCCACCGCATGCGTCACGCTTCGGACGCGTTGCTCACCGCAATCGGAACGATCCTTGCGGACGATCCGCTGCTGACCGATCGCAGCGGCCTCCCGCGCCGCAAACGCCTCCTCCGTGCTGTTCTCGATTCGAAGCTGCGCCTTTCCCTAAAATCGCGCATCGTGAAAACCTCGGACGACGATCTCCTGGTATTCACCACGCTCCCATTGAATTCACCGAAAGCGCGTAAATTGCAAGACGGGGGCGTCGAAATTATCCACGCGAAGACAACGAATCGCCGCATCGATCTCTCTTCAGTGCTCGCTGAACTCGGCCGCCGCGATATTCTCAGCGTCCTCCTCGAAGCTGGCCCCGCGCTGAACGGCGCAGCCCTGGCCGCCGGCATCGTGCACAAGCTGGTTCTCTTCTATGCTCCAAAAATAGCTGGCGACAATAGTGTTCCTTTCGCCTTCGCGCCGAAGCTGAATCTTCCACTATTGCGCAGCCTGCGCATGCAGCAATTCGGACCCGATTTCGCAATCGAAGCCACGCTGTCTGAGGTCTTCAATCGATGAAGGAGAGAACTCCGTACCCATTTTTGTACTGGTATGCGGCTCTTATTGTGCTTGGCTTCCCTTCGTTCTTCTCTACAAGACACTAGGTCTCCCCAATTTCCTACTTAGTGTTCCGTTCTTCGTCGCTGCTTTACTTTTCTTTACGATCGCGCAGGTAATGCCATGCGGAGATCACTTGAAATACAGGCGTTTTCGGCGATGGAAATCTATCCCATACTCGGACGTCCGGAGATGCCGAGAGGATTGGATATTCGGTTATCTTCGGACGAGTAGCTGTTTGCCGCCGTGGGGTAGGTTGTACTTCACTCGGCGGCAAGTCGTATTCCGCTGGGATTCCGACATTATCAACACAATTCAAGGCAAAGCAGGACTCAAATAGATTGCATTCAAGCCACACGCAGGACCGCGGCGCCGGGGATGGCGTCGTTCTTAAGGGCATTTAGCGCGCGATTGGCTTGCGCAAGAGGAAAAACTTGTACGTGCGTGCGAATCGGAATTTCCGCGGCAACGCGCAGGAAGTCCTCGCCGTCTTGCCGCGTATTATTCGCCACGCTGCGAATCACGCGTTCCTGATACAACAGGGCGTAACGGAACGAGGGAATGGGGCTCATATGGATTCCGCCGAGAATGAGAGCGCCGCCTTTCTTGAGGGCCTTTAGCGCTGCCGGAACAATTTCTCCGGCCGGTGCGAATACGATCGCGGCGTCCAGCTTCTTCGGAGGTTCATCATACGTGCCTCCAGCCCACGCCGCGCCCAACTCCAGCGCGAGTTTTTGGTGACGAACGTCACGCGTGAAAGCAAACACTTGCACGTTCCAGTGCCGTGCCACTTGAATTGCCACGTGCGCCGCCGCGCCGAAGCCGTAAAAGCCCAGACGTCCGCCCGCTTTGATCCCGGAGAGCCGCAGCGACCGGAACCCGATGATTCCCGCGCAGAGCAGCGGCGCGGCCTGTTCATCGGGGAATCCCGTTGGAATGGGGTAGATGAAATCTTCCGGCGCAACGATGTATTCCGCATAACCGCCGTCCACGCTGTAGCCCGTAAACGTCGGGTTGTCGCAAAGATTTTCCGCGTTTGCCTTGCAATATTCGCAGGTTCCATCCGTCCGATGAAGCCAGGCGATGCCGACGCGGTTGCCGATTCCCAAGCGCCGTGCGTTCTCGCCTTGCCTATCGACGATGCCTACGACCTGATGGCCCGGAATCACCGGCGATTTGCGTGGCGGCAATTCTCCTTCGATCACATGCAAATCCGTTCTGCACACGCCGCAGGTGCGCACACGCACGAGTACCTCACCGCTCTTCGGCTGCGGCGCCGCAACTTCCCCATATTCCAGCGGATTCGTTTCCATCGCAGCCGGCACGCGCAACAAGCATGCTTTCATCGTGAGACCTCGGCGTTATCTCTGCCCTTCCGATGCGGATCAGTCTAGTGCTTTCTGCCTTGGAGGCGAAATACTGTACACTCGGATTCGAGAGCGATCGGAATCACTATGTTCACCGGAATCATTGAGCACACCGGCACGATTGAAGCGCTCGACCTCGAAGACGACGGAGGACGCGTCACGATTCATGCGCCGTCCGTCGCGCCGTCGCTCGCTGTTTCGAACAGCATCGCCGTGAACGGTTGTTGCCTGACCGTAGTCGCTCTCCACGACTATCGGCTTTCCGCCGATCTGTCTGGTGAAACCATCCGCAAGACTTCGTTTGGCGCAAAGGGTGGCGAGCCGAAAAAGGGTGCACGGGTCAATCTCGAGCAGCCGCTCACCGCGGGCAAGGAATTCGGCGGGCACTTTCTCCTCGGCCACGTGGACACCATCGGCCGCGTAACGCGTCTCACCCCCGAAGGAGAAAATTGGTGGCTCGGAGTGCAGGTCCCGGCGAAATTCGCCCGCTGCGTCGTGCCGAAAGGCTCGATCAGCATTGATGGCATTAGCCTCACCGTGGCCCGATGGCAGAACAACATCGCGGAAGTCGCCGTGATTCCCTACACCTACGAACACACCAACATTCGCGACCGCAAACCGGGCGACGCGGTCAACCTCGAAGGCGATGTGCTGGGAAAATACGTCGAGCGTTATCTGGAAGGGCGTAGCTCCTCGGCTCTAGGGCAACCACAACTAACGGTCGCGCGCCTCGTGGAAGAAGGCTTCTAGACTTCTGACCGTTCGGCGTTCTTCTGTCGTGCTCCGCGCCAGTACAGCGTTAATCCCAGCACAATTGCGGCCACGGTTCCGCCAACTAGCTTCAATTCGAATCCCAACTTATCCGCCGAATCCCCTGGCGGCACCAGCGAAACCAGAATGCCAATCAATACGATCGTCAAGCCCGTTCCGGAGACAATCCATACGCCTGCTTTGCCTCCCGGGATGAGCACGGCATCTTTGTTTGCGCGCCGGTCCGGCCGCGGATACAGCTTAATGGCCGCCGCAAACATATAGATGAAGGGGATGAAGTACAGAATGATAGTGGCATCCACGAGAAACTGATACGCACCGCGTGTTGTCTCGTTGACCTGGCTGATCAGCAGAATCGCGCACGACACGATCGCTTGCACCAGGATCGAAACGTAGGGCGTCTTCCAGTGCGGATGAATTTTTCCGAACGCTGCCGGCAAGTAGCAGTCGATACCAACCACGAAAGGCACGCGCGCAATCCCGGCCACCGTGCTGCCGACTCCGCCCGCGTTGCCGACGGTAACCACCACTGCGGCAAGAATTCCCAGCGCGCCGATTTTCAGCGCGATCGATCCCACGGTAATCGCATGGAACACGCCGCTGGTGGTGGATACCTCGGCCGCAGGAACCAACGCCAGCACCGCAACCGTCGCCACAATGTACATCCCGGCAATCAGCACTCCTGATGCATACACCGCCCGCGGCAGCGTTTTCTGCGGATCACGTACTTCCTGGCTCATCGCTGAAACAAGCTCGAGCCCGCTGAACGCAAACGCAATTTGCGACCAGAAGTTCACGGTGTCCCAATTCCAAACCGGCAACATGTTCGACCACGTGAAATGCGTCACCGGTCCGTGCTTCGCCCACAGAATCGCCGCGATACCCAGCAGTGCCAGCAGCGGCAAATAAGTAGACACACCCCCCGCATTCTGCAGCCATTTGCCGACGTTCAATCCGATGATATTCAGTCCAACGGCCACCACCAGCATGCCCACCGAGACGGAAAGCAAGAACATCCGGTTTTGCGAAAGCGCTGCGCCATTTTCTCCGATGATGTATGCGCTCATCGCCGCGCTGGCCAGCAGCAACCCAGGGAAATAAAACACCGTGTAGATCCAGTAGTTCCAGCCAGCCACGAAGCCGTGAAAATCTCCGAACGCCTCTTTGGCCCAGACGTACAGCCCGCCCTCTTCCGGAAATCGCGATGACAATTCATTGATCACCAGCGCTGATGGCACAAAAAACAACAGCGCCGCAAGAATCCACAAACTGATCGACGAAGTTCCATTGTGCGCTGCCGCCGCCACCCATCGAGGACCCAGCACCGTCGCGATGTTGAAGAGGAGGACGTCCCAGAAGCCCATTTCCCTGCGAAGCAGTTTGATTGGGTCGGAAGAGCCCTCAGCTGTCTGACTCACAGAGTCACGTCCAGCGCGGGAATCAGTTCATCCAGCAGGCGGAAATTCTTGAGGAAGGGATCGGCTGAATTCTCAAAATCGGCCCAGGGTCCGAAGAAGGTTACGCGGCCTTCCTGGAGAAAGACGACCACGTCGGCGAGCCTTTTTGCCAGATGCGTGTCGTGCGTCACGACGATCGATGTCTTTTGAAATGCTTTCTTAAGACGCAGGATCAATTCGCCCATGTGCCCCACCATGATCGGGTCCACCATGGTCGTCGGCTCATCGAACAAGATCGCCTCGGGATTCTGCGCCAGCGCGCGCCCGATGGCCACCGCGCGCTTCATCCCGGTGGAAAGTTCGCTGGGTAATTTGTCGAGGACGTCGCCCACTTCCAGCATCTGCGCGATTTTCATTACGTATTCTTCGACATCCTCATCGGTCATACCAGGCTGCCCTTCCAGCGGGAATGCCATGTTCTCGCCAACCGTGAGCGAGTCGAAGAGCGCGCCGGATTGAAAGACCATGGTCACCTTGCGCCGCACTTCTGCGAAGTCCGCTTCCTTGAATTCGGTGACGTCCTCTCCATCGATGAAAATCTGTCCGGAGTCCGCTTTCAGGAAACCCATGATGTGCTTCAGCGAAACGGACTTACCCACGCCGCTGCGGCCCATGATCACGCACGTCTCTCCGCGCTTTACCGCGAAGCTGACGTGATCGAGCACCAGGCGCTCGTCGAAGCTCTTGCACACCTCGCGAAACTCGAAGTAGTTGACCGGCTTCTCTTCGCTCACGGGCGCTCCGCTTCCAGAATCCGCCGCGCTTCCTCGTAATCCGCCGCCGTATTCATATTCCAGAACAATCGCCCTGCGTTATCAAATCGTTTCCAGTCTACCTCGTCAAGGACTTCCGCGCGGAGCAGCGCGATTCCTTCGGTCACTTTGCGGACGCCGCGTTCGAACCCGGAGCGCAGCTTCGCCGCCGCGCTCGTTTGCCAGCAGGCGCAGAGCGGTTCGGGCCCAGATGCCGAGTGCGGAAAAACAACTTGCGCATTGCTTTTTGCCGCGCGCTCGCTAATAAATACCAGCCATTCGCGCGTCAAGAACGGCATGTCGCAGCTCACGATCAGATTCCATTCGGGCCGCGAAGCGCTCTGCGCGGCATCTTCGAGCGCGGTGATGATTCCACCCAGCGGTCCCTGCCCGGGCCAACCGTCCGCTACAAGCTGCGCTCTAAATTCCGCATATTTCTCGGGCGTCGCAACTAATTTCAGGTCCTTCGTCACGCTGCGCATCAGTCTCATCATTCGTGCCAGCATCGGCTGACCATCAAACTCCACCAGCGCCTTGTCCCGCCCAAATCGCGTGCTCCCGCCTCCCACCAAAATATATCCAGCGATTCCTACCTCACTTTTCCCACCAGTCATTCTGTGACTCTCTGTTTCATTTCTCTTCTCTGAGCCTCCGCGTCCTCTGTGGTCTCTGTGTTAATTCTCATCCGTTAGCTCGGCAAAGCGCTGCCCTTTCAAGCTTCTCGCGCGCAGCCGTTTCTTTTACTAACGACTAAAAACTAGGGACCAACTACTCTTCTTCGAGCGGCTCGCGTCCCGGCCGCCGAATCCCCAGCTCGCGCAATTTCTCCTGCAGACTCTGCCGGTGCAGCCCGATCGTCGCCGCCGTTCGCGAGACGTTCCAGCGATGCTCCGCCAGTTGCCTAGTCAGGTAGGCCACTTCGAATTTTCGCTTCGCCTCGCGAAAATCCCGTTCGCCAATACCGTTGTCATGCTCGTCGCCGCGATGCTTCAGCGAGGTCGTCTCGCCGTGCACCACCTCGCCGGGCAAATCTTCGACGCCGATCTCGTCGCCGCGGGAAAGCACCAGGCTTCGTTCCAGTGCATTCTTCAACTCGCGTACATTGCCCGGCCAATCATATTTCTCAATTGTGGCCATGGCGTCGCGCTTGAGCCGCGCCGTCCGCCCCAGACGCGCACCATGCATTTGCAAAAATGTCTCCGTCAGCAACGCAATATCTTCTTTGTGAGTCCGCAGCGGCGGCAGCTCAATGGTCACGACGCGGAGCCGGTAGAACAAATCCTCGCGGAACTTCCCCGCGCGAATCTCCGCCTGCAAATTGCGGTGCGTCGCGCTGATCACCCGGACGTCCACCGGAATCGATTGCGTCCCGCCGAGCCTTTCAATCGTGCGGTTCTCCAATACGCGCAAGACCTTGGCTTGCGTCACCGGATTCATGTCGCCAATTTCATCCAGGAAAATCGTGCCGCCCGTGGCCAGCTCGAATTTTCCTTTCTTCTGTTGCGCTGCGCCGGTAAACGCGCCGCGTTCGAAACCGAATAATTCCGATTCGATGAGCGTTTCCGGGAGCGCCGCGCAATTCACCGCAACGTAGGCTTTGCCGCTGCGCGGCGAGCGCGCATGAATCTCCTGCGCCAGCAGATCCTTTCCCGTGCCGCTCTCTCCCAAAATCAGCACCGTCGAATCCGCCGGCGCTACACGGTCCGCCATTTCGAAAGCATGGCGCATCTCCGCGGAGCGCCCGATCATCTGGCCGAATTGCCCTTCGGTCGTCAAACGCCGCCGCAGCGCGTCATTTTCCTTTTCGAGCGTGACGAGCTTCAGCAGAGTTGCCACGCGCTGGCGCAGCTCTTCCAGTTCGAAACCTTTCACCAAGTAGTCGGCAGCGCCAAGCTGCAGGGCTTCGACTGCCGTTTTCGCCGTGTCCAGCGCCGAAACCATCAGCACCGGCACTTCGCTTCCCTGCTCGCGCATCCAGCGCAGAAGCGATAGGCCGTCCTGTC
>Ga0209648_10003352_pt1 | contig 13432 bp, 12 predicted proteins | sample GraSoi2013_115cm_FD_185830 | JGI IMG/M metagenome (GOLD analysis project Ga0209648, IMG submission 185830) | Grasslands soil microbial communities from the Angelo Coastal Reserve, California, USA - Sample 9_17_2013_115cm (SPAdes) (version 2) | ecosystem: Environmental > Terrestrial > Soil >...
CCTCCGAGCTGATCGAAGACCCGTTCGACTGACCGACGTCGCGAGGTTCGTGACCGAACACGGCACCCTCGTGGGCGTTCGGCCATTCGGGCACAAATGGTCGGATCGAGGTCCGTTGATGCGGCCATTCGGGCACAAATGGCCCGATTCCCGGCCACGGATGCGGCCATTCGGGCCCTTTTGGTCGGTGCCCACCCGCTAAACCGTCGCGATGGCGCCTTCCCACGAGCGCAGGCGTGCGTTGGCGAACCAAAGCAGGGTGATCACGATCCCGGCCGCTCCGACCAGGAGCACCAGCGCTCCAACCCACATCAATGCTCCGATCGCTGGGGTGGCCGGGATCGGGCCCAGCTGGTGGATGCCCTGCGAGGCCGCGTAGCCGAACACGAGGAGGGCGAGCGAGCCCACGCTGAGGAGGCCGAAACCCAGCGTGCCGCCAAGGCCCGCCAGCGTTCCCACCAGTCCCACCGCCCGGCGGTCGTCCGACGCGTCGAAGCGTGGATCGATCGCGCCTGCCGATACACCGACCGAGACAAACCCGATCCCCAGCCACACCACCAGGACGGCCAGCTCCAGGTACTGGGCGATGCCGCTTTTGCTGACGGTCGCGACCACGATGCTGAAACCCAGCGTCAGCACCAGCACGGGGGGCAGCGTGAGCATGACCTTCGCGCGAATCACCTGCGCCATCGTCATCGGCGCCATCCGCAGCAGCTGAAACCCGCGCCGCTCGCTGGGAATTGACGGCGTCGCGAGCGCGGTCGACATGAACATCGAGATGAACCCCACCAGGAACACCTCCGTCCAGAAGCTCGTGATGCTTTGCGACGGCCGCAGGAACGCAAACGCGTAGCCGACGGGGAAGAGGAGGGCGGGCAGCATCCGGCTCAGGCGCCTGATGTCGCGCCTGTAGCTCAGCCAATCCTTCAGCGCGATCGCGCGAAACGGTGAAGCCGCGCCTGCCCTGGCGACGGTGATCGCCTGCTTGGCCACGCCGCGCCGCCAGATCGGTGGCGGACCGCCGAACACCCCGAGGCCGGTCAACAGGGTGCGCTGGTACAGGATCTCGGCTACCGCCAGCACGAGGACTCCGAAAACCAGGGAGAAGGCCACCCACGTCGCCGCCTCTGTGTTGTTGCCGGCGATCACAGCGCTCAAAGCGTGGCCCGGCCACGCCGACGGCAGCCACTCGACTTTGCCGACCAGCGAGGAGAAGCTGGACAGGTCCGGGTGGCGGGCCGTGAACGACTGCCGCAGGTTGATGTTCCACGCCAGGTAGAAGCCCGCGCCCGCAAGTCCGGCCACGGCCGCCGCGACGTCCCGGGCCAGCCGGGCGGGAACCCACCGCAGCACGACCGACATCAGGATCGCCTGCAGCGCGGTCACCACCAGCACCTGGACGAAGATCAGGACGACAGCCAGCGGGAAGTACGCGAGCGGCGCGCCCGAGCCGACTCCGACGCCAAGCGTCGACATCAACAAAATGCTGCTGATCAGCAGGTTCGCGCTCATCGCGACCAGCAGCCTCGCGGCGAAGATGTCGATCGGCCGAACCGGCGCAAGCACAAGCTGAAGCAGCTCGCGCCCGACGAAGAACGTTGCGATCACCGTTGGGAAGCCGATCACCAGCATCAGGACCGAGAGCGACGTGAAGCCTCCGGTGAGGATCGTGTCGCGAGTCGTCGGCAGGAAATGGCCCGCGGCCGCACCGATCGTGAACGCGCCGCCACCGATGAAGACAGCAGCCGCCAGCAGCGCGATTCCGAGCAGTACCAGCCTTCCGGGGCCGCGGTTCAAAAGGCGATGCCGCCAAGCGAGCAGCTCGGCACTGAGGATGATCTGGGCCGTGGACGAGCTCACGGTGTGGGTGCGAGCAGGCGCTCGATGAGCTCCCGCGACTCCGGCCCCGCGGTGAGCTTCAAGAAGAGCTCCTCGAGGCTCGCCTGCTCCGACCCGGCCTGCGCCCGCAGCTCCTCCATGGTCCCGGTCGCGACCACGTGTCCGCGATCGATGATCGCCACCCGTTTGCAGAGCGCCTGCGCGACTTCGAGGATGTGGGTCGAAAGCAGCACCGTGGTGCCGAGCTCGGCCAGCTCCTCGAGCAGGTCCTTGACGAGTCGGGCGGAGCGGGGATCGAGGCCGTTGGTCGGCTCGTCCAGCAGCAGCACCGAAGGCTGGCGGATCAGGAGCGAAGCCAGCCCGATCTTCTGCTTCATGCCGTGGCTGTACGCCCCGATGAGCTCGCCGTTGCGATCCGCCAGCTCGAAGAGGCCGAGCAGCCGCTCCATCCGCTGCTGCCGTTCCGGACCGCGCGGCATTCGATAGAGATCGGCGATGTAGTTGAGGAACTCGCGCCCGGTCAGGTGCGGATGAACAAATGGCTCTTCGTCGAGATAGCCGAGGCGCGCCTTCGCCTCGAGCGGCTGCGCGTGGATGTCGAAACCGTCGATGAGAGCCCGCCCAGAGGTCGGCGTAAGGAGGCCGCACAGCATGCGCATGGTGGTCGTCTTCCCAGCCCCGTTCGCGCCGAGAAAACCCATGATCTCGCCCCGCCGCACCTGAAAGCTCACCCCATCGACCGCCTTGACGATGCCGTAGCTCTTGACGAGGCCCTGCGCCTCGACCGCAAACGGACTGCTCGATGTGGGCGGCGTCATGGACGCGAGGGTACCAGCGCGTGTTGGCCGGATTCCGCTTCTTTGGCGCCAAAGAAGCGAATCGCGACCGTCAATAAGGCGCGGCTGGCGCCAAGCGTGCGGAAATCACGGCTTCGCCGGCGATCTCCAGTGCCTGTCCAGCTCCGAGGCGTAAGTTCGCCCCAGGGTGTCCGCGTTGGTGAGCAGCCAGTTGTCCATGCGCCGTGAACCGCGCGGCTTCTCATGCGACACGAGCAGCTCGTCCATCAATCCCCGCAGCTCCTCTTTGGTGAGCATCACGTCGCGCACGCGCGACGCCACGAGGTCCCCCGCGAGCAGCGTCAGCCTCGGTGACGTGTAGACGAACCGCGGCCGCCGGCCGACGGCGATCGCAATCCCCTCGACGAGCTCCCCGTACGTGACAGTGTCCGGGCCCGCGGCGTCGACGGTCACGTTGTCGGACTGCTCAGCGGCCCAGGTTGCGATCTCCGCCACGTCCTCGACCGCCACGGGCTGCACCCGATAGCCCCCATCTCCGGGAATCAGGAAGAAGGGGAGCCGCCTTAGGAGCCAGGCGATGTTGTTGATCAGGATGTCGCCCGCACCGAACACGAGAGTCGGCCTGACGATCGCCCAGCGCAGCCCCGACGCGCGGATGATGTTCTCGGTGCGCGCCTTGCCGGCGTAGTAGTCGAGGTGCGAATCGATCGAAGGGTTGCTCACCGAGATGTGCACGATCTTGCGCACACCGGCCTCGGCGGCCGCGCCCACCAGGATCCTCGTGTTGGCGATGGCGTCGCCAAAGCTCAGCTTGCCGTGGCGGAACCGCACCCAGTACGTGTTGTAGAGGACGTCCGCGCCGCGCAGGCTCTCGACCAGCGCCGCTCGATCCGCGAACTGGAGTGGCGCCACGTCGACTTTGATGTCCTCGCTCCCAGGGCGCTGCGGGTGGTTCGTCAGCGTGCGCACGCGACGCTCCTCCGCGAGGAGGCGCTGCGCGATCGCGCGGCCCGTGAAGCTGAAGGCCCCCGTGACCGCGTCGAACCCCGGTTCCATCCGCGGCTTGACGGGTTCCGGCGGGGATTCCATCAAAACGGGAACCGCGTCAGGTCGTAGGCAAGCGAGCCCGGCTTGACGTGCCCCGAGATCACGACACGCGGCCGATGCCGGATCGCCTCTGCCGGGTCGACCTCGGGGCGCAGGCCGTTGAAGATCGGAAAACGCAGCGTTCCATCCGGGGACCACTCCGAGTACCGCACGCTCACCACGAGCTCGGGCCGCACCCAATGGACGGGCTTGACCATGATCGGAGGAGGATCGAGCGGCGAATCGTCCGTGGCAAGCTTCACGAGCGCCTCGCTGATGGTGCGCATCGCGGCATCGTCGTAGCCGCCTCCGACCGTCCCGCAAGGCAGCAGCCTTTCGTCTTCGTGATATCCGACCACCAGCGCGTCGAACGGCTTCTCTCCCATCCATCCGATCACGACGAAGTCGTCCGACTTGACCGCCTTGACCTTGAGCCAGAACGGGCTTCGCTGGCCGGGCACGTAGGGACTCAGCCTGTGCTTCGCCACCACGCCCTCGAGCCCGCGCTCGAGGCAAGCCTCGAACAGCTCGACGCCGTCTTCTTCGATGTGGTCGGGTACGAAGATGTGGCCGCCCGCCTCAACCGCCTTGCTCAACCGCGCCCGGCGCCGGATGACCGGCTGCCGGACAAGCGGCTTCTCTTCGAGGTACAGCGCGTCGAAGGCCAGGTACGCCGTGGGAATCTTGTCCTTGAGGGCCGCGCCGCCCGCCAGGCGCTCGCGCAGCCGCGGGTAATCCGGCCGGCCCTCGTTGTCGGTCGCCACCAGCTCGCCGTCGATCACGCTGCCTGGAGGGACCCGCCGTGCGGCCGCCACCACCTCGGGAAGGTCGGCGGTGATGTCGTGGAGCCCGCGGTCCTGCAGGCGGACAGACCTGTCGGCGTCGCGGAACAGGATGCAGCGCAGGCCGTCCCACTTCACCTCGAACAGGTAATCGGGCGAGCTGAAGGGTGCCTCGGCGGAGGCGGCCTGCATCGGCCGCATCTCACCGGGGAAGCTCTCGAGGTCGATCTGAAGCTGATCCGAATCCTGCACTCGGATTTCAGATTACCCGCGGGTCAGGAAGCTTTGCGGCGAGCCCTCTCGGTCTTGGCGGGGGCTTTCTTCTGAGCCCCGCGCGATTTCTTCGCCTGTTCGACCGAGGCGCGAAGCGCTTCCATGAGGTCCATGACCTTGGCGGTCTGCGGCGCCGCGGGCGCCTCGATGACCTCGCCGTCGATCTTCGCCTGTACCACCTTCATCACCGCTTCCTTGTACTCGTCCTTGTAGCGGCTCGGGTCGAAGGTGTCGGCGAGGCTCTCGATCAAGGCCTTGGCCATCTCGAGCTCCTTGGGGTTGATCTTCACGTCGCCCTCGAGCCCTTTCAGGCCCTCGGTCGAGCGAATCTCGTCCGGCCAGTTCAGCGTGTTCATCAGGATCCCGTGGCCGTTCGGGTGAAGCGCGGCCAGGTGCTCGCGGTCCCGCAGCGCGATCTTCGCGATCGCCATGCGACCGGTTGCCTCGAGCGCCTTGCGGAGAAGCTGGTAAGGCTTTTTGCCGAGCTCCTCCGGCTCCATGAAGTAGGCGTTCTTGAAGTAAAGGCCAGGCTCGATGTCGTCCGTGGGGACGAACTCCTCGATGTCGATCGAGTGCGCGGTCGCCAGCGGGAGGTTGTCCAGGTCCTTTTCGTCGATGATCACGTAGCGATCCTTGCCGACCTCGTAGCCCTTGAGGATCTCTCCGAACTGGACTTCGTGGTCGCCCTCGGCGCACCAACGCTTGTACGAGATGGGCGATTTATGGTCAGGGCAAAGCTGTCGAAATGAGACTTTGGAGGTCGACTCGGTCGCGTTGTAGAGACGAATTGGAATCGAGACCATCCCGAACGAGACGACGCCTTTCCACATCGATCTCGGCATGGCGACGCAGTTTACCTCCCTTTCCCGTCCTTGGCTACTAATTGTTGGCTATGCGCCGACGTCTCGGCGTTCCATGAGAAGTATCGACGCTCCGAAGCCTACGAGGATGATCACGATCATGATTGCAAGCCCGCCTCGATCGACCCCGCTCGACAGCGGGGTGCCGAAGAGCTTGAAAGCCGAGAGATCCTGCACCCAGGTGGGCCACTTGAAGAGCGGTCCCAGCTCGTCGAGCAGGTAGCTGGCAAACGCCAATCCGCCCAGCAGGCCGACCGCGGCTCGCGGATTCCAGGCTGCCAGGACCGCCCCCGCGGCTGCGAAAACAAGGGCAAATGGGACCAGCAGCAGGGTCCCCTCGGCGAGTCGTTCACGGTTGATGTCCACAGCCTGGTTGTGCGCCGCCAGCCCGACTGCGAGGCCGCTCGCGGTCGCCACGAGGAGGGCGCCGAGCGTCAGGGCGACCGCGCGCTCCACCACCACCGAGGCGCGGGAACGCGGCGTGCTGAGGATCACCTCGAGCCTCCCGTCGGAGTCTTCAGCCGACCAGCGCGCCACCTGCGTGATGGCGAAGGCTGCAAACAGGAGCTGGGCGAAAGTCAGCCAGATATACCCGAGAAAGGTTGTAAACAGCTGCCCGCCCGCATGTGCGCCGAAGAACTGGGAGAGGGTGGGAATTGACAGCAGCGGCTGGAGCACGGTCTTGGTCAGATACACGAACAGCACGGCGAGCGCGGCGAGGGCCACCGCCCACGTCGCAAGTCCAGCCCGCCGCTCATACAGGCCGCGCACCACGGGGATCCGCCACAACGGCGAGCGCGATGCTTCGTAACCAGCCGGGCTGCGGCGCGAAGGCCAGCGCACGAGCGGCGCTCCGAGGTCTCGCCATTCGAACGCCACAGCGGCCACGGCCGCCCCGACGGTCGCGATACCGAGCATGGTCAGAGTGGCCCGGGCGTCAAACGCGCCTCCCGGCGCCAGCGGCTGGTTCAGCTCGTAGTAGTGGAACGGCGAGATCCACCTCCACGCGGCGAGCCAGGTGAACGTCTGGCTCAAGCGGTTGACGAGAAAAAGGGCCAGCAGCACGACTCCCGCGGCCGCGGTTGCGACGCGGGCCCCCACGACCTGGGCGATCAACACCGTCAGCGAGTAGCAGCTGAGACCGAGCGCGGCCAGCGCGACGCATATCTCGACGACCGGGCCGAGGTTGATCGACTCGCCTCCGACCGCGACCCCGGCGACGAGCCCTAGACCGCCCGCGAGAGCGGCGATCAACGCCATCGCTGCGTAGCCGATCACGCGCGACGCGAGCCATCGCGACCGCGTGACTCCCGATGCCAGCACCGCCTCCACGAGGCCGCGCTCCTCGTCGCCTCGCGTCGCGCCGCTGCCTGACACGAGGGCCCAGACGCCGAACAAGATTGCCAGGCCACCGAACGCCCGCCACTCGACATATCCCCCGACCGTGGACAGACCGGCCGGCGGAGGCAGGATGAACGTCAGCTGCGCCGCCAGCTGCGACATCGACTGTGCGAAGGCCGCCCTCGACGCCGCGGTGTGACCTGCGATCTGGTAGAAGCCGACCGCCTGGATCAAGCTCGAGGCAAAGGTCAGGAATGAGAACCCGAGAGGGCCCCACCGGCCTAGGCGGAGGCCGAAGCGTATCGCGGTCACTCCGGGAGGGCTTTCTGTTCGCGATCGGTGTCGGAGTAATAGCTGAGGAAGATCTCCTCCAGGCTGGTCTCGCCCGCGGCGCGAAGGTCGTCCAGGCGAGCCACCCTCACGAGCTTGCCGTCTCGAAGAATTCCCACCGTGTCGCAGACGTGCTCGACCTCGGACAGGACGTGAGAGGAGAGAAACACCGAAGCGCCGCCATCGCGCGCCTCTCGAAGCAGCTCGTAGAACTCCTGCTGGTTCAGCGGGTCAAGACCATTGGTCGGCTCGTCGAGGATCAAAAGGTCGGGCTTGTGCATGAACGCGAGCAGGATGCCGAGCTTTCGCTTGTTGCCGCTCGAGTATTCACGGAACCGCCGGTTGAGGTCGAGGTCGAATCGCTCCGCGATGCCGTGCACCGATTTTGGATCGACTCCTCCACGCATGCCGCCGAGGTATGCGACCACCTCCTTGCCGCGCAGGCTGCCGAACTGGGGCATATCGCCTGGCAGGTATCCCACCCTGCGCTTGACCTCCACGTAGTCCCGGTTGCAGTCGAGCCCGAAGACGTAGGCGCCGCCCGCGCTGGGCTTGATCATCCCCATGAGCAGCCGGATCGTGGTCGTCTTGCCGGCCCCGTTCGGGCCCAGGTAACCGAACACCTCCTGCGGGATCACGTCGAGGTCGAGGTCGAAGAGGCCGCGTCCGGCCCCATAGTCCTTCGAAAGTTTTGAGGTCCGTATCGCCGAGACCGCCATTTCGCGCAGCATATAGGCGCCGTGCAGCTGGGCGACCTCGAACTTCACCTACTCATGTCCAGTCGCTGGAAGGCGGACGGCGGGCTGATATTCGGCGTGGTCCCGAAGTTGCTGTGGGAAAGGCAGAAACCCGCCGACGCAAACAACATGATCGAGTGCGCCTGCGTCTGCGTCATCGCGCGCATCGACGGCCGCGTCATCGTCTGCGAGACGGGGATCGGCACCAAGTTGAGCGAGAAGCGGGCCCAGCAGGTCGCGCTGCGCGAGCCCGAGGGATTGCTCCTCAACTTGAGGCGGCTCGGCATCCGTCCTGACGAGGTCGACGCCGTGATCACCACGCACCTGCACTGGGATCACGCCGGCGGCCTCACGCGTCGCAACCAGCACGGCGCCCTGGAGCTGACGTTCAAGAACGCACGCCACTTCATCCAGCGCAGCGAGTGGGATTTCGCGGTCAACCCGGACGTGCGGAGCAAAACCGGTTACGTCCTGGACGACTTCACGCCGCTGGACGACGGGAACAAGCTGGTGGAATACCTCGACGGCGATGCCGAGGTCCTGCCCGGCGTGCATGTCCGCCACGTGGCCGGCCATACCCCCGGCAGCCAGGTCATGATCCTGCGCTCGGGCGAGCTGGCCTGCGCAGTGACCGGCGACCTGGTGCCTCAGACTCCGCACCTGAAGGTGGCGTGGAACATGTCGGCCGACCTGGAGCCGCTGCGCGTCTTTGAGGAAAAAGCGCGGCTCTTCGAGGAGGCCGAGAACCATCGGTGGCTCCTGGTCCTGAGCCATGAGCCGGACCAACCCGCGGGCTACCTGCAGGACGGCGGCCACTGGCAGCCGGAGCCGCGCCTCCTTTGAAATTCAGTACAAAAGAAGGAAGAAGGCTCACCTACCGGAAGATGGGGATGGGGCCGGTGCTCGTCTGCCATCCCGGCGGTCCCGGTTTCTCGTCCTCCTATTTCGCCGACCTCGCCGGACTGTGGGAGAAGTTCACCCTGGTCATGCTCAACCCGCGAGGCACGGGTGGTTCAGACCGCCCGTCGGACTCGGGCGCGTACCAGATCGACGACTACGTCGCCGACGTCGAGGAGCTGCGCGGACACCTCGGCCAGGAAAAGCTGGTGCTGCTCGGACATTCGCACGGTGGCGTCGTCGCGCAGGCCTACGCAGCCGCATACCCGGATCGCGTCGAGCGCTTGGTGCTGGCTTCGAGCCTCGCCCGCTTCGGACCCGAACAGGAAGCCGCGATGCGCGCTGGGATGGACAGGCGATCAGGGCAACCGTGGTACACGGACGCCGCCGCCGCGCTCGAAGAGGAGCAGGAGGTCACGTTCGCCGACGATCAGCAGCTGACGGATCTCTTCTTCCGTGAGGTCCCTCTTTACTTCGCGCATTACGGTCCGGTGGAAGCGGGCTACACCGACACGCTTCGTACCGAAACGATCAACGCGGACGCTCTTAAGCTCTTCAATGAGAAAATTTTCAACACGTTCGACCTGCGAGACCGGCTCCCGAACATCACCGCGCCGACGCTCGTCATCACCGGCGATGACGACTTCATCTGCGGCCCGGTGTGTGCCGCGGAGATCAGCGGCGCCATCCCTCGAGCGCGCCAGGTGATCGTGGGCGACTCGGGCCATATGATCTTCGTCGAACAGGCGCAGGCTTTCCACGACGAGGTCGCGGACTTCCTGGAACTCTGACGCCGGCTGCCTGACACTTCCGTCTCTCGGGATTTCGCGCGGCTGGCGCCAACCGCGCGTTTGCCGGGCCTCGATTTGGCTCGTTTGGCGCCAAGCGATCGGAAAAGCGCCGGGTCGCCACGGAGGCTATTTCTCGGCACGCCTTAACCCGAAAAGTTCAGTAGGTCTCTAGGCGGCTCCTTCGGTGAGGGAAACGTGATAGCCGAGGCGCTCTAGCCGGCGAACGGCCTGGCGAGTGATGAGCGAGCGGTCGCGCTGGTCGAAGTAATTGGGGCCGAGGTCCTGGTAGACAACGCCGTCGTTGAGCAGGTGATAGACAACGATGAGGAGGCTGTGGGCGACTGCGAGCAGGGCCCGCTTCCTGCCGCGGCGAGCAGCCAGTCGGTGGTATTGGACCTTGAAGTAGCTGTCCTTCTTGCGCGTGGCGCACCAGGCGCATTCGACCAGGATGGAGCGCAGCCAGCGGTTGCCCTTGCCCGCGTAGCCGGAGCGTCGCCTGCCGGCTGACTCGTTGTTGCCGGGACAGACCTTGGCCCAGGAGGCGAGGTGACGGTCAGAGGGAAAGCGACTCATGTCGGTGCCGATCTCGGCCAGGATCTCCTCTGCTGCCCGGATGCCCACGCCGGGGATCTGGTCAAGGCGAGCGATGGCGGTTTCAAAAGGGCGGCTTCGCTGCTGAACCTCCTGGTCCAAGGCGGTGATGCGCAGCTCGAGGAAGTCGATGTGAGAGAGCAGTTGGTCGAGCAGAAAGCGCTGGTGAGCGCCGATGGTGCCCTGAAGCGCTTGGGCCAGTAGCTCCCGCTTGCGCTGGAGGCCGTAGTTGGCGGTCGCGGCCACTGTCTCGGGGTCGTAATCGCCGGCAACGAGGGCGCTCAGGAAGCGGCGGCCGTTGAGGCCGACGATGTTGGAGATGACGTCTTCCAGCTTGATGTTGGCTCCCTCCAGCACCTTCTGCAGCCGCTGCACCTCATGTGCCCGCTCTTCGATGAGGGTGCGTCGATAGCGGGTCAATTCCCGCAGCTCCCTCTGCTCACGGCTGGGAATGAAGCTCGGCCTGAGCAGCCCATGGCGGAGCAGGTCGGCAATCCACTCCGCGTCCTTGACGTCGGTCTTGCGCCCGGGCACCGCCTTGATGTGCCGCGCGTTGACGACCAAGAGCTCGAAGCCGGCCACCTCCAGGATGTTGAAGACCGGCTTCCAGTAGACGCCACTGCTCTCCATCGCAACCACCCCGACGCTCAGCCCGCGCAGCCACTCGGCCAGCTGCTCTAGCTGCCAGGTCAGGGTTCCAAACGTGCGCAGCTGCTTGCCCTCGGGCAGCAGCGCGCAGGCCACCACGCTCGACTTGTGAACGTCAAGTCCCGCGCATCGTTCGTGGACCACACGCATCGCCACCACCTCCAGATGAGATATCAGTGGGGACAGGTCGAGGTTCGAAGACGTTAACCCGCGTGCTCTCCGCCACCGCGGCGGGGCAACAGCTAAAGGTGCCTGACGACCGGCCAGCCCAAATTAACAGCGAGCTCCCGGGCACCAAAGGAAGTCGGGCCGCTCCCACTGCACTCAATTTTCATCGCTGTAGGCACCCGGTCGGGAAGGCGAAATTAACAGGCGGTATTTGCAGGGGGACGTAGCCGGCCGTAGGCTCCGCCTGTGAGCTTTTTGGATCCTGCTCGGGGGCCGGTGGCGATCGCTCGTGGGGCGCGCACGAACCTCGCGCTGCTCGCTCTGCTAGCCGTCGCGTTTCTCACCGGGTGGGTCGCGTTCGCCTATGCGACCGCGCCGGCGCGGTGGTCGTTGGTGCTTCATGCGGGGGGCGGGTTTGCGATCCTCGCGCTGCTCCCCTGGAAGTCGATGATCGCGCGGCGCGGGCTGCGCCGGCCGCAGCCGGGGCGGTGGGCGTCGGTGCTTTTCGGGGTGCTCGTGATCGTGTCTCTGGTGGCAGGCCTGCTGCACTCAACCGGCGTGCTCGTCTACATCGGCCCGCTGACAGCGATGGACTTTCATGTCGGAGCGGCGATTGCGGCGGTGCCGTTTGCGATCTGGCACGTGGTCGCGCGCCGCGTCCGCGTGCGCGCGACCGATCTCTCGCGGCGAAACGTGCTGCGCGGAGGGGTTGTGGTGGCAGGGGCGGCCCTTGCCTATGGGGCGAGCGAGCTCGTGGTCAAGGCGACAGGCGCGCCTGGTGCGGTGCGCCGCTTCACCGGCTCGTACGAGGCCGGCTCGTTTGAGCCGAGATTGATGCCTGTGAGCTCGTGGCTGTTCGACGCGATTCCGGTCGTTGACCCGTCGGTCTGGCGGCTGCGAGCAGGCGGACGCTCGTGGTCGTACGACGAGATCTTCGTTTTCGACGACCGGATGACCGCGACGCTGGACTGCACGGGCGGTTTCTACTCGACGCAGGAGTGGGCGGGCGTGCGGTTGGATCGCCTGATCGGACAGCCCGATGGCGGGTCGATTCGTGTGGTGTCTTCCACTGGTTACGACCGCCGCTTTCCAGTTGATCGCGCGCGCACGTTGCTGCTCGCGACTCGCGCCGGCGGCCGGGAGCTTGACGCGGGCCACGGATTTCCAGCGCGCTTGATCGTGCCCGAGGGTCGAGGTTTCTGGTGGGTCAAATGGGTGACGGCCATCGAGGTGGATGACCTACCTCACTGGTGGCAGCCGCCGTTCCCTCTTCAATGAGGCATGACGAGCTGGCTGATCGAGAACACGGCGCCCTGGGGATCCGCGATCAGCGCATTTCTGAATCCAGGCGTGTCGTGTGGGTGGACGACGACCGTCCCGCCGACTTCCGCCGCTCGAGCGGCCGCGGCGTCCGCGTCAGCGATCCAGAAATCCACGCTCCAACGCGGTTGCGCGGCGGCGCCATTCGCGCTCGCCGGAATGGGTGCCATGACGCCCACGACGTCGCGCGGCACCGGCTGCTTCGGTTCGCCACCGACGTAACCCGGCAGCCGCCATAGCGTGACTGGTCCGAACTGTTCCGGCTCCCAGCCGAACACAGCGCGGTAGAACTCCTTCGCCTCGTGTGTGTCGGCCGTATGAAGTGTGCTCATCGCCCATGCGCTCGGCTCGTTGATCAGCTGGGCTCCTTCGCGGGTGCCGGCCTGCCATACGCCGACGGCTGCACCCGAGGGGTCTGCGAGCACCGCTAGGCGGCCCGCGGGCGGCGCGTCGACAGGGCCATCGAGCACTCTGCCGCGCGCGCGCTTCGCCCTTTCGATTGTGTCGTCGACGTCATCGACGCGCACGTACGTCGCCCACGAGGGTTGGCATGCGGGGCCCGGCAGCGAACCGACGCCTGCGACGTCGCGTCCTTTCAACCGCCCGACGAAGTACCGGCCCGGTGGATCGCCCGGTATGGCGCCAGGGCCCGCGAATTCCCACCCGAAGACCGATCCGTAGAAGTTCAGGGCAGCCTCCACGTCGGGCTGCAATGTTTCGACCCAGCAGGGAACGCCGGCCGGGTACAGGTCACGTTCGCTCATTTGTTGTCACCTCCGACAGGTCTTTGGAACTCACGCCCCCACCCCCCTTAGGCGTGGCAATTGGAATAACCTACCATATACTTGGTTAATCCAACTACAATGACTGGGTCGATGTCAGACCGGCGCACGTATGGGGATCCCTGCGGAATTGCGCGCGCGCTCGACGTGGTGGGTGAGCGGTGGGCCGTGCTGGTCGTACGCGAGCTGG
>Ga0209648_10003355_pt1 | contig 13427 bp, 7 predicted proteins | sample GraSoi2013_115cm_FD_185830 | JGI IMG/M metagenome (GOLD analysis project Ga0209648, IMG submission 185830) | Grasslands soil microbial communities from the Angelo Coastal Reserve, California, USA - Sample 9_17_2013_115cm (SPAdes) (version 2) | ecosystem: Environmental > Terrestrial > Soil >...
CACGCACGAGGGTTGGGAGGACGCTGCGGTGCATCCGCGAATGCTTGGCCGTTATCTGCGTGATTACAAAGCTCTGCTGGCTAAGCACGGCTACAAGGGTTGGTACTACGGCCATTTTGGGGAGGGATGTGTACACCAACGAGTAAACTTTGATCTGGAGACCGACCGAGGTGTTCGCACCTTTCGCCGTTTTCTGGAAGAGGCTGCCGATTTGGTTGTGCAATATGGTGGTTCGATTTCCGGAGAGCACGGGGATGGACATGCCCGTGCGTTCCTTTATGAGAAAATGTTCGGCCCCGAACTGGTGGACGGTTTTCGCCAGTTCAAGCAGTTATGGGGTCCGGATAACAAGCTGAACCCCGGCAAAGTGGTAGACCCCTATCCGCCCGAAGCGTTCTTGAAACTTGGTGCCGACTACAATCCTTTACCGGTGAAGACCCACTTTCACTTCCCGGACGATCAGGGCTCACTGGAAAAGGCAACCCAACGGTGCGTGGGTGTAGGCGCCTGCCGCAAGACCGACGCCGGAACGATGTGTCCGAGCTATCAGGTGACGAGAGAGGAGATCCATAGTACTCGGGGCCGAGCGCATCTCCTTTTTGAGATGCTGCAAGGCGAATTGCTCAAGGGTGGTTGGCGCGATCAGGCGGTCAAAGAATCGATGGATCTTTGTCTCTCTTGCAAAGGGTGTAAGAGCGAATGCCCGACCAACGTCGACATTGCCACCTACAAATCTGAGTTTCTTTCGCACTACTACGAGGGCCGACCGCGCCCGCTCAACCACTATGCCTTTGGCTTCATTGATCGGTGGGCGCGACTCGCCTCGTTCGCGCCCAAGCTAGTCAATGCTATCAGCTCCTCGCCTGTGATCAATCGAGTTGCGAAGGCGATGTTGCAGGTTGCCGAGCAACGTGAGATCCCGAAATTTGCTGAGGAAACCTTTGTGAGTTGGGTCAGAAAGCGACCGGCCGGTAGCGGCCTGGGGCGTGAAGTCGTTCTCTTTGCCGACACATTTAACAATTATTTTCGACCCAATATCGCTCGAGCCGCTTGGGAGGTACTCCAAAGCGCCGGCTTTGCCGTCCATGTCCCGCAAACACAGGAACACCTTTGCTGTGGCCGGCCACTTTATGATTTTGGGTTGCTCAGTGCGGCAAAGAAATATCTGCAAAAGGTTCTTCACGCACTTGAGCCATACGTCAACGCCGGTCTGCCAGTGATTATGCTGGAACCAAGTTGTGCCAGCGTTTTCCGCGACGAGCTACGCGGCCTGTTCCCGCATCACGGCGTCGCCTATCGGCTCAGGCAACAGACCTTTACGCTTAGCAGTTTTCTGCAGACCCAGAATGATTACGAGCCGCCCAGGCTTCCTGGTAGGAAAGTCCTTCTGCACGGGCACTGTCATCACAAAGCGGTACTCAAATTTAGCGACGAAGAAGCGCTGCTAAGACGGATGGGAGTTGAGCTGAAATCCCTCGATAGCGGCTGTTGCGGTATGGCCGGTCCGTTCGGCTTCGAGAGCGCAAACACCACTATTTCACAAGCGCTCGGAGAGCGTGTTCTGTTGCCGGCGGTGCGCGCCTCTGGCCCAGGCACGATCGTACTCACCGATGGTTTCAGTTGCCGTGAGCAGATCGCACAAAACACTGATCGCGAGCCGCTTCATATTGCTGAAGTGTTGCGAATGGCGATGGACGATCATGAACGACAGGTAGCAGATAGCAGATAGCAGGTAGCAGATAGCTGATAGCCGATAGCCAATAGCGATTACTGATTACTGATTACCGTTATTGGCTGTCTGATTATTTCATTCGAGGACGAGGGCGATTCAACCCGAGAACGATCAAACAATGACAGACCAACCCGCCTCTGGACCCCTCCACGGATTGAAGGTTCTGGAACTCGGTCATGTAATGGCTGGGCCGGTCTGCGGGATGATGCTGGCCGACATGGGAGCCGACGTCATCAAATTAGAGAAAACCTCTGGAGGGGATGACTCTCGCCGAATGGTGCCTCCACAGATCAAAGACGAATCAGCGGCGTTCCTTATCTTGAACCGAAATAAGCGCGGGATCGCAGTCGATTTAAAGTCTCCCCGGGGTATTGAAATCGTCAAAAAGCTCATTCAGAAAGTCGACATCCTGATCGAAAATTTTCGGCTTGGCACAATGGAACGACTCGGGCTCGAGTACGCAACCATCCAGAAGCTCAATCCTAGCTTGGTTTACTGCTCTTTGTCGGGCTTTGGCCGCACTGGACCCTACGCATCGCGAGGGGGGTTTGACCTGGTCGCCCAAGGAATGTCCGGTCTGATGAGTATTACCGGCCGGCGAAACGATGAGACACCCGTGAAGGTTGGTCCTCCGGTTACCGATATTACGGCCGGCATACTTGGAGCAATGGGTGTCCTGGCTGCTTATTCGCACCGGCTGAAAGCCGGTGAGGGCCAGTTGGTCGACACGTCGTTGTACGAAGCCGGCATCATTCAAACGTATTTTCACTCCGCGATTTTTCTGGCGACTGGAGAATCGCCGGGTCCGATTGGGTCAGCCCACATCATGAGCGCGCCTTACCAGGCGTTTCCCACCGCTGATGGCTGGATTACGGTCGACGCAGCGAACCAGGCAAACTGGCTGCGACTAATAGAGGTGATGGAAGCACCGGAACTTTTGAAGGATGAGCGATTCGGGGAAAACTCTGATCGGATGGCACATTTAGACGAACTGTCGGAAGTATTGGGAAACCATTTCCGGCACCGAAATTCAAGCGATTGGTTGAGCCGGTTCGCGAAAGCCGGCTTACCCGCCGGCCCGATTTACAATATCAAAGAAGTTCTCGAAGAAGAGCAAACCAAGGCCCGAGAGATGTTGATCGATGTTCCCCACAAGACTCTCGGAAGCACAAAAGGAATCGGCGCACCGGTGAAGTTTTCGCGCACTCCGGCTGCGGTTTTAAGAGGTGCTCCTATCCTAGGTGAACACACTCGCGAGATTCTTGGGGAGATCGGATTTACGGCAGAGGAAATTGAGCAACTAAAGAGTGAAGGAGTGGTGAAGACGGCGGATTGATCGGTAATCGGTAATCAGTAGTCAGTGATCAGTGATCGGTATTTCACCAATGTCGGCGGGAGATGGGGCCTAGTCCTAGGCAACCAATCGGACACTGATTACCGATTACTGATTACCGATTACCTTGTCGCCGCCCTTTCGAGTATGCTGCTTTATAAACCGCTCCTAACGAACTATGGCTGAGATCATCATCGACCATTTGGATGGCATAACGCAGGTCATTTTCAATCGTCCCGAGGTGCGCAACGCTCTGACGTTTGAAATGTACGATCGGGTCTACGATCTCTGTATCAAGGCGAACACGAACCGCGAAATCAAAGCGATCATTTTTGCTGGTTCGAGTTCGTCGGCCTTTGCGTCGGGAACAGATATCAGTCTGCTACAGACTCTGGTCAACGGGAAAGACGGAATCGATTACGAGGAGAAGATCGAACGGGTGGTCGGCGCGGTTGAGCGTTGTCGCGTGCCCACGATTGCCGCGATTGCCGGCGCTTGCACGGGCGGTGGGGCCGCTCTTGCTACGGCATGCGATCTCCGCATCGGAGCGAAGAACATGAAGTTCGGTTATCCTATGGCGAAGACGTTGGGTAACTGTTTGTCGCTGGCCAATTGCGCCCGCCTAAGTTTTCTCATCGGTCCCGGCCGGTTCAAAGAACTCTTGTTCACGGCCAGGCTAATGGGGGCGGAGGAGGGGTACTCTACTGGGCTAATCAACGAAATTGTTGATGCACCCGAAGAGGTTCTATCTTACGCCCGCGCTCTCGCTCTCCGGATCATTCAACACGCTCCTCTGACAATTTGGGCGGCTAAAGAAGCGCTGCTGCGAGTTTATGACAAGCTCCAGTCGGTCGACTTTTTCGATGTCATTGAGCAATGCTATGGAAGTAACGATTTTCGGCTTGGGGTGAACTCATTTATTAAGAGAGAGACACCAGAATGGTCTGGAGGTTGAGACGGTAGTAAGGGCGGGACTGATTTTCTGAGATTCTTGTTTTTTTTGCGAAGATCTTTGTCTTCGTCGCCGTGCTCAAGAAGGTAGAGGCGTGTCCGGCAGACGCGGCGCGACACACCATCCTACCTCGCCACGGAAATCACCGGATCGCTAACTAAGACCAATTTGGTTGCGGCTACACCGCGCTGTTTCACCTGTTAAAATTCCTCTTTGTTTTCCTTTTGGTTGGGCATTCTTTGCGATCTTCTGTGGAGACAACATGATCGACTGGAGCTTTCTTTATCTCGCAAGCGAATGGGTCATCAGGCTAATAATGCTGCTGTATGTACCTCAGCGGAGGAGCACTGCGGCGTCACGAACGTGGCTTCTGTTCATTTTTCTCCTGCCGTGGCCTGGGCTCGCTTTGTACGCTCTGGTGGGTCGAATCCGGTTGCCGGAATTGCGGCGTAAACTACAGGCGCAGGCGTCGCTCCAAATTGAAAAAGCGCAGGCTCAGATCGGCAAAAGAATAACCCTGGAGCCGGATCTTCCTGCTCAACTCCGGATCATCCCCCAACAAGCCAGGAAGCTTGGCGCTTTTGAAACCTTCGCCGGCAACGGACTGGAATTTCTTCGCGACTACGACGGAAGCATCGACCGATTAATCAAGGATATCGATTCGGCGAACAAACATGTGCACCTCTTGACCTATATTTACCGCATCGACCGAACCGGCAGAAAGGTAGCCGAAGCGTTGAAGAGAGCGGCCCACCGCGATGTCGATTGTCGGGTTTTGCTGGATGCAGTCGGGTCCCGGGTAGCCCTGGAGCGACTTGGGCCGGAGCTTCGTGCCGCGGGTGTCGAAGTAAGATCGATGTTGCCGGTCGGATTGTTTCGTCGCAACGCGGCGCGGTTTGACTTGCGCAATCACCGGAAGGTGGTCGTGATCGACGGAAGCGTCGGGTACATCGGATCGCAGAACATGGCTGATCCCGTGTTTGTGAAGAACTATCCTAACGAAGAGCTAGTAGCGCGCGTCACCGGCCCAATAGTATCGCAACTTCAGGCGGTTTTCTTAGCCGACCACTACCTGGAGACCGAAGAGGCTCTGGATCGGGAAGAACTTTTTCCGGACCTTGACCCCACCGGAAACTCGATCGCCCAGCTGGTACCGAGCGGACCTGGTTATGGCCAGGAAAACGGCCGAGATCTAATCATCTCGATGCTTTATGAAGCCCGGCGCCGGGTCGGAATCGTCACTCCGTACTTCGTGCCCGATGAACCGTTTCTGCAGGCCATGCGCGCAGCCGGTCAGCGAGACAATGTCAGAGTACACCTGGTTGTTTCCAAACATGCCAATCAGCTGATAACGCAGCTTGCCCAGCGCTCTTATTACGATGATCTGCTCGAGGCAGGTATCGAAATTCACCTTTATCGTCCCCATTTTCTGCACGCCAAGCTTCTGACCATTGACGACGACGTCGCGCTGTTGGGTTCAACGAATATGGACATTCGCTCATTTGCGTTAAACGCCGAAATCAATTTGCTGACCTACGATCGGCAGGTCGTGGAATCCCTAAAAAAGATTCAGGAAAGCTACTTCGCGAATAGCGAACTATTGACCCGCGAAGATTGGGCTAAACGTTCGGCATTTGCCAAGATCGCGCAAAACACCGCACGCTTGATGGATTCTTTCCTCTAGCGAACGTCAGCGAACGTCAGCAAACATCACCGAACGCTAACGAACGTCAGCGAACGAATGACAGCAAACGCGAACGTCGTTGTTGTTCGTTGTCGTTCGCTGCTGTTCACTGTCGTTCGTTTCCAGCGGGCTTAGATTTCGTGATTTGTTATATGGTGTCGCTCTAGATCACCTTTCGCTGCTTCAACCGCATCGTCGATGGTCTTTGCCATTTTGCTAGCGGAACCCCCGACGTTGCAGTCATGGCAATTCCAAGTACCCCACATTTCACCGCCTTGCCCCTCCTCGACGTGAATCGTATACCGAACCGTGCCCCTCGTGTAATCATGATTGTGGATCTCTTTTACTGGCATGAGGATCTCCTTTCGGTAACAAGAAATCTCGCTCAAAAAACGCCAGGAGCAATCGCTTTACCAACTAATCCGCGCAACCGGGAGATCGCCTAAACCTTGCGATCTGAAGCGGATGTAATGGCTTTTTTGATGCTGTTGGCTACGACGATTCCGACCTCTCCAGCTTCAACCGCCGCCTTGGACGCTTTCAGAGCATCTCGGATATCCAGTTCCAGACCGGGAAGCCGATCACGATGCCAACCGCCAACGTTGCCAAAAAGTAGTCCGCCAAAGTTAGCTTTCTCATTCTATCAACGTGGATGCTTGGGCCGCCGTCGACTTGCAATAATTCTTCCAGCGCTGGAATGGATTTATCGCCAAAGCTACGCTCGGCTTTTGCCGTTCTGCCGAAAAGCGCGAGGCAAGATTCGGTCAGCCGGTAGGTATTCTGCAATATAAGTCTCTGGCGGTTAGAAACTTAAGCGGGTGAAGGGAATCGAACCCTCGTATGTAGCTTGGGAAGCTACCGTTCTACCATTGAACTACACCCGCGGATGTGTTGCGAACGGCGGACCGTTCAGGCGATTGGATTCGGTGAGAGTAACGTTTCTGAATAGGGACGCAAGCCGAACCTCGAGTAGGCAAAGGTCAGGCCGCGTCATGAGATTTCGCGACCGAAGCAAGCCCTGGGTTGTTCCCCGCCGCCGCACCTGTCCAACGAAGCGTCTCTGTGGAGCTAGATCGTGACCAACGAATGGGCGAAGTCGGAAGAGGCCCGCCCTCCGACTGCTGGGTTAGCTTGATTCGACAGGCGTGAGCAAAGCCTGGCGACGATGGGCCCCGCCACCGCCTATTCGACATTAGCGGAACTTCGGCTTACGTTCATCCTTTCCAATGCGTTCTCAGAAAGACGGCGTTGAGCCGCTTCGCCAGCGCCTGCTCAACTTGCTGGCACATCCCCGATATCAACCACTCAACAAAACGGATCTCGCGAAGCGCCTGGGGGTCTCGGTCGATGAGCGATCCGCGTTCCGCCGTCTGCTAATCGATCTCGAAAAGCAAGGTAAAATCGCTCGGATCCGCAAGGAGCGTTATGTCCTGCCGCAGGAGGCGGATCTCATCGTGGGGATCTTGCAGATGAATCCACAGGGGTTCGGCTACGTTCTGAACGCGACGGGCGACGGTCTTGGGGATGTCTATATCTCAGCCGAGAACACGAGTACCGCGCTGCATCGAGACAAAGTGGTCGCGCGGATCATCCGAGACGAGGTGCCCCAGCTTGGGTCTGGGCGTCAACGCGCTCGGCGGCAAGGCAAGGTGATTAAAATTCTGGAACGAGCCAACAAACAAATAGTGGGCACGCTGCAGCAATCGAAAAAATTCTTCTATGTGGTGCCAGATGATCCCCGCCTCCTCCATGATATTTACGTTGAACTTGATCATGAGCGACTTCCGCGGATGCCGCGAGCTAACGATAAAGTCGTAGTTCGGCTGGAAGAGTGGGAAAGCCGCCACCTCAATCCGGAAGGAGAAATCATCGAGGTCCTCGGTCCGGCACGGGCGCCCGGCGTCGATATTCTTGGGATCATCAAGAAGTACGACTTGCCGGTGGAGTTCTCGCCGGGAGCTTTGGAACAAGCCGAGAAAATTCCGCTGAGCATTCCGCCATCCGCGCTGCACCATCGAGAAGATCTTCGTACGGTGCAGGTCTTTACGATCGATCCGGAAGATGCCCGCGACTTTGATGACGCGATTCATGTACGACGCTTGGGCGACCAGTGGGAGGTCGGTGTGCATATTGCGGATGTCTCCCATTATGTTGCTCCTGGATCGGCCCTGGATCGCGAGGCGTTCAAGCGGGGCAACAGCGTTTATCTACCGGATCGTGTTCTGCCGATGTTACCGGAGCGGCTGTCGAATGGCGTCTGCAGTCTGCGTCCGGACGAAGATCATCTGACCAAGAGCGTGATCATCCGGTTCGATCAGGCAGGCCATCCGAAGAGTCACCGATTTGCTGCTACCATTATTCGAAGCCGCTTTCGGCTAACCTACCGTGAAGCCTACGAACGTCTGCAGCGGCCTCCCCAAAATCAACTCGACCATTTTCTCCATCAAGCTTGGAAGATCGCGTCAGCCTTGCGGGAAAGGAGATTTAATAAGGGAGCACTGGAGCTTGATTTTCCTGAGGTCCGGATTCGAGTCGATCAAAGCGGAAAGGCGATCGGCCTGATTAAAGAAGAGAACGACATTTCGCATCAACTGATCGAAGAGTTCATGCTTTTGGCGAACGAGATTGTCGGCCGAGAGACCAAGAATCGCTCATTGCCAAGCGTGTATCGGGTCCACGAGGATCCAGATCCGGAAAAGCTGCTTGAGTTTCGGGAGCTGGCTCGTTTGCACGGACTGACACCAGGTGACCTCTCGCAGAAGCGGGAGATGCAGCGGTTTCTAAGATCGATCGCCGGGCGGCCGGACGAAGGTTTGCTAAAGGTGAGTTTGCTCCGCAGTTTGCGAAAAGCGATTTATTTGCCCGTGCCACTTGGGCATTTCGGTTTGGCCAAGGGCGACTACACGCATTTTACCAGTCCCATCCGCAGATACGCGGACCTCATCGTCCATCGAACGTTTAATGCGCTGCTTTCGGGTCCGGGCATCGGACGTGTCCGACGAAGCCTGACATCGACCCCGAGCGATGCCAGACAAGACGGCGAAGTCGGAAGCAACACCCATCCGAAGAAACTGATAAGTTCGAGCCGTCTGGAAGAGGTGTGCGAGCACATTTCTACGACCGAGCGCATCGCTGCCGATGCCGAACGTGAAGCGGTGCGCCTGAAGAAACTCGAATATTTGGAAAGTTTAATCGGTCGTCCACATCGATTCCAGGCCACCGTCCTCGAAGTGCGCAATTACGGATTGGTGGTTGAGGTCCCGGATGCGCTAATCACCGGGTTGATTCATGTGTCGTCATTAGGAGGCGATTTCTTTGTCTATGACGGAGCTAAACAGCAAATGTATGGACGTCGAACCCGGTTCACGCTGGGTTTAGGAGACGTGCTCGAGGTTGGAGTCGCCCGAGTGGATCGATTCAAGCAACAGGTAGACTTCACGTTCATTGGCAAGGCACCGCGCCAGGTTGAAATCGACGGATCGAAGAATACCGGATACAGGAAACGGATTGCACGGGGCAGAGCTCACGAGCCAAAAATCGGCCGATAGCGCCATTGCTGACCCGAAGAGAACGCTCGCGAGCGCCTCACGGCCAACAACTAACGATGCGACCAGTGCATTTAGCTGTTTACTGGGAGAGAAAAGTATGCGACGAAGTAAGATTCTCCCCTTGATTATGCCTATAGAGGTAAGAGCAAGTGGATCGGGATCCCTCCAAGTGTCATGGACAATGTTATTGTTACGAGAGAGCTACAAGTTGAGCGTAAGCATTTCTTCATAGAATTCAGAGAGAACGAGCGGGGCCGCTTCATGCGTATCACGGAAGAGGCGCATGGCAGACGCAACACGATAATCATCCCCAGTACTGGTCTGGATGATTTTATGTCCGCGGCTGGAGAAGTCATTCAGTCCGCCGAACGCGTTCCGGCCGCTTCTTAGTCAGACTGTTTTCGGAGAATCATCCAGGTACGATAGGCCCGGCCTAGGTCGTGACCCCGTGGGTTGGGGCGATCGGTGCCAGCCTGAGATTCGTAGCTCGTCCGTTTGATTTGGCGGACCAGCAGAAGCTGGTTCCTGTCGGCTGCCCAGATCAAGAACCGTCTCTATTTCTCATAGCCAACCTCGACTTCGAATCCGTCTGGGAAGCAGCATTCTTTGGAGAGAAAGATTCGCCGAGCCGACTAGAAAAATGGGCTTACCATCTGGATATCTGGAGAAAACGGGTCGACCGTTGACACACCGGGGCGCTTCGTTAGTTTCACGGTCCTGGTCGTCCATCCAGCAGGTCGGAACGCTGGCCTGTTTTGACTCATCAAACCTCACCTATGCCTAAAACACTGAAGAAGAAACGCGCCATGGCGAACAAGCCCGCAACGCCAAAAAAAACACGCTACGTCTACTATTTTGGCGACGGCAAGGCGGACGGGAAAGGGTCAATGAAACCTCTCTTGGGCGGTAAGGGTGCGAATCTCCATGAGATGACGCGGATCGGACTGCCGGTTCCTCCGGGGTTCACCATTACCACCGAAGTCTGCACCTATTTTTACGACAACAAAAAGCAATATCCGGTCGAACTTGAAGCGCAGGTAGCAACGGCGCTGGCCAAGATCGAAAAATCGGTCGGCAAGAAATTGGGAGATCGCACCAACCCACTGTTACTCTCCGTTCGTTCCGGAGCGCGCGATTCGATGCCCGGAATGATGGATACGATTCTGAATCTCGGAATGAACGACGAGGTGGTCGAGATCGTGGCCGAGAAGAGCGGCAATCCTCGGTTTGCCTGGGACTCCTATCGTCGATTCCTGCAGATGTATGGTGACGTCGTGATGGGTGTGCAGAAGCGGGAAGGGGAGGACCACGATCCGTTCGAAACGGTCATTGAGGAAGTGAAGCATGCGGGCCGCGTGCAAAAGGATACAGAGCTTTCGCCGGACGATCTAAAGACTCTCGTCGAACGGTTTAAGCAATTAATCAAGGAGCGAACCGGAAAGACTTTTCCGCAAGATCCGCGACAGCAGCTATGGGGCGCGATCGGTGCGGTGTTCGGTTCTTGGAACAATGACCGAGCAATCGTTTATCGGCGGAAGTACGGAATTCCGCATGAGTGGGGCACAGCGGTCAATGTCCAGACGATGGTATTCGGTAATCGCGGTGACACCAGCGCAACGGGCGTAGCATTCACGCGCGATCCGGCGACCGGAGAAAGAGTTTTCTACGGCGAGTATCTCATCAACGCGCAAGGAGAGGATGTGGTCGCGGGCGTGCGGACACCGCATCCGGTAGCGCAGTTGGCGCAGGAGATGCCGGCGGCTCACAAGGAGCTTCTGAAGGTGCGATCCCTGCTCGAGAGCCATTTTCGAGACATGCAGGACTTGGAGTTCACGGTTGAAGATAATAAGCTCTACATCCTCCAGACCAGAAATGGTAAACGAACCGGATTTGCCGCCGTTCGAATCGCGACTGATATGGTGGCTGAGAAGTTGATTACGAAAGAAGAGGCACTCCGTCGGATTCCTGCGGATTCGCTTAGTCACTTGCTGGCGCCGATTTTCGATCGCCAAAGCGTTCGCAGCGCTCACAAGATTGCCACCGGGCTAGCCGCTGGACCGGGCGCGGCCAGTGGCCGGCTGGTTTTCAACGCTAAAGATGCGGTTGAGCTGGCGCATAAGGGCGAGCGGGTGATTCTCGCCCGAATAGAAACTTCCCCGGAAGACCTCCGTGGCATGATCGCTGCCGAAGGAATCCTAACCGCCCGCGGTGGTGTTTCCTCGCATGCTGCTCTGGTTGCCCGGCAGATGGGCAAGGTTTGCGTTTGCGGGGCGTTGACCTTGAAAATCGATTATGCCGCCCAGACGTTATCCGCAGGAGCGACCACGCTCCAGCGAGGCGACTATATCTCAATCGATGGAACCGCCGGCGAAGTCTACGCCGGCGAAGTGAAAACGGCCGCTTCCGAAGTCGTACAGGTTTTGGTCGAAAAGAAACTCGATCCGAAGAAGAGCGAAACTTATCAGGAATTTGCTTCGCTCATGAGCTGGGCTGATCGGGCCCGCAAACTTGATGTGCGGACGAATGCCGATTCCCCTGACCAAGTGGCAACGGCAATTGCCTTTGGAGCCAAGGGCATCGGCCTTTGCCGTACGGAGCACATGTTCTTTGAAGGTGATCGGATCGATGCGATGCGCGAGATGATCCTCGCTCAATCGCTCGATGAACGGAAAGCGGCAGTGGCAAAACTGTTGCCCTACCAGCGAGGCGATTTCGTCGGGATTTTCAAAGAACTCAAAGGATTGCCGGCAACAATCCGCTTCCTCGATCCGCCGCTTCACGAATTTTTACCGAATACCGAGGCTCAGCAAAAAGACCTGGCAAAGAAATTGAATGTTCCTTTGGAGCACATCGCACGCCGCGTGGAGGAATTGCATGAGTTCAATCCGATGTTGGGTCATCGTGGGTGTCGGTTGGGCATTTCATTCCCAGAGGTCACCGAAATGCAAGCTCGCGCAATTTTTGAGGCGGCGGCTGAGGTACAAAAGAGCGGGCTAAGAGTGAGACCTGAGATCATGATTCCGCTGGTCGGATTTCCCAAGGAGCTAAAGCTGCAGATCGATATCGTGCACCGGGTCGCGAGCGAGGTCGCCAAGGAGAAAAAGGTAAGGTTTAGTTATCTAGTTGGAACGATGTTGGAAATACCGCGAGCCGCTTTGGTGGCGGATGAAATCGCCAAAGACGCGGAGTTCTTTAGCTTCGGAACGAATGACCTGACGCAGACGGCGCTTGGTATGAGTAGGGACGATTCCGGTAGTTTCCTACCCCATTACCAAGAGTTGGAAATCGTGAAAAATAACCCGTTCGCAACTATCGACCAGGCTGGAGTCGGCCAGTTGATGGAGATCGCCCGCGATCAAGCTCACAAGACTCGCCCTGACATCAAGCTAGGCATTTGTGGCGAGCACGGGGGCGACCCGGAGAGTGTCAAGTTTTGTCACCGGATTGGCTTGAATTACGTCAGTTGCAGCCCGTTCCGGGTACCGGTTGCGAAGCTGGCCGCGGCGCAGGCCGCGCTGGCAGGGTAACGAACTGCAACGAACGACAACGAACGTCAATGCGCTTTTGTTCGTTCAACCGTTTGCTGGCGATCGCTGTTGTTCATTGACGTTCGTTGGCGTTCGCTCGATCAGTCCCCGCGCCGATGAATGATGTCGTGATCGAGTGCGCTCTCTAAATGGGTGGTAACCTTCGCTCCGGACGGAATACTGGTTTCCAGGGTTTCCTCGATTTCAGTGGCAACGCGATGAGCGTCGCTGAGTAATACGCCGGCCGGGAAAACGAGGTGAAATTCGATCCAGTTCGTGTCACCGAGATTGCGGTGCCGAAGGTTGTGGTAGGAGACGCCGCGCTTGTTGGTTTCTCGATCAAGCAGCTGGACGATGCTTTGCTGGATGGCGGGATCCGCTGCATCCATCAATCCCGAGAATCCAGATCGAACCAGACGGATCCCGGTGACCAGGATGTTGGTCGCGATCAAAATGCCGATCAGGGGATCGGTTGGAGCCCAACGAAAAACCAAGCTTAATACGAGGCTGATGACAACCGCGGCACTGGTCCAGCAATCTGTCAACGTGTGTTTGCCGTTGGCTTCAACGAGAAATGAATGATGCTTGCGGCCGCTTCGAATGAGGTAAAAGCCTAAGGCGCCGCTTACGCAAGCGGCGACTATGGTCAGA
>Ga0209648_10003357_pt1 | contig 13424 bp, 6 predicted proteins | sample GraSoi2013_115cm_FD_185830 | JGI IMG/M metagenome (GOLD analysis project Ga0209648, IMG submission 185830) | Grasslands soil microbial communities from the Angelo Coastal Reserve, California, USA - Sample 9_17_2013_115cm (SPAdes) (version 2) | ecosystem: Environmental > Terrestrial > Soil >...
AACGGAGGCTGTAACAAGACGTTTTGGTTTTTCAGCTGGGAAGGCTTCCGACTGCGGACCGGCCAGCCATTCACGGCCACAGTTCCCGACTCGAAAGAAAGAGCTGGCGATTTTTCTGAAATATGCAAGTCGGGTTTCACTGGCGGTATCTGTAACGATCGCCAAACGGACGCCACCGGCAAATCCGTTGTCATCAATCAGATTTATGATCCCTGTGCCGGCAGCGTGAATGCGGAAGGAGCATGCCCTGGCAGCACGGCCACTCCCACGCCATTTGCAGGCAACATCATTCCGGCCGGGCGCATCAATCCGGCCTCTGCGAAACTCCTGAATCTGTGGCCTGCGCCCAACAACGCCACTGCGTCAACCAATAATTTCACCACGGTAGCCAGCACGGGTGGAAATCAAAACCAAGTGGTTTGGCGCATGGACCACAACATCAAAAACCGGCAGCGGCTTTTTCTGCGCTTCAGCTACTGGAACATTTTGGACTTGCCGATAGATCCGCTGGGAAGCGGATTGTGTGCTGACCGCTGCTCGGAGAAATACCACAGCAGCGCCCTGGCCGCCGGGTACACTCACACTTTCACGCCGACGGTCATTTTTGGTTTCAATGTCAGCGTCAGCCGTTTTAGTTACAACCGCACTCCGAAGAATTCTGGGTTTGACCTCACGACCCTCGGTTGGCCGGCGAGTTACAACCAGAGTGTTCCTGCTGTCATGCGCACTCCGCCGACGCCGTGCGTGGCGAACTTCGCCGATAACATAATCTGCACCCAGGGACAAAGCTTCATTCAGGACCGCAACACACAGTACAACTTATCGCCAAGTGTCTCCATGTTGCGGGGGCGGCACCAATACCAAGTCGGCTTCCAGTTCGAGGTTGGCCGTGATAATTACGCACAGTCCAACATCGCGAGCGGGGCATTTGATTTCTGTTTTCCCGGCCAAGCCTGCTTCACCAGTCTGCCCGGGGTCTCCGGGACCGGCTTTTCATTTGCAGATTTCTTGCTCGGGTATGCCGACAATTTCAACAACATCGTAAACCATTTTTTTGCGCAGGCTGTGGTCCCGGCTTTCACAGCGGGGCAGCAGATTTACCGGGCGGTCTATTTTGCCGATTCCTGGCACGCAACCAACAAACTGACACTGAACCTGGGCTTGCGTTACGATCTGCAAGGGCCTTGGTCGGAACGCTTTAACAGGTTGTCCTACTTCGACCCCGGCGCCACGAACTTCTTGACGCAATTTCTCCCGCGGAGCTCGCCTCCCCTGAAGGGGGACGTCTTCCTCGTAAATTCGGGAGACCGGAACAATATTCCACTGGAGAAGATCGACTTTTCGCCGCGCGTCGGACTGACTTATGGCCTCAGTTCAAAGACAGTGATTCGCAGCGGCTACGGTATCTTCTGGATTCCAAATTATGTATCCTTTGGTCTCAACCCGCTGAACGATATGGTCAATGCCGCGACCACCACGTATTCGGGAACCGTCGACGGTACTCACCCGGTCAACACAATTGCCCTTCCGTTCCCAGCCGGCATCTCAGCGCCGCCCGGGCGCAGTCTGGGCATCCAGGGGACGCAACAGTTTCTCACGCAAGTCGTGCAGTCGATCACCGAAGCCTATCCGGGGAACCATCCCGCCGGTTATGTCCAGCAGTGGAACCTCAACATCCAGCGCGCGCTTCCAGCGGACTTTTTCCTTTCCGCAGTTTACGTAGGTTCAAAAGGAACCCATCTGGAACAATACTCCCAACAAATCAATCAAATCTCCGACGCTTTGCTCGCGCAGGCAGCGGCGCAGGTCGATCTGACACTTCCAAATCCCAGGCAGAACGTCGTCCTTGTCCAATCAACACCAAATCCGTTTTTCATTAACGGCCAGGCGCTTGCACTCACGGGATCGACAACGACCAAGGGGCAGCTCCTCCGTCCCTATCCCCAGTACACGAGTGTGCAGCTTGCCGGCCAAGGGTCCTACGACAGCATCTATCACTCTTTTCAGCTTACGGTGCAAAGACGATTCGCGGGGGCCGGGTCGCTTCTGGCCGCATACACGAATTCGAAACTCATCAGTGACACGGACACGCTGACTTCGTGGCTGGAGACGGGCGTCGGCGGCATTCAAAATAACAACAATTTGCGCGGCGAGCGTTCACTTTCCTCTCAGGATATTCCACAGCGTTTGGTCGTGAGCTACGTCCTAGACCTCCCGTTCGGCAAAGGGAAGAAGTTTCTCTCGGGCGTCAGTGTTCGGGAAGAAAAGTTTATAGGGGGATGGGGCGTTGACGGCGTCACCATTTTCCAACGAGGGTTTCCGCTGGTCTTTACGAACGGACAGCTTAACGGCACCACACTTTTTGGCGGAGGTTCCCGCCCGAACCTTGTGTCCGGCTGCCCTGCGTCAGTGTCCGGCGCTGCTACGACAAAGCTCGGGGACCCGAATAATCTAAGCGCACCACGATGGTTCAACTCCTCCTGTTTTACCGCGCCGCCTGACTTCACTTTCGGAAATGAGCCGCGCGTGGATCCCAGCCTGCGCTCAGAAGGAGTGGATAATTCTGACTTCTCCCTATTTAAGAGAACAAGGTTCGCCGCCAAGGATCGTCTAGACTTCGAGTTTCGAATGGAGTTCTTCAACATTTTCAATAGAACGCAATTCGCCCCGCCCAACACTATTTGCTGCACCGCCAATAATAAGAACTTCGGGGTCGTAACCAGCACGGCTCCCGGGACCAATCCTCGCCTGATTCAATTCGGATTGAAATTCATGTTCTAGAGGGTAACGTTCGAAGCATTTGGAGATTATCGAACTATATACGAGAGTTGAAGGATTTCTGTACCAAAAGCTTCAAGATTTCTTGAAGAAATAAAGCGGGAAGCTGGCATCTAAAAATCTTCTCTTTCAGCCGTCAAGTGGTGTATGTTTCGAAAAGCATCGGAGCGTGCCTAGGGGAATGCGCCCGTGCACGCGGTGTTTCGCTGAATGTGCAGCGTTATGCCGCGGAATTGAGAGCTACGCATGAGTTCTCCGCCGCAAGGACGCGCGCTCACATTTCCCATCGCTTGGAGCCAGGGACAAGGCCAGGAACTCGCCGTCCCGGCGCGGAAAGCTGCTGGAGACCGCTCTCCGAGCGATGAGGAGGTGATGGCTCGTCTGCAGTCCAATGATTCCGGCGCCTTGGAGATTCTCTTTGGCCGATACGCTCGCCTTGTGCTCGCCATTGCACGAGGCATCGTCCGCGACAACGGCGAGGCCGAGGACGTTGTCCAGGAAGCGTTTTTCTACCTGTATAAGAAATCAATGCTCTTTGACGAGGCAAAGGGAAGTGCGAAGAACTGGATTATTCAGATCGCGCTGCACCGGGCGCTGGACAGGAAGTCGCACTTGGCGCGAAGGGGCTTTTACGCTGGTACAGACATCGCTGTTCTCGGCGATATTTTATTGGGGGACACCGATCTGGATCGGGAGATCGGCGCCAAGCTCAACCGAGTGCATCTTGAGAGAGCGTTCGAGCAACTTCCGGAGATGCAGCGCGCGACGCTTGAGTTGTTTTATTTTGAGGGATTGGATTTGCGCGAGATCAGCAAGAAGCTCAATCAGGCATTGGGAAACAGCCGTCACCACTTCTATCGTGGTTTGGAGCGGCTAAGAAAGAGCGCCTTTGTCCAGAGGCTCAGGGGAAATAAACAATGCTAGACGGCCAGCAAGGTCGGGAAATCCACGAGAGATTCAAAGAGCTCAATGCTCTGGCCAACTCTGGTGCCCTCACCCCCCTCGAGCGGTCCGAGTTGAATTCGCATTTAGACCATTGCGAGGAGTGCCGCGAGATCGCACTCCAATACCGCATTCTGGCGGCAGCAGGAATTTCCACGATTGCTGCCGCTTACGCCGAGCGGCCAGCGCACGAAACCTGGGACGAGGAAGCATCTCTGAATAAACTGCTCGCACGTGTGTGGTCAGACCAGCGAACTGTTCTAGAGCGGAAAGGGGACCTCCGGGTTTCCGCGCCGCCTTCCGTATTGCGCCGAATCGTCGCCAATTCCTTTGCGCAAGCCGCGCTCGCAGCCTGCCTTGTGGTCGCGGTCGGGTTCCACGCCTATCGCCTTGGGACTCGCGCACAGGGCGCTGCCAGCCCGGCCCCGGTGTTTCCTGACGAGCGACTCCAGAAGCTAGCGGCTGAAAAGAAATCCGCGGACGAACTGCTTGCCGCCCAAGCCGCAAGGCTCGCGCAATTGCAGGAACAAAGCTCACGGGAGGAACGAGAAGTCGCGAAATTGCGAGCGGCGCTGCGTGAGACGGAAGAGCATTCGAATGAACTCTTGGCGGCCAACAGTCAGTCCGGGGGAAAGCTGCAAGAGCTCTCGCAACAACGAGACACTCTGAACAGCCAGCTGCAGGACGCAAACCAGTCCTATCAGAATGTTCGAACCGAACTGGCAAGCCTGCGGTCCGAACGCGACAGGATATTAATCAGAACCACGTCGCTCGAAGTGAAGATTGAAGAGCTCACGGCCATCAACTGTGATCAGGAACGCAGGCTCAAAGATACGGAACAGTATCTCGCTTCCGACCGGGACATTCGCGAGTTGATGGGTGCGCGAAAGCTTTATATTGCGGATGTTTTCGATGTGGATAGCGGCAGCCGCACGAAGAAACCATTCGGCAGGGTGTTTTACACGCAAGGCAAATCTCTCATCTTTTATGCGTTTGATCTCGATCGCCAGCATGGCGTCGTGAATGCCAATACCTTCCAGGTATGGGGCCAAAAGGAGACGGCGCAGGGAGAGCAGGCGCTGCCCTTGAATTTAGGCATTCTGTACATGGACAACGAAACCAATCGCCGATGGGTGATGCGCTTTGACGATCCCAAGCAATTGGCGGAGATTGACGCGGTATTTGTCACGGTCGAGCCGCGCGGAGGCAGCCAGAAACCAACGTCCAAACCGTTCCTTTACGCCCTTCTCCGGAACGATGCCAACCATCCCTAGGAGCTGAGGTTGGTTGAGGATTTTTTTCGCGAGACCGCGAGCCTAGGGTTTTTACCCTACTAGTGTTCCTTCGCACTCTTTTCAATTTCTTTCCCTCCCGCTGTTAACGCTGGTACATACCTCTTCACACTATCGTAACAATAAGTAAATTCGGAAACATGTCGAGATGTTGTTTTTGCGTCCAAGAGTTCCGTTATGCGGAACGCAGGGTACGTGTGTCGCACGGGGCTCTGGCAATAGGCGGGACAATCAATCGAGGGTTAGGAGCGCAGAACATGAAAAAGTCACATATCCAGTGTCTTGCGGCGTTTGGGTTTGGGATTTCACTCCTCGTCGTTTGCATGGTCATGCTAAGCCAGCCGGTGTGGGCTCAGTCGACCTATGGCACGGTGACCGGGTCCATTACGGACCCCTCGGGAGCCGCAATCGCCGGCGCGCAAGTGACACTGACTAATCTCGGCACGTCGGAAAAGCGAACCCAACCGACCGGGAGCGATGGCCTATACTCTTTCGCTAATCTGTTTGCCGGCAGGTACAAAGTTGAAGTCGAGATGAAAGGCTTCAAGCGCGTCTCGCACACGGATATCGTCGTCGAGTTGCAGCAGACCTCTCGTATCGACCTGACCATGCAGGTAGGTGAAGTGACCCAGACGGTTGAGGTTACCGGCGAGACGCCGCTACTTCAACCGGAAACGTCTTCGCTGGGCCAGGTTATCGAACAGCGCCAGGCGAATGAACTGCCGCTGAATGGCCGGAACGTTTACAACCTCGCCACGCTGTCTCCCTCCGTGGTCCCGCAAGGCCATGCGATGAGTAATATCGTCGGCCAGAATCCCTTTGACTTGGGAAACTACCAGATTGGCGGATCTTTCGCGAATCAGGGCGTTGAGTATCTGGACGGCCAGCCACTTAACATCACTTATATCAATTTGCCGTTGGCGGTGCCCACCCAGGACTCCATCTCGGAATTCAAGGTGCAATATAACAATCTGGGGCCGGAGTGGGGTAAGTTCTCCGGGGGTGTCATCAACTTCAGCACAAAATCGGGAACCAACCAGTGGCATGGTACCGCCTACGAATACCTCCGCAACAAGGTCTTGAACTCAAACGAGACTTTTCTGAAAGCCTCTCAATTAGCTAGCGGCAAAAAGAATCAAGCTCCGCCGTACGTGCAGAACCAGTTTGGCGGCACGGGCGGAGGCGCAATCAAAAAAGACAAGACCTTCGTTTTTGGCAGTTATGAAGGATACCGGCAGCGCGCGGCAACGGTTTTCCAAACGACAGTTCCGACAATGCTGGAGCGCACCGGTAATTTTTCTGACTTGTGCAAAACGGGTTTCACCGCTGTGGACCCAGGAGGGTCTGGGATCCCGATCTGCGCCGACAAGAACGCAAGCGGAGCATTCATCGACCAACTGTACAATCCTCTGTCGGTCAATCCGACGACTGGGAGCAATCAGCGCACGCCGATTGCCAACAACAACATCACAGGCAACTATCCCGGCACAACTACACCGTATATCAACACGACCGCTGCTTTCCTGCTGGGTAAGCTGGTTGCGGATCCCACGAACACCGGGACGCTGAACAACTTCACCAAAGGGGCCAGCACGGGTGGAAACATCGACGAGTACGTCGCTCGTGCGGACCAAAACCTTACGGCCAACCAGCACCTTTTCGGCAGGTTTACGTACTTTAAGGAGCTGAGCCTGGCGCAGGATCCGTACAACACTGGCCTTTGCAAAGACCGCTGCGCGGAGAACACACGGAGCAAGAGTCTTGCGGTGGGCTGGACCGACGTACTCAGCCCGACATTCACGTCCAGCGTGAACGTGAGCATCAGCCGTTTTCACTACATCCGCGGGCCAATCCTTGCGGGTTTCGACATGACCAAAGAGGGTTGGCCGGCCTCCTACAACGCAATTGTTCCCAATACCGAGCGCACCCCGCTGACACCTTGCTTCGCCGTCAGTGATGGGTCGAATTCGGGGAATATCTCCTGCAGCCAGGGGCAGAGCGCCATTGACGACCACGATACGCAATGGAACCTCTCTCCACAGTTCACCAAAATCTGGAGACGGCACACCTTCTCCTTTGGGGGCCAGCTGGAGGAGAGCTATGACAACTATCTGCAAACGAACACCGGGGGAGGCTTGATCTCCTTCAACGGAACATGGACTGCGCCTTTGGCGAGCAATGCTGGCACCGTTCTTGGGAATGACTACGCTGACTTCCTTCTGGGGTTCGGCTTGGGAGCGGGGGCGGCGTTCGGCAACCAGTCCACAGGATCTTTGGTTATTTCCGCACCGGTTGCGGGCAAACAGACCTACCGGGCTCTTTACGGTGGAGATACCTGGCACGTGACGAACAAGCTGACCATTAACCTTGGACTGCGTTATGAACTGGCAGGTCCCTGGTCGGAACGGTTTGACCGCTTAACCTATTTCGATCCGGCCGCCAAGAACGCTGCGGTGACCGGTTGCCTCGGGACGGCTGGCAGCTCCTGCCCAGGCGATCTCTTCCTTGTCAAAACCGGTCGAAACTCAAGCAGAAATAACCTGCCGCTCCCCAAACGTGAGTGGTCCCCGAGGTTAGGAGTCGCCTACGCGTTAAACCCGAAGACTGTCTTTCGGGCCGGCTTCGGCGAGTTCTATATTCCCAACTTTGTTTCCTTCGGGACCAACCCCTATATCGATCCAACCGTCAGCGCAACTTCGACCTTCTTCGCGAGTAATAACGGAGGGTTCTTTCCCGCGAGCACCCTCAACACAAGCCAGTGCACCTTGAGCGGCACCGGTGGGGCTGCCAACTTTAACTGCGCGGCAGCGGGCCCATTTGGTCCGAATCTCCAAGCTGCCGCGGGGCGGAATCCGCAACCGAATGTATCGGCGTTCGGCATAGCGCAGACTCCACTCCAACCCAACGGCTACACTTTTTATAAGCCTGGGTATGTGGAGCAGTGGAACCTCGACATCCAAAGAGAATTGCCTTGGGGCATCTTCGCGGATGTGGCCTACGCGGGAGCGCACGGCGTTCACCTGCAGCAATTTAACACCGCCATCGACCAAATCCCCGACAGTTTCATCAGTCAGGCGGCTGCCCAGTGTGCTCCGGATCCGGTGACCGGGAAATGCACAGGCCCAGTCATGATCGCCCAGCCCGTCGCTGCTTATCCCTTCAGCGTGAATTTGCCTGGTAATTTGGGACCGGGAAATTTGAATCAGGGGCAGTTGGACCGTCCTTACCCACAGTACACCGACCTTAAGATTCAGGGTTACCCCTGCTGCAGCAGCAGGTACAATTCGCTGCAAGTGTCGGTAACGAAGCGGTTCCAGGGAGGCGGAACAATTCTCGCCGCCTATACCAACGCCAAGCTACTCTCCAATACGGACACCCTCACGTCGTGGTTGGAAGGTTCCACCACCGGCGGCGTACCCAATGCCCAGGATAACTTCAACCTGAACAAAGAGTATTCGCTTTCAGCGCAAGACGTTTCTCAACGTCTGGTGATCAGCTACGTTCTCGACCTGCCCTTCGGCCATGGCAAGCGACTCATGTCGGACGCAAGTGGAGTTATGGACAAAGTCGTTGCGGGGTGGGGAGTCGACGGTGTTAGCACCTTCCAGAAAGGTTTCCCACTGAAATTCAGTGATGCCAGCCCGAGTGCACTTGCCGCTTTAAGTCTGGGCACTGGAACGATCAGGCCCAACGTAGTACCCGGATGCGCCAAGGGCGGCCCCCGGAATACTGCTCAATGGTTTAATACGGCATGCTTCGCGAGTCCCGCAGCTTACACCTTTGGCAATGAGCCCCGCGTAGATCCTACTCTCCGACAAGCTGGAGTTAACAATTGGGACTTCGCGCTATTTAAGAGGACATACTTTGGACCGGATAATAAACTCAACCTGGAATTCCGGTCGGAATTTTTCAACATCTTCAACCGCCCGCAGTTTGGGCCACCGAACACAGGCTTGGGCAACAGCGGCTTCGGCCAAGTAACCAGCACAATTAATAATCCGCGACTCATCCAGTTCGGATTGAAGTTCGCGTTCTGACCACCATGGCTGTGGGGGATGCCCTCGGGGCGTCCCCCATCGGTCCTATTCAGTCTTCAGGTTATGGTTCGACAAGCTAGAGTTTCCTCCCTGCTTCTCGATTTCCCAGTTCTTCCCAACGGCAAGTGCTGATAGGGTGCAGCCTGGGGAAATTCGTGTCAAAATTCAAAGTGCTTCGTCCTAGGATGCTTCGCAGCTTCAACCGCCGCGATTTTCTGCGTTTCGGAACGCTCGCTGCTGCCTCGCCAATTTTTGATGGGAAACTTCCACTCGGTTTGGATTTCACCCTTCAGAATTCTCCCACGCCGCAGAAATACCTCATCGAAACCATGCCCGGCGGCGTGGCCTTGTTTGACTACAACAACGATGGTTTGCTTGACATTTTCCTCGTCAATGGCGGGCGCGTGACCAGTCCGATGCAGCTTCCAGAAAGATTTGATCGTGCCAACCCGCGCTATTGGAATCGCCTTTATCGCCAAAACAGAGACGGCAGTTTTACGGACGTGACGGAAGCTGCGGGCTTATCCAGTGCCGGCCCTGGCAACTACGGCATGGGCGTCGCGGTCGGTGACTACGACAATGATGGCTATCCCGACCTCTTCGTCACCAGCTATGGAAAGAACATCCTGTATCACAACAACGGCGACGGAACCTTCACCGATGTTACTGCCAAAGCAGAAGTCACAGGCGGCGGCTGGTCAGTCTCGGCGGGTTTCTTCGACTTCAATAACGACGGCCATCTAGATCTTTTTGTAACCCGTTACATGGAATGGGACACCAGACATAGCAAGACCTGCGGTGGGGCTTGGCAAACCTACTGCCCGCCGGGCGAATTTCCTGCTACTTCCAACCTTCTTTATCGCAATCGTGGCGACGGCACCTTCGAAGACGTTAGCCAGAAATCCGGCATCGCTGCCAAGAAGGGCCGCGCTCTGGGCGTGGCCTTCGCCGATTATGACGACGACGGCTTCACGGACATTTTCGTCGCCAACGACGGCATGCAACAATTCCTCTTCCACAACAACGGCAACGGCACGTTTACCGAGTGCGCGCTCGAATCCGGCGCCGCGCTTTCCGCCGATGGCAAGCCGCTTTCCGGCATGGGCACTGTCTTTCAGGACTACGACAACGACGGCAAGCCCGACATCATCGTTACCGAGCTTCCCCGGGAAATCTACGGCCTCTACCACAACGATGGCGGAGGCTCGTTCTCCAATCAAAGCCTCGAAGTCGGCCTCGGCGCGCTCACCGCCGGCAGTTCCGGCTGGGGCGTTGGGATGGAAGACCTGGACAACGACGGCTGGAAGGACTTGTTTGTAGCTCAGGGCCATGTGCTGGACAACGTCGAAGCCATCGACCACTCCTTGCATTATCTGGAGACGCCTTTGCTTGCTATGAATCATGGTGGACGTTTCGAGCGCGCGGAATCTGGAATTACAATTCCAGTGGCAGGGCGCGGACTGGCCTTTGGAGACTTGAACAATGACGGCTGGATGGATGCCGTGATGACAGTTTTAGGCGGGCATCCGATCGTGCTAATGAATCGCGGCGGCAATCACCACTGGCTGACGATTTCGCTGCGCGGAGCGCGCAGCAACCGCGACGGACTGGGAGCGCGCGTCCGCGTAAATGGGCAAACACGCTTCGCCACCACCGCGGGAAGTTATCTCTCCGCGAATGACAAGCGTCTCCACTTTGGCCTGGGTGACTCCGAAATCGCCACCGTCGATGTTACGTGGCCATCCGGCGCCCATCAGATGTTGAAGGACGTACGCGTCAATCAGTTTCTCGATATTCGCGAACCGGAGCACTCGTGATACACGCCACTGTATTTTTCTGGCTGGCCTTGCAGAGTGTTTCGCCGGAAGGCGCTCAGCATATGCAGGCGGGCGTTGATGCGCATAAGCAAGGGCAGTTTGATGTGGCTATCAAGGAATTCCGGAAGGCTACGGAGAGCGATCCAACTTTACCCCAAGCGTTTTTCGATCTCGGGGAAGTTTGCCTGGAAACGCGCGACTATCCAGCCGCTGTCGCTGCGCTCAAGCGCGCGTTGGAGCTAAGCCCGGAGCTCGACGCTGCACACCTGCAGTTGGGCTATGCATTGCTGGCGCAGGGTTACGCGGAGGAGGCCATTCCTCATCTGCAGCGCGTGAATGCGCAGGAAGCTTTGGGAATCGCTCAGATCGAGACAGGCCAATATCAGGAGGCAGTGGCAAACCTTAGCGCGGCCTTGGTCAAACGGCCCGGCGATCCGGATTTGTTGTATTACCTCGGCCGAGCCAGCGGCCTTCTTTCCAAACGCTCCATCGACACTCTCCTCGGCGCATACCCCGACTCCGCGCGCTCTCACCAGGCCATGGGGGAGAATTACTTTGTGTTGCGGCAGATGCCGCAAGCCGCGGCGGAATTCGGCGAAGCTTTGCATCAGCGTCCGGAAATTCCTAGTTTGCACCTGGAGCTGGGGCTGGTCTACGCCGGCGCCGCGCGTTGGGACAAAGCGGAAGAAGAATTTCGCGTTGAGACCAGGATGCAACCGGGCAACGCCGAAGCCGCTTACCGCCTCGGCGCTGCATTGCTCCAGCAGGGCAAAGCGCATTCGGCCAGGCAGGAGCTGGAGCGCGCCGACCAGCTGAAACCTGACATGCCGGAGACGCTGTATTCGATCGGCAAAGCTGCTTCACTCGACGCCGACCTCCCGCTTGCAGAAAAATCATGGGCTCGCGTAATCGCTTTGGAGAAGGAAAGCTCGCTTGCAGCCCAGGCCCATTTCGGACTGGCCTCTCTCTATCGCAAGCAGGGTAAGGCTTCGGAGGCTCAACGCGAAATGCAAGAGTTCAAGAGATTGCAAAGTGCCATCGAGCCTCCGAGATCACAGCCAAAGTAGCGGCGATTTCGCGCCGTTGAATGCTTGTTGGAAGATGCCAGAAGATAACTAACAATGGTTCAGCCAGGAAGGCGAAGAAGAGGCCACACAGCATTCTGATCTTAACTGGAGGCAGGGCAGACCTGGCCCTGCAACCCCCGCACTCGCGCAATCTGCCAATCGAGCGGTTGCGGCGCGTTTCGAAGGACGAGCAGATTTGTTCCAGCTTGGCAACATTGTCCCCGGCGTGTTCAGTCCAGTTCTGGCCAAGCAAATGTGTCAACTCGCAGGGACCGGTTTAGGAACACGACGTCGACGCCAGCTCGACGCCACTCGCCGATCAGGAGGACCTGATAGGCGTAGTTGCGGTAGTTGCGCGCGAGTCGGTCAGGTGAATGGACGTAGATACGGTTGATCACGCCGGTGGCAATCAGATCACGCAGGCGATCCAGCGCCGGACGCACGAGCGTGGCGCCGCTGACTCCCTCATCGGCGAACTGCCGTTCCACCGGAACGGGTGTGTCGTCGCTCCGAGCGCGTTCGGTTAGCGCGGCAAGTTGACTTTCAATTGTGTGCGCGGCCGCCTGCTGTTCCCTGGAGACACGCGCGTAATCCCGGTCTCGAGCGACGGGATGGAGATGTTTGGAGTCCTCGATCTGAAGACAACCCTCGCGTCAGGAATGCGTATTCATTTCATTATTGGCAGGCGAATTCACGCCTTTCATGGGTTCGAGAAGTCGAACGCTGAAATTAAGACCCGAAATCGGATATCGAATCTGATCGAGTAGCGTCTCAAGCGAGCCGAAGAGGAGCACGCCAGATGGCCTAGCTAGCTCCACGGAATGACGGCAGACAGATGCCCAAAATCCTGGCAAGTCAGAAGTGGTATTTGGCGGAAACTTGCACCTGGCGTGGCGGATTCGCTGCGTTGGCACCCCCAAAGATTGGTGAGGTTCGTGTGCCGACATAGTTCTTGAAATTGGTATGGTTGAAGGCGTTGAAAGCATCAATCGCGATTTCCAATTGGGACACGCGGTCCTCGCTGCCTCCGCCGCCGATGCCGGACAATCCAGGCATTCGACTTCTTCCCGCGATCCGGGGGGGGTTGCCGTTCTCGCCTTCGGTTCTGCGGAAGTTGATCCGCTTTGCAAGATGAAAGTCGACACTGGCGTAACCTGGCCCTGCTCCTGCATTGCGTCCGATTCCCGGTGGGCGGGCGGTAGGCATCAGATCGCCGTTGTTAAGGAAGCCGGTGGTGATGTTGAAGGGGATTCCGGAACTGAGATTGACAACCGTTCCAGCCCTGAAGCCCTTGTAGAGATGGCAGGTGCCAATTAGGTTGAAACGGTGGCGGCGGTCATAGTCTGAGCGGCCGTATTCCGGAAGTAGGTCGTAGTTATTGGCAGGCAGGGAAGCAAATCCGCTGGTATCGTCCATACTCTTGGAAAAAGTGTACTGGGCGAGCAGGTTTACTCTGTTTTTTAGAGCGGTCTGCAAAGATGCGGTGAGACT
>Ga0209648_10003358_pt1 | contig 13424 bp, 8 predicted proteins | sample GraSoi2013_115cm_FD_185830 | JGI IMG/M metagenome (GOLD analysis project Ga0209648, IMG submission 185830) | Grasslands soil microbial communities from the Angelo Coastal Reserve, California, USA - Sample 9_17_2013_115cm (SPAdes) (version 2) | ecosystem: Environmental > Terrestrial > Soil >...
GGTGGATCGTTGGGATGCCCGATGACAAACGAATCGACTTCCACGAATATTCTCGCACGTTCTTTATCAATGATGATTTGAGTATTCCTTTTGGCTTCGATAGCCGCATTTTTAGCAGCTTTAGCCGCTTGGATATTGGCTTTGGTCTGATGCCGCAAAAGGACGGTTTGATGGCTCATGATGCGTGCTGCCTTGGCGCTTTCATTAGCCTGTTTCCAAACTGCCACGAAAGTGATGCCGCCTACAAAGACCAGCAGTCCGGTAAACAGAATGTATGCCTTATCCCATGAATCCTTCTGTGTGTTCGCGGGGAGGGGCTGCGGGGCGGTTATCTCCTGACGTTCGGGTGTGGTTTGAGGAGGCGGCTCGCCGATGCCAAGCAGCACCGTCGCAAGAACAGTGATAGACAAAAGGTTAATACGCCATCTCCTGCTGTAGAGCGTAGACACTGCTGGAAACATGCCCGCAAAAGCCTTGTCAATTTTGCGGCTACAGGTGGAGGCAACCCTATAGACAATCGGAGGATAAGATGCCACGTCGGTTATTGCTGATTTGAGAACGGGGAATGTTCACCCAGAAGGCAGCCTACTTCCGCAGATTTTTGCATCGGATGCTCCGGTTCGAAGCTTTCAGCTGCCTGAGCCTGACTCTATTTTAGCATCAAGGTCCTGACCGTTATCGGCGTATCATCCGGCCTCAGGATGTCACCGGAGGCCGCGTTGCTCACTGCATTTGCAAGCTGGTTACACGCAAACGATGCCGCGATCTGGCTAGAAGCTTTCGCCCTCGTCGCAATCTTCATTTGGGACAGGCTCGATGCTCGTGCTGATCATCGACATACGATAGCTCAGTTAAAGATAGCGCAAGAGCAAGCTGCGGCTGCGCAGGCGTCGGCGCAGTCTGTAATCAATGCAGAACGCGCATGGGTTGTGCCGGGACTTCGGGCGAATGCGCAGCGATATGCTGATAGTCGTTGGTATCGTCCCAACGGCGTAGAACTATCGACGGAAGACGTGCTCGCTGGTAAGCACCAGTGGTACTGGCTAACTGTCACCAACATGGGCAGAACCCCAGCCCAAATACTCGGTATCGTAATTCGCTACAGCTGCCTTGGAGAAGGCGTCACAGATTTACCCCAAGATGCAGCTGGCGACCACGTGAGCTATCGCGAGTTTCATCATTTACTCGGTGGTGATGGACAATCCGTCGAAATCAGTGAACGGATTGATCTGAGTCTGCACATGCGGGACGATCTGGACGCCATTAATAAATTCGATAAGACTGCCGTTATTCATGGCTGGATCAAGTATCGCCATATGTTCAGCACCAGCGACGATTGCTATGCGGACTTCTGCTACGTCTACACAGCCAGCCAGCAACGCTTGACTACCGTGGGCCGACACACGAAGCAGAGACAAGAAAAGGCCGCTGCCGCTCTTTCCGAGGCGGAATTGGATGCGAGTCCGCAGAGAAGATAAGGACAAAGGCTGTCGCCTTTGATGACGCGCTGGTGCCGGGCTGGGGCCGATCCTGTGGCCGCAAGGCCGTGGGGGTTCAACTCCCCCCTTCCGCAAACCCTTTTTTCGTGGAACGTTGCGGCGAATATGTCACTGCGTTTGAAGTCTCCTCGCCTCATCCGCTTTCTCTTAACCACCTTTCGAGGGTTTCTCGGTCATTTGGATGAATCTGCGTAAAAACGATGCCCATCCCCGTTGCCGTCACGTTGGCAGTGACATTTCCATCGGCTACAAACTCTGCCCCCGAATGGACAATCCGAACGCGCACTGCCGTTCCCTGGGCGTACGGAGCAGTCGTCTTAACGAAACAACCCGACAAACTTAGGTCGCGAGTAAGTGAAACCAGTGCGTCCCGTCCGCCCAGGTCGATCACTTCAGCGATTGCTCCAAAGTTATAGCGCGTAGCGCCACGGCCTTCATGCATCCATTGCCATCCTCAAAAGGAGGAAGACGGTTAAACGTCTCCTCCAGACAAGAAACAAAAGAGCGAAGATTCAACTGGACAGGCGTCGCCGCAGCTTGATCTACAGGCTGATAACGAACTGTCGAAAAAAGGGAGGCGACAAACGCGTTTCTGTCGCCCGACGCATTTGTATGAGCGTTAATACCTTTAGGTCAAGTCAGTTAAATCCCTAAGGCATTTCCTGAGAGGTTATCCTGAGAGGGGGCTCTCGTCTAAGGTTCCACCATCTTGGTGCGAATGGCAAAGCGCACCAAGCTGGCGATGGAGTCCAGCTTGAGCTTGAAGAAGATTCTTGCACGATGCGACTCCACCGTTTTTACGCTGATACCTAAGGTGGAGGCGATGTCCTTCGTCGATCTCCCGTTGGCAAGGAACGAGATTATCTCGCGTTCTCGCTCCGAAAGATTCGCAGACTGAAGTTCTTGGTACGGCGCGCAGCGGTTAGAGGACGCTCCTAGCCCATCGAAAATGCGTTGTCCATCTTCTCGACCAAGGCCGTGCTCACCTTTTCGCCGTAGAAGCTGTCGCAATAACTTGGTATTGAGACTCACTCTTTCGAGCAGTTGCCCGTTTGAAACGATTTCCGCGCTTAATACGCCCACCTGTATAATCCTTCCCTTCTCGTTTCGAATCGGGAAGTAGGTCGCAACCCAGTGGGCTACATCAGGCCTCTTCGGAAGTTTCCCCGTGATCTCAAAGCCGGAAACGACTTTGCCCGTGTCGAAAATAGACTCCAATATAGGCTCCGCTTTCAACGCCAAATCGCCCGCAATTTTGCGAACGCTTTCACCGAGATGGTCTTTGACAGGGACGCGGTTAATTTTCGCGAGAGCGTCGTTAACAAAATGGAAGCGAAACCGCTCGTCAAAAACGGAAAAAGCGATGCTCGATGTGATCAGACCCCTTAGTACTTGCGCCGAGAAATTAGGTGTGCGGATGGCGTCACAATCCATAATCGCGTGGAGAGACGATTCGCTTCTTATATATCCTGCTTTACCATGTAACTCAATACCTGGATCCTAGCTCCGCCGGAGTTAATCGTGCGCTCACGCACTCCGGGCACGGGGTCCTGGAGAGCTTTTACGAATAAATTTCGAGTGCTGAGGCGCTTGAAGGAGGGCAATGGCTTCGCAAGTCATTGCCCTCGCCACAGTTATTCGCAACGCACCTTCGGAATGCTGTGCGTCTTCAGTCTGATCCGATCTTACCCACGCCTAATTTGCGTCTCGACGCGGAGTTCTAAAAAGGCAGGAACGGAGAAGTCCGAGCGCCGGGCCGAGCGCGCGCATTATCATGCTGGAAGATAGGCGTGTTAATTGGCATCTTGGTAAACCAGCATCTCCCGTATTGCAAAAAACAGGAATATCGAGGGGGAAAAAGATTTTTTGAAGTTCTTTGGGCAAGGTTGACGCACCTTCTTCGTTCCCCTATACTCGGCTTTCGCACCCCGCGCGTCGCTCTTCCCGGCTCAGATTGTGGCCATGCAATAGAAGTAGAGCTAGCACGGAGTATGGCGTGTGCCCGCAGCGCGCCATGCGTGTGAACTACATGCGCTTTGAGTTAAGCGCTGACATACAGTTCGCTACAGGATACGAAGAAGAACTATGGCCGAGGCGACTTGCCGGCGTGAACTCGATCTAGAAATCCCCGCCACAGACGTGCGGAAGGCAATCGAGCGGGTAGCGCGAGAGTTTGCTCGCGTGGCGCGCGTGCCCGGATTTCGACCGGGGAAGGCTCCAATCCCACTCATCCGTCGCCGATTTGCGGACGACATCAAAGGTGAAGTGCTGCAATCGCTCGTTCCCGAGCAGATCGACAAGGCGGTGAAGGATCAGAAGCTGATTCCCATCACGCAGCCGCAAATCGATCACGTGGACTATGCGGAGGATCGGCCGCTGAAATTCCGGGCCAGTTTTGAAGTGCTGCCCGAATTTGAGCTTGGCACTTACAAAGGCCTGCAAGTTGAAGTCGAAAAGGCCGAGGTGAGCGACGCCGATATCGACAAAACAATTGAAGCCCTGCGCGAACGTGCTGCTACCTTCGTTCCCGTGGAGGATCGCGCACTCGAGAACGGCGATTACGCGCAATTGAAGCTGGTGGGCACGCCTGTCGGGGGCGGTGAGCCGCTCAAGGCGGACAATGTTCTCTGTCACCTCGGCGCCGAGGAAACCCTGGAGGCTTTTACTCAGAATTTGGCCGGCGCAAAACCGACGGAACAGCGCCGCTTCGAAGTCGAATATCCCGCCGATTACCCGGACCGCAAACTTGCCGGCAAAAAATTCGTTTATAGCGCCGAAGTCGTCGCCGTCAAGCAAAAGAAGCTGCCCGAACTCAATGACGAATTGGCCAAGGACGTCAGCGACGCGAAGACGCTCGAGGAACTACGGGGCAAGATCCGTCAGGACCTCGAAAAAGAACTCGAGGCGCGCCACGCGTCCGCCGTTCGCGATGCGGTGTTGGCAAAGATCGTTGCCGCTCACGATTTTCCCGTTCCCGAAGCGCTGGTGGAAAACCAGATGGATGTGCGGCTGGAGCGGGCGGTGCGCAGCCTGGCCGCGCAAGGAGTGGACCCCCGAGCCGTGAACGTGGATTGGGTGGCTATGCGGCGGCGCCAACATCCCCGCGCTATCGAGGATGTGAAAGCCGAACTGCTGCTGGATCGCATCGCTTCGGCGGAGAAGATCGAAGCGAGCGACGAAGACATCGATCGGGAAATTTCGCGAATCGCCGAGCGCAGTGGCGAGTCCGCGCCAGCGGTTCGCGCCAGCTTGACAAAGCAGGGGGCGCTGGATAGGATGAGTTCGAAGCTCCGCAGCGAAAAGACTCTTGAGTGGCTCCAAAAGAATTCTGAAGTAAAGACTCGGGAGCCGGAGCGGTCCTGACCAGTTTCTCCCTGCAAACTCCCTACTCTCGATGAAACATGCAGACGATTCGAGTCCTCGCGCCACGACACTCATTCCCATGGTGGTCGAGCAGACCACGCGAGGCGAGCGCGCGTATGACATTTATTCGCGGCTGCTCAAGGACCACATCTTATTTATCGGCACGCCCATCGACGATCACGTCGCCAACCTCGTGACCGCCCAATTGCTTTTCCTGGAAGCCGAAGATCCGGAGCGCGATATTCAGCTGTATGTCAATTCGCCGGGCGGCTCGATCACCGCGGGCATGGCCATCTACGATACAATGCAATATGTCCGGCCGGACGTGGTGACGACTTGTGTGGGACAGGCGGCTTCGATTGCCGCGCTGCTGCTGGCCGCGGGGGCACCCAAGAAAAGGTTCTCCCTTCCAAACTCACGGATTCTGATTCACCAGCCCTGGATGTCCGGGCTCTCAGGGCAGGCTACCGATATCGATATCCACGCGAAAGAGATTTTGCGCATGCGTTCCGTGATCAACCAGCTTCTGGCCGATCACTGCAGCCAGCCGGTAAACAAAATCGAGAAGGACGTGGAGCGCGATTTCATCATGTCGCCGCAGCAGGCCAAGGAGTACGGCCTGGTGGATGAAATTATCCACAAGCATCGCTAGCGTACCTAACAGTTAGTAGCGAGATTGTATTGGCGCTGCGCGGACGGAGAAAAAGACTTAATATAGTGACGGGTCCTGTCCCACCAGGGACGGCCGTCGGAGGCCGACTGCCGTGAGAAAACTCAGCACGGATGAACCGCTGCGTTGTTCGTTCTGCCATAAGACGCAAGAGCAGGTGGAGAAGCTCATCAGTTCGCCTTCGGACTATCCGCGCGCCTACATCTGCAATGAATGCGTGGGCGTTTGCCAGCAGATTTTAGAAGAGGAAAAGCGCGAGCAGGCTGGACCGATCAACCGGCGCCTGCCCCGGCCGCCGGAGATCAAGTCCTTTCTCGATGGTTACGTCATCGGTCAGGATAAGACCAAGAAGAAGCTTGCCGTGGCCGTCTACAATCATTACAAGCGCATCTTCCTCAACCATCAGCCGGGCGACGTCGAGCTGACGAAATCGAATATTCTTTTGATCGGACCGACCGGCACAGGCAAGACGCTGCTGGCGCAGACGTTGTCTCGCATGCTGGATGTCCCCTTCGCCATCGTGGATGCTACCACGCTTACCGAAGCCGGCTACGTGGGCGAGGACGTTGAAAATATTATTTTGAAGCTGCTGCAAAACGCCGACGGCGACGTGACCAAGGCACAGCAGGGAATCATCTACATCGACGAAATCGACAAAATTTCGAAGAAGGATGAAAACCCCTCGATCACCCGCGACGTTTCCGGCGAAGGCGTGCAGCAAGCTCTGCTCAAAATTCTGGAAGGCACCGTCGCCAACGTTCCACCGCAGGGCGGGCGCAAGCATCCGCACCAGGAATTCACTCCTGTCGACACCACCAATATCCTCTTTATTTGCGGTGGAGCTTTCGTTGGTCTGGAGAAGATCGTGGAGCGGCGCGTCGGCCAGAAATCCCTGGGCTTTCATACCGATGCGCAACCGGCGACGAACAACCGGCGGAATATGGAGATGCTCGAACAGGCCCAGCCTACCGACTTGATCCGTTATGGTCTCATCCCGGAATTCGTGGGCAGGCTGCCAGTGGTGGGAGTTCTCGGCGACCTCGACAAGGGCGCGCTGATGCGCATCCTCACCGAGCCGAAGAACGCGCTCATCCGCCAGTATCAGCGGCTGTTCGAATTCGAGAACGTGCGCCTGCGTTTTGCCGACGACGCGCTCGATACCGTCGCTGATTTGGCTTTGCAACGCAAGGTGGGCGCCAGAGGATTGCGCATGATCCTCGAGGATTTGATGCTGGATCTTATGTACAACCTGCCGGCCCAGCGCAAGGTGCGCGAGTTCTCCGTTACCGCTGAGATGGTGCGCAGCCGCGAAATCAACTGGAACCTGCTGGAAAAAGCCGGATAATTCGAGATAATTAGGTCGGGGGCCTTCCACAATTCAAATCCAATGTTTACCCGCGAGAAGAGTGAAATGAAGCGTGTGCCGATGATGCCGGTGAGGGACATGGTCATATTCCCTCAGATGATGCAGCCCTTCATCGTAGGCCGGGAAGCATCCGTGCGCGCGCTGGAAGAGGCGCTCGCGGGAGAAAAGAAGATCTTCCTGGCCACGCAGCATGACGCCTCGGTCGATGACCCCAAGCCCGAGGAAATCTTTACGGTCGGGACTCTCGCCAATATCGTCCAGAGTGTGAAGCTGCCCGACGGCAACATCCGCGTTCTGGTGGAGGGTGTCGAGCGCGCGAAAATTGTGCAGCTCACCAGCGAAGAGGGCTTCTATCGCGCAACCCTGAAGGTGCTTCCGGTACGCGGCGAGCCATCTCCGCAGATCGATCAGGCGGTGAAGCGCGTCAACGGCCTTTTCGAGCAGTACGTGAAGCTCTCTCAAAGCCTGAATTACGACACCATGATTGCCGCCGCGCGGGTGGAAGATCCGGCCAAGCTCTCGGATACCATCGCCGCCAATCTGCAGATTGCCGTCGAGGAAAAACAGGAACTCCTGGAAAACTTCGATGTCCTGGACCGCCTGAATCGCGTGGCCGAGGTCCTGGAAAGCGAGATCGAGAAACTTAACGTCGACCGCAACATCAATACGCGCGTGAAGCGGCAGATGGAACGGGCACAAAAAGAGTACTACCTGAACGAAAAGCTCAAGGCCATACACAAAGAGTTGGGTCGCGGCGAAAAGAGCGAGCTGGATGAGCTCAAGAAGAAGATTGAATCGGCGGGAATGCCCAAGGACGTTCAGGAAAAGGCCATGCAGGAGCTCAAGCGGCTGGAGATGATGCCGCCGATGTCCGCCGAATCAACGGTCAGCCGCAGCTACCTGGATTGGCTGCTGGCTGTACCGTGGAAGAAGAAGTCGAAGGAAATTCGAGACATCGGCGTCGCGGAGAAGATTCTCGAGGAAGATCATTACGGCCTGGACAAGGTCAAAGAACGCATTCTCGAATATCTAGCCGTTCGCCAGCTGGTCAAGAACCCGCGCGGATCAATTCTCTGTCTCGTCGGGCCTCCCGGCGTCGGCAAGACTTCACTGGCCATGTCCATCGGCCGCGCCACCGGACGGAAGTTCGTGCGCGTCTCTCTGGGTGGTGTTCGGGACGAGGCGGAGATTCGCGGTCACCGCCGCACCTATATCGGCGCTCTTCCCGGCCAGATCATTCAAATGATGAAGAAGGCCGGGACCGTCAATCCGGTGTTTGTCCTCGACGAAGTGGACAAGATGTCCATGGATTTCCGGGGCGATCCTTCCGCCGCTCTGATGGAAGTGCTCGACCCCGAGTTAAATCATGTTTTCACCGATCATTATCTCGATGTCGAGTACGATCTTTCGCACGTGATGTTCATCTGCACCGCCAACGTGCTGCATACAATCCCGCAGCCTTTGCAGGATCGCATGGAAGTCCTGCGCCTGCCGGGCTATACGGAAATCGAAAAGCGGGAGATCGCCAAGCGCTTCCTGCTCAAAAAGCAGCGCGAGGCTACCGGCCTCACCGATGAAAACCTGCAATTTAGCGACGACGCGCTGAACTACATCATCCGGCATTACACGCAGGAAGCGGGTGTGCGGAATTTGGAGCGCGAGATCGCCAATATCGGGCGTAAAACTTCGAGGCGCGTGGTCAAAGAAGGCCGGCAGATCAAGGTCGAGGTCACGCCGGCAAACGTCAACGAATTTCTCGGCGTCATCAAGTTCCGAGAGCTCTGGGCCGAAAAGAAAAACGAAGTCGGCCTCGCCACCGGTTTGGCCTGGACCGAAATGGGCGGCCAGGTGTTGACGACCGAAGCGGGAGTGATGTACGGCAAAGGCCGGCTCACGCATACCGGTAAGCTGGGCGAGGTGATGCAGGAATCCGCCCAGGCGGCGATGAGTTACGTGCGCTCGCGAACCAGTGTTTTCGGCTTGCCGCATGACTTCTACCGCCACCTCGATATCCACGTGCACGTGCCCGAGGGCGCCATTCCAAAAGATGGCCCTTCGGCTGGCATCACGATCTGCACTGCGATTGTCAGCGCCCTCACGCGCATACCGGTTCGCTGCGATGTGGCCATGACGGGCGAAATCACTCTGCGAGGCAAAGTTTTGCCCATCGGCGGCGTCAAAGAGAAGGTGCTGGCCGCCCATCGCCTCGGAATCCGTACTGTCCTCCTGCCCAAGGATAACGAAAAAGATCTCGCGGATATTCCGCCCGACGTCCAGTCGACTTTGGTAATTCAGTTTGTGGAAACGATGGATCAAGTTTTAGCGTTAGCATTGGAACGGCCGCTCGAGCCGTTGGCACATCCGGCAGTCCCCGAGGTGCCGACCAAGTTCGATGCGGAAGCAGAGCAAGATCAGGAATTAACCAACTGAGGGAGACCCTCGGGCGTTTGACCTGACGAGGGGTGACAACTGATTCCGCCCGGGAGTGACCCGCCCCTGTTTGGTTCCTGTTCGATCATCTAGAAGAAAATACATTGTTGCGTAATTTGAGTGTGGGTTCCGCCGTATGACGACGGCGCATCTGTTTATGCCGCCGCCCGTTGCAAATTTCCCGACATGCGGGGCCGCAGAATTCCGGCTCCAGTTAGGGTCAAGGAATGATCACAATGAGTATTAGCCTTGCAGAACTGAAGGAAAAAAATATCACCGACCTGGCGAAAATCGCCAAGGACCTGGCGATCCCCGGCGCCAGTGGAATGCGCAAGCAGGAATTGATCTTCCAGATCCTGCGCGCGCAGACCGAAAAAAACGGGCTCATTTTCAGCGAAGGCGTTTTGGAATGCCTGCCGGATGGGTTCGGCTTTCTGCGCGCCCCCGAATACAACTACCTGCCGGGCCCCGACGACATCTACGTCTCGCCTTCGCAGATTCGTAAATTCGATCTGCGCACCGGCGATACGGTCTCCGGCCAGGTGCGTCCGCCCAAGGATGGCGAGCGCTACTTCGCGTTGATCAAGGTGGAAGCCGTGAATTTCGAGGACCCCGAGGTCGCGCGGAACAAGATCTTTTTCGACAATCTCACTCCGCTCTATCCCCAGGGCCGGCTGAAGATGGAGACGACGAAGGAAAATCTCACCGGCCGCGTTCTCGACCTGCTTTGTCCCGTTGGCAAGGGCCAGCGCGGCTTGATTGTGGCCCCGCCGCGCACCGGCAAAACGATGATGCTGCAATCTGTGGCCAATTCCGTCACCGCCAATCATGCCGAAGTCGCCCTCATCGTGCTGTTGATCGATGAGCGCCCCGAAGAGGTCACGGACATGCAGCGAACCGTAAAGGGCGAAGTCATCAGCTCCACGTTTGACGAGCCGCCGCAGCGGCACATTCAAGTGGCGGAAATGGTCCTGGAAAAAGCCAAGCGCCTGGTGGAACACAAGCGCGACGTGGTGATCTTGCTCGATTCCGTTACGCGACTGGCGCGGGCCTATAACGCGGTGACGCCGCCGTCAGGCAAAGTGCTTTCCGGCGGTATCGACGCCAACGCCCTGCAGCGTCCCCGCCGATTCTTCGCCGCCGCGCGCAACGTCGAGGAGGGCGGATCGCTCACCATCATGGCCACCGCCTTGATCGACACGGGAAGCCGCATGGATGACGTGATCTTCGAAGAGTTCAAGGGCACCGGTAACATGGAAATCAATCTGGACCGCCGCCTGGTGGATAAGCGAATCTTTCCGGCGATCGATATCAACCGCTCCGGGACTCGAAAAGAGGAGTTGCTGCTTCCCGCGGACGAGTTGAACCGCGTCTGGGTGCTGCGAAAAGTACTCAACCCGCTCTCGCCTGTTGAAGCCATGGAATTGCTTCTGGGCAGGCTCTCTAAAACAAAGTCCAACGGGGAATTTCTCGCTTCGATGTCCAATCCCAACTAAGCGGCGCCACTCACCGGCACACGTCCTCCGGAAAGTCAGCACTGCCATACTGAAGAACCGGGTGAAATCCCCGCTAAGCCTGACGGGCCTCCGCCTTCGCCGCCGTCTCCCGCTCCCGCGCGAGAAAAACGATCAGCCGCGCAGTCTCTTCCGCGCTCATCGCCGTGTTGTCCACGAGGACGGCATCGTCCGCGCGGCGAAGCGGCGAAACGGCCCGCTCGCGGTCGCGACGGTCGCGCTGGCGAACCTCTTCCAGAACCTCGGTGAATTCGTGGAATTCCCCTTTTTGCGCGTGTTCCAGCCGGCGGCGCTCGGCGCGTATCTCCACCGACGCATCGAGGAAAATCTTCAAGTCGGCATTTGGCAATACCACCGTGCCGATGTCGCGCCCCTCCATCACCACGCCGCCGCTTCCCGCGGCGCGGCGCTGCTCGGCCACCAGCACAGTCCTGACGCCGGCGATCACAGCGACTTTTGAGGCCGCCTGGGCCACCGCAGGCGACCGAATCTGATCCGTTACATCGGTCCCGTCCACCAGCACGCGAAAGTCGCCGTCGCTGCTCAGCAAATCGATGCGCGTTCCGCGAGCCAGAGCAGCCAGCCTCTCTTCAGAATCGAGCGGGACATGATCGCGCAAAGCCTTCCAGGCCACTCCGCGATACATCGCGCCGCTATCCAGATACACATAACCCAGGAGATTGGCCACACGCCGCGCGACGGTACTCTTGCCCGATCCCACCGGACCGTCAATCGTGATGATCAGCTTGCTCATGCCCACATTTGAATGCCGTCAAATGCGCTTGAAGGCGCGCTCGATCTCGCGCAGCGAATAACGAAGGATCACCGGGCGTCCATGCGGGCAGCTCATCGGCGATTCAGTCTTGGCGAGCTCGCCGAGCAGCCATTCCATCTTGGTTTGATCGAGCGGCATATTGATCTTGATGGCCGCATGGCAAGCGGTGGAGGCGGCAATCTGCGACTGCAAGGAATCGATCGAAATCGCCTGGTGCTCGCGTTCGATGCCATCGAGGATTTCCGCGAGCAGGCGCTCGGCGTCGGAATTCGGCACGCCGGCAGGCGTACCCTGAATGGCTACGCTCTGCGGCCCCATCGGCGTGACGTCAAATCCATTGGCGGAGAGCTCCTCGCTGATCTGTTCGAGAATCGCGCACTGCCGCGGCGTCAGGTCCACGATGATAGGAACGAGCAGCCGCTGCCCGGTCAGCGTCCCTTCGCGTCGCGAGCGCAAATGCTGCTCGAAGAGCACGCGTTCATGCGCCACGTGCTGATCGATAATCCACAATCCCTCGGAATTCACGGCGATGATGAAACTGGCGTTCACCTGTCCGAGCGGCTTCAATTCGCCCAGGCAGACCGCGCTGGCGGGAGCTTCCATCGACTGGGGTGCCGCGTGCGCAGGCTCGCCGAAGTGCGTCTCGATTGGCTGGCTTTCTCTCGCGGCGGATTCGGTAGATGCACCTGCCGCGGCCTCGAATGCGAAGCGCTGCGTCTCCGGCTCCAGCGGAGCCTCCGTCAAAGCAAACGTCTCGCCGGTGACGCCGGAATAGGCGTCGGACAGGGGCAATACCGCGCGCGGCGGCGCCATCGGCGCGGGAACCGCTGCAGCAGCAGCGCCGGGCTGACTGCCGGCCGAAGGGGCCGGCCGGTTGGGCACGGCAAAGCTCGCGATCGGCCGCACGCGCGAGAGCGCCTGGCGGATCGAATCCCGCGCGAAGTCATGGACGCATTGCGAATGCCGGAAGCGCACCTCGATCTTGGCGGGATGCACGTTGACGTCGACTTCCTCGCACGGCAGATCGACAAAAAGCAGGGCCATGGGAAACGCGTCAGCCGGCAAAATATTTCGATAGGCTTCGTGGATCGCGTGCAGCAGCAGCCGGTCGCGCACCAGCCTGCGGTTCACGAAAATATAGATGCCGTTGCGGTTGGCCCGCTGCACGTCCGGCCGCGAAACGAACGCGCGCACCGTAAGCTCAGCGGCCCGCCCTGCCTCATCCACGTCCGGTTCCGTTATGGCGGCGCGGATCGGAGCCGAGATCGGCGCAATCTCGATCATCTCTTGGAGCGCCTGCCGCCCAAAAAGCTGATAGACGCGCTCCGCAAGCGTCGCCACCTGCGGAACGTTCACGATTTCCTGCGTAGGCGTTTTCAGAGCGAATTGCTTGTCGGGATTCGCGAGCGCGTAGTGGGTCACGAGCGAAGCCACGTGCCCTAGCTCCGTCGTATCCGACTTGAGGAATTTCCTGCGCGCCGGAACGCAATAGAAAATATCGGCCACGCTCACCGAAGTGCCTGCCGGCAGGCCGGCAGGCTTTACGCCTACGAGTTTGCCTCCGGCAAACTCGACGCGCGTCCCCTGTTCATCGCCCGCGGCGCATGTTTCCAGGAGCAACCGCGAAACCGAGGCAATCGAGGGTAACGCCTCGCCGCGAAATCCCAGCGTGGCGATGGAAAGCAGATCGTCGGAGGTGCGCAGCTTGGAGGTGGCATGGCGCTCGAAGGCCAGCAGGGCGTCGTCGTGGCTCATGCCGCTTCCGTCGTCCACGACGCGGATCATGCGCTTGCCGCCAGATTCCACT
>Ga0209648_10003360_pt1 | contig 13417 bp, 14 predicted proteins | sample GraSoi2013_115cm_FD_185830 | JGI IMG/M metagenome (GOLD analysis project Ga0209648, IMG submission 185830) | Grasslands soil microbial communities from the Angelo Coastal Reserve, California, USA - Sample 9_17_2013_115cm (SPAdes) (version 2) | ecosystem: Environmental > Terrestrial > Soil >...
CTCTTGGGCCTGCCCGGGCGCTCCGGTGGACCGCCTCCGCCGGCTGACAGGCCGGCGCCGGATCGGATCGCCGGCGAGGACACCCGGATCCGTTAAAACGGTTCCGCAATGCGGAAACGATTGCCGCTGCCGACGCGAAACCGCTATGAACGCCTAAACGCTCTCCCTCGCCCGCGTGCGGGAGAGCATCGAGGCAGGCGCGGCGACACTCTCGGGCACGGCAAACCGCATGACGGCGATCCACGATGGCGGACGAGGTGCGCGTTTGGGCCCATGGGTCAATCGGCTCAAGCGGGCGCGCTTCGTATTGATCGTTGCGGCGGCGGTGTTCGCGGTGCTTTGGGAAAGCGGGACGCTCGCCACGCAGCCGGCGCTGGCCTCCTTTGCGATCATCGCGGTTGCGGTCCTGATCCGAGCGGCCAGCCGCGAGAGCGCGCGCCAGACCCCGCCGCGCGACGATTCGCCTGCGCTGCGCGTCGGCGACCCGCTGGTCGAAGCCGTGCTCGCCGGACTGCCGGATCCGGTGGTGGCGCTCGATCGCCATGGCGATGTGGTTGCCCTCAATGCGCGCGCCAGCGCGATGGCGCCGGCGCTTCGGCGCGGAGAGCCGGTCTCGCTGGCGCTGCGCGTCCCCGAGGTCTTGGATTCGATCCGCCGCGCGATTGCCACCGGCAGTCCCCAACGGGTCGAGTTTTTCGAGCGCGTACCGGTGGACCGCTGGTTCGAGGCGATCGTGACGCCGATCGCTCTTGCCGGCACCGCTTCTCCCGGTCTCGTGCTCGTGGCATTCCACGATCTCACGCCCTTGCGGCGTGTCGAGGAAATGCGTGCCGACTTCATCGCCAATGCGAGTCATGAGCTGCGGACGCCGCTCGCCGCGCTCGCCGGTTTCATCGAGACCCTGCAGGGGTCGGCGCGTGACGATACGGCGGCGCGCTTGCGCTTTCTGCCCATCATGCAGGCGCAGGCGACCCGCATGGCTCGGCTGATCGACGACCTGCTTTCGCTCTCCCGCATCGAGCTCAACGCGCATTTGCGCCCGGACAAGCAGGTCGACCTCGTCGCGATCATGCGCCAAGTGGCCGACAGCCTGCAGACGCTCGCGCGCGATCGGGGCGTGGAGATCAGCGTGAAGGCGGCCGCCGACCGGCTTCTGGTGCTCGGCGATCGTGACGAACTGATGCGTGTTTTCGAGAACCTCATCGAGAACGCGCTGAAATACGCCGCATCGGGCAAGAAAATCGATATCGCGCTCTCGATCGGCGACGGGACCAAAAGCGCGCGTGAAGCTTCGGTCAGGGTGCGCGACTACGGTCCCGGCATCGCACCCGAACACCTGCCCCGGCTGACCGAGCGCTTCTACCGGGTCGACGTGACCGAAAGCCGGGCGCAGGGCGGCACCGGCCTCGGCCTCGCGTTGGTCAAGCACATCCTCAACCGGCATGGCGGGCGCTTGACGATCGAGAGCACTGCCGGTCAGGGCGCGACCTTCACCGCGCATCTGCCGGTGGCAGGTCCTGCGGAAAACATGAATTTGCAAGCATCCGCAAGTGGTTAGACTGTCATCCAACTGTCATCAATCGATCATACAACGATGACATGCGGCGCGTAGATATCCCGGCGGCCTCCGAGCGGACCAGGGGACGGACGAGTCCCGGACGGGTCGCCAGAGGTTCGTGGGTACCGCGTAAGACAGAATCACCAGCAGAGCCGGAAGACTGCGGCCGCGGGTTTAAGCCCGCGACGGCTGAGCTTTTTGGCCGCAACAACAGGAGAGAGCATTGAAACTGTTTCATACCCTGACGGCAGCCGGCTTGCTCGCCGCGGCCGCCGCCGCACCCGCCGCGGCGCTCGATATCTCCGGCGCCGGAGCAACCTTTCCGTATCCGATCTATGCGAAATGGGCGGATGCCTACAAGAAAGAGACCGGGATCGGAATGAACTACCAATCGATTGGCTCCGGTGGCGGCATCAAGCAGATCGAAGCCAAGACCGTCACTTTCGGCGCCACCGACGCGCCGCTCAAGGGCGAGGATCTCGACAAGAACGGGCTGGTGCAGTTCCCCATGGTGATGGGCGGCATCGTACCGGTTGTGAACATCGACGGCGTCAAGCCCGGCGATCTCGTTATCGACGGCGCCACGCTCGCCAAGATTTTCCTGGGCGAGGTGAAGTCGTGGGACGACGCGGCGATCAAGAAGCTCAATCCCACCGCCAAGCTGCCGGCGCAGGCGATCGCGGTCGTCCACCGTTCGGACGGCTCGGGCACCACGTTCAACTTCACCGACTATCTGTCGAAGGTGAATCCGGACTGGAAGGCGAAGGTCGGCTCCGACACGGCGGTGGAATGGCCGGTCGGCATCGGCGCCAAGGGCAATGAGGGCGTTTCCGCCAATATCGCCCAGACCAAGGGCTCCGTCGGTTATGTGGAGTATGCCTACGCCAAGCAGAACAAGCTGGTTTTTACCAAGATGCTGAACAAGGACGGCAAGACCGTTGCCCCGACGATGGAAGCCTTCCAGGCTGCGGCGGCCAATGCCGACTGGAATTCCGTCCCTGGTTATGGCTTGATTCTCGACAATCAGCCGGGTGCCGCGTCTTGGCCGATGACGGCCGCGACCTTCATCCTGATCCACAAGCAGCCGCAGAATCCGGCTGCCGCCACCGAAGCGCTCAAGTTCTTCGCCTGGGCCTATTCCAAGGGCGGCAGGGCACTTTAGCACTTGCGGTTAATCTGACATTCCATGCACATACGAAACACATCCATGTTAGGCAACATTACATTTGAGAACATGTAGAAGAAGGAAGTATCGAGCTCGACTATGTCCCGATGCCCGCGTCCGTCACGGCCTCGGTGGAGAAGGTCTGGACCGCGCAGATCAAGGATGCCTCGGGCAAGCCGCTCTTTGCCCATTGAACCGCATCGATATCGGGAGAAGGCGCCAATCGGGCGGCGCCTTCTCTTTGATCCGCCACCAGCCAAAGTCTTTATCCAGAGAGTCTTTATCCACAAGGGTCTTTATCCACCACGACCCAAGAGAAGCCTTGTGCGGTGGCGTGGGCTCGGCTTGAGTTGGCTCTTCCAAGCGAACACGCAGGATGAGCCGCGATGCAATCCGCCGGGAGGCGACCCGTGGTCGACGTTGTGTTGAATGGCGATGCCGCCGCAATTGGCGCGGTACCGACCCGGGCCAAGACGCTCGATCGGCTGCGCTGGGGAGATGCGCTCTTTCACCAGCTCACGCGTGCCGCCGCGGTCGGGGTCCTGATCGTTCTCAGCGGCGTGATCATCTCCCTGATCCATGGCTCGCTTCCGGCGCTGCGCGCATTCGGCTTCAACTTTCTCGTCGAGGATCGCTGGAATCCGGTCACCGAGAAGTTCGGTGCGCTGGCGCCGATCTACGGCACGATCATCACCGCGTTCCTGGCGATGCTGATCGCGGTGCCGATCGGGCTGCTCATCTCGGTCTTCCTCACCGAGCTCTGCCCGCTGTGGCTGCGCCGCCCGATCGGGATCGCGATCGAGCTGTTGGCGGGAATTCCGAGCATCATCTATGGAATTTGGGGCCTGTTCGTGTTTGCGCCGTTCCTGCAGCAGACCTTGCAGCCGTTCCTGATCGACGTTTTCGGCTACATCCCGGGGCTGTCGCTGCTGTTCGCGGGACCGCCTTACGGCATCGGCGTTCTCACCGCCGGCCTGATCTTGGCCATCATGGTGCTTCCGTTCATCACCTCGATCTCGCGCGACGTTTTCGAAGCCGTGCCGCCGGTGTTGAAGGAAGCCGCCTATGGGGTCGGCTGCACCACCTGGGAGGTGGTGCGTTACGTCGTGCTGCCTTACGCGCGGGTCGGCGTGATCGGCGGCGTCATGCTGGGTCTCGGGCGCGCGCTGGGCGAGACCATGGCGGTGACATTCGTGATCGGCAATGCGCACCGAATATCGGCGTCGATCCTCGCCCCCGGTACCACCATCTCGGCGACCATCGCCAACGAATTCACCGAGGCCGTCGGCGATCTCTACACCTCGGCACTGATCGCGCTGGGTCTTATTCTCTTCGCCATCACCTTCATCGTGCTCGCCGCGGCGCGCTACATGCTGCTGCGCATCGAGCGGCGGATTGGTTAGCGCCATGAACAGCCTCTACGCCGCCCGCCGCCGCCGCAACGGACTAGCGATGGTTCTGTCGGTGACCGCCACCTTGTTTGGCATCGGATGGCTGGCTTTGATCCTCGGTGCGTTGCTGTGGGAAGGGCTGAGTGGGCTTTCGCTGAGCGTGTTCACCGAGATGACGCCACCGCCCGGTGCCGCCGGCGGGCTGCTCAATCCGATCGTGGGAAGCCTGATCCTGACGGTTCTGGCCGTGCTTATCGGGACTCCGATCGGCATTCTGGCCGGCACCTATATGGCCGAATATGGCCGCTATTCCCCGCTGACCTCGATCGTGCGCTTCATCAACGACATTCTGCTGAGTGCCCCCTCGATCGTGGTCGGGCTGTTCATCTACGAGGTCATGGTGGCTCCGATGGGGCATTTTTCCGGCCTCGCGGGCGCAGTGGCGCTCGCCGTCATCGTCATCCCGGTTGTGGTGCGCACCACCGAGGATATGCTGCTGCTGGTTCCCAATCCGCTGCGGGAAGCGGCGGCCGCGCTCGGCTTGCCGCGAGTCGTGGTGATCGGCCGCGTCTGCTACCGCGCCGCCAAGGCCGGCATGGTCACCGGCGTGCTGCTGGCGATCGCGCGCATCAGCGGCGAGACCGCTCCGCTCCTCTTCACCGGGCTCAATAACCAGTTCTGGAGCCTTAACCTCGACGCACCGATGGCGAGCCTGCCGGTTGTCATCTTCCAGTTCGCGCTGAGCCCCTACAAGGAATGGCAGCAGCTCGCCTGGACCGGCGCGCTGATCATCACCTTCACCGTGCTCGCGCTCAGCATCATCGCGCGCATGCTTTCTGCAACGAGAAAACAGTCATGAACGTTGCATCGGTTGCCACCCCCACCGTCACCCATGCCGCGGTCGACACCGCAAATCTGGCCATAAAAATCTCGATTCGAGGCCTCGACTTCTATTATGGGGACCAACGGGCGCTCAAGGATATCAGCCTGCCGCTCTACACCGGCAAGGTCATGGCGTTCATCGGGCCGTCGGGCTGCGGAAAATCGACCTTGCTGCGCGTTCTCAACCGCATGTACGACCTCTACCCCCACCAGCGCGCCGAGGGCGAAGTCCTGTTCGATGGCGAGGACATCCTTTCGCCGCGGCAGGATCTCAACCTGTTGCGGGCCCGTATCGGCATGGTGTTCCAGAAACCGACGCCGTTTCCCATGTCCATCTATGAGAATATCGCATTCGGCCTTCGCCTCTATGAAAAGCTGCCCAAGTCGGAGCTCGATGGGCGCGTCGAGACATCGCTGCGTCGCGCCGCACTGTGGGACGAGGTGAAGGGAAAGCTCAACGCGAATGGCCTGAGCCTCTCCGGCGGCCAGCAGCAACGCCTGTGCATCGCGCGCACCGTTGCGATAAAGCCGGAAGTGATCTTGTTCGACGAACCCTGCTCGGCGCTCGATCCGATTTCGACCGCCAAGATCGAAGAGTTGATCGATGAGCTGAAGGAAGACTACACGATCGCGATCGTCACCCACAACATGCAGCAGGCGGCCCGCGTTTCCGACATGACCGCCTTCATGTATCTCGGCGAGCTGGTCGAGTTCGACACCACCAGCAAGATGTTCACCGCGCCGCGCGACCGGCGGACGCAGGACTACATTACCGGTCGCTTCGGCTGAGGGCGCGTGCCTCCGCGACGGCGAGGACAACAGCAATGATGATGAACGAGCACACGGCCAAAGCCTTCGACGTCGATCTCCAGGAGCTCAACCGCATGGTGGCGGAGATGGGCGGCCTGGTCGAGAAGCAGATCGCGGATTCGGTCGATGCGCTCGCCAAGCGCGACATCGAGCGGGGGGGTCGCGTGGTGGCCATCGATGCCGGCGTCGACGCCCTGCAGCGCGAGATCGAGGACAAGGCCGTACTGACCATTGCGCGCCGCCAGCCCGTGGCGGTCGATTTGCGCGAGATCGTGGGCGCGCTCCGCTTGGCCAACGACCTCGAGCGGATCGGCGACCTGGCCAAGAACATCGCCAAGCGCGTGGCTGCGATCAGCGGCGACTTTCATCCGCGAAAACTTCTGCGCGGCGTTCGGCACATGGCTGCCTTGGTGCTGGGGCAGCTCAAGCAGGTGCTCGACAGCTACGCGAGTCATGACCTGGACAAAGCGCTTGCGGTATGGAAGGGCGACGAAGAAGTCGACGCCATGTGCACCTCCCTGTTTCGCGAGCTGCTGACCTACATGATGGAAGACCCGCGCAACATCACCTTCTGCATCCATCTCATGTTCTGCGCCAAGAACATCGAACGAATGGGCGACCACGCGACCAACATCGCCGAGACGGTGCATTACATGATCGAAGGCCGGGCGATCGCGGCTGAGCGCCCGAAGGGCGACACCACTTCCGTTTTTTCGCCGGCGGAGAAATAGGAGGAGCCCGAGCGGATGAATGCCAGCATTCTAATCGTAGAGGACGAGGAAGCACTGACGCTGCTGCTGCGCTACAACCTCGAAACGCAAGGCTACGAGGTCGAGACGATAGCGCGCGGCGACGAGGCGGACACTAGGCTCAAGGAAGGTACCCCCGATCTCGTCATCCTCGATTGGATGCTGCCGGGCCTGTCCGGGATCGAGCTCTGCCGTCGGCTGCGGGCGCGACCGGAAACGCGACAGCTGCCGATCATCATGCTCACGGCGCGCGGGGAGGAAAGCGAGCGCGTGCGGGGACTGTCGACCGGCGCCGACGACTACATCGTCAAGCCGTTCTCGGTCCCCGAGCTTCTCGCCCGCGTCAACGCGCTCTTGCGCCGCGCGTCGCCTGAGCGCGTGGCCGACGTGCTCAGCTTCGGCGATATATCGATCGACCGGGAAAAAAAGCGGGTCTCGCGCTCTGGCCATGCGATCGATCTCGGACCGACCGAATATCGCCTGCTTGAATTCCTGATGGAGCGGCCCGGCCGCGTCTTTTCCCGCGAGCAGCTGCTCGACGGCGTCTGGGGCAGCGACATCTACATCGATGAACGCACCGTCGACGTCCACGTCGGCCGGCTGCGCAAGGCGCTCAACCGCGGCCATAACAATGACCCGATCCGCACCGTACGCGGCGCCGGCTACGCGCTCGACGACCGTTTCGGCAAGACCGCGTAGCTTGCGGGAGTCATACGTACATTTTCGGACGGAAAATCGGATGCCATCTCTGTGTCCCGGCCTCGAGCCGGGACAAGGCTTTTTCAGCCCCGGAACGGGCGGCGATCGCGGCGGCGGTCGCCCGCCGGCTGATAGGCGATCCGCGAGTGGTAGCTGCAATAGGGCACCCCGGTGCCCGCTTGACCGCCGCAGAAGAAAAAGTCGGTGCTGCCCGGATCGCCAATCGGCCAGCGGCAGGTGTCTTCCGTAAGCTCAAGGATCGTGCGTCGCTGGCCGAGCGGAATGACATTGTCGATCAGCTCCGGCTCGGACTCCTGCTCGAAATCATAGGCATGCGCGAGCGCGGTATTTCCGCGTATGGAGGGGCGCGAGACGCGCATCAGGTGGGTGTGGGTGCGGGCCTTGCGCGGACGCGGCGCGGACGCAGACGGGCTCTTGGCACGTCCCGACAGCCCGAGGCGGTGAACCTTGCCGATCACGGCATTGCGGGTAATGCCGCCAAGCTCGGCGGCGATCTGGCTTGCCGAAAGTCCCTCGCCCCACAATTTTTTCAGACTCTCGACGCGCTCTTCGGTCCAGGTCATGCGTCTTCCCCCAGCGGTGAGGCGGCGAATTGGTCTCGACAGAATCTATCCTCGGCTCCGGCCAGCCCTCCGGCCGACCAGACGCTTACTCCCCGCTACTGATGAACTCAGAACCTGTCCGCCGCACGAAATGTCGTATCTGACAATCAAGAAGCTACAATATAGCGGGAGTCGGACGCAAGAGTCCGTATTGCCGCGTCCACACCTTCCGATTCGGAATGTGCCGACATCCACACCTATCTGCATGAACATGGAGGGCATCGCCCCGCTGCGTATCTTTGCGGAGGTGCCCTCCGTTGATGTTGACAGGCAGGCGGGCCGCAATACAATGCAATCTTAGTGCCGCCCGGAGAGGCGGCACATTTCATTTCGGACGATTGCCGGCATTTGTATGAGCGGGCGCATGAGCGGGGCTCCACTGTCGCATTTATTGCCGACCTATGCGCGCGTCGATCTCGCGTTCGAGCGCGGGGAAGGCGTTTGGCTCGTGGCAACCAATGGCGAACGCTATCTCGACCTCACGTCGGGCGTGGCGGTGAATGCTCTCGGCCATGCCCATCCCCATCTCGTTGCCGCGATCACCGAACAGGCCAACAAGGTCTGGCACGTCTCAAATCTCTTCCGGATTCCGGAAGCCGAGCGGCTGGCGGCGCGGCTTTGCGAGGCAAGCTTCGCGGATACCGTGTTCTTCACCAATTCCGGCGCCGAGGCCATGGAATGCGCGATCAAGATGGCGCGTAAGTTCCAGTCGGCCGGCGGCAAGCCCGACCGCTTTCGCATCGTCACATTCGAAGGCGCATTTCATGGGCGCACGCTGGCCACGCTCGCGGCCGGCGGTCAGAAGAAATATCTCGACGGTTTTGGTCCGGTGGTGGAAGGCTTCGACCAGGTGCCGTTCTGCGATCTCGAGGCGACCAAGCAGGCGATCGGGCCGGCGACGGCCGCGATCCTGATCGAGCCGATCATGGGCGAGGGCGGGGTGCGGGTGGTGCCGCCGGATTTCCTCAAGGCATTGCGCCGCCTCTGCGACGAGAACGGGCTGCTTCTGATATTCGACGAAGTGCAGACCGGGATGGGGCGCACCGGCGATCTCTTCGCCTATCAGCGCTACGGGGTTGCTCCCGACGTGATGGCGTTGGCCAAGGCGCTGGGCGGCGGTTTTCCACTCGGCGCCTGCTTGGCCACGGCTGAGGCCGCCAAGGGCATGACCGCCGGCACGCACGGCTCGACCTTCGGCGGAAACCCGCTCGCCATGGCGGCCGGCAATGCCCTACTCGACGTGATGCTGGCCCCCGGCTTCTTGGACCGCGTGCGCCGAACCGGGCTGGTGTTCAAGCAGAAGCTCGCCGAGATCAAGGATCTCTATCCCTCCGTCATCGCCGAGGTGCGCGGCGAAGGACTGCTCGTCGGCCTGCGCGCCATCGTGCCAAACGCAGAGCTGGTCGACGAATTGCGCGCCGAGAAGACGATCACGGCCGCGGCCGGCGACAATGTGGTGCGGCTCCTGCCCCCGCTGATCGTGAGCGAGGACGAGATCGCCGAGGCGGTCGGGCGCATCGAGCGCGCCTGCGGCCGCTTAGCCGAGGCGCACAAAGGAGTGCGCCGGGAGGCGGTCGGATGAGCGCGAACGGCATCCGCCACTTCCTCGACCTCACGGACATTTCCAAGGCCGCGCTGCGCGGGATGATCGACTCCGGTCGCGCCATGAAGGCCAAGCGCAAAAGCGCGGCCCAGCGCAAGGGCACGGCCGAGGGCCCGCTCGCCGGCAAGACGCTGGCCATGATCTTCGACAAGCCTTCGACTCGCACCCGCGTTTCTTTCGAGGTCGCGATGCGGCAGCTCGGCGGCGATGCCATCACGCTCACCGGCCAGGAGATGCAATTCGGCCGCGGCGAGTCGCTCGCCGATACCGCGCGCGTGCTCTCGCGCTACGTCGACGTCATCGTGATCCGCATTCTCGACCACGAGGCGCTGGCCGAGCTTGCCCGCCACGCCACCGTGCCGGTCATCAACGGTCTCACCCGCCGGTCGCACCCGTGTCAGGTGCTCGCCGATGTCATGACCTTCGAGGAGCACCGCGGCCTGATCAGGGGCAAGACCGTGGCCTGGTCCGGCGACTCCAACAATGTGCTCGCGTCCTGGATGCACGCCGCCGAACGCTTCGATTTCCGTCTGCGGGTGGCGACCCCGCCGGAGCTCGCGCCCAAGAAATGGCTGGCCGACTGGGCCAAGGCTTCCGGCGCCGAAATCGTCATCGGCACCGATCCGGACGAGGCGGTGAGGGGGGCGGACTGCGTCGTCACCGACACCTGGGTATCGATGGGCGATAAGAACGGGCAGCGCCGTCACAATCTGCTCAAGCGCTACCAGGTCAATGCGCGGACCATGGCGCGTGCCAAGCCCGACGCACTGTTCATGCATTGTCTGCCCGCGCATCGCGGCGAGGAGGTCACCGACGAGGTGATCGATGGGCCGCAATCGGTCGTGTTCGACGAGGCGGAAAACCGCCTGCACGCCCAGAAGGGAATTTTGGCCTGGTGCCTGGACGCCCGTTCGCCGTAACGGCCGGCGGCCCCGCGTAGTGGAAGCAATGCAATATAGGGCAGGATGACCGATCCCAGCGTCGATATTCCCATCCGCGCGCCGGCGGCCACTTCAGCGGACGACACCATCCTGCCGTTCGAGGTCGCCGCCCTCGACCTGCGCGGCCGCGTGGCCCGCCTCGGGCCCGCCGTCGACGAGATCCTGAGCGCCCACGACTATCCGGCGCCGGTCGCCAAGCTGCTGGGTGAAGCGATCGTGCTCACGGTGCTGCTCGGATCGGCGCTGAAGATGGAAGGCCGCTTCATCCTGCAGACTCAGAGCGACGGTCCGGTGCGCATGCTCGTGGTCGATTTCACGACGCCCGGCAAGGTGCGGGCCTGCGCCCGTTTCGACGCGGCGCGCGTCGCCGCCGCCATGGCGTCGAGCCGCGATGGCGCGGGCGCGCTGCTTGGCCGCGGGCATCTTGCCATGACCATCGACCAGGGACCGGATATGAGCCGCTACCAGGGTCTGGTCGCGCTCGAGGGCCGGGACCTCGAACATGCGGCGCATGAATATTTCATGCGCTCCGAGCAAATCCCCACGCGCATACGCATGGCGGTCGGTGAGGAATTCTCCGCCGCTCGCGAAGGCGCACGCCATCGTTGGCGGGCCGGCGGCATCCTGCTGCAATTCCTGCCCAAGGCGCCGGAACGGGCACGTCAGGCGGATCTGGACCCGGGCGATGCGCCGCCAGGCTTGGCGCCCCATGCCGCGGCGGCGCATCAGGTGACCGAGGATGATGCCTGGGTCGAGGGTCGCTCCCTGTTCGCCACCGTGGCGGATGTCGAACTGATCGACCCCGCGGTCTCGGCCGAGCGGCTGGTCTATCGCCTCTTCCACGAGCGCGGCGTGCGCGTCTTTCGCAGCAAGCCGGTGACCGCCCAGTGCTCTTGCTCGCGCGCCGGCGTGGCCGACATGCTGCGAAGCTTTTCGCAGGACGATCGCGACCACATGATCGAGAACGGGGTCATCACGGTCACTTGCGAGTTCTGCAATTCAAGCTACGTATTCCAGGGGTCGGAAGTCGGGATTCCGGAGTCAGGAAATCAGAAATAAGATCGAGAATCTGGAGCTTTCTGAATTCCTGACTCCTGATTTCCTGATTCCTGATACCTGTTGCCCGGCATCAGTTGATCGTGCGGCCGCCCTGCGGGGTGTCGAGCGAAAAGGCCGGTATGTCGATATCGAACGGCTCGCCCGCCTCGGTCACCATGCCGTAGGTCCCGGTCATGAATCCGGACGGTGTCGGCAGCGGCACGCCGCTGGTATATTCGAAATCCTCGCCGGGTCGCAGCACCGGCTCCTTGCCGATGACGCCGGCGCCGCGCACCTCCTGCAGCCGTCCGAGCGCATCGGTGATGCGCCAATGGCGCGTCTTGAGCTGGACCGTTTCCCGGCCGAGATTGGTGAGGGTGATGGTATAGGCCCAGAAGTAGTAGCCGTTCTCGGGAGACGACCGGTCGGGCAAGAAGCGCGGCGTCACCTTGATCTCGATTCCACGGGAAACGGTGCGATACATGATTGAGCTTTCAGCCTAATTGTGGGCACTTTGACCCGTGATGATCGCCGGGTAAACGGTCTCCGAGGCGGCTTGAACTTGTCGTGATGACCTGATTTCCAGGCTGCCGCGGGCTCCCACCGCAATTTATGCTGGTCCGTGGTCGCAAGAAAGATCGTCAGGAATGCATGCCCCCGTGGTGACGACCGGACGCGATTTGCGGCTCGACTTGTTCCGCGGGATCGCTCTCTGGCTCATTTTCCTCGATCATATCCCCTCCAACGTCGTGAGTTGGATCACGATCCGCAACTTCGGCTTTAGCGACGCGACCGAAATCTTCATCTTCATATCCGGCTACACCGCAGCCCATGCGCGAGCGCGGCTTTGTGGTCTCCGGCGCCCGTATCCTGCGCCGGGCCTGGCAGATCTATGTCGCCCACATCTTTCTGTTCGCCATCTATATGGCCGAAATCTCCTATGTCGCCACCAGCTTCGAGAACCCGCTCTATGCCGAGGAAATGAACATTCTCGATTTTCTCAAGCAGCCCGACATGACCATCGTCCAGGCGCTGCTGCTCAAGTTCAAGCCGGCGAATATGGACGTATTGCCGCTTTATATCATCCTTCTGCTCCTGTTCCCGCCGATCTTGTGGCTCCTGCAGCGCTGGCCAACGCTGGCGCTCGGCGGCTCGTTTGCGCTCTATGTGCTGACCTGGCAGTTCGGCTGGAATCTCCCCGCTTATCCGGAAGGCACCTGGTACTTCAATCCATTCGCTTGGCAGCTTCTGTTCGTGTTCGGCGCGTGGTGCGCGGTCGGCGGCGCAAAGCGGCTCGCGCCCGTCTTGCGATCGCGGGCCACGATGGTCATCGCGATCCTCTATCTGGGATTCGCCTTCGTCATTGCACTGTCGTGGTACCTGCCGGAGCAGATCAGCATCGTTCCCCATTGGCTCGAGGACCTGATCTACCCCATCGACAAGACCAATCTCGACGTCCTGCGCTTCGCGCATTTCCTGGCGCTCGCGGCATTGACGGTGCGGTTCGTGCCGCGCACTTGGCCGATGTTGGGCTCGTGGATACTCTACCCGGCCATCCTGTGCGGGCAGCATTCGCTGGAAATTTTCTGCCTGGGCGTGTTCTTGTCCTTCGCCGGGCATTTTGCCCTGGTGGAGATTTCCGGCGCCTTCTGGATGCAGGTGGTGATCAGCCTATTGGGGATCGTTGCAATGATCGCGACGGCGGCGCTGGTAACGTGGTACAAGAACCTAGAAGCACGAAGTCCCGGGCCGCGTTCGAAACCTCCGGATGCGGACCTCGCGGGAGGAGAGGCATGAGGGCGTTCATCACAGTATTGCTGGCCGCATCGGCGCTTGCCGGTCGGGCCCTGGCGGTGGACCCGCCGTCGTGTGCGGTGGCGGACAGTTTATCTTTTTCTGACAATAGCTTAAACAGAGTCGCGAGCGCGGTCGGCAAGCAGCACCAACTCGCCATCGCG
>Ga0209648_10003361_pt1 | contig 13416 bp, 10 predicted proteins | sample GraSoi2013_115cm_FD_185830 | JGI IMG/M metagenome (GOLD analysis project Ga0209648, IMG submission 185830) | Grasslands soil microbial communities from the Angelo Coastal Reserve, California, USA - Sample 9_17_2013_115cm (SPAdes) (version 2) | ecosystem: Environmental > Terrestrial > Soil >...
TTCTCCCGCCGTTGGCGGGTTCAGGGCAAAAGTGAGACTCCCTAGCGGGTCCCTGACGATGACAACAGAACTATATATAACACAAGTGACTAACGAATGTCAAGGGCTGATTTAGGTTTTCTTTCATCTCAAGACGAGGCGCGCCCCTGGGATAGGGCGCGCCCGCCGAGAACAAATTTCTGAGGAGTCTCCTCAGAGCGAATTGAAGAAGGCGACAAGATCCGCCTTGTCCTGCTCCGAGAGGTTCAGGTTGAAGCGCGTGACGTAGAAGTTGACCACATCCAGCAGCGTGGCGGCAGAGCCGTTGTGGAAGTACGCGGCTTACGCGGCCAGCCCGCTTTACGGAATCGGTCCCATGTACCTCATTCGGGGTCTTTTGGATTGTTAAAGAGAACTGTCAATTTTATGCTGCCATGCCCGCATTGCGGGAAATTAGGCGCGCCCGGGTTCCCCGGATCCAAATTGGAAGCCGTGTCATCGGGGGGGAACAATGCCAGCGTGCCGAGGAAGTGCACCAGGTCGAAAGCATCTCCTTCGTTTCCTGAACTGAAAAGGTTGGCGAATGCATCTCGCGACGCCTGGGCCTCGCCACCGTGGCGCAGAATCACCTCGACCAAGTTGATGCTGCGGCCGTCATGACCCAACGATCCGAGACTTCCCACGCCCCAAAGAGGTCTCGTCAGGAACTGGGTTTGGAATGTGCCGTCCCAGTTCCGTTCGTGAAAATTCGGCCCGAGATCGTGACGTTTGAAATCGGTGAAGATGTTTTGAACCACGAACGATTGCCCGTTAGGCACCATCAAAGCGGGATTTCCGCTACCGTCGTTCACCGTGTGGATCAATTTGGTCGCAGTGGCAAACATGCGATTGAAAATCCCGTTTATGGGGTCAAAGACAGTGTTTAGGTCGGCTACGCGGCGATCGTGATTGATGGTCAGATTCTGAACATGGCATGTTGCGCACTCAAGCTTGTTGAAGACCTTCAAGCCGTGGTCTGAGCTCGCGTCTTGTTGGTTGATTCCAGGTTTGAAATAGTTGAGCAGGTAGAATTCGAGGTGATCTACCAGAGCCACGTCGATCTCGTTGCCGTTCAATAGATCCGGCTGTGGCGGAGCTTCGATTGCATCCTGGGATCCATCCAGCACCATGCCCGAGGGGGTAATCACCCTGCCTCCAGCGCTTGCAGCCGCCAAGTCCGGATCTACTGCCTGAAGACCCATTTCTGCGTTCAAGGCACCGACAGTGAACTCACGTATGGAAATTGTCTGGCCCTGAGCGAAAAAGGGACGGATGCGAAGATCGGGGTTGACGCCTTGGACCTGTGATGTGTCCACCGACCCGTCGGGATTGCCGGTAATGGATCCGAAAGAGACGCCCTTCGTAAGAAGCGGAAGAGTAATGGGTTGGCCCTTCTTTTTTGCGCTAGCGATAGCCTGACTGCGAATGGCACGCAAGTCCGAGGTCATTTCGTCGGCCAGCATCTCTTTCAGACCTAAGCCGAACAGGTGTGGCGTGTTTCGGCTGTCGGGGCGCGTAACCACGTCACCTCCCAAGCCGGCTGAGCCGCGGGGGCGGGCGTGGCAGCCTGCACAGGAATCAACCAATCCAGCGCCAATTCCGTTCGTCGTAGCGATGTCACCCACGCCGTCGTCAACGCCCGGGCCCTGCCCCTGTACCCTTGTAAATTTCCGCTGGAAGAGCTGCCGACCACGGCGAACAGCACGGAAGGCGTCGCGATTGATAATGAACAGCGAGGAGTCAGGCGTGTTAATGGTGCCACGACTAGCACCGATCTCCTGCGTCAACGACTTGTTAATCGCGGTGCTGATGCAGGCTTTTGCGTTCGGGAAGTTCGTCTGGGTATTGTCTACCATCTGAGCGCGTGCGGACACGGCGAGCGCTCCAAGTGCAAAAATCAGCGTGGCACAGGCCAACATGCTGGTGAAGACTGCCGCACGCCCTTTCCGAAACTGATTGCGATTACGAAGATGCTTGCTGGACATTTTTTCACACCCCTCCCGAGTTCCAAATTGAAAATCAACCTCACCGGTCACTCATAGGGACAATGGGACCGCCTCGTGGTGCCAGAACCTATGAGAAGTGGCAAGAGAATGCAATGCACGTCATCTGAAAAGATGGTGAGCCGCTATACAGATGCAAACAAAGGCGGTTAAGTCTGTTGGTGAGCAGTTGCCAAATTGCCCATGACTTATGCCTGAGGCGGTGATATGATACTTACACTTCTTTTTTCTTTGGTCACTTGAATGAAGGTTGAGACACGCCGCCTTCGTTTCGGCGTCTACGGGTTGAATCTTTCTGCTCGCGAACTGTGCAAGCATGGCATCCGGCTGAAGCTGCGCGGCCAGCCTTTTGAAATCCTCGCAATTCTGTTGGAAAAGCCCGGTGAAATTGTGACGCGGGAGGTGATGCAGAAACGGTTGTGGCCCGCGGACACATACGTGGACTTCGAGCATAGCCTAAACAGCGCGATCAAGAAACTTCGCCAGGCCCTCGGTGACTCGCCCGAGAATTCCCGGTACATCGAAACGATTCCGCGCGTAGGCTATCGCTTCATCGCTCCCGTGGAACAAGTCTCGGCAACGGCGCCGCCTGCAGGCGTCTCGGTTGTCACGGATCGCCCCGCCGTACCGGCGGGCACTGTGGAGGTGGCTAGCAAGCGCAGATGGCGGATCTTTCCCGGGATTTCCATTGACCGCTACGTGGTCATGCTTTTAATTGTGCTAGTCGCGGCGCCGGGTGCCTACTTCGCGTGGTCTCGCTTCGGAAGTCGCCCGCAGCCAGAAAAAAATAAGATCGCTGGCGAGGTTCATGCCGCCCTTAAGGGCCACGAGTCCAACGGGTCTAGCCAACCTGCGTTATCCCCCAAATCCGTCGAGGCCCATGACCTGTACCTCAAGGGTATGTACTTCTGGAATAAAAGGACGGTACCGGGATTTCACCAGGCGATCGAGTGTTTTCAGCAAGCCACAACAATGGACCCCAATTACGCCCCCGCCTATGCCGGTCTGGCGAATTCCTATACGCTGCTGACCGCGTCTACTTCTGCTTCTGCGAACCTCTACATGCCCCGAGCACGCGCGGCCGCGCCTTGGAGCTGGACGAGGGCCTGCCCGAAGCGCACACGGCGCTGGCTTTGATTGTTCAGAATCAGGATTGGGACTGGCAAACTGCGGAGAAGGAATACCGGCGGGCCATCGAATTGAATCCCAACTACGCCACCGCCCACCACTGGTATGCCGAGCATCTGATGTGGCTGGGGCGCTTCGACGAGGCGTTAAGCGAGAGCGAACGAGCGCGCCAACTGGATCCACTTTCGCTCATCATTGCCACCGACTATGGCGCGATTCTGTACTTCTCGCGCCAGTATGACCGCGCCATCGAACAGTTTCGCGCCGTGATTCGGAAAGATCCGAATTTTGCCCGGACCGGCATCATAGCCTATGCGTATGTAGAAAAAGGGATGTTCGCCCAAGCGCTGGCCGACGCGGAGATATGGCGCCGTTCCTATGGTGAAGGACCCTGGTACTGGTCGAACCTGGCTTACATTTATGGCCGCGCAGGTCAGCCGGAGCAGGCTCGACGCGAGCTGGAAAAACTGGAAAAGCTGAGCCGGCATGGGCCGGTGGATCACGTAACTATGCTTTGGGCGCATCTAGGCGTGGGCGACAAGGAGGAGGCCCTGGCCGACCTGGAAAAGGCATACTCCGAGCACTTCAGCATTCTGACCACACTCAAGGTCGAACCGGCCTTCGATCCGCTGCGCAGCGATCCCCGATTTGCCGATCTGCTCCGCCGCGTCGGGCTAGCACAATAGTCATCTCGCCCCTCGGGGCATCGAGCTTGCTGCTAGAATCACGCGAATGCGCCAGCCATTTGAAATCCTCGAGCATCCTGCGGATGTAGGCTTTCTGGCGTATGGGGCCACACTCGAGGAGTTGTTTGCGAACGCGGCGCTGGCGATGATGTCGCTGGCGTGCGAACTGGAAGCCGTCCGGCAGACATTGTCGCGCGCCATCGAGGTCACCGCGGCGGACCTGGAATCGCTGCTGTTTGCATGGCTGGCGGAGATATTGGGCACTGCCGATGGGGAGCAACTGGTCTTTTGCCGAGCCGATGTGACCGCGCTCAGCAGCAACTGCGCCGCGGGGATTGTTTACGGCGAAAGATTTGACAAGACGCGGCACCGCGCGGGGACGTACATCAAGGCAGTGACCCTGCACCAGCTCCGCGTTGAAAAAACCGAGGAGGGATGGCGCGCCCAGGTGTACCTCGACGTGTGATCGCCCCCTACAAAATGGCAGCCTGCGAATCGAGGGCTGGCGCGTTCCAATCATGAATTCGTTCTGTCGTGCAAGGCAACGTTGCGTCCGCGCGTGAGAACTGAAACCCATTTCGTCAGGAGGAACTGTGAAGCGCATGGCTCTGATTTTCTTCGGCGTTGTACTTTTGGCGGTAAGCGCTGCGGCGCAAAACGAGCCGGCGCCGGTGCGGACGCTGCGCCCGGTGCACACGTTTTCGATTGTGGCGCGCGATCCGGCCACTGGCGAAATGGGCGTGGCCGTGCAATCGCACTGGTTCGCCGTGGGCGCAGAGGTCACCTGGGCCGAGGCGGGCGTCGGCGTGGTGGCCACACAGTCTTTCATCGACCCCGGCTACGGAAAGCTGGGGCTGGACCTGATGCGCGCGGGAAAGTCCGCTCCCGAAGCGTTGCGCGGATTACTTGCCGCCGATGACTCACGCGACGCCCGGCAGGTGGCGATGATTGACGCGCAGGGCCGCGTCGCTGCGCACACCGGGGTGAAATGCATCCAGGCCGCGGGACACCACATCGGCAAAGACTATTCGACGGAAGCGAATTTGATGGACAAGGCGACCGTCTGGCCGGCGATGGCGAAAGCGTTTGAAAACGCAACCGGCGACTTGACCGACCGGCTGATGGCCGCGCTCGAAGCGGCGCAGAGCGAAGGCGGCGACATTCGCGGGAAACAGTCGGCGGCCATCCTGGTGGTGCGAGGGAAGTCCACCGGGCGGCCCTGGGCCGACAAAGTGGTGGACCTGCGCGTGGACGATTCGGACGAGCCCATAAACGAACTGAAGCGGCTGGTGCGCTACCACCGGGCCTACGACCACATGGAAAACGGCGACGCCTGCTCGACGGTGAAAGATTGGAACTGCGCCGTGCGCGAATACGGCGAAGCGGAGAAGCTGCTGCCCGAACAAATGGAAGTGGTCTTCTGGCACGCCGTGACGCTGGTCACCAGCGGCCGCGTCGAGGACTCGCTCCCGCTATTCCAAAAAGTGTTTGCGCGCGAGCCGAAGTGGGCGGAGTTGCTGGGGCGCTTGCCGGACGCCGGCCTGTTCCCGCAGGATGCGCGGCTTGTCGCGCGCATCAAGGCGCTGCAAAAATAATCCGAACAGAATGTTTGCCGGAGCGCGGCGCAAACGGAGAGAATCACGAATTGCGTTTGCGCGCCTGCTCCAATTTTTCCCACACCGCATCCGGCAATTCGAGCAGGTTGTTGAATTCTCCTGCGCCGCGCAGCCATTGGCCGCCGTCAATCACCACGCATTCACCGTTGATGTAACCCGATTGCTCGCTGACCAGATAGGCGGCGAGGTTGGCGAGTTCCTCGTGCTTTCCAAAGCGCTTCATCGGATGGGAGTTCTTTGCGCGCTCCTCATATTCCTTCGAGGGCATCAGCCGGGAAAAAGCGCCTTCGGTCGGAAACGGGCCGGGAGCGATGGCGTTGAGACGGATGCGGTAGCGCGCCCACTCGACCGCCAGCGAGCGCGTCATCGCCAGAACGCCCGCTTTGGCGCAGGCCGAGGGAACCACGAACCCTGAGCCGCAGCAATCCACTGCGGCGTAGGTGGTGGCGATGTTCAGGACGGTGCCCGGCTGGCCGGAGGCGATCCAGCGGCGTCCGAACGCGGTGGTGCAATGAAACGTCCCGTAGAGGACGATGCCGACCACGGCGTTGAAGGCGTTCGGAGAAAGCTTCTCCGTGCGCGCGATAAAGTTTCCGGCGGCGTTGTTGATGAGCGTGTCTATGCGGCCGAGTTGCTTCTCCGCGGCGGCGATGGCTGTTTCGACCGCGGCGGGGTCACGAACATCACATGAAATGAAGCCGCATTCGCCGCCTGCTCTGCGGATGGCTTCCGAAGTTTCGCGCAGCGGCTCCTCGCGGCGCCCGGCGAGGAACATCCTCGCGCCCAACTCGGCCAGCCGCAGCGACATCGAGCGGCCCAATCCTGTCCCGCCGCCTGTGATGAAAACCGCCCGTTCTTTGAGCAGGTCCTTTTGAAACATAAGCCACCGCCTTGCAGAGATTTGTCCCCTTTCAGAATTCGACGTGGAGACGCAGGCCGGGGACAACCACCGGGCCGCGGTCGCGGTTATAGCCCGGGTTGTTGATGTGTTGCAAGTCCATCGAGGCAAACAGGCCGCGCCAGAGATGCGCGGTGTAGTACGCCTCAAAAATTTTCTCGCGGCCATACGTGAGCCGGCCGTCGCCAAGAAGAAAGCCCTTCCCGCCGAGAGCCAGATACAACTGATGGTCCCGCGAAATGCCATTGCTGACAACGGTCAAGCCAGAGCGGTCCAGGCGGCGCCGCCAGAGTTTGCCATTCAACCCGGCGCCAAGGGCCACAGTCTGGTCCACTTCCGTATAGGCGAAAGATTCGTGCCGGCCTTCGCTCCACCCCCAGCGGCCGTAGGCGGTGAGCCAGCCGTTGAGCTGCTGCTCGAAGTTCACGCCGAAGCCATACTTGATGGTGGTCTGCAACGGATGCGCGGTGATATCGGGCGTGGCCGTTTTGCCGGCGAGGAAATTATTCACGGCGGCGCGGTAGCTGCCCATGTTGGCGTGGTTCACGTAGCCGAGCAGGCGCAAAGCGCCATTGCGGTGCGGCACAACCGAGCGGCGGAATTCGAGTTCGAAATTCTCGGAGCGGGCGCGGAACACGTTGGCGTCGAGCTGGAGGCCGTTGGCCACCTTGGGCATGAGCGTCTCGGCGTAGCGCGCCCCCCAGCGGCGGTCCTGAAATTCCAGGATGATCCCGTCGGTGTAACCGCGCGTGTTGGCGGCGTAGTCGTAGGCCCCGTTGTTGTCCACCGTCCAATTCATGAACTGCAGATGGCTGTCGCTGCCTGCCGAGTTCTGGTCGAAGAAATCCACCAGGGCGAATTTGCCGATGCGCAATTCCAGGCGCCGCGCCGGGAGGGAAGTAGCCAGGCCGAGTGGTCCGCGCTCGGCGGCCACCTTTTCCTGACTCAGCGGAATTACCTTGCGCAGCATGAACCGCGCCAAATAAGGCGCCTTACTCAACTGGGGGTTGCGCACCACGTCCAGGTTGGGAAAGCCCGCCAGGCCGAGTGCGCTGCTGAGACCTCGCCCGGCAGCGACCTCGGGATCAACCAACAGCTCGGTGGTCGGGGTAAGCGCGAGCCCGGTGTACAGGGTCAGCCACTGCGAAGTGGCGTTCTCACCCTGGGGCTGCAGGCTGTTGATGCCGGTGTATTTCGCTCGGAAAGACGGATGCCACTGGAGAATGATGTTGGTTTGGCCAGAAATCCAGTAGCGGCCCGATTCGGAGTGAGGAAAGATCGTCGCGGTCTCAGGATCTGAAGGTGGAGGCGCGCTGGTCTGGGCTTGGCCGCCTGACTGAGGTTCCTTCGGCGAATCTGCGACGGCCGGTTGCTGAGGCGCAAGTGACCCCGCGGTTTGCGCGAGCGCCAGACCTTGCCACAAGACAACAACGCACAGAAGATTTATCGCCGTTTTCATGGGCAACCATAAGCATACGCCACTGAAGCATGGGTTAAGTATAGTGAATTCCCTGGGTAAACTACACTTAACGAGCCGGCGTGTCAATGCAAATCGCGACCCAAGACTGAATCGGCCATAGATTGGAAGGGTGCACGATAACGTTATTCGGCTTCGTTAAGAAGAAGTTGCGCAAAAATGAAAGAGGCGGGCCGATTGCGAATCGGCCCGCCGCTTGAGGACGAGACAATTGACCTAGAAAATGAACTTCAACGCAAGTTGCAACTGCCGCGAAGAACCGGAGTCGCCCGTTGGGAACCGGGTGCTGCTGATCCGGAAAAGATTCGGGACTGTAGCGCCGGTTACAGCGGAAAGCACTCTGCCGGGTTGGCCGTAGTTCGGATGATTGAGGAGATCGAACGCATCCGCGCGGAACTGGACGTTCATTCTCTCGGTTAGTTTCGTGTTCTTGATTATACCGAGGTCAACGTCCGTAAAACCTGGCCCCACAATGCTATTGCGCCGCAGGTTTCCGAGGGTTGTGGTTGGAATAGAGAAAGTACCCGTGAAGGTGCAAATGGTTGGGGTAGTGCACACGGGCGCAATCCATTGCCCGAAAGGATTCCCGGTCACAGAGACGGGACCGACGACAATCGGCGTAACCGTGTTACCCACGCCGGTGATGGCCGCGCTCGGAACCACCACGGTGAAGGGGTTGCCGCTCTGTGCGCTTATGATCGGCGCGATCTCCCACCCGCTCACCAGGCGATTGCCTTTGAAGGGCAGGTCGTAGATAGCGTTCATTACGAATCTGTGGCGGGCATCGAAATCGGAGTTGCCGCGGCTTCCAAAAATGTTCGTGCTGTCCTGCACGACGATTCCGTTGTTGTTGCGTGAGACGTCGTCAATGGAGTGCGACCAGGTGTAGGAAGCGTTGAACTGGATGTTGTGAGAGAACCGCTTGTTGGCCGAGATCCACAGGGCGTTGTAGTTGGAGTTGGAATCGCTGCTCCGCTTTGTGAGGATGTTGCCTAGGCTGGTCCCGGGCAGAATCGGGCTGCTTGCCGAAAGAGCTTTGAACGGTCTGGTACTGGCCGAGCCGAGGGTGCCGAATTGGTTGATATTGCGTTCAATTTCCAGGTGCGTCCCCTTGCTTCCAAAATATCCAACCATGATCCCAATGGTCGGTGAGACTTGTTGCTGGACATTGAGGTTCCAGTCCTGGACATCCGCGTTTTTGAAATTCGGATCAATGAGGCTGGGTGCAATGCTTGACGGCGTTCCATTGAACGATGCGGGCAAACTGGCGAGCGATATGGGTGTGCTTGGCGATGCACCCGCAACGCTTATCGGCAGCGCAAACGGTGGGTTGGAGTTCAAGCTCAATATGAATCCGGAGACAGGCTCGTCAACCAGGAATCCATACCCAGCACGCAATACGGTTTTCCCGGAATGGAACATGTCCCAGGCAAAGCCGACGCGTGGTTGGAAGTTCTTGTTGTTCTGGGCGTAAGGCTGGCTCACCGGGATCAGAGAAACAGTTGTGGGGTCGAATGTTGCGAACCGGTTCTTTGCTTCCGACGGCGTCATGTTCCAGGAGTAGCGCAGCCCAAGTTCCAAAGTGAAATAGGACTTGAGCTTCCAACTGTCCTGCGCAAAGAAATCCAATGCCCCTTCATTAAGCCGGTTGGCAACATTGCCCACTATCCTCGCGGCGGAGTCCACCGTTGCAGCCTGGAAATGCGCACTGGTATTAAAAATAAGCTGTCCCGGATCGCCATTGAAATTGTTGTTGCGGAAATCGCGGAACTCACCGCCAAACTTGAAGGAATGTCTGCCGCGAATGTAGCTCAAGGTATCCGCGCCAACAAATGTCATATCCCCGCGTCCTTGAGAAAAGTTGCGCTCGTCACCGAAGAGAAGACCGAGGTCGCCAACACTGACGGTGGGCATGAAGGTTTCATTGGGGCCCAGAGTGGTGCTGAGTCCAAGGGAACCGGGATCCGTGGCGTTATTGGGTATGAATGTAATGTGGATCCTGTTTGCCCCCAGACGCACCTCGTTCACCAAGTTTGGACTGAAAATATGGGTCTCGCTGAGGGTCAGCACCTGGCGCTTTCCTTCGCGGGTGTCGCCGAACCCCGGAATACTTGTGCCGGCTCCCGATTCCTTGCGCAGATCGTGCTGGTACACGTAATAGCCGTGCAGGCGGTCATTATCACCGAAGTTGTGGCTGATGTCGGCTGTCCCCTGATTGATGTCCACTGGTGCAACCGCCGAACCCGTGAACGCGTTAGGAACGGGCGAGGTGGTGCCGACGGTTGTGTTTGCATGAGGAACCAAGCCTAGAAGCGCGATCGGCACGGCATTTCCAGCCGCCTGAATGGTCGCTCTGGTAATCGTGGCAGGATTGGGGCTGCTATCCGGAAACACTTGGCTCGTGAGCGCGAGTCCCTGTCGCTGCCGCAAGCCTTCATAACTTAGGAAGAAGAAGGTGCTCTTTTTTTTGATTGGCCCGCCGAAATCGCCGCCAAACTGGTTGCGCTTGAAGGGAAATATCCGGAGTGGCGCCCCGCTTGACGTGGTGACAAAATTAAAGGCGTTGCGGGCGTCAAAGAACTCGTTGCGCAGGTAATCATAAGCTTCGCCGTGAAAATCATTCGAGCCTGAACGGGTGTCAATATTGACGATGGAACCGGAGTTTCTGCCGTACTCCGCGCTATAAGTGGAGTTATCGATCTTGAATTCGGAAACTGTGTTGATGGTCGGCTGGAAGGTGACTTGGTTCTGCACCATATCATTGAGGTTGATTCCGTTGATCATGAAATTAATGGCGTCTTCGCGGTTGCCGGCGGTGTTGTACGCGAACGAGCCTTGGCCGCGCAGAGGAGCGGTGAGGAAGCCGTTCTGCGGCGGAGTGACGGTGCCCGGAATCAGCAAAGCCAAGTCGACAAAATGGCGGCCGTTCAGCGGAATATCCTGCACGGTACTCTGATCAATTACTTGGCCGACCGTCATGGTCGCGGATTCGATCACGGGAGCCTCAGCAGTGATTTCCATCGTTTCGGCAACTTGGCCGACCTGCAGCGCGTAGTTCTTTGACGCGATGGTGGCCACGTCCAGCGTAAACGAACTAATCGCCAGCGTCTGGAAGCCCTCCTTGCGAATCTCGATCCGGTACTTGCCGGCGGGCAGCGCCGGAAAGGAGAAGATTCCCGATGTGTCGGTCACGTCTGACCTTTCAAGTCCGGTGGCCAGATTGCGCACGGTCACTTTGGCGCCGGCCACCGTAGCCCCTTGCGCGTCGAGGACGGTACCTTGTATCGTGCCTTCCGATTGCGCTTGCAAAGGCTGACCGGTAAGGCCCAAGAGAAGCGTCACAAAAAGCAGGGCCAATAGGAGATTCCGAGAACTTTTCACGTCTTCCACCTCCACTGATTATCTCGAGCAAGCCCATTCGGCTCGCCAATCTGGACGAGGCCACTATGGAATGTTGACCAAAGAACGCTGGATTAATAGCAAATGAAACTCCAACTCGCAAGGCATTTGAGAACGTCCATAACCTACACAAACTAAGGACTTTAGTTTGAAAAGCTCAGCATTGACCCTTGCCCACGTACTCCCTTTGCAAATGGTTTTTCATAGGTGCATCCCAACTTCTGGAGGCATTCCACCATTGAGAAAGTCAAGGTTTTTTCTGACCCTCGAAAAAGCCTGCGTTTTGCGGAAGGTGAGAAAAACTAACGCGTGATATAGCTGGGCATCGGCTGGTGATTGAGTTTGGCAAGCTCGCGGGCAAACAAAGGGTTGTCCGGGAATTCCCTGGTCAGGTCGGTGAACTGCGCTCGGGCGACATTTTCCTGTTTTTCGCGGAGCGCGGCCAGCGCCAGCAGGATTTTTGCATACGGGCGCAGATAGTGTCCCTTCTTCGCCGCAATGCGAAGCTGCTGCATCCCGGCAATTCTGTCCCCGTGGATGCCGCCAAACCAAAGAAAGAAGCGCTGATGCGCCGGGAGGCAGCCGATGATGTAATTGGCGGCGCCGAGCGCGAGATAGGCATCCGCGGAGTCCGGACGCAGCGCTATCAATTGCTTCGCCAGGGATTCCGACTCATGGATCAAGCGTATACCTTCCGTGTGGCGCCTTTCGAGGATGCCCGCGTAATCGGCTTGCATGCCGGTGGCGAGCGTAAGCGCGAAGAGAGCATCGGCGTCGGACGCATTGGCTTTCAAGCGGCGCCGCGCAATATCCCGCGCGCGTCCGACCGCCTCGCTAAATGCGGCCTTGCGTTTCGCATCGGGCTTGCCTTCGATGCCGCCGAGCAGCCGCTTGTCGTTCAAGAAGAAATCGGAGGTGAGCACGCCTTGTTGGTAGAACTCCTCGAATAGATAACCGGCTGCCTCGGAGACACTGCCCAGGGGGTCTTCGGGATGCAATTTTTCCCAGGAGGCGAATTTCGCGCGGGCCTCCGGGAATTTCAATTCATAAAGAAGGTGAAAGCCGGCTTCAATCTCTGGCGCGGCGCCGACCGGGGCCAGCTTGGGGGCCTCGTCTGGCCCCGCGGAATGGAGCCGCGGTGCGACGCCGGCCCCGGAAGCCAGCAACAACACAGCGGAAGCGATGGCGCAGACTCGCATCATTTCTTCGGTTTACTCGCCAGGATCAGGATATCGAAGCTGATCTTCACGCGGTCTTTTACCTTTACTGTTCCGCCGGCAACTCTCACGGGCGTGATGCCGTGGTCGGTCTGGAGCAGAGAGACTTCTCCTTGCGCGCGCAACCCCTCACCTTCCTTGCGCAGACGCAACGGGAAACTCACAGCCTTTTCTACCCCATGAAGATTCAGTCTACCCGAAAGCGTGAGCTCCCAGCCTTCGGCTTTCGGCTTGATCGCCGAAATGCCAGTGGAGGTAAAGGTGATCTCCGGATATTTCGCGACGTCCAATACCTTTTCGCCGGCCATTGTGGTTTGAACGTCTTTGCGGTCTTTTTCGGATTCGCCGGGATCCACGACGCTCAGGGACGCAGCCGGAACTTTCAGACTGACCGAGGAGTTTTCAACTTTTCTTGCATCGAACTCCACCCGTCCCGAAACGGCCTTTGCGGCGATCAGATGATTGTGTCCGAAGGCCCGGAAAAAACCTTCCTTGTACACGGTGATCTCCAGCTTGCTTCTCGCAGAGTCGACCGAGTAAGCCGCGCGTTCCTGCGCGGGCGAGGAAGATCCCGCAAGCAGCAGCGTGAAAAGCGCAGCAGTGTGCCGCCAGCTCAATGTTCAGTCCCCCTTCTGTTCCAGAGGCCCGGCGCAAGGGCTTGAGCGGAGCGACGGGGTATGCGAGCGGCAGCGCTGTTCCCCGCCCCAAAGCCGGCGCACGCCGCCCGAAACGCCCAGCAGATGGGAGAAGAGTGCGGGCCAAAGCTTCAGCGCTGTGAGCGCGCGGCGCGCCAGGCGCGGATGGAGCGCCAGCCAGAGCATTATGCCCGTCAGCCGGCGGTAGTCGCGCAGCATGGCATTGCGTTCGCGGTCAAACGCCGCAAGCCACGTGGAATTCCGCGCGCCCGCGTCCGTCACGTATGACGTGAGAAGTTCAGCAGCAAGCAGCGCCTGACTCATCCCCCCGCCCGTGAT
>Ga0209648_10003362_pt1 | contig 13416 bp, 9 predicted proteins | sample GraSoi2013_115cm_FD_185830 | JGI IMG/M metagenome (GOLD analysis project Ga0209648, IMG submission 185830) | Grasslands soil microbial communities from the Angelo Coastal Reserve, California, USA - Sample 9_17_2013_115cm (SPAdes) (version 2) | ecosystem: Environmental > Terrestrial > Soil >...
GAAGGAAGGGGACAGCCATTCCACACCACAGCAACCTATGCATGTAAAGGAAGTATGGTTTTCTGGTGACCATTGTGGTATCTGCCTATCACTTTTTCTCTATGATACAGACATTTGATTGCCTTCATCATCAGCAAATGTCCCTTATGCTCTGGAGAGTCAGGAGAGTCCAGAGCACTGGGAGACTAAATGGCAAGATCAGGCTCTCCAGGAGCTGAGACAGTTCTCCAGGAATAGCCTGGGAGCAGTGGAGAGAGGCATGGAGCAGCCTGGAGTGATCTAGCCATTACGTGGATAGCCATTGTTGTAGCACCCAATATGATTACTATGTCATGAAAATCAGCTGGGAGCTCCCATTAGCTCCTGAGTGCTCCCAAGCAACAATCTGCTCTTGAGGAGCTCCAGAGCATGATCAGGTACTCCAGAGCACTATCAAGTACTCCAGAGCAACAATCTGCTGTTGAAGCACTCTGGAGTGCTCTCAAGCATTGAGATATTAAATGAAAAAGAATTCATTTAATGAGATTCCCACAAAGTCCCCTACTACTAGACTTACTGCATAGCACCTTGCTTAACTTTTGAGATGACACAAGATGCTACACTTTTGAGTCCCATAGCTACAGATGTCAGGCTCTGCAATTCACCCTCTATAACTATCTAGACACACCTGCAGTGTCAGCATCAGCACATAACTTGAAGGGTGTCCACTGAGGAAAGCACTACTGTACAGGGCATCAGTAACCCCAGCCCCTTTTCATACATACCCCTGTAGGAAGATTCCCTCTTGTAACCTTTTGTAATATGGGTGGACCACACTTAGCATGAGTCATGCACTGTAGGCAGGATTTTGACATATCCCTTAAAAAGCTCTATTTTACATATGTTAACATAATAAAAAAATGGACTATTGGTAGGACATTGTAGGGGGGTTTTCATATATCCCTTAAACAGCTCAGTTTTTTACAAGTTGACATATCAAAAATGGACTTTTCATACAGCATTGGGAAATCACATCTCAATTTTTGAGTTTAATGATTGGACTCCATAATACCACTTACTTTCCCCTTTAACATGAGTCTAATACCATTTACACGAGGAAATTTCATTAAGAATTGAAGAAGCTATGACCTTTACATTCACGCATTTTGGGATTCAAGAGGAAATACTTCAATTCACAAAAAATATCAATAATATGACTTGTTCCATCTAGTAATACAAATCCAACGCATTTTATTTGGTTCAATTCTGTTGAGATTTGACAAAGATATAACCAATTCATACAAAGAATTAGTCATATGCATTTGGATCTGATTAAGGAAGCATATATGAATTGGGGTACTGAAGTTTCATGATCTCACTCAATACGCTACCTCATGAGGAGATCTTATACTCATTCGAAAGGTCTCCTTAAGACGAATCCAATGCAATTAAATCATGGAAAACGGATGATTTTTGACAAAGTTAGAGTTCTATGTATCTCCAGACCATGGGAACATGGCCTTCCACATGAATGTGAGGTCTACATATGGATATGAGAACTCTACACTGGCAGGAAAAATACAATAAAAATATTAATGCAATCTACAGAGTCCTAGGAACATCAATCAGTCATTGGATGGTGCCATGATGTATATTGACTGAGATATTCAACATGAAACATGGTTTTCCTCCTCAAAATGCCAAACTACCTCATCAATTCTTAAGCAATAAATTGCATCAGAAAGCTGTGAATGAGTGGAATTCACTCATGTTATGGGATGGAGACTTGGAATGAGGGATTTCATCATAATTTTAGAGTGGGTTTATTGTGGAGTCAATATTTGTGAATACAGACTTTTTCCCTCTTTTTTTTGTTCCCTCTTTTATTCTTCTCACTCTTTCTGCCTCATGAGAGGATTATGGTAAAATAATATATTTTTCTCCTATCAAATCAATATGTACAATACTTTAAAAGATGTAGGATTGTAGGAATGAACACAATTTTCCCCCTTTTCTTCACTGAGTTTTTCTGGCTGTGACCAGAGGTGAGCAAAGGGTAGTTTTGTATGACTTAGACCATTGTAGGTCTAGGAAAATCAATGTGAATAACAAGAGAAGTCAAGAACAAGTTTTATTACTCTACAACCCTCTCCCTTCCTGGCCTCACAGTCCAATCCCCTTGGACTTCTAAGTAGTTCAAATTTACTGCTTACAATGTTGGGGATTCACATTTCAAATATTGACTTTCATGATTGGACCTTCTAATATGACTTACTTGCCCCTTCTATCCCAATTTATTACCATTTACTCAAGACAAATCCATGAAGAATTGAAGGAGATATGGCTTTTACACCTCATACTTTTTCAATGCAAGGGGAATGGTTTCAATTCAGGATATATCTCAATAATATGACTTATTCCAACCAAGGATACAAATTCAGCACATTTTATTTGAATCAATTCTGTTGATAATTGAGGGAGATACAAGCAGATTCTTACAAGGAATTAGTCATACATATTTGTATCTGTAATCAGCCATAGGACTCTGGCTAATGAAGGAAGTATGTTATGAAGTTTCACAGTCTGGCTCAATATGTCACTGCATAGGGAGATCTTATATTCAATTGAAAGGTCTTCTCAATGTGAATCCAATGCAACTTAAATGGTGAAAAATGGATGATTTTTGACAAAGTTGAAGATCCACACCTCTCCAGACTGTGGGAACATGGCCTTCTACATGATTGTGAGGTCTACACATGGTTTTAGGGACACTACAGAAGCAATAAAAATATAACAAAAATATAGAAACATTCTACAGAGTCATAGGAACTTAGACTAATCATTGGAAGACATCATGACTTATATTGACAGAGATATTCAATGTGAAACATGACCTTCCTCCTCAAATAAGCCATCTCCCTCAATTCTTCACCAATTTTTATGCCTTAAATTGCTCCAGGATGCTATAAATGAATGCAAGTGATTCACATGAAAGGATTGAGACTTGGGATGAAAGAATTTATCTCAATTTTGGAGTGGATTTACTGTGGAGTCAATATCCCTGAATATATGGACTGTATTTCTCTTCCTTTTATTCCTTATTTTGTTTAGCTCACTCCTTCTGTCTCATGAGGCAATTATGAAGCAACATAATGTATTTTCTCCTATCAAAACAATATGTACAGTAGTTTAAAAGAAGTAGGATTACCAGAATAACCATGGTTTTCCCCCCTTCTTCACTAAGTTTTCTGGCTGTGACCAGAGGTGAGTAAGGAGTAGATTAGTGCATCTTTAGGTCATCTGTAGGTCTAGGAAAATTAACATCAAAGTCAAGTCAAGCAAGAAAGCCCTTATTCTCCAACCCTACCCCCTTCCCAGCCTCACAGTCCATCCTACTGGACTACTAAATAGTATTCAAGTTTATTTTACTGCTTACAGCACTTCATGTGGCATAAAGAAAATTCATCATCATCATCCACTGAGGAAAGTGATTACATGATAAAACCATGTCCAGCACACAGATTAAAATCCTGTTGTAAAGCTGGATTTTGTCCTGGTCCTGATATATGTGAGCAGTCCTGCATTTGGACCAGTTTTTGGCCAGAAAAATCTCAATGTGCAATCATGTAAAATACAGAACAGGTGTACAATTATCAATTTGAAGGAGATTGACTCAAATTCACAATTGGCCTAATAATACAACTTTCTGGCCTCTGCTATACCATTCAAATGCAATTTACTTGAGTTGAATTGGTCAAGAATTACAGAGTCATAGCCATTTCAACATTTATCTTACACCTTTGGGAGGAAATCAATATGAAAACTCATATCTGTTAATACAAAACATCACCAAAATACATGGGTTTGAAAGGTCTTGATCACATGAATCCAACACAACCACAATGAACCAAACCCTTGAGATTTGAGGAAGTTATGCCTCTATGTGGTTTCTAGACCATGAGAACATAGGGGTTACTGAGCCATATACCTGATGTCAGGCATCCCATAGTGCAATATATATATATATATAAATCATATGACCAGTCTGCTACATGGCATCAAGGCATGTTATTAATTTGGAGACATTTTGTTGTCAAACAAAAGAGTTACTCAGTATAAGACATCAATTTCCTCAAAAATCCTAACTCAGTCAATTCTTCATCAAATTGGATGTGGTGAATTGAATAAGCAACATATGAATGATATAGAATTGTTTATATGTAGGGAGGGAAGTTTGGAACAGTGAATATCCCTCTAAATGAAGAGTTAGTAGGAAATGGGGCCAGTTCATGAATAATAATGGATCTTTTCTTCATCAATTTTTTTTCTTTCTTTGTATTCCTCAGTCATTTTGCTTCATGACAAGCTATTAGGTCAGATTCATCACTGTCCCTTATTGATTTTTCAAATGTAATAAGTATAAAAGTGTTAGGTTATGTGGAATGAAACAGATTTCCCCCTTTTCTCACTTTGAGCTGGTGGTGCTCAGCAGTGTGTTAAGAGTGGCTTGAATGTCTCAGATGTGAAAGGACTCAGGGAAATCAAGAATCAAGTAGTGTAACAATAAAATCCTATTTGAAAGCTTTGACCTTCCCCCTTCCTTAACACACCCCCTGTGGACATAGCATCCTAGTACTGCCTACTGCTTGCTAACACTGTCATTAGTTGTATCAGAATGGGTGTAGCAGGTCTCAGTGGGGGATTATTGATTGCCAGCATGGTTTTCACAGATGATGACTCTCCAGATGCAGAAGTGTCTCAAAGAGCCAATATTTGAATGCAAGGATCAACTCATACTAGCTGAAAATCTTCTGGTTCAACCTCTATGTACATATATACATATGTGCAAATACTTTCTTCTGAACCCACCTATTTCTGTGATATCCTTTGTGTCTTATTTAGTTAGCTCTTAGTTATTCAACATTAGGCCTGGGGAGGCAAGTAGATATACTCATAATTATATTCATCTTTTGAAACCCCATCACAACTTCATTAATGAATATCCACACAATATGAATCTGTCCTGCTCAACCACTGAGGGAGCAGACTGTAATCATTTATGATGACATGATATAATCCTGTCCCACTCCACCTCCTGAAGCCCAAAGATCATAATCCTGTACAACAACATGATGCATGATAAAGTTTTGCTAGAAAAGATGCTGTAGCAAAGATCCTGCTGCCCATTACAACTTGTATAAATGAGTGAAATGTGTAAAATAAAAACCAATCTCCCCCTTCTTCACAGAGTGATTTAGCTGAGCCTAGCAGTGCAGAAGAGTGACTTGTACATCTAGGAGACTGTGGAAGGTCCTAGGAAAGCAACTCAATGAGTTTTTGAAGTTTTGCTTTGAGACTAACACTTCCCCCACCTGAATGCCCTGCAGACATAGCATAGACCCTTTTTACACTAGCATCATGTAATGTGAAATTTGGGTCAGGATACTTGGGATCACTCTAGAGCCATTGGGAACTGTTGGGGGCTTGGGAACATGGGTCTGATCTCCAGAGCACTCAGGAGTGCTCTCAAGCTAAACTTGTTTTCATGATGCTTGTAGGTGGGATAATGGTCAATACCCAGCAGCTCTTTTCCATGAGTTTATCATGCAAAAATATGGACAAAGTGTATGATATACAGGAGGAAGGAAATGGGGACTCAGGATTCACATTTAGCTACCACAAGATGAAATATACAAAGGGATTCCAATGCACTTTATTTGAGGCAAATCCTTTGATAAATGATGGAGATATGGATACCAAACCATATACTTTCCATATTTGGAGTGGAATCAATACAAATGTTACTTCAGGTAATAGAGAATGTCACCAAGAGATATTATACTTGTTGGAAAAATTAATTCATACAAGTTCAAACTGGTCAAAACCACTTTTGATGAAGCTATGCCTTTCATGAGTCCCATATGTTCACTGACCTTGGGAACTCAGGCCCAAATACTGGATCAAGCCCTGTAGTCAGCCTCAGATATCCCACAAGGGCTGGGAAATATATAAATATATCTGGGGGCCACAAAATAATGATATTTTGTTGGAATAATAATTTGGAGATGTTTTGCTATAAGCTCAGTGAGGTACATGATTTGAAACATACTCTTTCCAGTCAAAAATTCTATATCCCTCAATTCTTCACCAAATCACAAGTGGAAGAATACAAAGGAATATCTGGAATGAACAGAATTCATTCTTGAGGAGGGAAATAGGCCTGAAACAATGGGAATTCCCTCAAAAACTCAGAATGTTTAGTTGTGGAGCTGATAATTGTGAATAAACAGACTCTTTTGTTTCCCTCAGCCCTTCTAACCTCATGATGAAAGTATGAGGTTGGAATGGATCAATTTCTCCTATAAAATTTGAATTTTATGTAGGGTATAAAAGTGTAGGATTGTAGGAATGATAAGTGATTCCCCCTGTCTTCACTTTGTGTCTGGCTGAGCCCAGAGGGTCCAAGAAGTGACCAGTGAGTCTTGGGAAATTGAATATACAAAGTAAAAGGAAGATACATGAATAACTACTGAATCCCCCTTTATCCCACACTGTCCCTTCAGTGGACAAGGTACTCTTTAAGTCTGTACAGCACTTACAACATGGCACCCATTCTGATTACATTCATTGATGAGCTATAATTTACTAGGAGGCACTAGAGTTCATGATGTACATGGGGCAGGCACAAAAACATTTGGTGATAGCCTAAGTATAGGAACTGAGGGTGGAGTGTTGCCATGCAGCAAGGCCCAAAAAGGTAAGCATAGGGATCCCCCTTCAAAAAGTCAATATTGTATGTACATACATCACCCAAACAGCTCATAGTCCAGGTGACCACCAAAACAATTGAGATAAAATGTGTCAAACATGTCAAGTGAGCTGCTGTTATCCACATCTTGATCCCCTGTGCCATCCCAGAATGATTCACCCAGTACAGGGGAAAGTTCACAACTGAACTTAATGTCCATGAGAGGGACAATTCCTGTTGCTTGCTGGCCCCCAACCATCATCTTCTGCACTGTCCTAAGCTTGGAATGTGGAAGGGGGGAGGAAATTGGTTCAAACCACAAGACAAAGGCATAAATGTCATTGATGGCATGCTTATTTGCAGTGCTTCCATGAGAAATGGTGGATGTGTGAAATGTTTCATTTTGCTCTTCAACATTGGATATTTGGGAAAATATGAAGCAGATATGAGCAACATGATAACCTATTGGGATGTAAATGAGGATCAGTAACTTAATAACATAATCAACTTGAAGACACCCATGTTTCCAGCCACTTTGATGTGGCTCTGTTTCAACAACAATAGGGTCAAAAATTTTAGGTTTGTCTTTGAATCCAGGATTACACCAAATGGTTCTCATCTCCTGCTGATAGTGTTTGTTAGGGGTAGGGGCCTCAAGTTTGATGGAGGTCCAAGTATAAAGCCATTTCAAGTGCTCTGGTACTTCATGCTGCTGATGAACATCATGCTGGGTTCTATGTGATGCACCATGCTTGCCATACAGAAAAAACCAGATAAATGGTGAAATGACATCCATGTTAGGCATCAGATGAGTGATTTCATCAATGCTGTGAATATCATCAGGGGAATGATTGTGGGAGTACTTGTAGATGACATGTCCAAGTGAATGCCCCCCAGGGTGGATAGCAGTGGTATTTGAATGCTCTGTATCCCCTGATGGTGGAATGATGGCCAAATTGGCAGCATTGACAATGTTTGAGTCACCATCCCCATCCCCATTACCATTACCATTACCATTACCATCACCATCACCATCACCCTTTCCCTCACTAGCATGTTGTTCCAGAATGCCAGAAGTAATTGAGGGTACCATATACTGCATGTAATGAGAAAACAAGTGCACAGATTCAACATGTTGCAGCTTGTGGATGATCTGAGGTTTAAACTGCCTCCTATTTGTCAGTGGATATGCAGCTTTGACCAGTCAATGGAGGGTTTCCATAGTCTCTGTTGAAAGACCATCCAGTGCTCCCAGATGTTTTATGTCTAACATGGCATGCCAAAGGTAATGCAGCTTGGGGATTTTCATGTGGGGTGGATCCCTGGAGCCATTTGATATGAACACTTGATAGTTTTGATAGAAAATGGCCAGATCCTTTGCCAAGAGGTTGAGGCTGGCATCTGAGTGTGCTGGAAACTGGACCTTGTATGAAAAATCAAGGAATGCATGCACAGCCTTTTGAACTTGGGGAACAGTGTTGGGATGCCCAATAATGGAGGGAAAGATATGATGTTGGAGATCATGATGTTCATGGCCAGAGAGCTGTGATAGATGGGAAATCCCATGACCAAAGTTATGTCTCCCAATCACATGAGGCTGGGCCATCAGTCCCTTATCCAGATTATCCTCTCCAATTGTGTCCTTAACCCAGCTGAAAAGGTGATCATAAAAGCCCTTGTGAACAGTGTGGAGAATATCAAAGCAAACAACCTGGCACATGTCAACATCAATGCCCTCCCAGCAAAGTTTTTCAATGCCAAATAGCCCAAATGTCTTAGCCCTAGTGACAAATTGCCAGGTGTCTGCTGCATCTGTCACTTGGTGATGGACTTGTAATAGAGTGTCAAGTATCCACTGAGATGTGTGAACATCCCTGTCACCTAAGCTATCTAAGTTTGCATGAGTTGTAAGGCACTTGGGGCAAGAACCAGGACCAAGGCCCAGGATTGTCCACAACTCATCCATGTCAGCAATCCAACCAGCTAGTATAGCAGCACACTTCCTCACATAGCCTTCTGGATCAACTGCATGGTACAGTGTGGGAGGTTGGCCATACTGATGCAGAGGTTCCAAAACAATAGACATGCAGCAGTGAAACAGCTGCCTCCTTAGGATCCCAGGCATGTCACACCCCTCTGTAACTGATGAGAAGTGAGTGTTCTCAAACTTGGGTGATGGAATCTCTGCAACAAGAATGTATGCATTCCTGTTTATTTTTCAGCAGACAGACTTGCGGATGTTGCCCAGGGTCATGAGGACCACATGCATGGATTTATCTCCTGAATAATTGGTGAGATGGGTCTTATCAGATGCAAGGATAATGGTGTTGAGGGTTGTGTGCTTGGGAAGCTTTCTCTGGGAAAATATATGTCAATCAGTCTAAGTACTATGTTGCTGCCAGCAGATGACACACACCTCCTCTTCAACCCAGAGGTCACTAGAGTTCATTTCACAATAAATTCTATTGAGGCCTTGGCAGTCATCTACAAGTTCATCCTGATGGTTTCCACACTCAAAATACTCAGCTGCAGAGTAAAGCATGTCACCACTAAAGCTGGGATCACTAAACAGGAACTTTGTGCATTCAAGGATATTTTGGTGATAAAATTCTTGGGGCTCATCTGGTGCATCAGGGAGTGTGATTGAGGTGCTGCTCCAGCGAGGGCCCTGTGGCAGGAAATTCTCTATAATTTCAAACATCTTTTGTGCTGTAGTGAATGAGAGGGAAAGGTTATGTATCTAAATGTGGATTACATGATTGCTGTAAGTCAAAAACCCAGAGGGGCTGCACATTGGATGAGTGGCATACTGACAATTGGAAGCTTCAGGAAAGTATTGATGATCCCCTGGGACAGCTTTGAGAGAATTAACCACTCCACAAGTTGGAACTCATGAAGAGATTTCCATGGAGCAAAGGGGTTACTGGTGTCAAAGCCCATTTGAGTCCTGTACTCATACCATCGAGTTTCCACAGGATCTCCAAAGGTGGCAGCAGCAGTAGGGTCTGATCTTACAAAGTATTCCCTGTCCCAAGGGTTGGAGTGGGACTGCCTGGGATCTTGGGGAGGTTCATGTGGAGGAGGTTCATCTATGACATTGAACTGGTAAGGGGCTTGAACAGGTGTGTGATTGTTTCAAAACATACCATCAGTCACATTTTGGTCAAGATCCATGGGAGTAAAGGTAAAGGATGCAGTGTCTAATGCTCCATCATCCCATGGAGTTGGAGCATGAGAGACTGGGGCTTTGTCAGAATCCAACCTGCTGGACTTGCTTCCCATATCTTGATCCAATGGAAATCCAGAACTGTCAAGCTGTCCAGGATTTATGAAGCAATCAGATATATATGAGACAAGACAATCATGGAGTACCAGTACACTAGTAGCAGACTCTGTAGGGACATGAAGTTGGACAAGTGCCATTTTCTCTTGAGCCTCTTTACATGGTTGACTTTTGGCAATGTGAACACTTAGGCCAGTCTGGCCCTTGAGCTTTGAGCATGAGCAGTATGGACAAGTGAGAGTGGCTTGAGTGGCACTCATGGTGTAATGAAGAGGCTGTGATCACTGTGACAACACATGTTCAGCAAAAGTGTGACAGGTGACAACCTCAGATGGGCATGGTAAAAAGTAAAAACATGTAAATATCCTCCTATAGGGAGGACAGGAATCTTCCCTGAGGAAGGATTGTGTCTATAATCCTACCCTAAAATCCTCTGTATACAGAGGATAAATTGAATAATCCTCCCTTTAGGAGGATTCCCCTAAAGGTGCCAGGATAAAAGACTGTTTGAAAAATCCTCCTAAAAGGAGGATTATGGGGGGATTGTAGACACAATCCCCTGTATACAAAGGATTTTTACATGTTTTTAGTTTTTACAGTGATCTGTCAAAAGTCAACAGTTTGAATGATTCAAATTACATTGGATTGGTGTTGAAGAGACCTTTCTGATGTGTGAGATCTCCTCATGTGGTGATGTATTGACTGAAAACATTAGTGAGACTGCACTATGTCCATTGTAGGCAGGATTTTGACCAATCCCTTAAAAGCTCCATTTTTCACAAGTTTGATATATAAAAACATGGACAACATTGGGATTGATAACTCATGAATTAATATTCACACTTGGACCTCTTAAGATGACCAACTCAGGTCCCTAATATGATTTATTACCATTCATTAGAGGCCTTAGTGGTCAGGGGGGAATTGTGGTCATTCCAGTAATCCTACTACCTTTATAACTACTGTGCATATTGTTTTGGTAGGAGAAAAATAACAATTTACCTCCTCATTGCTTCATGAGGCAGAAAAAGTGAAAAAAAGAAGGAACAAAAGAAGATAAAAAGCTCTGTATATTCACAGATATTTATCCCACAATAACCCAATCTAGAACTTGGGAATTCTCCCCTCATCCCAAACTTCAATCCCTTTCTGCAAGCCATTTCCATTCATTCAGGGCATTCCAACACAAGTCACTACATTAAAAATGATGAAGATTTAAAGGAGTTGGCCTGTTTGAGGAGGAGGATCATATTTCACATTGAATTTCTCCATCAATATGAATCATAACATTTTCCAATGATTTGCTCCACACCATATGACTTTGAGGACTGTCTCTGTATTTTCCCTATATTTCCCTGCCTCTGCAGAGTGTCTGAAGCCATGTGTGGACTCATGAGCATTCACAGGCCCATGTTCCCACTGTCTGGGAGAGAGGTGAAACTAGTACTTCATCAAAAGTCAACAGTTTTGAAGTATCTAAGTTGCATTGAATTCATATTGAAGAGACCTTTCTGTCAAGCACTTGTAAGGTGACATATTCATATTGGCTCAGATCATGGAGCTTTCATTTCTCAATTCCCATTTGCATGATATCTGTTGCCAGCAGGGAACCACCTCCACTTTTGATATATTTTATACTTGAAGAAACTTCCCCTTCCCTAAGCCTCACTCCCATCCCAGGAATAATTACTACTAGTTCTTATGATTACAATGCAATTTTTTACATTCAAAATGATGAAGATTTGAAGAAGTTAAGGTTTTTGATGAGGAGAAAGGCCTTTAAATACAGATATCTCTTCCAGTTTCTGTTGTATTGGCCTGTATTTGCACATTGTAAGCAGTAAAAATTAACTTGCTATTACTACTTAGTAGTCCAAGGAAGTGGACTATGAGGCCAGGAAGGGGGTTGGGTTTGAGAATAAACTTGTTCTTGCTTGACTTGGTCTTTGACATTGATTTTCCTAGACCTACAATGGTCTAAAGATGTGCTATGCTACTCCTTGCTCACCTCTGGTCACAGCCAGAAAACTCAGTGAAGAAGGGGGGAAATTGTGTTCATTCCTGTAATCCTACACTTTTAAACTAATGTACATATTGTTTTGATAGGAGAAAATATATAATGTTACCTCATAATCACCTCATGAGGCAGAAGGAGTGAACTGAACAAAAGGAGGAACAAAAAAAAAGAGAAAAGGAGTCCATACATTCACAGATATTGACTCCACAATAAACCCACTCTAAAATTGAGACAAAATCCTTCATCTCAAGTCTCGATCCCTTCATATGAGTGACTTCCATTTATTCATAGCATTCTGGTGCAATTTACTACATAAGAATTGATGAAGAATTGAAGAAGTTAGCTAAATTGAGGAGGAGAACCATGTTTCATGTTGTATATCTCTGTCAATATAAGTCCTGGTGCCATCCAATAATTAATTGAAGTTCCTGGGACTCTGTAGAATGTTCCAATATTTTAATTATATTTTCTTGTTTCTATAGGGTCCCCAACACCATATGTAAGCCTCATGATCAAAGATTCAGCACACTGAAGGGTCTTTCTGATATGCTGATGCAGGTAACAACCTCTTCACATTTATGTTCATTTTTATTCAGTGACTTTAGGGACCTGCCATTGGCGACAAGTACTATAAGAACTGGCCAACAAACTTACCTGTACATCCATGAATTGCTGTAAGCCTGACAATCCAGATATATTTCTGATACTCCCTCAACATGGAATGCTGCTGCAATAACTTCTGATACTTCACAGTGATGCTGACAGCATAAGCTGCTCCTAATGTACAGTTTCATCATAGTGACAATTAACACTCCATTCAGATTGCATCTCCTAAGGCATCCAGAGAATTCTTTGACAAACTTGATGTCAAAGACAAGCATTATTCTTCTTATCTGGTAAGGAGCTTTCGCTGATGCCAATCATGAAGTTTTTTAATATACTATCAGGGTGGATACCACAAGATGCACAACAAGCCTGATGGTGTGGCAGACAAATTTGTTAATGAATGCATTTCATGGGTAGAAGAGCATGGTTCTTTTGAGTGGCAGAAGCTTTGACCTATGGAGCCAAGGAAACTAAAGAAGCTAGGTACCTGCTGGGATGCATGCTAAGGTGTATAATAATACTACTGTATCTCATGAAGTTGTAAGCATTGACTAGAGAAGTGTGGGAAACTATTGCCATGGAAGCAACCTTCACTTTCGACCTCCATAAAATCATGGCTGAGGACTTTCTGGCTTGTGAACAAGCAATCCTGGGCTCAGCTTTCTTCCCTATGGGTGGGCAGGTGCCCTAGATGGAGACATTGACTTCACCAAGGCTGCAGCTAGTTTCCCTGTGCTGGATGATGTTGACGGAGAGAGCCTTTCAGTGCTTACAGGTGCAAGC
>Ga0209648_10003363_pt1 | contig 13414 bp, 14 predicted proteins | sample GraSoi2013_115cm_FD_185830 | JGI IMG/M metagenome (GOLD analysis project Ga0209648, IMG submission 185830) | Grasslands soil microbial communities from the Angelo Coastal Reserve, California, USA - Sample 9_17_2013_115cm (SPAdes) (version 2) | ecosystem: Environmental > Terrestrial > Soil >...
AGGGATCGCCGGCGACGATCGCGCCGCCATCCACGAGTCGGGGAACTGGACTAGAGAACAAGTCAGCTTGGGCGCTCGAGGTGTCGCTCGATGTCGAGACGGCGCACGCGATTGCGCCGATGGCGAACATCCTGCTCGTGACGACACCGACCGCGGAGACGCTCGGCGTGCAGGGCTTCCCGCAGATGATGGCGGCGGAGGACTACGTCGTCCAGCATCACCTGGCGACTGTGATCTCGCAGAGCTTGGCCTCCGCCGAAGACGCGTTTGGCAGTGCACAATCGCTGCTCAACTTGCGCTATGCATTCGTGCACGCCGCCCAGAACGGGGTCACTGTGCTCGGCGCCTCCGGGGACGGTGGCACCGCCAACGGCACAAAGACTCCGGTTGGCCAGGGTGGCTCTCTGATCCCCTACCCGACGGTCGAGTGGCCGGCCTCCGACCCGCTCGTCACCGGCATCGGCGGCACCTACCTGTGCACCGACCCTACTAATACTGCCGCTCGGGTCGCCGACAACGTTGATCCGCCGCCCAAGTGCATTGCTAATCCGGGCGCAGCGGAGGTCGGCTGGACCTTCTCGGGCGGTGGCTTTAGCCACGTCTTCACGAAACCGGCCTACCAGGGCACGCTCCCGGCCGGCTCGACTCCGATCGGCACGATGCGTGGCGTGCCCGATGTCGCGTTCCAGGCGAGCGCAGGCACCGGCGCGCTCGTCTACATCACGCTGCCACCCGACGGCGGCAGCGGCCTCTTGTGCGGCGGTGCCCCGTGCAGCACGGGTTGGTACGACATCGGGGGCACGTCGCTCTCGACTCCGCAGTGGGCGGGGCTCATTGCGATCGCCGACCAGTTGAACGGCGGCGGACTCGGCCCGATCAACACGGCCCTGTATAAGATTGGCGCCGATCCCACCCGCTACGCGAACGATTTCTTCGACATCACGCTCGGCAATAACACAGCCGACCCGACTGTTGCCGGCTATCCGGCGACGACCGGGTGGGACCCAATCACCGGTCTCGGTACGCCGAACGCGGCGAATTTGATCCCCGACCTGGTATCCGCCGTGCATGGCCACTAGAGGAAGCACGAAGGCCGCTCTGCTGCTGAGCAGAGCGGCCTTGACGGGCCGTCATGGGTTGGTTTGGAGCGGCTAACTTCCGGCGGTTTTGGCCTGAAGTGCCTTTAGATCGGCGAGAACCATCAGGGAATGCCCTTTGGGGTCGACCGATGCATAGTGCTTCGCGACTCGGCCCGAGGGGTCGATGATGAAGGTCTCGCGGCTGGCGATTTCCATCAGTCCGAGCGCGCTGCGGAGGACGCCGTAGGACTTGGCGGTTTCCTTGGTGCTGTCCGCCAAGAGAGTGAACGGCAGGCCATGCTCCTCCGCAAATTGCTTGTGAGATGCGACGTCATCGACGCTGATGCCGAGAATGACGGCGCCCAATTTATTGAACGCGAAGATGTTGTCGCGGAACTCACAGGCCTGGGTGGTGCAGCCGGGGGTGTCGTCCTTGGGATAGAAATACAACACGACCCACTTGCCGCGATAGTCGTTGAGCTCGTGCCACGCGCCGGCCTGATCCTGCAGGCGGAACGCCGGCGCGGGCGATCCGACATCCGGGGCCGCGGCCCACGCGGCAGAGGCCGCGGCGAGGCAAGCGCAGTACAATGCCAATATCGACCCAAACCGCGATCGACAGCTATGCTGCTTGGCCATCAATGACTCCGAGTAATGCAGGTCCCGAAAGCTCCACCGGGCAATGGCATATGCATACTAGCATTGTGCCTACCGGGACACCTCACTTAGGGCTGGTCCTGACCGGCGGCGGCGCCCGCTCCGCTTACCAGGTCGGCGTGCTCAAGGGGGTCGCGGAACTATTGCGGCGCGGTTCCGCGTCCCCATTTCCGATCATCACCGGAACCTCCGCCGGCGCCGTCAGCGCGATCGCTCTCGCCTCGGATGCGGCGCACTTCAGGCACTCGGTCTATGGCATCGAGCGCGTGTGGCGCGACTTTCGCGTGCACCACGTGTTCAAGGCCGATGCGGCGAGCATGCTCCGGTCCGCCTTACACTGGATGCTGGCATTCATCACCGGCGGCTGGCTGGTGCATCCGCCGCACTCGTTCTTCGACAACACCCCATTGTGGACTCTGTTGCGCCAGCAATTGCACTTCGACGGCATCCCGCGAAGCCTGTACAAGCAGCATCTGCAGGGCGTCGGCATCTGCGCAACGTGCTACGGCGACGCGGATTCGGTGACGTTCTATGCGTCGGCGTCCACCGTAGAGCCCTGGGCACGGGTGTATCGCAAGGGGGCGCGGGTCCAGCTGACGCTGGACCATTTGATGGCAAGCCTTTCCATCCCCTTCTTGTTCCGCCCCGTCTTGCTGAACGACCAATATTTCGGCGACGGCGCCATGCGCCAAACCTCGCCCTTGAGTCCCGCGATACATCTGGGCGCCAACCGGCTGTTCATCATCGGCGTGAACGATCCGGCCCCAACGGGTGCAGTCCCGGCCCGGCGCCCGGTCGAACCGAGCTTCGGACAGATGTTCGGCTTCATGCTGGACTCGCTGTTCATGGATCAGCTGAATGCGGATCTGGAGCGCATCAGCCGCTACAACGAGAGCAAGGATGCGCGCCGCATCGAATTTCTGGTGATGACCCCCTCGCAGGACGTCAACGAAATCGCGCGCCGGCACGCGCGGGAACTGCCGCGGAGCCTCCGAGCCATGATGCGAATCATGGGCGCCAGCAATGCCGCGAGCACCATGTTGCTGAGTTATCTGCTCTTCGAGCGCGGCTTTACCCGCGAATTGATCGCCCTGGGGGTGCAGGACGCGCGGGCGCGCGCCGACGAGATACGCGCCTTCCTGGCGCTGGAAAACGCCCGTCAATACCGCGCGACACCGGGCTAGGAGCGCCGGACGGGGTCCTGGCGGAGCGTTCCTTCAGTGCTTTTGCAGGGAATCGTGCCGGGTCAGAACCTGCGGGAAGCTCTTTCGAAAATGCTCGGCGAGCTGCTCGGCGATGTACACCGAGCGGTGCTGGCCGCCGGTGCACCCGATCGCGATGGTCAGATAGCTGCGGTTCGCCTGTGCGAATTCGCCGACGCGCCGGTCCAAGAAGTCGATCAGATCCGCGATCATGCCGCGCACGCTGGCATAGCCCGAGAGATACTCGATCACCGGCGCGTCGCGGCCGTTGAGATGGCGCAGCGCATGCTCCCAGTAGGGGTTCGGCAGGCTGCGCACGTCGAAGACGAAATCCGCATCCCCCGGAATGCCGTGCTTGTAGCCGAACGACTCGAACATGAGGGAGAGCAGCGCCTCCCGCCGCCGGTCGACGCGTTCGCGGATCAGTTCGCGCAACGCGTGCACCCCCATGTTGGACGTGTCCACGACCAAGTCCGCCGCGGTGGTGATGGGTTCCAGAAGCCTGCGTTCCGAGGCGATCGCCTCGCGCAGACTCACATCGCCCGTCACGAGAGGGTGCTTGCGCCGCGTTTCGGCGTAGCGCTTGAGCAGCACTTCCACGCTCGCGTGCAGATACAGAACCTCACAGCTGATGCCGCTGCGCCGCAGTTCACCCACGAGAGCCGGAATCGTCTCGATTTCATTGGGCCGATTGCGCGCATCCAGACCGACCGCGGTTCTGGGATAGGTATCTCCCATGCCGCGGACGGTGTGTGAGATGAAGGCCTTGAGCAGCGCCGCCGGGATATTGTCGACACAATAGAAGTCGATGTCCTCCAGCATGTGCAGAGCGACGCTCTTGCCCGAGCCCGACAGCCCGCTCACGATGATGAGTCGCATCGACACGCGGGCGCCCGATATCAACCCAATGAACGGGCCTTGATCACGTCCACGGCGTGGTGGTCCGCAGCCTTTTCCTTATGTTTCTTGACGCATCGATCGAGTTTGTCGGCCAGGGCGTCTATGGAGGCGTACATGTTGTTTTCCGTGGCGTCGGCGTAGATCTTGTTTCCCCGGAGCATGAGGGTGGCTTCGGCCTTGTGGCCGAATTTTTCGACGGTGAGCACACAGTGAACATCGATGAGCTGTTCGAAGTGCCGTGAGATGCGCTCGAATTTCTTGATGACGTAAGCGCGTAGTGAATCGGTGACTTCTACATGATGACCGCTGAGATCGAGCTGCATGTGCTTCCTCCTCAAGGTTACTTACGACGCGCGGGCAGCCGCTCGCTTCCGTTCGTTGGACGGCGCGATTTGCATGCCTTCGCGATATTTGGCAACGGTGCGCCGGGCCACCGGTATGCCCTCCTGCGACAGAATTTCCGCGAGCTTGCTGTCGCTCCACGGATTTTCCGGATTCTCCTGCGAAATCAATTTTTTGATCTTGGCGCGTATGGCGGTGGACGACATTTCAGTGCCGTCGGCGGCCTCGACATGGCTGGAAAAGAAGTACCGGAACTCGAACACACCGCGCGGCGTGTGCATGTATTTGGCGGTGGTCACCCGTGAAATCGTCGATTCGTGCATTTCCACCGCTTCGGCGACGTCCTTGAGGATGAGCGGTTCCATCGCTTCCTCGCCCAACTCGAAAAAGCTGGTCTGCCGCTGCACGATGCAGCGCGCCACCTTGATCAGAGTCTCGTTGCGGATCTCGAGGCTGCGCATCAGCCAGCGAGCCTCCTGCAATTGCGTGCGCAGCATGGCGTGGTCGGGGGAACGGGATATCAGGTTCGCATAGGCGTTGTTGACCCGCACCCGCGGCACCGTCGCCGGATTGATCTCGACGATCCAGCCGTGCTCGGTGCGGCGCACGAACACGTCAGGGATGACGTATTCGGCCTGCGCCGGGTTGACCGCCGCCCCGGGCCGTGGATGGCAGGAGCGCACCAGCGCCAATGCCATTTCCAGATCGCTCTCGCTGCAGCGCAGCTGCCTGCGCAGCAGCACCAATTGCTGGCCCGCGACGAGGTCCAAGTGTTCCAGGGCCACGCGAATCGCAGTGTCCCGCGCCGGGGTGTCCGGATGGAGCTGCCGCAGCTGCAGTGCAATGCACTCGCCCAGATTGCGGGCACCGACGCCGGCCGGTTCCAGGGATTGAACCGCGCAAAGCACGCGTTCCACATCCGCCGTGGTGGCCTCGATCTCGGGCAGCAGGCTCGAGCGGATATCTTCGAGCTCGTCCTTGAGATAGCCGTCGTCGGTGATGGCATCCGTAATGACGCGCGCGATCGCCATGTCGACCGCCGACAGCTTGGCCAGCTCCAGCTGTTCGATGAGCTGTTCCTGCAGGGTCTGACCATGCTGGTCGCTGAAATCGCTGCTGCGGTCATCGTCGCCCGACCAGGGGGTATCCGACGGACCGCTGGTCTGCTCCCCCCAGGCTTCATCCGCAATCTCCACCTCGGGTTCTTCGCGCTGCTCGACGGGGGTACTGTTGCCGTCGAGCTCGGCGTATTTTTCTTCCGCCGGCAGGTCTTCGCGCTCGCGCAGGTCTTCACGCTCGCGCACGGTTTCGCTCAGGGGCTCAGGGGCCTCTTCCTCTGCTTCGAGCATCACATTGGTCTCGAGGGTCTCGCGGACATGCGCCTGCAGGTCGAGCGAGGGCAGCTGCAAGAGCCTGATGGCCTGCTGCAGCTGGGGCGTCATGGTGAGCTGCTGGCCGATGCGAAGCTGCAGACTTGGCTTCAACATATTTCTTTCTTGGTCCCACGCCTACAGTTTGAAATCCTGACCCAAGTACACCTCACGGACCTGCGGATTGGCAAGAATCTGATCCGCAGATCCGGAGGCGAGCACCGTCCCTTGGCTGACGATGTACGCGCGCCGGCAAATCCCCAAGGTCTCGCGGACATTATGATCGGTTATGAGGACGCCGATGCCCTTGTCGGACAAGTGCTTGATTATCCGCTGAATATCGACCACGGACAGGGGGTCGACACCGGCAAACGGTTCGTCCAGCAAGATAAACCTGGGATCCGCCGCCAGGGCGCGGGCGATCTCCACCCGCCGGCGCTCGCCGCCGGAAAGACTCATCCCCAGGCTGTCCCGAACATGACCGATATGCAGTTCCCCCAATAGCTCCTTGAGGCGCGCGGTGCGCCCCCCTTCGTCCAGCCCCGGGCGCGTTTCGAGAATCGCCATGATGTTGTCGGCGACCGACAGGCGGCGGAACACCGAAGGCTCCTGCGGGAGATACCCGAGGCCCAGCTGTGCACGCCGGTGCAGGGCGATGCGGCTGATGTCGCGGTTGTCCAAATAGATCTCGCCCTGCTCGCAGCGGGTGAGGCCGACGATCATGTAGAAGGCCGTGGTCTTGCCGGCACCGTTGGGTCCCAGCAGGCCCACGACCTCGCCGCTTTCGACCTCCAGCGACAGATCCCGCACTACCTGCCGTGACTTGTAACTCTTGGCGAGATTCAGGGCCCGCAATACGCTCATGGTTTCGGGTTGGCCGGCGGCGTGATGATGATATGCACGCGCTGGGAACCCTGTTCCGCGCTTTCAGCGACGATGTTCTGGGCGAGCACGTTGTACTTCAGCGACTCGCCCCGGATCTCGTTCTGGCCGTCACTCAGCCAGGCATTCTTGGAAAAATGCACCACGCCCTTGGCCACATCGTAGTCGATGCTATCGGCGCGCCCCTGCGCCAATTTCCCCGTTTTTGCGATCCGCTGCTCGAACGCCGCCGGGTTGCCGTTGACGATGGCCTTCGAGAGGAGCTTTTTGGCAAAAGTGATTTCGGCCTCATCCGAGGTGAGCTGACCGTCGTCCATGGTAATCTTTACATTGCCGCGAAACACCCAGCGGCTGTTCTCGAAGTCCAGGCCGGTGGCCTGCGCCTGGTCGGCGGCGACGGACATGTCGCCCTGCGTAATGCGCACCTTGCGAAAAATCAGATTGTTGTTCTTGTAGTCCAATTCGGAGGACTGGGCATCGAGCGAGATGGCCTGCTGCTCCACGTGTGCGGCAGGGGCTTGTGAGGCCGGCAGTACGAGTGCGAACAAAGCGAAGGCTTTAAGGGTGGAAGCGGCCATTCACTTTGGATTCTAGGCGCATCGTACGCTCTTTCAAATTGGCGTTGAGCCCGTGCGCGGTCAGAGTATGTTCCGCGAAATCGATCCGCACGTCGCTCTTGGTGCTGACCACGGCATCGGGAACGTCGTAGCTCAAGGTATCCGTGTGTACCACGGCCGCGGCCTCGCGGCCGGTTGCCTCGCCCTGCAGCCGCACATTGCCCGAGACGTCGACCACTTTGCCGCCCGGCTGGACGTGCGCGACATCGCCCACCATGACCCAGGACTGTCCATTCGGGACCTGGTAGACGACGCGGACGTTGTACAGCGCCACCTCGTTGCCGTGCGCGATCTGATCGATGCGCTCGGCCTCGATGCGGACGTTGGGGTCGCCGGCGAGATCATAGTCGGTGAGCACGGCGTTCTTCAGGTAATAGCCCGGCAAGTCCGCTTGTTTGGCGTTGTTTTGGGTCTGCGGCCGGCGTGCCGGTGAACTCAAGATCCAGGTGCTGATGCACAATGCCACGACCGCGAGAACGGTGAAAACTCTGAAAAACATTAACGCGCGCTCGCGCGGGCGCGGAGCACGGCGTCGCACAGTTCGCGCACCGCCCCGTGGCCGCCGTTTGCCCGGGCGATCCAATGCGCGGCGGACAGTACCACGGGGTGCGCGTCCGCGACGGCGCAGCCCAGGCCCACCGCCGACATGAGGGGCAGGTCGGGCGTGTCGTCACAAATGCAGGCGCAGTTCAACGGATCCAGACCCAATCGCCCGGTCAGGCGATGCAGCGCAGCCACCTTGTCGCTGCATGCTTGGACTACGTGGGGCACCTTGAGTTCACGCATGCGGGCGGCGACCGCCGCCGAGCGCCGTCCGCTGAATGCCGCCACCGCGACACCGGCCGCCATGAGGAGTTTGATCCCGTGGCCGTCGCGCACGTGGAACACCTTGAGCGCTTCGCCGCGCGCCGTGAAGTACAGGCGCCCGTCGGTGAGTACGCCGTCGACATCCAAGATCAGGAGCTGGATCCGTGCCAGCGGCGTCGCTCTGCGTGCCTTCAAACCACACCCGCGCGAAAGAGATCGTGCACGTTGAGCGCGCCCACGATCTTCTCGTCCGCATCGACCACGATCAGCGAGGTGATGCGATGAGTCTCCATGAGATGCACCGCTTCGGCGGCCAGCGTGGTCGGGCGCACGGTCTTGGCGTGGCGGCTCATGACTTGGTCCATGCGGGCGGTACGCAAATCCGTGGACGCGTCCAGCGCGCGCCGCAGATCGCCGTCGGTGAATACGCCGAGCACGCGCAGGGTCTCATCGACGATGGCCGTCATGCCGAGCCCCTTGCGGGTCACTTCCATCAGCCCCTCCGACAGCGGCGTGCCGGCCCGCACGATGGGAACATCGGCGCCGGTGCGCATCACGTCTTTCACGTGCAGGAGCAAGCGCCTTCCCAAGCTGCCGGCGGGATGCGAGCGTGCAAAATCTTCCTCGGTGAAGCCGCGCGCTTTGAGCAGCGCCACCGCCAGCGCATCCCCCACGGCCAATGCCGCGGTGGTGCTGGCGGTGGGGGTCAGGTTGAGCGGGCAGGCCTCGGCCGGGACTCCGATGTCCAGATGCACCGCGGCGGTCCGCGCGAGCGCCGAATTCGAGTTGCCCGTAAAGGCGATCAACGGCACCCCCAGGCGTGCGATGACCGGCACGATGGTCAGGATCTCATCGGTTTCCCCCGAATTGGACAGGGCAAGCACCGCGTCTTCCCTCGTTATCATGCCCACATCGCCGTGGCTCGCCTCGCCGGGATGCATGAAGAACGCCGGCGTGCCGGTACTCGCCAGTGTGGCGGCGATCTTGCCGCCGATATGACCGGACTTGCCCATGCCCGTGACCACGATGCGTCCACGGCAATCGAGACAAATGCGGCAGGCGCGCGCAAAATCAGGTCCCAGGCGCGGCAGCTGCGCGCGTAAACCGTCGATCTCGATGGTGAGCGCCTGGCGGCCGAGATCGACGAGGCCTTCGTCGGTGAACTCGAGATTCATGCACGGATGATACAGGGTAAGCTTGGGTAATTTGCAGGAGCGGGCATGAATCCAGAACAGGTGGCGCAAATCATCGAAGCCGGCTTGGCCGGCAGCAAGGCGCTCGTCAAGAGCGAGGACAACGTGCATTTCGAGGCCGTGGTGATTTCGGCCGCGTTCGCGGGCAAGCGATCCGTGCAGCGCCATCAATTGGTCTATGGCACCTTGGGAAAAGCGGTGGGCAACGAGATTCACGCGCTCGCCCTGCAGGTGTTCACACCGGAGGAATTCGCAGGCCAGGGACAGGATTAAGGGACGTGGATAAACTACAGATTCAAGGCGGCATAGCGCTCGAGGGCGAGATCCGCATCTCGGGCGCCAAGAACGCCACATTGCCCATATTGGCCGGGTGCTTGCTGGCGGACGGCCCGGTGACGGTGTCGAACGTCCCGCACTTGCAAGATGTCACCACCATGATCGAACTGCTCGGGCGCATGGGCGTCTCGGTGACCATCGACGAGAAAATGCGCATCGAAGTCGACGCGTCCACCATCAAGGAGTATTTCGCGCCCTACCAGCTGGTGAAAACCATGCGCGCGTCGATTCTGGTCCTGGGGCCGCTCCTGGCGCGCTTCGGCCGTGCCGACGTGTCGTTGCCCGGCGGGTGCGCGATCGGCGCGCGTCCGGTCAACATCCACGTCGCGGGTTTGCAGGCCATGGGAGCCGATATTCACATCGAGAACGGCTATATCAAGGCTCGCGCGGACCGCCTCAAGGGGGCGCGTCTGGTGTTGGAGACCGTCACCGTCACCGGCACCGAAAACCTCATGATGGCCGCCGCACTGGCCGAGGGTGAGACCGTGCTGGAGAACGCCGCGCGCGAGCCCGAAGTGGTCGACCTGGCTGATTTCCTCTGCGCGATGGGCGCCAAGATCAAGGGCGCCGGCACCGACAGAATCGTCATCGAAGGCGTGAAGCGCCTCAACGGCACGGCCTACGAAGTCCTGCCCGATCGTATCGAGAGCGGCACGTACCTCGTCGCAGGCGCCATCAGCGGCGGTCACATCCGGGTCAAGAACACCCGCCCGGATCACTTGGATGCGGTCATCGGCAAGCTGCAGGAGGCCGGCGCCAAGGTCGGCGTCGGCGATACCTGGATCGAAGTCGATATGCGCGGACGCCGGCCGGATGCGGTCGACATTCGCACGGCGCCGTATCCGGCGTTCCCGACCGACATGCAGGCGCAGTTTGCGGCGCTCAACACCGTTGCCAGCGGCGTCGGCACCATCATCGAAACGATTTTCGAAAATCGCTTCATGCACATGCTGGAAATGCGCCGCATGGGCGCGGAGATCCGGCTCGAGGGAAATACCGCCATCATCAAGGGAGTCGGCAAGCTCACGGCGGCACCCGTGATGGCCACTGACCTCCGCGCCTCTGCCAGTCTGGTGCTCGCGGGGCTCGTGGCGGACGGCCGCACCGAGATCGAGCGCATTTATCACATCGATCGCGGCTATGAAGCGATCGAGGAAAAGCTGCAGCAATTGGGAGCGAAGATACGCCGCACGCCGGCATGATTTAGTTGCGGTAGGTCTCGCCCGGGAGGGTAAGAAGCCTCAAGGCAACACAAGAAGCAGTTGCCTTGAGGCTTCTTACCCTCCCGGACGAGTGCTCGAACCGATACACAACACGATGCCAGCGAGGATGACTCGAAACTCGACTCCTGTACAGGAATGTTAACTGGTCAGAGCGAAGGGCCTGGGGGGAGAGGAAGCGTCAAGGCAACTGCTTCTTACGTTGCCTTGACGCTTCCTCTCCCCCCAGGCCATGACTGCGGAGCTATTGTGGTTGCACCGGGCGGGTCGGGCGCTCCAGCACTTTGAGTTTGACCTTGTAGGGCTCGCGACCGTGCAGCCCTTCGAGATCCACCAGGGCGCCGGGCGGCAGCGCGGCCACCTTGCTGACGAGATCTTGGGAGCTCAGCACGGGTTCGCCGGCCAGGCCGGTGATCAAGTCGCCCGGCCGCACGCCGGACTCGAATGCCGGACTCTTCACCAGAATATTCACCACGGTGATGCCGCCTCCCGCCGCGATTCCGAGCTGCGCGGCCTGCTCGTCGGACACGTCCTGCGGCACGAAACCCAGCCAGCCGCGCACCACGTGACCCTGCTTCAGGATTTGTTCCATGACGCCGCGCACGAGATTGACGGGAATCGCAAATCCGATCCCTTCGGGTCCGCCGTAGGCGCGATTCAGCACCGCGGTATTGATGCCGACCAGGTCTCCATGCGCATCGATGAGCGCGCCGCCGGAATTGCCGAGATTGATGGCGGCATCGGTTTGAATGAAATTCTCGAAAGTCGCGAGCCCGAGCTGGCCGCGGCCGGTGGCGCTCACGATGCCCTGAGTGACGGTTTGGCTGAGGCCGTAGGGATTGCCGATCGCGAGCACGATATCGCCCACGCGCAAGGTATCCGAGCGGCCCACGGGCATGATGGGCAGCTTGTTCATGGCCAGATGCAGAATGGCAATATCCGTGTCGGGGTCTTGACCGACGATGGTCGCATCGGCGATGCGGCCGTCCGCAATCTGCACTCGAATGGAATCAGCCCCCGCGATGACGTGCTGATTCGTCACGATGGTCCCGGCCGCGTCGACGATGACGCCGGACCCCAAGCTGCGCTCGACACGCTGTCGATAGCTCGGCCAAAAATCGCCGAACAATTGGTTGAGCGTGGGCGCCTGGGTGCGCTCCGTCACCAGACGCGCGGTATAGATGTTGACCACGGCAGGCGCCGCTCGCGCGACCGCGTCGGCAAAGCTCGGCATGATCACCGCCGGACGGATTGGGGCGGCCGGCGCGTTCTGCGGCGGAATGGCGGCCTTTCCCAAGAGTGCGGGCCTCCACCAGACCACGAGAAATGCCGCCGCGAGGCCGACCACCACGGCCCTGATCAAAAAACTCACGAGGACGCGAGTGTTCCGCAATTAATATCGCTCCTCGAGCCTTAAGGGAAATCCACTGATCTGTGTATAATGCGCTCCCAATATTCTTTGGGAAACACTACGGCTAGAGGGGTTTGCGTGAAGATTTGTCAACATTTCGCAGAGGCGTCGAATGAATGATCAGGTGGACCTAGGCCGGCGCCGCTTGTTGACGGCGGCCACCGTCGGTACCGGGGCGATCGGCGTCGCGTTCGCCGCGGTTCCCTTCTTGGCGTCGTGGCAGCCCAGTGCGCGGGCCAAGGCGCTGGGTGCTCCGGTGGAAGTGGATGCCTCCAAGCTCGAGGCGGGACAGATGTTGAAGGTGGTGTGGCGCGGCCAGGCGGTGTTCGTCGTGCGCCGAGTCAAGAGCATCATCGATCAGCTGGGCAACCACGACGCGGTGCTGGCTGACCCGAAGTCCGATGATTCCACCCAGCCCGACTACATAAAAGCCAGCGGCGCGGTGCGGGCGCGCAATCCCGAATATTGGGTGGGTTTGGCGGTGTGCACGCACCTCGGCTGCTCGCCCTTGGGCGCGTTCGAAGCGAACAATTCATTCCAAGTGGCCGGCGCCGACTTGGGGAAGGACTGGCCCGGCGGCTTCTATTGCCCGTGTCATGGCTCGAAATACGATATCTCAGGCCGGGTCTTCAAGAGCATGCCGGCGCCCAAGAATCTGGCCGTGCCGCCCTACGCGTTCGCGAGCAATGCGCGAATCACCATAGGCGTCGACGACGCTGCCAAGACAGTTTAGCAAAGAGGTTCACGCGATGGCCGCAGCACCCGAGTCCGCCGACAGCAGCAAAGGCGGTGGTTTGATTGGCTGGATCGACCAGCGCTTTCCGCTGACCAAAATGTGGAAGGAGCAGGTCGCCGAGTATTACGCGCCGAAGAATTTCAATTTCTGGTACTACTTCGGCTCTCTCGCCTTGCTGATCCTCGTGAACCAGCTGGTGACGGGGATATTCCTGACGATGAACTACAAGCCGTCTTCCGCCGAAGCGTTCTCGTCGGTCGAATACATCATGCGCGACGTCGACTGGGGCTGGCTGATCCGCTACATGCACTCGACCGGTGCGTCGGCATTTTTCATCGTGATTTATCTGCACATGTTCCGCGCGCTGTTGTACGGGTCGCACCGCAAGCCGCGCGAACTGATCTGGATCTTCGGCTGTTTGATTTTCCTGCTGCTGATGGCCGAGGGCTTCATGGGCTATGTGCTCCCCTGGGGCAACATGAGCTATTGGGGCGCGCAGGTGATCGTGTCCTTGTTCGGCAGCCTGCCCTATATCGGCGGTGCCCTGGTCGAATGGATCCGCGGCGACTACTACATCGCCGATGCCACTCTGAACCGATTCTTCGCGCTGCACGTGGCCGCGCTGCCGTTGGCGCTCATTTTCCTGGTGATAGCGCACCTCA
>Ga0209648_10003364_pt1 | contig 13414 bp, 13 predicted proteins | sample GraSoi2013_115cm_FD_185830 | JGI IMG/M metagenome (GOLD analysis project Ga0209648, IMG submission 185830) | Grasslands soil microbial communities from the Angelo Coastal Reserve, California, USA - Sample 9_17_2013_115cm (SPAdes) (version 2) | ecosystem: Environmental > Terrestrial > Soil >...
GGCTCACGCACGGCGCGGGGCTGGGCGCCCGGCCCGGCGCCGGGCCGGGCGCGCCCCACCCCGGCAGCGACAGACCGCTGATCCTGCTGGCCGCTCGCGATCCCTACGCCGCCGACTTCGCGGAGCATTTCCTGCGCGCCGAGGGCTATGAGATCGCACTCGAACTCGATGCCGACGGCGCCCTCGCCACATCCGCCGAATTGCACCCCGACGTGGCCACCGTGGACCTGCTCATCTCCGGTGGGCGCGGGCTTGAGCTCTGCAGGCGGCTGAGCGCACAAGCCGACGTGCCTGTCGTCGCCACGAGCGCACTCGACCTGCGCGACGCCGCGCTCGAAGCCGGAGCGTCGGCGTTCTTGCTCAAGCCGATCGAGCCGCTGCGGCTCGTCTCCGCGGTCAGGGACCTCCTGAGCCGCAGTACGTCCCTCGGCCGTAGCGCATTGCGGGGTCGTAACGCCTTCGGGGGCGGTGGTGCCTTCGGGGGCGGTGGTGCCTTCGGGGGCGGTGGTGCCTTCCTTGGCCGCAGCACGGCCACCACGTGACCAACCGGCTCACCACCGGGACGGGGCGGCTGGACGCCGTGCTCGGAGGAGGGCTGCCCAAAGACGCGATCTCGATGGTCATCGGGCTTCCGGGGTCGGGCAAGACCATCCTTGCCCAGCAGTGCGTGTTCAACAACGCTCAGCCCGAGCGCCCGGCACTCTACCTGTCAACGGTTTCCGAGCCGCTGGAGAAGATCGTCCGCTACGGACAGACCCTGTCGTTCTTCGACCCGACCGTCGTGGGGACGGGTGTCCGCTACCACGACCTTGGCTCGATCCTGGGCGACAAGGGCCTGCCCGGCATGCTCGAACGGGTGCGTGAGCTCATTCGCGAGAGCCGGCCCGCGGTCATCGTCATCGACAGCTTCAAGGCACTGCATCCCTATGCGCCGGGGGCAGGGGACTTCCGCCGCTTCCTTTACGACCTCGCCGGAATGCTCAGTGCTTTTCCTGTCACATCCCTTTGGGTTGGTGAATACGAGGACACGGAAATCGCCGAGGCGCCCGAATTCGCGGTGGCCGACGCCATTATCGCAATGGGCACCAATCATGCCGCGGATCGGGCGACACGAGCGCTCCAGGTCCTGAAGCTCCGGGGCGGCGGATTCCTGTCCGGAAAGCACTCCTACCGGATCTCGGCGGACGGAATCGCGGCATTCCCGCGGCTCGCGGACCCAGGCAAGGAAGGGGTTTACCCGCTCGGCAAGGAACGCATCTCATCTGGCGTCCAGGCCATCGACGACATGGTCGGCGACGGCTACTGGCCCGGCGCGTCCACACTCATCGCGGGCCCGACCGGCATCGGCAAGACGCTGATGGGCCTGCACTTCATCTTCAACGGCGCACGCCAGGGCGAGCCCGGGCTCATCGCCACCCTGCAGGAGAACCCCACGCAACTGCAGCGGACCGCGGAGGGCTTCGGGTGGTCCATCACCGGGGAGGCGGTCGAACTGATGTATCGCAGCCCGGTCGACCTGTACCTCGACGAGTGGGTGCACGACCTGCTCGACACCGTGGAGTCCACCGGCGCCAAGCGGGTCCTCGTCGACAGCCTCGGCGACCTGCGGGCCGCCTCCCCCGACCTCACCCGCTTCCGCGAGTACACGTACTCGCTGCTGCAGCGCTGCTCCCGCCGTGGGGTGAGCATCATGCTGACCTACGAGGTAGCCGAACTGTTCGGCCTCACCACGCTGACCGAGAACGGCGCCTCGCACCTGTCGGACAATGTGGTCCTGCTGCAGTACCGGCGCGCCGATTCGCACCTGACCCGCACCCTCACGGTCCTGAAGACGCGCGCGCACCAGCACGACACCCAGGTAAGGGAGTTCGAGATCACCCCGGACGGCATCACCCTCACCCAACCGGCTTCCTGAACCGGCCGGCCGCCTGAACCGCCCGCACCTGAGCCGCCTGGCCGGACCACGACCGGCCGGGCGCTCGGGTGGCGGCTTAGGCCAGAGCGTGACGTGTCGCGGCGTGCAGCCGTATCGTGGCGCCGCCATCGGCACAACGCGTTTCGACGCGCTCGCAGACCTGGCGGGCGAGCCACAGCCCGTCGTCGGCCCGCGGCCGCTCGGGCTCGGGCGGCCACCACCCGGGGAGCGGGTCGGCGAAGCCGCCGGCCGGCTGGCTGATGTCACACACCACGGCGCCTGGCCGGTCCCAGATCGCGACGGTGGCCTTCGCGTCCTGGCAGATATAGGCCGCCGCCTCCGCCGCGGCGATGACGAACAGGGCAGCGTGATCGCCGGTCAGTCCATGCGCCGCCGCGGCGCCGGCGACAAAGCGCCGCAGCCCGGCGAGGTCCCCGGCGAAGGTCAGCTCCGCAGCGGCCGCGGGCGGTTGCGGCAACGGCGGGCCGTCCAGGCCGGCGGCGAACGCCGCCGGGTCCGCATAGACGGCGCTCGGCAGCGTGTCGCCGCCGATCACCCAGGACGGATGGGTGCGTCCGGCATCGGCGAGGATCTCCGGCCGCAGGATGCGAGTGTCGTACGGGCAGATCATCCAGATCCTGGTGTCAGCGAAGATCAGGTTGAGCCGGGCCTCCATCTGCTTCCACGCCCGGATTTCCGGTTCGGAGCGGCCCACCCAGGCAGACTCGGCGAGAATCCGGACCCGGCCCGCCGAGGTGGGGTGCGCCTTCAGGTAGCGGTCGAACGCCGCGACGCGCTGCGGAGGACGCCGGCCGAAGTACGCCGCCTCCGCGAAGTCCAGGTCGTGGGCGCGCTGGCCAAGCGCGTCGCGGAGCAGATCGAGGTTGGCCGACGTGGTGGCGGCGAGCACTGCTTCACCGCCCGCGAGCCCGCCGGTGACGAACGGGACCGCCGCCGCCAGGAACTCGTCGTCGGACCCGTACAGGCAGCCCTGGTGCAGGAAACCTGGCTGGTCTGTCGTGGAAGCCGGCGTGTCCGTGGTCAACCGCTCATCCCCTCGCAACGCAGCCCGGGTGTATCGTCCCAGTTCACCGCGTTAAGCAACGTGTGTATGTAGGAAGGTACCCCCTCCAGGAAAAGCAATCGTCCTTCGCTGAAATCGCGCGCGGCCCGGACGATGAGCCGCAGCCCCTCCATGTCGATGAACTCCAGGCCGGACAGGTCGACGTGGACGTCGGCAGTGCCCTGCTGTACTGCGGCGAGCGCGGCGTCCAGCCCGCTGCGGCTCGTGACGTCCACGGTGCCTTCGACCCGGAACCCGGTGACGTGCGGGAGCCATGTGATGCGGAGCAGGCCGTCGTCGTACAGCGGGCCGATGGGTGACGCAGCGGTCATCGATCTCGCTCCCTCGACACCACGGATGAAGGCTGAACGGAGCGTAGCGCCCGCGCCTTCCGGCTGCCACATCGCACCAGAGAATGGGTTCCGGCAGCGGTTTCTACGGCACCGGCCCTGTGCCGTCATCATGTACCGGCCCCGTGCTGTCATCATGTACCGGCCCTGTGCCGTCATTGTGTACCGGCCCCGTGCCGTCATCACGCAGCGGCGGTTTCCAGCCGCTGCCTGGGACGTACTCGCGGACGACCCTGGCGGGCACCCCGGCGACCACACACCGGTCCGGCACGGTGCCGCGGACGACGGAGCCCGCGGCCGTAGCCGACACGCCTCGATAGGCGCTCACCTACCTCGACAAGCACATACGGGAGAGATGATTCCCATGACGCAGGACCAGTACGGCCACGCGAGGGGCCCCGGCTCCGTCGTCCGCGGCGACTACGACGTTCCTGCCGATCATGGCGCCGGGCAGGATGATCGCCCCGGCCCCGAGCCACGCTCCTGAGCCGATTGACACGGTGTCATTGCTCGGCCACTGCCTGCCGATCGGCAGGTACGGATCGGCGTAGCCGTGGTTCTGGTCCGTGATGTACACGTACGGGCCGGTGAAGACGTCGTCACCGATCTGCACCGACAGGTGGGCGACGATATGACTGCCCCGGCCGATCGCGCAACGGTCGCCCACCCGCAGCACCGGCTGGGGGCCAAGGTCCTGGCCTGGGACCATGCCGGCGCACATGGTGACGTGCATGCCGATGATGGTGTCCTCGCCGACCTCGATCCACCGTTCGCCGAACACCGCACCGGTCGGAAAGGCCATGCTGCTGCCGGAGCCGAACCTGGCGAACCGCCGGCCCGCCGCGGTCTCCGCGGTGATCAGGGCGGCCGCCTGCACCGCCTGCCAGCCGCGGTGCACGAACCCGGCCACCGCGTCGCGCATCAGCGTCCGCGGCGCGCGCCTGGCACAGCGCCGCGCCGGCGTCTCACGCGGCGACATGACCGCCTACCGTATCGGTGCCTGGCTGGATGCGGCGAGCTGACCACACGCTCCGTCGATCTCGCGGCCGCGCGTATCGCGCATGGTGACGGGCAGGCCGTGGGCCTCGAGCCGGCGCAGAAACCGCGTGGCCACCTGCGGCTCCGACGCCGTCCACCGCGATCCGGGCGTCGGGTTCAGCGGGATCAGATTGACGTGGGCAAGATGGCCGGCCAGCAATGTGCCCAGCCGGTCGGCCCGCCACACCTGGTCGTTGACGTCACGGATCAGCGCGTATTCGATCGACACGCGGCGGCCGGTCGTGGCCGCGTACCCCCACGCGGCGTCGAGCACCTCCGCGACCTTCCAGCGCGCATTGACCGGGACAAGTGAGTCCCTGAGTTCGTCGTCGGGCGCGTGCAGCGAAACCGCGAGCGTGACGGCCAGATCCTCGGCGGCGAGCCGCCTGATCGCCGGGACGAGCCCGACGGTGGAAACGGTGACCGACCGCCGTGAGATGCCGAGCCCGTCCGGAGCTTGATCGATGATCCTTCGCACCGCGGAAACGACGCGGCCGTAGTTCGCGAGCGGCTCGCCCATGCCCATGAACACGACGTTGGACACCCGGCCCGGGCCGCCGGCCACGGCACCCGCGGCGAGCGCGCGGCCAGCCGCTACGATCTGCTCGATGATCTCCGCGGTAGACAGGTTGCGGGTGAGCCCCGCCTGGCCGGTCGCGCAGAACGGGCAACCCATCCCGCAGCCCGCCTGCGACGAGACGCACACGGTGACCCGATCCGGGTACCGCATGAGCACTGACTCGACGTAGGCGCCGTCGAACGCGCGCCACAGGGTCTTGCGGGTCGTCCCGTCGTCGCAGGAAAGCTCCTGCTCGGCGGTGAGCAGCCCGGGGAGCAACGCGGCGGACAGCCGCTCGCGGGACCGGGCAGGAAGATCCGTCATACCGGCCGGATCATGGGTCAGGCGGGCGAAGTAGTGCCGCGACAGCTGGCTGGCGCGGAAGGCGGGCTCGCCGAGCGCCGTCACGGCCGCGCGCCGCTGCGCGGGATCCAGGTCGGCGAGGTGACGCGGTGGCCTGGCGCCGGCGGACGGCTGCTTGGGGCTCGTCACGCTGGCTCCGTTCCCTGAAACCACCCACCGGCCCTTCCGCCGAGCCCGCAGGCAGTTGCAAACCCTTAACGATGTCGCCTTAATCTATGCGGTGACCTGCGACAAGTCAGTAGATTTCAGCCATGCCGACGCTGCGCAGGGGACCCACTCCTACTCAGGCACCGCAGGTCATCCTGGAGAGCGCGAGTCCCTACGAGAGCCGTCGGCTGACCGTGGAGTACGACGGGGTCACTACGGCAGCCTATCTGCACGGTGGCACCGCTGCGATCGCCGCGACCTGGATCGCCAACCACCAGCCGGCGGCGCCGACCACGGACCTGGGACGGCTGAACGCGGGGAAAGCGCCGATCATGCCTGCTGCCCACACCAAGCACCCGCAGGGACGGCCGCCGTTCGACGCGCGGACGTTGCAGGCCCTGTGGTTCGAGGAAGGCGACGGAGTCGCCATCCTCGAGTCCGGGCAGTTGCTCGCCGTGATCGCGGGCTGGGCCGACATGAGCCGTGGAATGCCGGGCTACAGCAGGGACGTCATCGGGCAGACGCCGTTCGGGTGGTCACTCGACGACGCGATGGAAGGGCTCGTGCCCCGCGTGGAACAGGCTCGCGCGTTCTGGCAATGGCGCCTGGAACAGAACTCCTGGGGCAACTTCCAGCAGGCGCTGCTCGGCCATTTGCTCGCACGTCTCGGGCCTGGTGCGCATTACTGGGACGCGGGCAACGGCAAGCAGCCGCTCGTCGGTGTCACCGAACGGCCGCCCACGCCGTCGCGGCCTTACACGGTCCTTTCCACGGTCGGGATGAGCTGCCAGCGGATGCCGGTGGTCGAGCAATTCGTGGAAGATACGAGCAGTTACGCGCGCATCGAGCTGTGCCTGGCCAGCACGCTGCCGAGCGCCCAGGCCGCCCGCGTGTTCCTCTGGCTCGCGCAGTACCCGTGGCGCTCGGTCACGTGGTTCGGCCCGGGTCACAGCGTGCGCTGGTACCACGAACCCGCGACGTTCCCGCTCGGCGGGGGCAACGAGGCGGTGCTGCTGCTCGACGAGCCCGGCGGCCTGCTCGGGCCCGACCCGCCTGATCTTTCCGGCTTTTCTTTCGGCGGCGACGTGGTCCGCTGGCTCTGGATCATCCCCATCAGCGAGCGTGAACGGCTGCTCGCGAAGGACCGCGGCTCGGCGAGCCTGGTCACGCAGCTCGCGGCGCAGCGCCGCAGCTTTGTCATCGGGACTTGATCCGCCGGCGAGCGGGGACCGGCCGCCAGCGTCGATGCGCCCGGTGGGGGAAGCCCACCGGGCGCATCGGCGACCCGCGCGCTGCTCAATGGATATGCAGGTTGACTCCAAGCAGGATCAGGAACCAGAGCACCACGGCTAGTAACGCCGACGCCAAAATCTTGATGACGGCGAGGTTGATGTAGTCATGCTTCCAGGCAACGACGATACCGACGATCAGATAAATCAGCACAAGAAGGCTGAAACTTCCGCGCAAGCGCATCGCTCTTTGCTCCATCCTGGCCCAGCCGCGGCATTCCATCAGCCGCGCGCTGATTTGCCGGGGTTGTCCCCTCACAACGTGGAAACAAACACATCCCGCGCGGACGGGTTCGGCGCAGCCGTTTAGCCCGCGCCGGTGCGGTCCCACTAGGATCCTTAACGGCTCACGCGTGGCGCGCCTATCTGGCCCTGCGAAGCTGTGCTGCCCCGGGGGGCTCCACCCCACGGGATCCCCCCGCACCAATGGATGCCGCATCCGCGGCAGCCGTTCAGGCCGTGCTGCCCCGGGGGGCGACCCCCCGGGATCCCCCCGCACCAATGGATGCCGCATCCGCGGCAGCCGTTCAGGATAGATCAGCGGGCCCCGGCGGGCACGAAGATCGCGAGCAGTAGCCACGCGACGGGCGCGTTGATCAGCAGCGAGTCGAGCCGGTCGAGCAGGCCGCCGTGGCCGGGCAGCAGACTGCCCATGTCCTTGATCTCCAGATCCCGCTTGATCATGGACTCGACGAGGTCGCCGAGCGTCGCCGCCGCGACCGCGCCGACGCCGAGGACCACGCCCTGCCACACCTGCCCGCGGAGCAGGACGGGCACGAGCACGCCGCCGGCGACCACGCAGGCAACCAGGGAGCCCGCCAGCCCTTCCCACGTCTTCTTGGGGCTGATCGCGGGCGCGAGCGGGTGGCGCCCGAACAGGATCCCGGCGAAGTACCCGCCGACATCGCTGCAGATCGTGACCGCCACGAACACGAGCACCCGGTCGGCGCCGTCATGCGAGGCGAGTATCAGCACCGCGAAGACGGTCATGAGCGGCAGGTACACGAGCACGAAGACGCTCGCGGTCATGTCCCGCAGGTAGCCGGCGGAACCACCGGGCAGCCGCCAGGCGATCACGGCGATCGTCGTCAGTGCGACGGCGGCGAGCGCGGCGCGGGTGCCGAGCCAGTAGGCGGACGTCCAGATGGCCGCGCACCCGCAGACCAGCGGGGGCAGCGCTATCCGGATGCCCCTGACCGCGAGGGCGCGATTCAGCTCCCAGCCAGCGACCCCGACCGCGACCGCCATGTACACAAGGAACGTCGCCTTGACCGTGTACAGCGTGAGGAACACGGCGCCGCCGAGGACAAGGCCGACCCCGATCGCGACGGGCAGGTTGCGGCCGGTGCGGACCCGCCTGCGCTCCCGGCCGCCGGCCGCGTCTTCTGGCGGGTCATCGAGGTCCAACTAGACCTCGAGAAGCTCGGATTCCTTGTGTTTGAGCAGCTCATCCACTTGTGTGACGTAGGTGTGCGTGAGTTCGCCGAGCTCACGCTCCGCCCGGCGGCCCTCGTCCTCGCCCGCGTCACCGTTCTTGACGAGTTTGTCGAGCGCATCCTTGGCGTGGCGGCGGATGTTGCGGATCGAGACCCGGCTGTCCTCCGCCTTGTGCCGGGCGATCTTGATGTACTCCCTGCGCCGCTCCTCGGACAGCTCGGGGAAGACCACGCGGATCACCGTGCCGTCGTTCGACGGGTTCACGCCAAGATCGCTGTTGCGGATTGCCTTCTCGATCGCCGCAAGCGATGACTTGTCGAACGGCTGCACCACGACCATGCGCGGTTCGGGCATGTGGAAGGAGGCAAGCTGGTTGACCGGGGTCTGCGTGCCGTAGTACTCGGCCGTGATCTTGCTGAACATGGCCGGATGCGCGCGTCCCGTCCGGATTCCGGCGAAGTCCTCCTTGGCGACCGCGACCGCCTTTTCCATCTTCTCCTCGGCTTCGAGGAGGGTCTCGTCAATCACTGCGGCTCCTGTGCGTCGTGATCCCGCTGCCAGGAGGCTACTGGATAACCCGGCCTGCCGAAGCCGGCCGGCCGCCTCCTACGGCTCGCACCCATCGTCCCCTGTCCCTGTCTGCTGCGCACGGTACCAGGGTGGCGCTGCGGCCAGGCTACGCACTGGCCGGGCAGACCAGCGTGCCGATCTTCTCGCCCCGTACCGCGCGGACGATGTTCCCTTTTCCCATCAGGGAGAAAACGACGATCGGCAGCCCGTTGTCGCGGCACAGGCTCACCGCGGTGGCGTCGATCACCTTCAGCCCTCTGGTGAGCATCTCGCCATAGTCGAGGCGCTCGTAGCGGACCGCGTCAGGATTCTTCCGCGGATCCGAGTCGTAGATGCCGTCGACCTGGGTTCCCTTGAGCACCGCGCCGGCCCGTATCTCCAGAGCGCGCTGAGCCGCGCAGGTGTCGGTGGAAAAGAACGGGGCGCCGAGGCCAGCCCCGAAGATCACCACGCGCCCCTTTTCCAGGTGGCGGATGGCCCGGCGCGGGATGTAAGGCTCGGCCACCTGCCCCATCGTGATCGCGGTCTGGACGCGGGTGTCGATGCCGAGCTTTTCGAGCACGTCCTGCAGGGCCAGGCAGTTGATCACCGTGCCCAGCATGCCCATGTAGTCCGCGCGGGCGCGGTCGATGCCCCGCTCGGACAGCACCTCGCCGCGGAACATGTTTCCGCCGCCGACCACGGCCGCGACCTGCACACCTTCGCGTACGGCGGCGGCGATCTCCTCAGCGATGTGGATGACGACGTCGGGGTCGATGCCGATGGGCTGATCGCCGGCGAATGCCTCGCCGGACAGCTTGAGCACCACCCGCCGCCAGTTCCGGTGATCGCCGGACGCCACCTGGTGCGGCGCACCCGCGGTCTGGATGTCGGCCGACCGCGGGAACAGCGCAGGCCCTGAGGCCGGGGGACGGTCCCGGCCAAGGAAGGGCACCTGCCCCTGGCTTTGCACCGGCCCAGCGTGTGCCGGGCCGGTTGGTTCCAGGCCTTCGGTGGGAGCCGGTCCGGTGGGGGCCGGCTCCGCTTGGTAAGACGCCGGGCCTTCGTTGGGAGCCGGTCCGGGCGAACAGACCGGGCCGGGGATCGTCGTGTCGCTCTCCTGCACGGCCATGGCTTCCCTCTCCTGGCGCGCCGCTTGCGCCTCGCCGTTCACGTCCTGGGTGTAGCCGGGTATCAGGCCTCGCCAATCTTGAATCGGACGAAGCTCCGCACGGTCGCTCCGGTTTCGGCGAGCAGCTGGCTGATCGTCTTCTTCGGATCCTTGACGTACGCCTGATCGACGAGGACCACGTCCTTGAAAAATGCCTTCAACCGGCCTTCGACGATCGTCTGGATCGTCCGCTCCGGCTTGCCTTCGTCCCGGGTGATCTGCTCCGCGATGCGGCGCTCCTTCTCCAGCACGTCCGCTGGAACGTCCCCCTCGCTCACGTAGGACGGCCGCATCGCGGCCACCTGCTGTGCGACATCCTTCGCCAGCTGAGCGTTCTCGGTGCCGAGTTGTACGAGCACGCCGACCGCCGGGGGGAGCGAGGGATCTGACCTGTGGAGATAGCTTGCGATATATCCGCCCTGGAGCCTCGCAAACCGGCCTAGTTCGACCTTCTCCTTGATCGTGACGCTTGCTTCCTCGATGCGCTGCTGAACCGTGACGCCTGGCGTGATCTCCGTGCCGAGCAGCGCGAGCCGGTCCGACACACCGGTACGGACGGCCGTGGCGAGGATGTCCGCCGCCGCCTTCTGGAAGCTCTCGTTCTTCGCGACGAAGTCCGTCTCGCAGTTCAGCTCGAGCAGCACGCCCGTGCTTGTGCCCACCACCTCGGCCGCCACCAGGCCGTTCGCCGCGACCCGCTGTGCGCGCTTGGTCACGTCCTTCGCGCCCTTGAGGCGCAGTAGCTCAACCGCCTTGTCGATATTACCGGCGGCCTCTTCGAGGCACTTCTTGCAGTCCATCATTCCGGCGCCGGTCAGCTCGCGGAGCCGCTTGACATCCGCGGCCGTGACGTTCACCATTTTCGGCCTTTCGATATCTCGTCTAAATCTCGTCTGGAGATGTCTGCCCGGACATCTCCGTTACTCGTTCGCGCCGGCGGCCCGGCGGTGGGCTCGCGGCCGGGCGCGAGCGATCCGCGCACCGTGGCGCCCTGCAGCCCGGCCTGGCCGTGCCCCGCTTGCGACCCACGGACAGCCGGCCGTGCGGGCCGGGCAGGCACGGTAGCCGCCGCGGCCCGCGCCCGCGCCATTCCCCGCCTGACCGGCTCATGCCACCGTCGTGCCGTCCGCCGGGTTCCGTGGCCGCAGGCCGGCTCACGGTCCCCGCCCGGGCCTGTGCGCCCTGAGGGCATGTCCCGTAGATCTCTGGGACACACCCTAGGCGTCGGTCCCGCCCGCCGCCTCCGCCGTGGGAGCTTGCTCGCCGGTCTCCGCTGCGTCACCGGCTTCCCCCGCGCTTGCATCCACCGAATCCCCGGCGCCTTCGCCCGCGGCGTCACCGCTCGTTGCCGCCGTCGCTGCGGTCGCTGTCGGCGCTGCGGTCGCTGCCGTCGAGGTGCCAGCGCCGGCCGCGGTGCCCACCGCGTCAGGAGCGCTGCCAGCGCTGCCGTCGCCCTCCGCGGCACCGGTGTCACTTTCCGCGGCCGTGGCGGAAACCTCCCCGCCCTCGGGCGGGGCGCCTTCGAGCAGTTCCCGTTCCCATTCGGCCAGTGGCTCCTCGACGCCGATTCCGGCACCGGTCACGTCGGCAGCCGGTTTCTCCTCGCCCACCGCCGCTCCGGCGCGCGCGATCAAGCCATCGGCTACCGCGTCCGCCACCACCCGTGTCAGTAGCGCAACGCTCCGGATCGCATCGTCATTCCCGGGGATCGGATAGGTGACCTCGTCCGGATCACAGTTGGTGTCCAGGATCGCCACCACGGGGATGCCGAGCTTGCGGGCCTCACTGACGGCGATGTGCTCCTTCTTCGTGTCGACAACCCAGACGGCACTCGGCACGCGCGACATGTCACGGATGCCCCCGAGCGTACGGTCGAGCTTGTCGCGTTCACGCTTGAGGTGCAGCAGTTCCTTCTTGGTCATGCCGGAGCCCGCGACGTCGTCGAAGTCGATCTCCTCGAGCTCCTTGAGCCGCTGCAGCCGCTTGAAGACCGTGGAGAAGTTCGTGAGCATGCCGCCGAGCCAGCGCTGGTTGACGTAGGGATTCCCCACGCGGCGCGCCTGCTCGGCGATCGCCTCCTGCGCCTGCTTCTTGGTGCCGACGAACAGCACCGTGCCGCCGTGCGCGACGGTCTCCTTGATGAATTCGTACGCGGTGTCGATGTATTCGAGCGACTGCTGTAGATCGATGATGTAGATGCCGTTGCGCTCGGCGAAGATGAAGCGCTTCATCTTCGGGTTCCAGCGGCGAGTCTGGTGACCAAAATGAACGCCGCTCTCGAGCAGCTGCCGCATGGTGACGACGGGTGCCATGCCCGTAGTCCCTTTCTCTCGTGCGGCGCGCCAGTTCGGCGCGGCCGCGTCCCGGTTCCTCCTGGCGCCCGTGCGCACCTGCCGTCAGAATCTGCCTTGACACTGACGGACCGAGAGGTGCGTCCCGACGTACCGGTCCACGCGGGAGCGGCAGCGGGCGGGCGCGCGAATTGGGCCACTTGAGGCCGGTAGCCAGTCTACCGGGTCGTACCGCTGGCCCGTCGGCTGGCCCGGCACTGCCCGGCCGCAGCCCCGCCGCGGCCTGATCAGGGCCGTGATCCGGGGCCTGATCCCGGGGCGGTGGGCGCTATGTCCTACGCCCGGGGATGTGCCTGCCGGTAACTTCCGATCAGCCGCTCGGGCGACACATGGGTATAGATCTGCGTCGTGGCCAGTGATGCGTGGCCCAGTATCTCCTGAACGCTCCGCAGGTCCGCGCCCCCTTCGAGCAGGTGGGTCGCGGCCGCGTGACGCAGCCCGTGGGGGCCCGTACGCGGAGAGTCCGCCGCGATGAGCGCGGCGTACACGATGCGGCGCGCCACCCGCGGGTCCAGACGGGCGCCGCGGGTCCCGAGCAGCAGGGCGCGCCCGCTGCGGCTGTTGGCCAGCAGCGGCCGGCCAGCCAGGCACCAGCGATCGACCGCGCGCAGCGCGGGAATCCCGACGGGCACCGTGCGTTGCTTCGCTCGTTTGCCGAGTACCCGGATCGTCCCGCGCTGCCGATCGACGTCAGGCAGGTCGAGCCCGCACAGCTCACCGACCCGGATGCCGGTGGCGTAGAGCAGTTCGAGTACCGCCGCGTCCCTCAACCCGGACGCCGAGTCCCCAGCGTGCGCGCCCATCTGGTCGAGCATGGCCGCCATGTCGCCTGCCACGGCCACCTGCGGAAGCGCGCGCCGGGACTTCGGTGTCCCGAGCAGCGGACCCGGGTCGGAGGTGAGCCAGCCGCGCCGGTACGCGTACGCGGTGAAGGTCCGCGCCGCCGCGCCGCGCCGCGCCAGCGTCGACCGCGCGAGCCCGCTGGCGTGCTGCCGAGCCAGCCAGCCGCGGACGACTTCCACGCCAACGTCAGCGGGGCCATCGGCGCCCGAGTGCCACGCGTGCTCGAGCAGAGACCTGGCGTCACCCAGGTAGGCCCGGACCGTGTGAGCGGACAGCGCGCGCTCTGCCGCAAGGAACAGCTCGAAAGCCGCCAGGCACTGCTCGAAGCTCGCCGGGAGC
>Ga0209648_10003368_pt1 | contig 13407 bp, 7 predicted proteins | sample GraSoi2013_115cm_FD_185830 | JGI IMG/M metagenome (GOLD analysis project Ga0209648, IMG submission 185830) | Grasslands soil microbial communities from the Angelo Coastal Reserve, California, USA - Sample 9_17_2013_115cm (SPAdes) (version 2) | ecosystem: Environmental > Terrestrial > Soil >...
TACATTCGCCACATCCTGAATGAAACGGAACGCAAGAATATCCGGCAGTACGGCTATGGAGTGCGCAGTTTTGGGCGCTCGTTGGAAGAAACGTACATAAAACTCTCAGACCAGATGGCCAAGCGCGAGACGCTGGCGCTGATTCATAGCCGCGTCATCGACCTGGAGCGGACACCGCCGAAAATTCTGGATGGCGTGCCTGAAACCCTGGCGTATCTCACGGGGCGGCACCGCCTGATTTTATTTACGAAGGGCGAGCCCGCGGAACAGGCGGCGAAAGTCGAGCGATCCGGGCTGCAGGGATTTTTTGAATTTATAGAAATCGTCGCGGAAAAGGATCCTGAGACGTATGGCGGACTCGTTCACAAACACAAAATCGTGAAGACCCACGGCTGGATGATCGGCAACAGCCCTCGCAGCGACATCAATCCAGCGATGAAAATCGGGCTCAACGCCGTCTACATTCCTCACCAGCATACCTGGACGCTGGAACATGAACCGGTGCTGGCGGGCTCTGGAAAGCTGGTGATCCTGCCTGCCTTTCGAGAGCTGCGCAGTCATTTCTAAAGCGGTTCCAGTCCGGCCGGGCTGCCCAAATTGGACGTTGCACCCGGCGCAGTATGCCCCAATCTAACCCTTTGCAGTTTTCGGAAAGGAGTCACCGGTGTCCACCACAGCAATTTCTCCGCAAACCGATTGGCGGCAAGAGTGGTTCGAAATTGAAGATGCGACGTACTTGAATTTGGCGAGCCAGTCGCCGACGCCGAAAGTTTCCATTCGCGCCGTGCAGGCTGCGCTGGAAGCAAATAAATACCCGCACCAGAAGCCGGACTCGACATTTTTCGAAGTGCCCAACCGCATCCGCGCATCCATCGCGAAGCTGATCGGCGGAAAACCTGAAGAGATTGCGCTGACCAGCGGGGCGAGCGCGGGTGTGGCAGCGGTTGCGTACGCGCTGACGTGGAAGCCGGGCGACGAGGTTGTCACCGCAAAGGGCGAGTTTCCGCTGCAATATGCAACTTGGAAACCGATGGAGGAACGCGAAGGCCTGAAATTGAAAATTATTTCGCCGCGCGAGCGGTTTATCACGGCGGACGATTTTGTCGCCGCGATGACTCCGCGAACGCGGCTTGTTTCCGTGAGCATGGTGCGATACGACGACGGCTCGCTGCTGGATGCGGCGCGCGTTGCGGAGGCGTGCCACAAACAGGGGGCGCTTCTTTTGCTGGACGCCAGCCAGAGCTGCGGCGCGATTCCCATGGATGTGAAACAACTGGGGGCCGATTTTATTGTGTCTGCCGGGTACAAGTGGCTGCTGGGTCCTTTCGGCACGGGATTCTTCTGGGCCAAAAGCGAGCATCTTGGGATGGTGCGGCCGGGGCCGTTTTATTGGATGGCATTGATGGGGTCGCACAATTTCGCGGCGATGAACTTCGAAGACCCGAAACCGGCGGCGAACGCGAAGCGGTGGGATTCGCCGGAGTCGGCCAGTTATTTCAATTTCAATCTGGTGGCGATGGACGTGTCCGTGGATTTTGTCGTGCGCATGGGACCCGAGCTGGTTGCGGCGCACAACAGGAAATTAATCAAACTAATGTTCGAGCGGCTGCCGAAAGATCGCTTTGTGCTGACGAGTCCGCTCGATCCCGCGTGGCGCGGCCCTTACGGATGCTTTGCGGCGCGGAGTCCGGAGAAAACTGCGGAATATTACCATCGTCTGCGGAAGGAAAATGTTGTCGTCAGCTTGCGCGAAGGCAACATTCGCGTTTCGCCTCATTTATATAACACCGAGCGGGACATCGACCGGCTCATCGGCGTGGTTACTCCGTGAGCCAACAGGAGGGCTGGCCAAAGATTGCGGTCGTTGGCGCAGGCGCCGTGGGCGGATATTTCGGCGGGTTGCTGGCGCGGGCGGGCGCGCCCGTGGTGATGATTGGGCGTGCGGCGTTTGTGGAAGCGGTGAAGAAGTGCGGACTTTTTCTGGATACGTTGCAGTTTCAAGAAAGTGTGCGAGTCGAAGCGTCCACGGAGCTCAGCGCAGTGCGCGGCGCGGAAATTGTTTTGTTTTGCGTGAAGACCACGGACAACGCAGAGACGGCGCGCGCGCTAGCTCCGCTGCTCGCTCCCGGCGCGTTGGTGCTTAGCATGCAAAACGGTGTCGACAACGTGGAGCAAATTCGCGCCGCAGCTGGAATCGATGCCCTTCCCGCGGTCGTGTACGTCGCGGCTTCCGTGCCGCAACCTGGGCGCGTGAAACATGTGGGCCGCGGTGATCTGGTTGTGGGACCGGAGAACGAGAAGACCAAGCGCATCGCGGCGCTTTTCTCGCGCGCGCAAGTACCTTGCCGCATTTCAGAAAATATCGATGGCGAACTCTGGACCAAGCTGGTGTGGAATTGCGCGCTGAACGCCGTCTCCGCGCTGGGCCACGCGAAGTATGGACTGATCGCCTCCAGCGCGGATACGTGGAAAGTTGTCGAGACGGCGGTTTACGAAGTTCTGGCCGTGGCTAAGGCTGCGGGAATTCATCCGCCCGGTTTGGAAGACCCCAAGGCCGCGCTCGCGGGTGCGCTGAAAATTGCCACGCAGATGGCCGAGGCGCTTTCGTCGACCGGACAGGACATGAACCGGGGCAAGCGCACGGAGATCGATTCGCTGAATGGTTATATTTCGCGCCGGGGGACGGAACTTGGCGTTCCCACGCCCGTGAATCACGCGTTGTACGCTCTCGTCAAGCTGGCGGAGGGACGGTCGTAAGCTCTGGTGGTAGCCTCCTGATTGCTCGCTATTCGCCGGCTAGGGTGTCCCTCGTGGGGGTACCCCCCGGCAATTTGCATGAATATCAAAATAAAGGACTTACGAAATTTTCAATTTGTAATTGATTGATCCTAAAGAGGATGCTTATCGGGAATCAAACCGCTCCAGCTCGGGCTCGACATCCAGGAGGGAAGAAAAGCGGGAGCAAGCTCCCGCACTCCAGGCACAGTTATCTACAAGACTAAGTATAGTACAAATTAAAGAATTGTCAAGAACAATTTTGGAGTCCGGGTCAAACCTTATTAGATAGTTTTCTCTTTCCTACCAGGTGAGAAGTGTCCCTTGGGTGGCTGGGGCGCAGCAAGCTGCGCCACTACAAAGGCAAATTCAAGGACGGGGCGAACCGCCCGCCTAGGGCGGGCGGTCCCTACAAGAAGAGATGCTCCCGGGGCTCGTACACGGGGCTAACGGTCGGGAGGGGCGCGGAAAGGGATGTGGACGATGGCTTCGAGGTCGATGGGGGTGCCTTGTTTGGTGGCGGGGCGGAATTTCCACTGGCTGAGGGCTTGCATGGCGTTGGCATCGAGCTGCTCATCGACGCCGCGCACCAATTGGATGCTGTCGACCGAACCGTCGCGGCGGATTACGGCATAGAGTACGACTTCACCCTCGACATGCTCGTTAATTAAGGTTGGGGGATATTTAGGGTCGATCTTTCTAAGTGGCCCGGGAGCAGAGACTTCCGAGGAATCCGTGCCAGGGCCGCCGGAGTTCGCGCGCATCTCGGAAAAATTTAGAATCCAGCTTCCCGTGGCGCTGTTGAGGTTGGGCATGTTGACGAGCATTTTGTAGATCTTTCTTGAGGCGAAGATCTGCTCGGGCTGGGCGGCTGGGGGAAGCGCCGCGAAATTCGGCGGCCCGGTTCGCTCAGGGGCGTCGTCGGGCTTGGTGTGCGGATCGGGCTTGGTGGTTAGGGCACGCGGGGCGGGGGCGCTCGGTTTCGGAGAGCCGCCGAGACCGGAGATGGCGCTGTTGGTGGTCGGATGGCCTCCGCTGATGCTCACGTCCATGCCATTTTTTCCGCCGCCGTTGCCTGTTCCAGTTCCACCGCTACTCGCCGGTCCGCCACCTGCCCCACCGTTGGCGCCGGGCGTTCCGTTCGGTGAACCGCCGGGAACGCCAGGTTGCTTGCCTTCTGGCGAAATGGAGACGCGCGCGGCTAGATTCCCTTGTGGCGGAACGACGGGCGCGGGCGGGCCGGGTGTCGCGGACAGGGCGATGAAGGTTGCGGCATTACCGGATTGGGCGGAGCTTACTTCCGGCGCAGGTTCGACTTCACCCGTTTGCGCGCGGGGGGCCAGGCGGGGAGCGGCGCCGGCGTTCAATTCCATCTTTGGACGCGCGGGGGCGTTTGGCAACATGGACGGCGCGATATCGCCCAGCTTTTGGCCCAGCGTCGGGATATCGGGAGCCGGTTCAGCGGTCAGCTTGACCTTCCGAAGTTGACGCGGTCGCAGCTTGGTCAGTGTTTCCTGGCTGATTTCTAGGCGCGGACGCGCGGGACCAGTCGTCTGCTGGAGCTGCACGATATTGGGGAGGTTGGGAAGGATCTTCGGCGGCTCGGGGGGAGCGGCGGAATTGATCAACGTCTGGCGCGGATGCGTCGGGCGGACAGGGTCGGTAAAGATACGCTGGCGCGGATGGAAAGCGTCGGCGCCTTCGGGAGGCAGGGGCTTATTTGGTTCGCCGCGCGGGCTAGGTTTGGCCTTGGGAGCCTTCATGTCCACTAACGGAAAGTCATTGATAGGGCCGGACCAGGTGAGCTCCGTGTTATCGAATTCGGAGTAGTGGCGGGGCGACGCGGGGAGTTGCGGGAACGGCATGAGGACAAAAACAAAGTGCCACAAGGCGGCGGCTACCAGAGCGCGGCGGGGAATGCGGCGCTCGACCCAGCATTCTTTGAAGAAGCTGCCGTCCAGAAAGTCTTTTGGGATGCTCGTCCAGGTCAGAACGGCAGCGATGCTGCTGAAGATGCCTTGATGGAAGGAACCCCAGGCGACATCGAGCTTGGGTGCTTTTATCGCTCGCGGACGCGGGGCAGCGACGGGCCGGATAGCCGGTCCAAAGAGATCGGTTGCCTGGAAGACTCGGTTCAAAGACATTTCCCTGCCGATTATAGCAAGATGCGCGCGGGGCTCGGCGCGGTGAATCCGGCGCGCCCCAGTCTCCTCCGTGGCAACCTCAAAATCAATTCGTCACCAGCTAAAGCCGCATTGAATACGGCAACTAATGGCACAACTGAAGCCGTGCCCTGATGGGCACATCTCGATAGATGAAACCCGCTGGCGGGGGTTTACTCGGCCGAGCTGCTTTCGCCGCCCGGGGAAACACCTGGATCGCCGTGGCGGCGGTAAAAGCTCAGGGCGGCATCGCCCTGTCTTAGAACGCGGAACCTCTTTAGCGCGCCGGGCTCTTCGGGCAAATCGAAGTTGCGGCGATGCTCTGCGACTACCATGCCGCCGGGCGCGAGAAGATCCGCGGAACCCAGGAATTCTAGCACGCGGGAGTAGTCTTCGGCAGCAGCGTAGGGGGGATCGAGGAAAACGTGGTCGAATGCGGGCGCGCCTGAGTTTTTTCGAGCCGCCAGCATGGCGAGGCCGCGAAGAGCGTCTACGGCCAGCACGGTCACGCCGGTGCTGACGCCAAGAGATTCGAGATTGCGGCGAATCAGCGTGACGGCAGGAGCGTGATTTTCGATGAAGACGACTTCGGCAGCGCCGCGGCTGAGGGCCTCGATGCCGATGGCGCCGGTTCCGGCAAAGAGATCGACGAATCGAGAGCCGGGTATGTTGGGGGCCAGCACGTTGAAGAGGGTTTCGCGCAGACGGTCGCTGGTGGGGCGCAATGCGAGGCCTTTGAGGCTTTTCAGGATGCGGCTTCGGTAAATTCCGGCGATGACGCGCATGAGTGCAGTTATTAGTTGTCAGTTTTTAGTTTTTAGTCAAGGAGCAAAGAATCGGGGGAAGCGGGCGTGCTTGAGGGTGTACCAGGGGCCCACTGCCTCCAAGTTAGGGTTAAAGGTGAGGGTGGGTCCACGCCGTATCCCGGTATGGGGCAAGAGGACTGAATCAAAATTAGGGGCTGGCGGAGATGCCACCAACCCCCTGACGACGTGGATTATGCGCCGACAACGATTGCCAAATGGTCCAAGCCACCTTACGGCGACTCAAGTCCAATGCATTGCAGTGATGGCTGCTTTGCACCAAGATGCGTAGTCTCTAAAGCGAAGCTCACCTGCGGCAAGACGGTAGTTACTCTAGCGTTGTCAGAGTTGGATACTTCCCGTAACCGTCTGCACAATTGGCCCCGGGAACGCAGCAAGAGTGCTTTGAGGACGAGCCTCATTGCGACACCTCCCACCGGAGGTTCCGGTTCACATCGAATTTTATCCCGTTCTGTTTGAAATGCAACGGTAATCTGATCGGGCGTCATTGCCGCACAAGGTATGTTATTTGATACCATGGGCCCCATTGGGAGAAACTCTATGAAACACATTCTCGTGCTCTGTGCGCTGTTAGTGCTAGGGACAAATGCTGCAGTGGCTATACCACATAAGGTGAAAGTCTTGGTGGAAGGACCGCAAGCGGATGCTGTTGCAAGCGCACTAAAGGCAAGAATCAATGGAACCGAGCGATATCAGACAACCGAGGATGTTCATGCGGACTTGGTAGTCTCCGTTCTTTGCTTGAACATGGAGCGATATCACATCACAGGGGCAGTCTGCTCATATACATTTGTGTACATTCCTCCATCTGCGCCTTTGCTCTGGCTATCTATCGGAATCCCTGGCCAAGTTGAAGCCCCACAGCGCGGGCAACTTGCGGAAATGATATTCCAGGCTTTTGTTGAAGGTACAACGGAAGACAAGATTCGAGAAGAAGACAACAAGCTCAAGTCAAGTGTTGCCATATTTTGTAGCGACTCTGCAAATGAGCTATTTTGCAAGCTCAAATAGTTACTTCAGAACTAGGTAGTTCTCGACCTATTCTATCCGCTGGCAGGGCTCTCCGATGATGCTCACCAACGCCTGATAAACGCTTATCGAACAAGTGAAATCGCGCTGATGCGTCAGCCGATGCGGACGACGTGGTAGCGGCGCTGCCATTCAGGGGGGAGCTGCCGGAGGAGGCGCTTCATGGCGTCGTGCTGGGCGGAATCAGAGGCGAGGGCGAAGGCTTCGCGGCGGGCTAGTTCGAGGCGCTCGCTGTCGCGAAGGGGATTGGCGACACTAACGCGGTTTTGAGGCGGTTTGCTGGGCAATTTGCTTAATCATGGCATCGTTCTGTTCGATGCTGCCCTTCACGAGATCCGTCTTTACTTCGGATTTCTGTCCTGCCAGCAGACTGATTTCCGTCTCGAACGTCCGGTAGCCCGGCAATTCAATCTTGATGCGATGCGTTCCAGACGCGATCACCAGCGAATGAAACTTGCCGCCAAACTCGCCTACATGTCCTATGTACCGGCCATCGAGAAACACGGCAGCGCGATCCGGCTGTACCTTCAGCTTCAGCGTCGAAACTGCCGCTGGCATCACCCATCCCGCGCTTTTTTGCATGGCCACACGCACGGTTTGCTTTTGGCCGGGTTCGACCACAATCTTGCGGGTGAAATCGTCAAGACCAGCCTGCCGGACAATGATTTCGTGCTCTCCCGGCAGCAGCATCACTTTCTTGTCGCCTTTGAGCTCCTTCAGATAGCCTACATACTGTCCATCGATCCAGACTCCCGAGTCCCGCTCCGCTTTGGTCACGCCTTCAAACTTCACTTCCCCCATGACCTGATTGTCCGCGAAACTATCCGCGGCGGAAAAGAAGAGAATCAGAGCCGCCAGAACCGGGACGAACCGACCGAGCCGGAACAGCGTCCCATCTCGAAAGTTCTCATTGCTTCTATTGAGCATACTTCCCCCCTTTATGCAGATTGCGCAAACTAAACGGGGTTGCATTTATCCAACCAACAGCAACTTTCTGAGCGAGTCCCCAAACCTAAGGAATAGTTAGAGTTATCACGAACTTCCTACTTGTTGACGGTATCCACTTGCTAGTACTAGGCCGCAAAAAATACTCGCCATCCGCCGTTATCGCCAGCTTTATGTGCCGGTCAGCCGATGCGGGCTAGGTGGTAGCGGCGGTGCCATTCGGGGGGGAGTTGGCGGAGGAGGCGCTGCATAGTTTCATGCTGGGCGGAATCGGCGGCGAGGGTGAAGGCCTCGCGGCGGGCGAGTTCGAGGAGTTCTTTATCGCGCAAGGGGTTGGCGATGTGGAAACCGAGGTCGCCGGACTGGCGGGTGCCGAAAAATTCGCCGGGGCCGCGGAGAAGGAGATCGGTTTCGGCGATTTCGAAACCGTTGGAGGTGCGGACCATGGTTTCGAGGCGGGCGCGAGCGACGTCGTCCTTGGCGGCCGCTGAGCGGCCGACAGTCATTCGCGCGGGGGCGACGAGGATGCAATGGGATTTCTGGGCGCCGCGGCCGATGCGTCCGCGAAGCTGGTGGAGCTGGGCGAGGCCGAAGCGTTCGGCGTGCTCGATGACCATGACGGTGGCGTTGGGAACGTCGACGCCGACTTCGACGACGGTGGTGGCGACGAGGATTTGCGCTTCGTTCCTGCGGAAGCGCTGCATGACTTCTTCCTTTTCGTCGCTCCCGAGGCGACCGTGGAGGAGGCCGAGTTTTAGTTTTGGAAAAACTTCGCGCGAGAGGCGCTCGTATTCGTCGATGGCGGCTTTCAGCTCGAGCTTGGATTCCTCGATGACGGGATAAACGATGTAGGCCTGGCGGCCGGCGGCGACTTCGCGGCGGAGAGATTCCCAAACGCCGGGGAGATGAGGCTCGGAGGTCATGCGGGTGACGATGGGCGTGCGGCCGGGCGGGAGCTCGTCGAGAACGGAAACGTCGAGGTCGCCATAGAGAGTGAGCGAGAGCGTGCGCGGGATGGGCGTGGCGGTGAGCACCAGAACGTGCGGCGCGTGGCCGTGGGCGGCGGCTTTGTCCATGAGGCGCTTGCGCTGCAGGACGCCAAAGCGGTGCTGCTCGTCAATGGCGACAAAGCCGAGGCGCGCGAATTCGACGTTGTCTTCGATGAGGGCGTGGGTGCCGATGACGAGCTGGGCTTCGCCGGAGCAGATGCGCTCGATGGCGGAGGATTTTTCGGCCGCTTTCAGGCCGCTGATGAGCAGCTCGACGCGATAGCCTGCTTTGGCGAGGATGCGGCGGGCGGAAAGAAAATGCTGGACGGCAAGAATTTCCGTGGGCGCCATGAGGGCGGCCTGCGCGCCATTCTCGATGGCGATGACCGCGGCTTGCAGGGCGATGATGGTTTTGCCGCTGCCGACGTCGCCCTGGAGGAGCCGATTCATCGGGGAGGGCTTTTCGAGGTCGGCGGCGATTTCGGCGAGAACGCGTTTTTGCGCGGCGGTGGGCTTGAAGGGGAGGATGCGCTTGAGGGCTTCGCGGATGGCGTCTTCGCGGAGGCGGAAGGCGATGGCGTTTTCCTTGCGAGAGGCTTTCCGGTCGAGCGCGAGGCTGAGCTGATAGAGGAAAAATTCCTCGAAGATAAGGCGCTGCTGCGCGGGCGAGCGGAAGGTGTTCAGGGCATCGAGAGATTCGCCCGGCTCGGGGAAGTGGGTGTGAATCAGGGCTTCGCCGCGCGTGGGATAGCCGAGGCGGGCGCGCAACGCATCAGGCAAGACATCCGGCATGCGCTGATCGATGAGCTGGACGGCGGCGTACATGGCGCGGCGAATCTGGCGGGAGCCGAAGGAGCCGATGGCTTCGTAAATGGGGACAATGCGGCCGACTTCGGTGGAGTCGAGTTCCTCGTTGCTGAGGAGTTCGATTTGCGGATTGATCATTTCCAGGCGCGCGGGACGGAGCTTGTCGATTTCCGCTTTGCCATGAAGGATGAGCTGCTGGCCGGGCTTTAAGCGGCCTTCGAGATAGCCTCCGTGAAAAAATTTGGCTGGGAGCAAGCCGCGGGCTTCGTCCTGGACGAGCAGATGATAGATGGCGTCGCGTCCGCCGCGCATGGTGCGGATGGCCTGGCCGCTCATGACACGCGCGCGAATGGTATAGACGCCGTTCGGCTGAATGTCTTTCACTTTGGAAAAATGGATGCGGTCTTCGTAGCGGAAGGGGAGGTAGCCGAGCAGGTCTTCGAGGGTGTGGATGCCGCGCTGCGCGAGGAGTTCAGCACGCTGCGGGCCGACGCCTTTGATCATGCGAACTTCGGTGCCGAGGTTCATCGCCATTGGTGAGCGCACGGAGTTCATTGGACGCATCCTCTTTATATCATTCCCGCAGCGAAGATATGGCAGCTGCGAAACTTGCACAGTTGGCGTCCGTACCGATAGAGTGAGGTTCCGCGTTTTAAGCGGGGAGGTTCCATTGGCGGGAGACCGTCTGACAGGTTCGGAGAAGCGCGCGCTGGTTTTGTGGGTGGCGGCGGGAATTCTCGGCATCGTCTTCGCGCAGAAATATTTTTTCCGGGCGTTCCCAGAAGCGTCGGTCAATTTCCAGGTCTCGCGCGAAGAAGCGCGGACACGCGCGCAAAAATTTGTCACGGGCCTCGGTGAGAACGTCAGCGGCCACCGATCCGCGGTCGCGTTCGACGTGGACGAGGAAGCCAAGACTTACCTCGAGCGGGAACTGGAGCTGCAGCAGGCGAACCAGCTCATGTCGTCAGACCTGCACGTGTGGTATTGGGAAGTGCGCTTCTTTAAGCCGCAGCAAGAGGAAGAGTTCCGCGTACGGGTGAGCCCCGCGGGACAGATCGTGGGCTACGACCACAAAATTGAGGAAGCGCGGGCCGGGCCTTCGCTGGAGCGCGCCGCCGCGCAGACCGCCGCGCAAAATTATCTGACTTCGAAACTGGGAATGGACTTGAAGGGCTGGGATGTCCTTCCCGAAGAAGCGAACTCCAAGAAGAAACCGAACCGCCTGGATTGGGAGTTTACGTGGGAGAAGCACGGCTTCCGGGCGAAAGATGCGCCTTACCGGCTGCAAGTAAGTTTGCATGGAGACCGCATTGGCGGGAGCGAAGAATTCCTGAAGGTGCCGGAAGCATGGCAACGGAGCTTCTCGCGGCTGCGTTCCGGGAATAATACGCTGGCGCTAGTTTTTACCGTGCCATATATCGCGCTGCTGGCGGTGGCGGTGTGGATGGCGATTCGATTCACAAAGCGGGGGCAGACGTCATGGCGGGGCGCGATTCTGCTGGGCTTGGCCGTTGCGGGGCTGCTGTTCCTGCAAAACCTGAATGACTGGCCGCACTGGGCCTCGAGCTACGACACCAATCAACCCTACGCAAACTTCATTGCCACAAAGCTCACGCTGGCTTTGCTCTTCTCGGTGCTTACGGCGCTGACGGTCACGCTAGTGCTTCCCTCGGCCGAGCCGCTGTACCGCGCTTCTCAACCGGAGCGGATGCGGCTGTCACGCGCGTTCACGTTGCGCGGATTGCGATCGAAGGAATTTTTCTCGGCTGCGGTGGTAGGAGTATCCATGGCGGCGGCGCATATCGGCTACGTGGTGGCGTTTTATGTGGTGGCGAGCAAGTACGGCGCCTGGGCACCGCAGGAACTGAATTTCGATGATTCCGTGAACACCGCTTTTCCGTGGATTTCGGGAGCGGCCATCGGGCTGCTGGCATCGACGAACGAAGAGTTCACGTTCCGGCTTTTTGCGATTCCCTTTTTCAAACGGATCAGCGGTTCGCGGTGGATCGCGGTAATTGTTCCGGCGTTTCTCTGGAGCTTTCTGCACAGCAACTATCCGCAGGAACCGGCGTACATCCGGGGAATTGAAATCGGTCTGGTGGGGATCGTCGCCGGCATCGTGATGCTGCGCTGGGGAATTGTGGCGACGCTGATCTGGCATTACACAGTGGACGCTTCGCTGGTCGGTTTGCTGCTGATGCGTTCGAACAATCTGTATTTCAGAGTTTCGGGAGCGGTGGTGGCCGCGGCGGCGCTCGCGCCGCTCGTGTTTGCATGCATTTCGTACCTGACGCGCGGGGGATTCGAAACCGACGAGGACTTGCTCAATCGCGCCGTGCCCGCGCCGGAAATCGATTTCAAGGAGGAGCCAGCCGTTGCAACGGCTGAAGTCAGGCCGACTCGGTATGAAGCGCTTGCTCCTGCGACGATTGCGCTCCTGGCTGTCTGCGCGATGGCCGGTGGAGTGTTAGTTTGGCGCCTGAAGCCTCAGGCGGTAGGCGAGTATCTGGAACTTTCCGTGGACGCGCGTTCGGCGCGCGCGCGTGCGGACGAGATCCTGCGGCAACGCCACGTGGACCCGAATTCATTTCACCATGCCACGGTGCTCGCGAATATCGCCAATCCGATCACCAACGAATATCTACGCCGGCGCGTGGGCATCCCAGGAATCAACGCCATTTACGCGAATCAGGTTCCGGGAGCGCTTTGGCGTGTGCGTTATTTTCGAGACGGCCAGCCGGAAGAGTATGCGGTGATTCTACGGCCTGATGGCGCGCTGCACTCCATCCACCATACACTGGCAGAAGAAACGCCAGGAGCCTCGCTGACCAAGGAGGAAGCCAGGGCGCGAGCGGAGAAATTCCTCGCCGAAGAAAAGAAAATCGATCTCAAGGATTGGACGCTTGTCGAGCCCACGTCCGAGAAGAAGCCTCATAGGAGCGATCATTCATTTACCTGGCAGCAGAATACACCCCTGGACGCGAGTTCAACCTCAGCCGCCAACGCGGCCGATCACGCCTATGCGCGCATCGATGTTCAGGTCTTGGGTGACGAGGCGGCGAACTACCGCACGTACATTAAAATTCCCGACGAGTGGGTGCGCAAGCAAACGGAGCTTACCCCCCTTCGCACTGTCGTCAATTATGCGATTCCCGGGCTCTTTTTTGTCGGGCTCGGCATCGCTGGGCTGATTGTATTTCTCATGAACTTGAAGTCGGAAGCCGCCCGCGCAATTCCTTGGAAACGCATGGGATTGTGGGCGCTCTGGGGACTTTGCGGGTTTCTTTTGGTTTTCGCGTTTGGAAACAAAATCGTTGAGCTTCTGGACTCCTACGACACCGCGAATCCTTTGAAGTTCACTTACGCCGAGATCACCATTGCAGTCCTGTTGGGAGCGCCCTTCGTCTTCGGTGCGATCGCGCTCTCGTTCGGAATGGCGTCGTTCTACGCCGCGCGGACTTTTGGCGCTGAGCGCTTACCTGGCTGGGTTGGCATGCCGGTGAACTACTATCGGGACGCGTTTTGCCTCGGCCTTGGCGGATCTGCTGCCCTGCTTGGCTTACAACGCCTTCTCGCCGCGGCATCTCCGTTCTGGCCGACGGTGCACCGCGCCCTGCCCGCTTCCTTTGGCCAGGCGTTCGACGCCATTCTTCCGGCTGTTTCGTTCACCGGGGGCGCTCTGCAATATGGTCTGCGCCTTACAGGAATAGTCGCCGCCGTCACTGCCTTCGTGGCAGCGTATGTTCGTCATCCGGGAGTTCGGATTCTGCTTCTGCTTTTCGGCGCGCTTTCTATTACCCCCGGAAACTGGGGAAGCCCGGCGGATCTTGCTAAACAATTCCTGACACAACTTATACTTCTCAGCGTCGTCGCCTT
>Ga0209648_10003369_pt1 | contig 13405 bp, 16 predicted proteins | sample GraSoi2013_115cm_FD_185830 | JGI IMG/M metagenome (GOLD analysis project Ga0209648, IMG submission 185830) | Grasslands soil microbial communities from the Angelo Coastal Reserve, California, USA - Sample 9_17_2013_115cm (SPAdes) (version 2) | ecosystem: Environmental > Terrestrial > Soil >...
TTGCAAATCGTCAGTGAAACGGGGAACGACGCCGCAGCCGCCTACATATTGCACTCCCAGGCTGACATCCTGGCCTTGCAAGGGGATCTTTCCGGAGCCCACAAGAAGCATGAAGAAGCTCTCGCTATGCAGGAACACATGGGTGCAAACGTCGACGCTGCCCGCAGCCGTGTCTCGATGGCGAATCTTTCACTAGAAGAAGGGCACGTTGCCGACGCAGAGAAACTGGCCCGGCAAGCGGCAGAGCAGTTCCGTTCCCAAAACGATGTCGCTGGCGAAGCAGACGCCGATGCTGCTCTGATCGATTCATTGCGAACCCAGGGCAAGCTCGCGGAAGCGCAGAGCCTGGCGGAGACAGCGCGAGGACTCGCGGAGAAGAGTGGAGACCGCGGCACAGCAGCGTCCGTTGCTATTGCCAATGCGAGAGTCCGGGCCTCTTCGGGCAACGCCGAAGAGGCAGCAATATCGCTGCGGCGCACGGTCGAAGAAACGGGGAAAGCGGGTATGCGAGCAACTCAGTTCGATGCCCGCCTCGCCCTGGGAGAGACGGAAATGAAATCGGGAAATCGAACCGCGGCTCGTGCCGAGCTAACATCGTTGGAGCGAGACGCGAAAGCAAGAGGCTTCCTGCTCGTTGCACGCAAAGCAGCAGCCGCAAGGAAGCAACGCTAACGCTGACCCTCAATCTTCAGTCGTCGCGGATTCAAGTCGGTTATATTCACAGATGTCCAATGGAACCCGATTCCACAAACGTCACCTCGCTGCTTAAGCGCTACAGCAATGGCGACCAGGATGCCCTCGCTGAGTTGATTCCTCAAATCTACGATAGGCTCCGGCGACTCGCTTCCTCGTACTTGCAAAGTGAACGTTCCGACCATACTCTGCAAACAACCGCCCTGGTTCACGAGGCATACCTTCGACTGGTGGACCAAAAGCAGGTGGACTGGAACAATCGCAACCACTTCTTCGCGGTGGCAGCACAGATGATGCGCCGCATTCTTGTGGATCATGCCCGCAAGCACCACGCTTTCAAGCGAGGTGGATCGTTTACGAGGATTTCGTTGGATGAGGCCGCTGTTTTCTCTCGGGAACAGCCGCAAGAGCTGATTGCAGTCGACGCATTGCTCGCCCGGTTAGCATTACTTGACCCAGAGGGAAGCCGAATCGTCGAACTGCGGTTCTTTGCCGGACTCTCGCTGGAAGAGACGGCGGAGGTCATGGGCCTGTCGATTGCCAAGGTAAGGCGCGACTGGAGCGTCGCCAAAGCATGGTTCACGCGCGAGTTAGGCAGGTTAAACAACAAGGAATTCGGAGAGCAGGAGTATAAAAGAGGTTCCGAGGGGTTATGATGGTTTTGTTAGAGGCTCTAAGAACAAAGTTGTGTCGGAGCGTCGACAGTTTGGCGTCTATGTTCTGCCGGGGCCTGGCATTCACTCGCGTTGATGTTGACAGGAGTGAATGCCGGGCGTCAGGCATTGTGTTAGTTGCCCGCTTCGCTCGTGCCGGAGCTGACCATCATTCCATGGTCGCCTACGAAGGTTTGCTTCGCATCCTGAGTTAGTTCCGTTTCCTCCGGCTTGGAGTACACGAATTCGTGTCCAGTACCCATGCCAGGATAGAACCAGGTCACGATAGCATCAGGTTTGCCATATGGGCGCTGGGCTAGAGTGATGGAAGTGCCGTCGGTCTCCCGCGCACGCTCGGTGGGGATCGTTTGAACGGTCGCATAGAGCTCGGTGCCGTCCGGATTGAAAATTTGCACAATATTGCGGCTGGCGTCAGTCCTTGCCAGCACGAACTCATAGTTACCCGCCGGCAAGACCCTCCCTGGCACCTGCACCGCTTCGCTGAACGAAATCTTCGTGGACTGATTGATTTCGTCCGCGTGAGCGGCCAATTCGAAAATGAGAGTAAATGCGATGATAAAACCAGCGATCATACTAAGCGTTGACAATTTCATTTGTTTTTCTCCTTTAGACGGCTGAATACCAGCTGTCATATCTAGTTAGATTCCGGCGCCAGGAAGCGGACGGTTAAGAGATGGTTAAGAATGGTAAATCTGTGTGAGCGAGCCCATGCTGCTGAATATTGAAAACTGATTCGACACCAAGAAAGAATTGTCCAGAACAGGCGCCCGCCTATTCAGGATCCTTTATGAGCGGTGGAGTGTAGACATAACCGGCACCGCGAATGGTTTTGATCCGCTCGTAGGGCATTATTGGAAACTTTTTCCGCAAGTTGTGGACGTGTACGTCGACACTGCGGTCAAACGGGGCCAGCGGCCTACCCAGCGCCCTCTCGGCGAGAGTTTGTCTGCTGACAATACTGCCCGCGTTACGCAGCAGACATTCCAGCACGTTGAATTCGACAGCTGTTAGTTCGACCGATCTTTCGGAACAGACGACCGCTCTTCGGCTGGCCGAGAGCGCTACGTCGCCGACTTTGATTTCGTTGCCATCCGTGGGTATATCGCGGGTGCGTCGCAGAATCGCATGTATGCGGGCTACCAGTTCACGAGGTTCAAACGGTTTCACAAGATAGTCGTCTGCTCCAATTTGCAGACCGATAATGCGATCTACCGCGTCTCCCATCGCACTGAGAAGGACGACCGGAATTTTGGATGACGCACGCACTGTTTTCAGAAGGTCTAATCCCGATCCACCGGGGAGCATGACATCAACTACGACCAGTTCGTGATCGCTGCTTAAAGCACGGGTTAGGCCGGAATCATAGTCGTAAGCGGCATCTACAGCAAAACCTTCCCGTTCGAGGAACTCCCGGAGAAGGTTGACCAGGACGTCATCGTCATCAATAAGGAGGATGTGATTCATTGCTCTAATTTGTCTTTAGACGCGAACGCTGTCTCTGAAGAGTTGTGAATTCGCAGGTCTCAAGCTGTGCCCGTTTTTCCAAACTCCATCAAGCGACTCGCACCTTTCACCAACATCGCCGAGGCAAGTGCGCTCATGTCCGGATCCATAGAATCGGCAGCCCTCATTAGCTCCCTGCCGGCTTCTTGTTCTCCGAACCTGCACCACATCACTCCGCACAGAAAGATATAGTCTGTGTTCATGCTGTTTTCTCCTATGCTGCGCCGAGGAACATCAATCGTCCGCCAGCACTATGTTGTAACTGCCTCTTCCACTTTCCGAGTGCAATCCAAGTGCCAAGCGCAGCCGTCTAAAACAGGCGCGCGACTACGAACTGTCTGACGGCGGTGTCGAAATATCGACACCCGGTTGGCTTTCGCGATTGAGCGCCGACGCAGATGTTCCTCTAGGCGGTCTGTTTCCCGCGAGACGTATGGCATACGAGTTGCTCAATTACCGGGCGGAGGTAACACAAATGATGAAAGAACATTTTGGAATGAGCGTTTGCAGAACAGCAGCAGTACTCTCTGCTCTACTCTGCGGGCAGGGGCAGGGTATTCTCTTTGCGCAACAGTCGGCCCAGGCCGTGACAGCGGAACCGGACACAGCGTCTGCGCCAAGCGAGACGCAAACGCTGAGCGCGGCACAGCGGCGCGACCAAGATCTACGGCGCGAAATCCAACAGCAGTTCGCGGCTGACGCGGCCTTTCAGAGCATCGAGGTCAATGTCAGTAACGGAGTGGTTGTCCTCAAAGGGCCGGTCGCATCGAAAAGAGACAGGTGGCGTGCCGTCAACTCGGTCAAGGCCCTTCCCCATGTCACCCGGATCGAGGACCGTTTGACGATCAATGATCCGGCTGTTGAAGGTGCGACCGCCACCACCTACACAAGCTCGAATGCCACCGCGGACTCGACGACGTCTAAGGCCGCCGAAGTGGCCAACGAAATTGCAGTGGCCTTGGAGAGCGAGCCAACCCTCGCACGAAGTCGAGTAAACGTGACGGTTGCGGGCGACCGCATCGAGCTGAGAGGCACCGTCGCAACGAAAGAGCAGCGCGAAAAAGTTCGGGAGATCGCGAAGTCCTTTGCGGTCCACAGCCACGTGGTCGATAAGCTGACGATTGCTGCGCGATAACGGTGCGAACCAGTAAGTGATCACACCACCGGCGACGAGAGTTGTCGTCTAGGATGACCTCGCCCGGACAGAACTCGCCGAGTGACAACGACATTACCGTCGAGCTACATACGAAATAATTATTAGAATTGGTTTCGTGTCAGTGTTCTCGCATAAAAGGCATGGCCATTGGCATCGACGCGACGACTCTAGAAACCAACGCGGCGATGTCGATTGAGTTGCTTCCATCCGCCGCAGGACAGCCCGAGCGTTCGTACTAACGCGGCACGATCACGAGTTCGTCTCTCGGTATCGTGTCCATGGTTGCCTTGTCGATATTGAGATGCGCCATCACCAGTTCGGGCGGCGTGTGGGACAACCACTGAGAAAGCGACAGATCCTGGTAGAAGCTGCTTTTGAACATCTCCAGGAAGACCAGGTCTGTGTCCCCGGTATTCTCTATGTAATGCAGCAGAGTTTTTTCAACGTACCCGACGTCTCCCGCCTGAAAGTCCATCGTGCGAGCGCGGTTCCCTGTCGAGACTACAGTCATTCTTCCCTTGCCCGAGATGTAATACTGCCATTCGTCGGCGTTGGGGTGCCAGTGCAGTTCGCGCATCCCTCCCGGGTGGACCGTGACCATGGCCATCGCAACGTTAGTTGAGGCCTTGAACGTGCTCGAATCAACGATGCGCACCTCTCCGCCTTTCGTGCGCTTGGTCGGCGGCATTTCCATCGTGCGAAAAGCGAAATCGCTGACCGACTTCCCAGGCGCTCCTGCAGCTGATTTCTGGTCGGCGTCGAGTGATCCAGGAACTTCAGCCTGGAAAATGAATAACTCTTGCTTGGGAAGATTCTTCAAAGCTGGTTCGACAACACCAAAGTTCTTTGACACGATCTCGCGCGGCAAGTGCGCCATCGCGTCGCTCAGCAGGACCGTATCTGACTCAGAGAAATCTCCCTCGTCGAATACCAACATGAATTCTGTACCGTCCGGATCGAGTCCTTGAATCGAATGGGGAATCCCGCTGGGGAAATACCACAGATCATTTTTCTTTACATCGGCCACAAAACTCTTGCCGTCCCGATCAATGGCTGTGATACGCGCGGACCCGTAGAGTACGATTGCCCATTCGTCTGCCGTGTGCCAGTGCAGTTCGCGAACACCCCCGGCAGTGAGTCTCATGTTTACGCCTGCCATGGTCTTCGAGACAGGCAGTTCCCGAACGGTCACTTCCCGCGACCATCCGCCTTCGTAAGTGCGCTTGTTCGCAAGAGAGAACGGATATTTGAAGTTTTGAACCAAGCTCTTGGAATCCGTTGCGGGTGGCCACGCGGAATCGGGGTTCTGCGCGTCAAGGGGCGTATTTGCGGGACCAGGATCGGTTGCGCTCCGGTCAGTTCGTGGCTGATTTTCCTGCGCCATAGCGGCGCTTACCGCTAAACTTCCAGCCGCGGCTGCCAAGGCTGCCGAGCCGACTCCAAGAAATCCGCGACGCGAAAATTTGTCTTTAGTGCCAGCTTTCTCCATTGCGTTTAACCCTCCATTTGTGACCTGGCCCGCAGCCCCAACATTCAAAGGAACAGTCGCGGCCGGCGTGATCAGGACGCCAGTTCGATAACGCCAGATAAGCCCATGTATTCTTCGTCAGTCAATTGCAATGCTGCCGCCTGCATGTTTTCCTCGAGATGTGCAATCGAGGACGTCCCAGGGATGGGCAACATAATCGGGGACCGCTTCAGCAACCACGCCAACGCGATCTGGATAGGTTTCACTTGGCCCGCTTTCGCAACCTTTTCCAGCAACCTGCCGGCCACCGTCCCCCCTCCCAGCGGAAACCAGGGGATGAACGCGATCCCATTGCGCTCGCAATAATCGACGACATTGTCCCATTCGCGATCAGCGAAACTGTACCGGTTCTGGACCGACACGATCGGTACGATTTTCCGCGCTCGCTCGACGTGCTCCACGGTGACATTCGACAATGCGACGAACCGGATCTTTCCTTCGGATTGCATGTTAGCAAGGGTTTCGATCGACGCGTCGAAAGGCACCACCGGATCGGGAATGTGCAACTGGTAGACGTCGATCCGGTCGAGACGCAGTCTCTTCAGGCTACCTTCCACCGCTTTGCGCAAGTGTGCCGGTGTAGCGTCGTGTGTCCACTGATTCGGCCCGGGCCGATTCCATCCACCCTTGGTCGCGATGACAAGATGCTTGGGATAAGGCGCCAGCGCCTCGGCGATCAATTCTTCGTTGACATAGGGGCCATAAGAATCAGCCGTATCTATGAAGTTGACTCCGAACTCGATGGCGCGGCGCCTTATCCCAAGCGCTGTCGCGGGATCCTTAGGTGGCCCCCAGATTCCGTCGCCCGTAAGGCGCATGGCCCCGAAGCCCAGACGGTTGACGGTGAGTTCGCCACCTAGAGCAATTGTTCCGCTGCCAGCGGCCGACCGACTTGCAGTTTTCTCGCTCGTTTTCATTTTCCACAGACCTTTCTCTATGACCTCGTTACTTCACTGCGGCGATATGCCAGCTCGAATCCGGGCTGCGTACTAAGTTTTTTGCGACCGTCGTCGTTTTAGATCCCAGGTCCTTTTCGTACAGAGTACCGGTCTTGGTAACTATGAAAGTCATGACCCCTGACGACGGGTAATCCACTGGATAAGCTACCAGCGCCACGGCGCCAGTCTTCGTGCTGCGGGTGACGGTTGTCGCGGCCGGAGCATTCCCTGCCACCACTCGAAAGTAGTAACCGTGGAAAGGAGACGGCTGTCTGTCAGCGTTTTGAGCATCAGCATTTTGAGCATCAGCATTCCCAGTAGCGCCACGCTCGAGGCTTTGCGCATATCGTTTGACTTGGTCGTCGACGGTGGCTTCTGTCTCGCTGTGATTTGCTTTTGACAGTACGCGGCAGACCTCAATTGCGGTGGTCTCATTCTCGCCGATAGTCCGATACAGAATTTCCCGTTGACCGGAATCGGAATCGAAGTACCAGGCGCCGTTCTTTGAGACCAGCGGAATGGGGAAGGGCCAGTTTTCCGCGCCGATATACAGTACCGTGCTTCCGTCGGGTTCTCGAACCAGACGGTGCATCTCCTGATATTTCTGGCTGAACCGCTCGCGTTCGAGTTTGTCCTCGATCTCGTCATTTGACGAAGTCACTTCCTTGCCGGCTCTGAGGATCCTTTCCAGAGCCTCCTCATCGCTATTCTGAACAGCCTGGAACAGAGCGCTCGTCGCTTTCCCCGGGGACGAAAAGGTTTCGAGTCCCGATTTCTGAGCGTGACTCGTTTGAGAGCAACTCGCAATTAACAATGCAAGAGCGCTTAGGGCACCTACCCAGTTGAGCCTCGGTTTGGAAGCTGTCGCGGTAATCAAATTCGTCGTGTGCATGATTTCATTCTCCCTATGTAAGTTGGTTTTCTATGAATGAACCGGGTTACCGGCGACCTCCGCCACCGTGAAAACCCCCACCGCCACCGCCGTGGAAACCTCCGCCGCCGTGAAAGCCGCCGAAGCTCGACTGCCCGCGAGAGGAGAATCCTCTAGCAACTCCTCCATGATTAAAGCCGCCGAACGCCCCGGAATGACCACCGGGCTGAACATGCGGCGCCGCAGATCCGTGTTGCGGAGCTACGAATCCATGCTGCGGGGCTGATCCATGGCCGCCCGGATTTCGGAACCCCGGATTTCCACCAGGGCCGCGACCCTGAAATCCGTTTCCACCATGAAATCCGCCTCCATGATTGAAGTTGGAACGCCCGCGATTGAAGGTGTTGTGATTGGCGAAGATTCTACTGTGGGATACGTAAGTGTTGTGGTTATAAATGACATCGTGGTGATGCCAGTCAGATCCCCAGTGGTGCCATCCCCAACCAAACCCGCCGAAATAACCAATTCCAAAGCCCAACCCAAACGCAATTCCAGGGCCGCCAAGGTACAGTCCTGGATACGAATACCAACCTGGCCAAATCCCGATGGGCTCTCCGTACACGAGCCAAGGGTCATACTCAGGAACGTAAACAATCTCAGGGTCGGCAGGTTCGATCACAATGGTTTGTCCTTGCGTCGTCACGTTCTCCTGTGATGTGCTCTTTAAGTTTCCCGCTTTCTGCGCACGATCACGCATCGCCTGAACGGCGTTCATTACTTCCTGCTGCTGGTTGACGTAAGAGTCGCCGAGCGACGAGGTCCACGAGAGGTTCTTGTCCATGTTGGCGAGCACCGAGGGAAATTCGGTAAGGGCCTTCACGCTTGGATCCCAAGGTTGCTTGTCGACCTCCTGGCCGAGTTGTGCTCCCTTTAGATCGGTATGTTGCTGGAGCCAGCGGTCCGCTTCCACAATCTGGTCGGGATAGGTAGCGGCCGCCAGAATCTGCGCAACCAATGCATCCGGATACAATGCAATCGGCGCTACGAGCTGCTGCAGCTGTGCCGGAGTCTGTTGTGCGGCCTGAACCGGTGGTGTTGCCTCGGATTGGGGGGCCTGATCGGCGAACACCCCCGGGGCGGTGGTTAGCAAGAGGCACAAGGAAAGAAAAAAAGACAAACTTTGTTTTAAGAACATATCAATTCTCCTGCGGCGGGACGCATTGATGGTCATCGCCAGTTCTGTCATGAATCAGTTGGCCGTCTGAGCGGCAAGGCGAGATACAAACTCCCGAATCGTGAGCGGACATAATGCATGGTCGCAGTGACACGCGATCTCCATGTCGTCGCTTCCTGCGTCGCGGCACGAGTCTCCGCAGTACTTTTGTCCACGTGGGACATCGCACAGACAAGGTATGTGTGCGCACTTTCTAGTCTCTTGATTTGCCATTGTCATTTCTCCTTTTCAACTCCATCTGATTGCATGCAGCTCTCCAAACCTTCCGGTTGCCGTTAACACAATGCTTTTCCAAGGTTTGTGTGATCAGCAAGCAGAGAATATGAAACGCCCATGGTGTCGACAGGGGGATGGCGATGTCGGCATTTCGACGCCGTTCGCACTTGCGGGTCAGAAGCGTACGCTGATAAATGCCGTGTAGAGACCGGGCGTCGCTGTCCACCCCCATCGAGGAGACTCGCGCCCGATGGAACTCCAACTGCAATTAACCTGGAGAAGAGAGACATACGATATTGAGTCTGTTCCAGATTGGTTGAAGCGATGACAAGACTGCACATCAAACGCGGTATGGCTTGTTTGCTGCTAGCTACTTTCGCGCACGCGCAAACGCGGCACACCGGAGTTGCCACTGACATATCGGTAACGGCCAGGCCATCGAACTTCCTGCGAGAGCTGGACAGCTCTCTCGAAGCAGTGGTGGCGAAGGTTTCGCCCGCGGTGGTCCAGATCGTGGTCACCGGCTACGGCCCGTTGGAGGATCACGGACACGCAAATACGGCAGTCATCGTCCGGGAGCATGCTATTGGGTCGGGGGTCATCGTTGATCCTGACGGATACATCATGACCAACGCCCACGTGGTGGAAGGCGCGCAACGCATCCGCGTGATCCTTCCACCACCGCCGACAAATTCCCCGCTCGAACCCCAGGCCGTTCGCGCCACGCAGATCTTCGACGCCAAACTGTTAGGTACACACAAAGCGTCGGATTTGGCGCTCCTTAAAGTGGAGGCATCGCACTTGCCCACGCTTACTCTAGGCAGTGAGAAGCGAGTCCGCCAGGGAGAACTTGTGCTTGCGATCGGCAGTCCCGAGGGACTCCGGGATTCAGTCACGATGGGCGTGGTCAGCTCGGTCGCGCGGCAACCCGATCCCGATGAGCCCATGGTCTATATCCAGACTGACGCAGCGATGAATCCGGGAAACAGCGGTGGGCCGCTGGTGGATATTGATGGCAATGTTGTTGGTATTAACACGTTAATGTTAAGCACAGGTGGCGGCAGCGAAGGGCTGGGCTTTGCGATTCCCGCGGCCATCGTCAATTTCGATTATCAGAATCTTCGCAAGTACGGCCATGTGCAGCGGGTCGCAATCGGCGCGAAAGCGCAGACCATCACACCTACACTAGCGGATGGCCTGGGGTTGGCGAGGAGCTGGGGAACTATCATTTCCGACACGCTTCCTGGAGGAATGGCGGAAGCAGCGGGTCTGCAGGTACAGGACATCGTGCTTGCCATCGACGATCACCCAATCCTGGGTCTTCCCGACTTCATGGCTGCACTCTATCTGCACCCAGCTGATCAGATTATAAAAATCGATGTGCTTCGAGGCATGAGCCGGATGTCCTTCAACATTCCCGTGAAGGTGTATCACGACAAGCTCGAGGAGTTAGCTGATGTTCCTGACCTGCAGAAGAGCTTGCTCCGGGAGCTGAGCGTTTTTGTCACGGACCTGGACGGGAGCGTGAGGTCAGCGCTGGCTGGCGTACGCAGCGAGTCTGGGATTGTAGTGTTAGCTCAAGCCGCTGAGTCAAAAACCCCGGATACGGGACTAAAAACCGGGGACATCATTCGTGCAATCGATCGCACCCCGCTGCAGACGGTGAGCCAGTTGCAGACGATCGTTCGCGCACTCAATCCTGGTGATCCGGTCGTCCTCCAAGTAGAACGTAACGGGAAACTGCAATATCTCGCCTTCGAGATGGATTGAACTCCGAAATAGCCATTGCGTTACTTCCGCGAAGCAGGTCTTGTCCGCGTGTCTATCTGCACTACTCCGTGAACATAGAGCAGACGCCTAAGATGATCCAGTCTTTAAGTGACCACCGGGCGACACCTGTCGACAGAGTGACGCAGAGTTTATCGGTGGGACTCGGGATAGCGATAGGTGCCGTCCTGATCTTCTCCTACATTCAATCACTTGCCACGATCTCCTGCACCACACAACTTTGGCATGCCTAATGCATTTACTCGTTAAGGGCACAGCATCCTTGTCAAGAATGACTAGGCCAAGCCTAAATACAGCCGACAGAGGGAGAAACAAAAATGAACGCTGTAAAGAAACTGATTGTGCTCATGGGCTTGCTATCAATCCTGTGTGCAATTCCAGCGATGGCGCAGATCACCAACAGGGTGACATTTGTGGCACCGTCGGCGTTTTATGCGGGGAATACGAAGCTGCCTGCAGGTAGTTACACGGTGAGCGTGCCGAACGAAGACGACAACTTGTTGTTGATCGAAGACGCCAGCCGCTCACACTCGGTCTTCGTGGAGTTTGCAGTTACCACCTCAGAAACTCCTCATGCCCAGAGCGATGTCACTTTCAACAAGTACGGCGAGACTGAGTTTCTAAGCCAAGTCTGGGTTGAGGGACAGGGTTCCGGCATGCAGGTAGTGCCGTCCAATGCCGAACAAAATGCGGCCAAAGTTGCGGTCGCCGACAAACAATCGCCGTCAACCAACGATACCGGCGAAGCGCAATAACCCGAGGCGATCCCCGGGACGACAAACAAGTAGCGAACGATTTCACAAAACTGACAGGAGAACAATAACATGCGAAAGTTGCTGACTTATCTGAGCAGTATCCTATTGGCCGCTGTACCACTCTTTGCTGCGGTGGCGAGCGCATCGGCCCAAACCAAAGTTGACGACAGATTGAAAGATAGTGGCAGGGTATTGAAAGAGATTCTCGACGTTCCTGACAGCATCCCGCAGGAGTTACTCGACAAGGCAGATTGCGTCGTTGTCTTTCCCTCCGTCCTAAAAGCCGCGTTCATCGTTGGCGGAAGTTACGGGCGGGGCGCAATGTCATGCCGCCAGGGGCAAGATTTTCGGGGACCTTGGGGCGCTCCCACGATGATGGCCCTCGAGGGTGGAAGCTTCGGCTTTCAGATCGGTGGGCAAGCTACAGACTTTGTGTTGCTGGTGATGAATGAAAGCGGCGCGAGCGGTATCCTCGCCAGCAAGGTGAAGCTGGGAGCGGATGCTTCCGTGGCCGCGGGCCCGGTCGGCCGCGATGCGTCTGCCGACACGGATGCGACCCTGCGAGCAGAAATCTTGAGCTACTCCAGGGCACGTGGCCTGTTTGCCGGCGTCTCCCTCGAAGGCTCGACAATTCGTCCGGACAATGGCGACAACCGCCGCGTGTACGGCGAAAAGGTTTCGGCGAGGGATATTGTTCTGTCCAAAGCTGTCGCTGTACCTCCAGCAGCCGAGCCGTTGATCTCGACTCTGGATGCGAAAACCCCCAAGCACAAGTCGTAGGGGATTGATGGAGTTGGTGCAGTCCGGCCACGTCTTCCAAAACCATGGTTCATGTGGCCGAGGCAACTCTTTTCGGTTGGCCCATCAGTAGACCAGATTATTTTTCGATGAGGTTCATATTTCATATAAGGAGGAATGAAAATGTTACAAAACAAGAATGCGGTTCAAAGAACGCTCAAACTTACCCTCGGTAGTTTGCTGATTACCGGCCTGCTCATCGCAGGAAGTACTCCCGGTTTCTCGGCTAACAAGTCAGAAACGATTGATGCCACTGCCATGGGCACAAGCACCCAGATGGGATCTCAATTCAGCATCACCCTAAACGTCTATGACTACTCTAGCCAGACAGACAAGCAAATTCTCGTCGACGCGTTTCAGAAGGGCGGAGATCAAGGGTTGGTCAACGCGCTCAGCAAGATGAAAGCGGCGGGTCACATCGAGGCCACGGGTACTCTGGGATATGACTGCAGTTATATCCAAGTGATTCCAACTCCAACTGGGCGGAAGATTCATTTTGTCAATAACAGGCTCCTGAAGTTCGGTGAGGTGTACTGGGACACCCGATCTAGTGCTTATAACTTGACGGCTGGCGAAATTCGACTTGAACGACACCGATAAGAGTAAGGCACAGGCGTGTTGTATCCTGCAGCCGAGTTCGTGATCGATAAGCAGGGAGAGTTGCAAATGAATCTCATTGGGAACCCCTGGAACCTGGTTGACATTATCGATTGGAAGGGAACGCCCGGCGTTAACTAAATGCGCCGCTTGGGACCTCGCACCGGCTGGCTTAACCAGTTTTTGGTAATTGCCAATTTTTCACGAGCCGGCGGACCGCCAGCCCTTATGCAGTCGAGCGAAGTTCGCTTGAGTAACCGGGCGCTGGGCGCAGTTGCTCAGCGCCTGTAATGCGCGTGCCGCATACCCAATCAATCCATATGCCCGGATCAGGCTGCGAAACCGGGCCGCGATAGACCGAACTGGAAGCCATTGCCGTCAGTCTCGTCGATCAGAAGACCAGAGAGACGCCCTTCGCGCTCCAACAAGCTGCGAGGTTGGCCGAGCAATTCGTCATTGCTGTATTTGCGGCTACGTTCGCGAATGATGTTATGCGCCCTCGTGAATAGTTCGGCTGGCACAATCGATTCAAATACCGCATCGCTACGAATCCACATCTCGGGCGGATTTAGAACGCGTTTTTTCTTCAGCTTGAAGGACATTCTGTTGTAAATGTTGTTGCCAACATACTTCTCAATTGGAGATTTTATTCCG